>JAESFL010000103.1_pt1 | contig 88288 bp, 71 predicted proteins | sample 9269401 | NCBI WGS metagenome assembly JAESFL01 (sample SAMN14506025, study PRJNA617098) | algae metagenome | isolation source: Gloeocapsa sp. UFS-A4-WI-NPMV-4B04 and co-occurring heterotrophs from desert... | place: USA: Utah | collected 2006-10-01 | reverse complement strand
GGGTCCAGGTTAAGCGCCTGCGCGAAGAAGGCTTGAGCCGCGTCGTTGTCCTGCTTGTTGAACCGGTACATGTGCCAGAGGCCGCGATGATGCGCCTCCCAGGCGTCGAGCGAGTTGGGCGGCTTCAGGATGGCGCGGTTGCGCTCCACCGTCTCGATCTCGCTCGCCACGGAGGCCACGATCCGGTTGCCGATCTCGTCGAGCACCAGAAAGGCATCGTCGATGGAATGGCTGAGGATGTCCGCCCAGACGATCCGTCCCGTGCGCACCTCGGCGAGCTCCACCTGCACGGCAAGATGGCCCTGGCTGCGGCGGATCGAGCCGCTGACCACGTAATCCACGTTGAGCAGCCGCCCGGCCTCGTCCGGCGCAATGTTTCTGTCGTGCAGCGCGAAGGTCGAACCCTGCGAGATGACGAACAGGCTGCGGAGTTTCGCAAGCCGCGTGATCACGTCGTGCACGAGCGCATCCGCCACGCCGCCGCGCAGGCGCGGTGCGCCGGATTCATCCGCGAAAGGCATGACCGCGATGGAGCCGTGGCTTGGGGCCGCCACGGGCGCCATGGCATCGGCGGCGATGATGGCCTGTGCCGGAGACGGGCGAGGGGGCTGGACCACGGCCTGCCGCCAGACCTCGCGCAGGGGCGCGCTGTCGAGGCCTTCTGCATCGAACAGCCGGATGACGGCGTCGAGATGGCTCTTGCCTTCCTGCACGCGCTGCTGGCGGGCCAGCATGCGCAGAAGCCGCGCGTGGACGCGCTCGTCGAGGGGGCACAAAGCCGCCCAGCGTTCGAGATGGCGTCCTGCCTCGGCCTCCGGAAGATGATCGACGAGGTGCTCCAGCACCCCGGTCTGGATGCCGCGGTAACGGCGGCGCTGCGCCACGAGCCAGGCATTGAACGCGGGGCTGCGGTCGAGCGCGAAGCCGTCGAGAAACTCGCCCGCGAAACCGTCGGCCATACGGCCCAGGGTTGCCAAGGACTGCAGCGCGATGCCCTGCGTGGCGGCCCCATCGAGCTGCAGGGCATCCACATGGCAGCCCGAGAGGTCGAGGCTCACCGTGTCGCCCTCGGTCCTGATCCGGCCGGCCTCGCCGATGATGCGGCGGATCTTGCTCAAGCACCAGCGCAGCTCGCCGCGCGGATCGTTCGGCACGTCCCAGAGCAGCTCGCAGAGGTGGCTGCGCGTCGGCGCATGCGGCGCAAGGGCAAGATAGGCGAAGAGGGCGCGCACCTTGCGCGAGGCAGGCAGCGTCACCGGCCCGTCGCCGCGCGTGACGGTGAGAGGCCCGAGCATCCGCACGGCGGCGGGCGCAGCACCGAGAGGGTCTGCGGTCCTGGTCGTTTCCACGGCCGAACCCACGCTGCCTCCCACGTTCACCTCCACGTGCGGCTGCTACGGTCTCGCCAATGGGTCGTCTCAAGGTCGCTGAAAGGCGAAAGGCGGGCCCATCCACGCCCTAAGGAGGCCGTCATGGCTGATGCCGCTGTCACGATAAACCACGAACCCCAACCCGTCCAACCGGACCTTAACGCCATCAAGACCCGCCAGCAGGGCGCGTGGTCGTCCGGAGACTACGCGGTGGTCGGCACGACCCTCCAGATCGTCGGCGAGGAATTGTGCGAGGCCCTCGACCTGCGCGCCGGCCAGCGCGTGCTCGATGTGGCGGCCGGCAACGGCAACGTGTCGCTCGCCGCGGCGCGGCGCTGGTGCGACGTGGTCGCCACCGATTACGTGCCCGCGCTCCTCGTGCGCGCCCGGGAAAGGGCCGAGGCCGAGCGCCTGCCCATCACCATCCGGGAGGCGGATGCCGAGGCCCTGCCGTTCGCCAATGGAAGCTTCGACGTGGTCGTGTCCACCTTCGGGGTGATGTTCACCCCCGACCAGGAGCGCGCGGCTTCAGAGCTGCTGCGCGTGTGCCGGCGGGGCGGCAAGATCGGCCTCGCGAACTGGACTCCCGACGGCTTCATCGGCCAGATGTTCAAGACCATCGGCCGCCACATGCCCCCGCCGGCCGGCATCCGCCCGCCGTCCCTGTGGGGCCAGCGCGAGCACCTCGACCACCTGTTCAGCCACGGCGTCACCTCCATTCAGGCGCGCCGCAAGCATTTCGTGTTCCGCTACCGCTCGCCCGAGCATTGCCTGGAGGTGTTCAAGACCTTCTACGGCCCGGTCCTGAAAACCTTTGCGGCCCTGCAGCCCGAGGCCCAGGAAGCCCTGCGCAGGGACCTGCTCTGGCTCATCTCCGAGTTCAACCGCTCGGGCGACGACACCATGGTGGTGCCGAGCGAATATCTCGAGGTGGTGATCACGCGGTAGGGTTGGGGAGGCGCTCGCATCGGGACACCCTCGATGCGACGCCCGACACCAGGAACGCCGCCCTGCCCACATCGTCATGGCCGGCCTTGTTCCGGCCATCCACGTCTTAAAGAACCGCAGCTGGTGAAAGACGTGGATACCCGGCACAAGGCCGGGCATGACGGTTGCGGGTGAAGCGCAACTCAGTACCATCGCCACATGCAGAAGGGCGGCTGGGTCTACATCATGACCAACCGGCGCGACGGCACGCTCTATTGCGGCGTGACGAGCGATCTCGCCCGCCGCGCATGGCAGCACCGCGAGGGGATGGTCGAGGGCTTCACGAAGCAATACGGCCTCAAGCACCTCGTCTGGTACGAGCACTTCCCCGACATCCGCGATGCCATCCAGCGCGAGACAACCATGAAGCACTGGCCCCGCGCCTGGAAGGTCCGCCTCATCCACCGCATGAACCCGGAATGGGACGACCTCTACGAGACGCTGCACCAGTAGGCGCCCTCCATGTCGGCTCCCGCCGCCGTCCTGGGCTCTCGGCCTTCCCGGGGACCAGTCCGGCCATCCACCTTTCCGCTGAGGCGCAACGCACCCAAACGTCATCATGGCCGTCCCCGGACTTGATCCGGGGATCAGTCACGGCGATCCACGTTTCACAATCGGCAAGAGACTCCACCGTCGTCACGGCCGGACTTGTTCCGGCCATCCACGTCTTCAGGAACCGCAGGAGAGCAAAGACGTGGATCCCCGGAACAAGTCCGGGGATGACGGAGGAGGGGTGTTTGGTCCACCGCTCGTCACTCTCCGCCCATGGGCGCGAAGCGAAATGCCGGGAAGTTCGATACCATTTTATAGAGTAATTTACTGCTGCATCTGCGCGACCCAGTGGTTTTCGGCGACGATTGAAATTGGAATGCCGTGAGTGCGCATTGCAACAGCCTTCTCGATCTTTCGGCCGAAAGACGAGTGTGCCCAACTATCAGTCGCGTACGCTCCTATGACAAGATAGCTAGTTTTTTGCGTCAGAGAACCTGGAACACCCCCACGCTCTAGAGTAGCACCTTCGCATTCTCTTCGGCTGCCGAAGGCAAACGTCCCTGTGAAGCAAAAGCTCGAACCATAAAATTTCAGCTCAGGAGCAGGGTCACACAGAGGAAGCGTCGTTGCTTTGAGCGCCTCGCCAATCTCGAAATCTCCTGCGGAGAAGCGCGTTAAAGTTTCAAGCAGGTCAGCTGCCTCTTCCTGATCCAACCTTCCGTCGTCGAGGATTTGATTCACTCGTCTGTAGAGCCGATTGATAACTGGATTATCAGTCAGGATCGCATTGGCAGCGATCCACTTAAACAGGTACTCGACTTCGGCTTGGTTCACGGCACCATCAGCTATTATTCCATGTGCGAGACCGATCAGCTCGTTGATCTGACGGTCGTCAACTCTCGCCCGATTAAATAGCAGATGCAGCTTTGTATCTGACATAGCTTCCCCCACTCAGTTCATTGCTAAACTCACGCGTTCAAACACAGCACAACAAATTCGCTGAGGCTGTCCCAGAGAGAGACTAGGTGTTCAGGCGAGGGGGCGAAGCTCGACGAGTGAACGTACCTATTGAGTGTATCGGCAGAAACGAGTTTGTCTTCGTGCTGGAATTTATTGAGAGTGCCGATGTACTTTTTGTCGAGCTTTCCTTGGGCCTCTAAATCCCTGCCAACTTTAAGAATCCGCGCCGCAAGTTTGTCGTTCTCTTGAACTGCTAATCGAGTTTGTTTGATGTAATTTTCGACAGACAGTTCAAGGAGTACACGAAACAAAACGGAAATTGCGTTGGGGTGTTTGTGAAGTTCTAGATGGAACTGAAGCTCCTCCCAGATCTGATGATGTCGTTGGAGGCGTCCGGGCCACGCCAACCCGAAGTCCTTCTGTGGGATAAGGGATTGTCTCTGAGATGGTTTTGGCGGCGCTGTTGGTCGTACGCGCAGAGCTTTTGCTTGCGGGCTTCCTGATTTTCTTTGGGAGAGCGTATGCTGCGCAGTTGGAAGGATACCTTCACGCTCTAGGGAATCTAGATAACTTCTCTTTCCATCAACATCCCAAATATCGCCAAGGACCAGTCTGCGACTGGCAAGGTCATCTGCGACGCGCGCCATCGCCGTTAAGGCAACATTTTCATTATGCGTAAACTCAAATCGACCTTTGTTAACACTGAATCCAAGTCGGTTTCGGAATGCTTCAGCGGACAGTAGTCGGTTCATTGTTGAGCGAGGAATTTTGCGCCGTACAGGCAAAAGATTGGCATTGGCCAATCGTTTCTCAATCTCGTCAGCTACACTTATGCCTGTGCCTTTACCTGTTCGCGCGACAAAGGTCGCTTTCATCCTATCGTCCCAGGTGCTCTGGCCAACACCGCTTTGAGTTCCTGTATGGCGACGGAATAGAATGTCATCGACGCGATCACGATCAGTCTCTACCTGACAGTGAATCTCTTTGGGAAAGTCTCCTTTCCATCTCTCGCGCAGATCATGGAAGAATGCCTGCAATTCGGGGGTAGGCGCGCGACGTGGATTATCGAGAAGCTTCAGGCAAGTAACTCTGCGATTGCCATCGAATACTATGAACTTAGAACCTTCTGGAGACACGAGGGGAAGCTCATAAATCTCCTTCTGCTTTGCAATGTCCTTGGCCAAGTTCCGCATATGAACTTCATGGGTATTAAATAACCAAGCGATAGCCGCAGTTTCATTCTCAAGTTCGCCATGGCGGTCGTTCGCCCTATTCACCAGCAATGCATTAAGCGCAAGTTTACGTATCGCCATAGTAGCCCCCCAAAGCAAAGCTACTACTCTAGGTATATTTGGCAACAGAAAAACATCTCATCTCTGGATGACTGTGAAGGCATGTTCTCATTTTGTTCTTGACAATTCTCCTAACCTCGGCTATAAGGTTGCTTAGATCTGCTCCTGTGAGGGGCGCGCTCGCGAGGCGTCGCAGTGTGGGAGCAGACACGGTCCTGTGCATGTGCCGATACGCAGGTGCATGTGACAGGAGGCCCAGGCTGTGTGCCGGTGGTCGGAATCGGTTCAAGGCCTCCGCTGAGCAGGCGGATCACGCCTTGAGCGGTCACCGGGCTGGCACCGCCTGAACGCCTAAAGAAGCCGTGCGCGAAGAGGCATTCCGGCTCTTCCATTCACACATACATCATCGAGCTGGGCTGCCATTCGCGCCACCCTCGATTGCCTCAAAGGCTCGGAGCTTAAAACGGCTCCGGAGCCCGCGGGCCCATGCCTTTATCCCAACATTTTCATTCAGCTCTTTCATGCACGAGGTTTCATCATGAGCCGTGTTCGCACCATCCTTGACCGCATGCCTGATGCCGACGATGCCCTCAGGCGCCTCGCCGACGTGATCCAGGTGCCGTCCACCTGTCGCCAGCGCCGGTGCCGCGAGCAGGGCCGCTGCCAGGGCGGCTACGGCCCGCCGTGCTATTTCGAGGACCGCAAGCGCTTCGCCGATGCGGTCCTGGAGGACATGCACGGGCACCGGGAGTTCTGGATCGCCCAGCGCACCAGCTTCGAGGTCGTGCTGCGGCGGTGAGCGACGGACCCCGCCTCGGGAAAATGCCCCAACAAAAAAGCCCCTCCGTCGCCGGAGGGGCTCGACTTCGTTCAGACCGGAAGTCTTAGGACACGAAGAAGTCCTGGTAGGTGATCGTCGCCTTGTTGGCCAGGGTGGCGAACTTGATCTTCGCCACAGAGCCGGTGCCGTCCGCATCGTAATAGAGCGAGCCGGTGGCCTTGTCGTAGATGATGCGGTCATCCGCGTCTTGTGCGCTCTTGCCGAGATGGAAGGCCGTCTCCTTCAGTTCACCGTAGACGCCAGCCTTCTTGAAGATGGATTTCCTCAAGGCGATCACGTCGTCCACGGCCTTGAAGTCCATGATCTTGTCCACGTTGGTCTTGGCGTTCAGCCTCGTGTCGAAGAAGAACGTGTCCTTGCCGGAGCCGCCGTAGAGCCGGTCGTTTCCGGTGCCGCCGGCGATCACATCGACGCCGCCGTAGCCGTAGATCACGTCGTTGCCGCCCTGGCCATAGAAGCCGTTGGTGCCGTTCGTGCCCTTCAGAACGTCGTTGCCTGGGGTGCTCGGAACCGGGAAGGCCGCAGCCGCCGGCCCCCAAAGGGTCTTCTGTCCGTCCACGGCCGGCATGGTCCAGCCGGTCCGCAAGGTGGTGTTCGTGCTCATTGTTTGGTCCTCAAGACTGATTCGCCCCTCCAGAGGCGGCAGGTGATATAAGCAAACCAAGGTTAAGGCAATGCTATTACGTAGAGATGTGCGGTGAAACACTTCGTAACCTTGAGAAGACTGGCATTGACTCCGGCGCCCGCAGCTTCGAGCCTTGCTCTTGAGGATACCCGTCACGGGACGCGAGAAGAGCCATGAACCTGCACGCATTGCTTCGCCGGCGCTTCGAGACCGGAAAACCCGTCCGCGTGGCGCTGATCGGCGCCGGCAAGTTCGGCTCCATGTTTTTGGCCCAAGTGCCGAGTATTGCCGGGCTCGAGGTGGCGGTGATCGCCGATCTCGACCCTGACCGGGCCCGGGAGGCCTGCCGCAATGTGGGCTGGGACGAGGCGCGGATCGGCGCCACGCGCTTTGTGGCCGATGGGCTCGACGCCTGCCGGGCCGATGACGTCGAGGTGGTGATCGAGGCGACCGGCCATCCGGAGGCGGGCATCCGCCATGCGCTCGCCGCCATCGAGGCGGGCCGGCACATCGTCATGGTCAACGTGGAGGCGGATGTGCTGGCGGGACCCTTGCTCGCCGAGAAGGCGCGGGAGCAAGGCGTCGTCTATTCCATGGCCTACGGCGACCAACCGGCGCTCGTGGCCGAGATGGTCGACTGGGCCAGGGCTGCGGGCTTCCAGGTCGCGGCCGCCGGCAAGGGCACCAAGTACCTGCCGGTCTATCACAGCGTCACGCCGGACGATGTCTGGGCCCATTACGGCCTAAGTCCTGAGCAGGCGAAGGCCGGGGGCATGAACCCGCAGATGTTCAACTCGTTTCTAGACGGCACCAAGTCGGCCATCGAGATGGCCGCCATCGCCAATGCCTGCGATCTCGACGTGCCGGAGGAGGGGTTGCGCTTTCCGCCCTGCGGGGTCGACGACCTCGCCCATGTGCTGCGGCCGATAAGCGTCGGCGGGCAGCTCGAACGCGACGGCATGGTGGAGGTGGTCTCGTCCCTGGAGCGTGACGGGCGGCCCGTGTTCCGCGACCTGCGCTGGGGCGTCTATGTGGTGCTCAAAGCCCCCAACGATTATGCCGCCGCCTGCTTCAGGCAATACGGCTTGCCGACCGACTCAACCGGCCGCTACGCCGCCATGTACAAGCCGTTCCACCTGATCGGCCTGGAGCTGTCGATCTCGGTGCTGAGCGCGGCTTTGCGCGGCGAACCGACGGGCTCGACCCGCGCCTGGCGTGGTGATGCGGTGGCGGTGGCCAAGCGCGATCTGAAGGCGGGCGAGATGCTGGACGGCGAGGGCGGTTACACGGTCTATGGCAGGCTCCAGCCTGCCTCCCGCAGCAAGGCGGCGCGCATGCTGCCCATCGGGCTGGCCCACGGCGTCCGCCTCACCCGCGATGTCGCTGCGGGCACGACAGTGACGGAGGACGATGTCAGCCTCGATGCCGAGCGGCTCGCCGTGCGGGTGCGCCGGGAGATGGCGAGCCGCTTCGGGTGATTTAAGCCGGCGGCTGCGGCTCGATGACTTTGCCGTCCTGCGTGAAGTCGTAGATCTTGCCGGTCTCGGTCCACGTGGGCAGGGCGAGCTTCACGATGTGTGGCGCAAGCTCCTCCGGCGTCTTGAGGGTCAGCGGATCCTCGCCCGGCATGGCGGCGCGGCGCATGTTGGTGCGAAGCGGACCGGGGTTGAGCAGCATGACCTTCACGGGCGTCGTCACCGTCTCGGCCGCGTAGGTGCGCACCAGGGCCTCCAGCGCGGCCTTCGAGACCGCATAGACGCCCCAATAGGCCTTGTGCTTGTGGGCGGCGCCCGAGGTGACGAAGATGGCGCGGCCCGCATCCGAGGCGCGCAGCAGCGGGTCGAGGGAGCGGATCAGGCGGTAATTGGCCGTGACGTTCACCGCCATCACCTCGTCCCACACCGGCTGGTCGATATGGGCCAGCGGCGCCAACTCGCCGAGCTGGCCGGCATTGCCGAGCAGGATGTCGAGCTTGCCCCAGCGCTGGTGGATCGCAGCCCCCAGGCGGTCGAGCGCCTCGAGGTCCTTCAGATTTACCGGCACCAGGGTGGCGGAGCCGCCCTTGGCGCGGATCTCGTCGTCGAGGGATTCGAGCGCGCCTTGCGTACGGGCCAGCGCAATCACATGGGCGCCGGCCTCGGCGAGGGCCAGCGCCGCAGCGCGGCCGATGCCGCGCGAAGCGCCGGTGACGACTGCGACGCGGTTCTGAAGGGGCTTGTCCATGGTTCCTCAGTCGGCTTCGGCGAGAACCGCGAGACGGCGCGGGGTGGCGACGGTGAGGTCCGTCAGCGGCGTCGGGTAGTCGCCCGTGAAGCAATGGTCGGTGAATTGCGGCAGCAGTGGATTGCGGCCCGTCTCGCCCATGGCGCGGTAGACGCCCTCGATGGACAGGAAAGCCAGCGTGTCCGCCCCGATATACTGGCGCATCTGCTCCAGGTCATGGGTGGCGGCGAGCAGCTTCTCTTTCTCCGGCGTGTCGATGCCGTAGAAATCCGGGTGCGTGATCGGCGGGCTGGAGATGCGGAAATGCACCTCCTTGGCGCCGGCCTCGCGCATCATCCGCACGATCTTCACCGAGGTCGTGCCGCGCACGAGGCTGTCGTCCACGAGCACGATGCGCTTGCCGGCAATCGCCGCGCGGTTGGCGGAGTGCTTCATCCGCACGCCGAGCTCCCGAACCGACTGGGTGGGCTGGATGAAGGTACGGCCGACATAATGGTTGCGGATGATGCCGAGCTCGTAAGGCAGGCCGCAGGTCTGGGCATAGCCCAGCGCCGCCGGCACGCCGGAATCCGGCACCGGGATCACCACGTCCGCATCGGCCGGGGATTCCAGGGCCAGCTCCCGGCCCATGCCCTTGCGGATTTCATAGACGCTGCGGCCGTTCACGACGGAATCCGGCCGGGCGAAATAGATGTACTCGAAGATGTCGGGGCGGGGAGCCACCTCCGGTGCATAGCGGAAGGACTCGATGCCCTTATCCGAGATCACCACGCATTCGCCGTTCTCGATATCGCGGACGAAGCGTGCGCCGATGATGTCGAGCGCGCAGGTCTCGGAGGCGAGAATGTAACGGCCGTCGAGTTCGCCCAGCACCAGCGGGCGAATGCCCAGGGGGTCGCGGGCGCCGATCAGCTTCTTGTTGGTAAGCGCCACCAGGGCGAAGGCGCCCTCGATCTTCTGGATCGCCTCGACGAAGCGATCGATGACCCGGTCCTTGCGGCTGCGGGCGACCAGGTGGACGATCACCTCCGTGTCGGTGGTGGACTGGCAGATCGCGCCGTCGCGGATTAGATTGCGGCGCAGGGTCAGGCCGTTGGTCAGGTTGCCGTTGTGAGCCACCGCGAAGCCGCCGCCGTCAAGCTCGGCAAAGAGCGGCTGCACGTTGCGCAGCACCGTCTCGCCGGTGGTCGAGTAGCGGGTGTGGCCGATGGCCGAGAGGCCTTCCAGGCGCTCGATGGTCGCCCGGTCGGAGAAGTTGTCTCCCACGAGGCCGAGCCTGCGCTCGGAGTTGAAGACCGACCCGTTGAAGGTGACGATGCCGGCCGCTTCCTGGCCCCGGTGCTGCAGGGCATGGAGGCCCAGAGCCGTGATGGCCGCCGCATCCGGGTGCCCGTAAATGCCGAAGACGCCGCATTCTTCGCGCAGGGTATCGCCTTCGAGGTCGAGGTCCACCTGTTTAGGCGTGACCTGCCACGTCTCGGACAAAGCAGACATCGATCATACCTTTGGGATTCGCGCCCCCACCGGCGCCGCCCCTATGTAGTCGTCCTTAGCCCAAACGCCAACGTCTATTCTGACGCTGGCGGAAACCTGAACACAGGTGCTTGGCGCATCGGCTTGGTCCCGAAGGCGCATTCCACTTTTGGGGCCGATGCTTAGCTGCGCCGCTGGGGTGCAGCCGGCGCAGCCGGGGAGGCCGGAGCAGGAGTCGCCGGGCGCTGCGGATCGGGCTCGGCCGGTTCGGCTTCCGTCGGCGCGGCATCCCGGTTGCGCAGGCGCTGGATCAGGGCTTCGGCGTTCTCCGGCAGCATGGCGATGATGTTGTCGCGGGTGTTCTCCATGGCCGGGCGGGTCTTGGAGGCGGTGGCCCATTCGGGTTCTTTGCCCTGGAGCAGCCAGCCCAGGAAGGCCCAGCCGATCACGCAGATCAGGAAGCCACGGGCCGCTCCGAAGAAAAGGCCCAGGGTCCGGTCGAGGGCGCCGATGCGGGAATCGAGGATCAAGTCGGAAATCTGCACCGTGATGATCGACACGATGATCAGGGTAATGACGAAGATGGCCCCGATGGTCGCCACGAGCGCCACCGTGCCGCTGCTGATGTATTGCTGTGCGATCGGCAGGGCGGTCGGGTGCAGGTACCAGGCGGCCGCGGCCGCAACCACCCACGCCACGATGGCGAGCACCTCGCGGGTGAAGCCGCGCACGGCAGCAAGAAGGGCCGAGATCAGGACGATACCGATAACGACGAGGTCCAGAACGGAAAAGGGCATGGGCCGGGCCTACGCAGATGGAACAGGGTTGGAGCCGCCTTTGCGGCCTCGAAGCCTGGCTCTATAGCGTTAAGAAAGGCTTTCGTCACCCCAGGGAAGTTGAACGGCATGGGAAGGCGACGTTCGCCGCCTCCCGCAGCGTACCGGCTCAGGCGACCTCGACGATCAGCTTGCCGAAGTTCCGGCCCTCCAGCAGACCGATGAAGGCCTCAGGCGCGTTCTCGAGACCCCGAACGATGTCTTCCTTGTACTTCACGCTCCCTTCCGCGATCCATCCGCCCATGTCCCGGAAGAAGGCGGGATACTGGGCGCTGAACTCGCGCTGGATGAAGCCGCGGATGGTCAGGCTCTTGGTGAGCACGTCGCGCATGAGGACAGGCAGGCGATCAGGCCCTTCGAAGGGGCCCATGGCGTTGTACTGTGCGATGAGGCCGCAGACCGGAATGCGGGCGAAAGTGTTGAGCAGGGGGAAGACCGCGTCCCAGACCTTGCCGCCCACGTTCTCGAAATAGACGTCGATCCCGTCCGGGCAGGCCGCCCGAAGGTCCTCGGCGAAGGTGGGCGAGCGGTGGTCCAGGGCGGCATCGAAGCTGAACTCGTCCCGCACCAGTGCGCATTTGTCAGCCCCACCGGCAATGCCGATGGCCCGGGCGCCCTTGATCCTGGCGATCTGCCCGACCGCCGAACCGACAGGTCCGCTCGCGGCCGCCACGACCACGGTCTCGCCGGGCTTGGGCTGGCCGAGGGTCAGCAGCCCCGCGTAAGCCGTGAAGCCCGGCATGCCGAGGACCCCGAGCGCCGTGGTGACGGGCGCCCGGTTCGGGTCGAGCTTGCGCAGGGCCTTGGCATCCGCAACCGCATGGGACTGCCAGCCGGAATAGGAGAGAACGAGGTCGCCGGGCTTGTAATCGGAATGGCGGCTCTCCAGAACCTCGGCCACCGTGCCGGCCTCCATCACGCCGCCGATCTCCACCGCGGCCGCATAGGATTTCGCGGCGCTCATGCGGCCTCGCATGTAGGGATCGAGCGAGAGATAGCGAATTTTCAGCAGCACCTGACCGTCGCCGGGAATGGGAATGGGCGTGCGCAGCAGCTTGAAGTTCTCGTGGGAGGGGCGGCCGGTCGGACGTGAGGCGAGGACGATCTGCAGGTTCTGTTCTGACACCGATAGGGCTCCTGAGGTTTGGGCGCGCTAGTCCCATTACGGTCGGCGCGTGGCCTTGCTCCGTCAAGTCTCAGGTCTTCGCCTCCAGTGGGCCATACGGAAAAAGAAAGGCTCCGGCGTTGCCGCCGGAGCCTCTCGGATTGTTCAGATCGGTGGACTTAGATGAACAGGAAGTCGTCGGCGGTGAGCGTGGTACCGGGCTTCACCTTGAGGATTTCGATGCCCTTGCCTTTGCCCGAGCCGTCCACGTCCAGGTAAACGAAGCCGTTCTTCTTGTTGTAGAAGATGTAGTCGTTCGACCCGTCCGGGGTGTCGTTGAGCTTGGTGCCGACATTGAAGAACTTCTTCTGGAGCTTCTGCCCCTTCACGAAGAGCTTGTCGAAGCCGACCGACTTGCTGCCGCCCTTGTCGTCCGGCTTGCCCTTATCGTCGTCCGCCCCCTTCTTGGACAGCACGTCGCTCGTCTTCGGACCCTTCACCTTGAAGGCCTTGAGAGCCGCCAGGCTGATCTGGATCGTGTCGTCGGACGGCTTGAAGTCCATGATCTGGTCGAAGTGACCCTTCTTCACGGCTGTGTCGAACACGAAGGTGTCCTGACCGTCGCCGCCATAGAGCATGTCCTTGCCCAGCCCGCCGTTGATGGTGTCGTTGCCCCCGAGGCCATAGATCTTGTCGTTGCCGGCAAGGCCGTTGAGGATATCGTCATCGGCCGTGCCGTCGAGACGGTCGTTCTTGTTGGTGCCGGTGGCCGTTTCGGCCGAGTTCGTGACGGTGATCGTCACCTGCTCGATATGGGACAGGCTTGCATTCTGCGGGTCGGCAACTTTGACGTAAAGGGTGTGCGGGCCAACCTGGGCGTTGTCGAGACCAGCGTTCAGCTTGATCGAGGCGCCCTCGACCGTAAAGAAGGCGCTGGTCGTTGCGTTACCCTGGGCATCAACGAGGGAGTAGGTGAAGGTGGCGCTCTGGTCGGCGGCATCGGGATCCACAGCCGTCAGAGAGGCAACGACGGTACCCACGGTAGCGCTCTCGGCAACCGTGCCGCCCGCGACGACGATGTCCGTCGGGGCTTCATCTACATCTGTTATGTCAACTGTGACCTCCGCAGGGGTGACTCCGGTCGCAGTGATCGTCAGATCGAGGGACGCATCTACCTCGAAATTCAGCAGATTGTCTCCGATTAGGCGAAGCTCCCAAAACTCGGTTTCTTCGTTGAATCCAACTACGAACCGCTCGTCAGAGACTTCGAACTGGAATTCTGCGCCCGCTCCGCCATCAATGACATCGAAGGTCGCAACAACTCGGGCGTCAGCGTCTTCTGCGAGGCTGAAAGGAGATGGGGTGGTAAACTTGATTGAGGCTGGCATTTCTGTTCCCTGTGAGGCCTTGTACCCACCTTATACCTCGTTCGAGGTAAATCGACGGTATAGCTAAACTTGCCTGAGGGTTATAGAATTGCTCTAAACTGTCAACTCGGCTGGAGGGCCAAACTGGTCTAGGCCGTTAGGTCAAGATGCCTTCCGCCGCCTCGCCGCTATCCCTGCTACCAGGTCCGTGATGTGGCCGATGGCGGAGGTCGCCAAAGGCAGACGCTCTGACTTACGGGTCTTGGCCTTGTCCAGCCTCGGCTGCGGCGAGACTGCGCTCGAGAAGCCGAGCTTGGCCGCTTCCTTCAGCCGTGCCTGCTCCTGGGCCACGGGACGGATGGCGCCGGAGAGGCCCATTTCGCCGAAGTAGACCGTGTCGGGCGGCAGGGGATTGCCCGAGAGCGACGAGACCAGGGCGGCGGCGGCCGCCAGATCCGCCGCAGGTTCGGTGATGCGCAGGCCGCCGGCGACGTTGAGATAGACATCGTGCATGCCGAGCTTCAGGCCGCCATGGGCCTCCAGCACCGCAAGCACCATGGATAGACGGCTCTGGTCCCAGCCGACCACGGCGCGGCGGGGCGTGCCGAGGGACGAGGGGGCGACGAGGGCCTGGATCTCGACGAGTAGCGGGCGTGTGCCCTCCATGCCGGCGAACACGGCCGTGCCGGCGGTCGCCATGTCACGGCCGGCCAGGAACAGTTCGGAGGGGTTGGGGACTTCCCGCAGGCCCTGATCGGACATCTCGAACACGCCGATCTCGTCGGTGGGTCCGAAGCGGTTCTTCACGGCGCGCAGGATTCGGAAATGATGGCCCGTGTCGCCCTCGAAGGAGACAACCGCATCGACCATGTGCTCGACCACGCGGGGACCGGCGATCTGGCCGTCCTTGGTGACGTGGCCGACGAGGATGACCGCGGTGCCGGTGGTCTTGGCAAAGCGGATCAGCGCCTGGGCCGAGCCGCGCACCTGGGTGACGGTGCCGGGGGCGGACTCGACTGTCTCGGTCCACATCGTCTGAATCGAGTCGATGATGGCGAGCGCGGGCGGGCGGCCCTGGCTCAGGGTTGCGATGATGTCCTCGACATTGGTCTCGGAGGCGAGTTCGACGGGCGCCTGGCCAAGCCCGAGGCGCTCGGCGCGCAGGCGCACCTGGGCCACCGCCTCCTCGCCCGAGATGTAGGCCACGCGCTCGCCGCGCATGGCCAGAGCGGCCGTGGCCTGCATGAGGAGGGTCGACTTGCCGATGCCCGGATCGCCGCCGAGCAGGATGATCGAGCCGTGCACGAATCCGCCGCCGGTGACCCGGTCGAGCTCCGCGATGCCGGAAGGCGTGCGCGGCGCCTCCTTGGTTTCTCCCTGGAGGCCTTCAAGGGGAAAGATCCGGCCCTTGGCGCGGGAGGGGCGGGTGGCGGCAGGCCCTGCCATGGGGCTGGCGGCGCCGGCTTCCTCGATGATGGTGTTCCAGCCGCCGCAGGCCTCGCACTTGCCCTTCCAGCGGTTATAGACCGCGCCGCATTCCTGGCACGTGAAGGCGGGGTGACGCTGCTTGGCCATCAGGCTTCTCCCCCGTGATAGGCACGGGCGTAGCGTGCTCCCAAGTTGGTCAGGATCTCGTACCCGATGGTGCCGGCGCGGCGGCCGACCTCGTCGATGGTCAGTTCGCCGCCGATCAGCGTGACGGTGTCGCCGCGCTTCACTCGGCTCTCCGGCACATCCGTCACGTCCACAGTGATCAGATCCATGGAGACGTTGCCGGCGAAGGGGCAGCGGTGTCCCGCGATCAGCGCCATGCCGGCGAGCAGTTCTTCTTCGCTCCTGCCACGCGCGCTCGACGAGCGTGGATAGCCGTCCGCATAGCCGACCGAGAGCGTTGCGATGCGGCGCCTCGTTAGCGCCACCCAGCGGCCGTTATAGCCGACCGTATGCTCCGCCTCGACCCAGCGCAGCTGCACGATGCGGGCCTCTAAGCCGACCACCGGACGCATGGGGTTGTCATGGTCCGGCGTCGGGTTGCCGCCATAGAGGGCATAGCCCGGACGCACGAGATCGTAGCCGGGCTTGTCGCGGAGGAAGATGCCCGAGGAGTTGGGGAGCGATGCAGGAACACCAGGCAGCGATGAACGCAGAGCCTCGAAGGCCTCGATTTGCTGAGCGTTCAGCGGGTTGTCGCTCTCCTCGGCGCTCACGAAATGGCTCATGAGGAGCGCGGTCTCGAAGTCCTCCAGCTCCCCGCGGTCCTTCAGCGTCAGGCCCTGCGGCACGGTAAGGCCGAGGCGGTTCATGCCAGTATCCACATGGATCGCAGCCTTCAGCTTCTGCGATTGCGCGCGACAGAACCCGGCCCATTCCTCGATCTCCTCGAAGGAGCCGAGAACCGGGCGTAGATCGAATTGCGCGTAAGTGGGGCAGTTGCCGGAAAAGAGCCCGTTCAGCACATAGATCGCGGCATCGGGCGCCACGGCCCGTGCACGGATCGCCTCGCTTAAGTGAGCCACGAAGAAGGTGCGGCAGCCCGCTTTGCTGAGGGCAGGGACGGCCTTCTCGATGCCGGTGCCGTAGGCATTCGCCTTGACGACGGCCGCCGTATCCGCGCCGCTGGCATGGTCGCGCAGAATGCGCCAGTTCGCCGCGAGGGCATCGAGGTCGATATGGAGGATGCTACCGGCGGTGCTGTTCTGGGATGTATGCTCGGTCAATCGCCAATCCGTTCGGGAAGTTTGTCTTCATCCGCAAGGTCGGTGAAGCGGGTGATATCGGCCTGGAAGGCCAGCTGGACGGTGCCGGTCGGTCCGTGGCGCTGCTTGCCGATGATGACCTCGGCCTTCCCGTGAACCTGATCCATCTCCGACTGCCACTTGAAGTATTCCTCGGTGCCGGGCTTCGGCTCCTTGTTCTTCAGATAGTACTCATCGCGGTAAACGAACATGACCACGTCGGCGTCCTGCTCGATCGAGCCCGATTCACGAAGGTCGGAGAGCTGCGGCCGCTTGTCGTCTCGCGACTCCACCTGACGGGAGAGCTGGGACAGGGCGACCAGGGGAACCGACAGTTCCTTAGCGAGCGCCTTGAGGCCGGTGGTGATCTCGGTCAACTCCTGCACGCGGTTCTCGCCCTTCTTGGCCGAACCGGAGAGAAGCTGGAGATAGTCGACGATGAGGATGTCGAGGCCGCGCTGGCGCTTGAGGCGCCGAGCGCGGGCCGCGAGCTGGGCGATGGAGATGCCGCCGGTCTGGTCGATGTAGAACGGGATCGACTGCATCTCGCGGGCGGCTTCGGTGATCTTGTAGAAGTCATCCTCGCGCATGTCGCCGCGGCGGATCTTGTAGGAGGCTACGCCCGACTGCTCGGCGATGATACGGGTGGCGAGCTGCTCGGCCGACATTTCCAGCGAGAAGAAGCCCACGATGCCGCCATTGACGGTCTTAAGGGTTCCGTCCTGCTGCTTCTCGGCCCGGTACGCCTTGGCGATATTGAACGCGATATTCGTCACCAGCGAGGTCTTACCCATGGCCGGGCGTCCGGCCAGGATGACCAGGTCGGAGGGCTGCAGGCCGCCGAGGGCCTTGTCGAGGTCCTTCAGGCCCGTGGAGATGCCCGACAGGGCACCTTCGCGCTTGTAGGCGGCGGCCGCCATGTCGATGGCGGCGGTGAGCGCATCGGAGAAGCGCTGGAAGCCGCCGTCGTAGCGGCCGGTCTCGGCAATCGCATAGAGGCGCCGCTCGGCCTCCTCGATCTGTTCGCGAGGTGAGGAATCCACAGGTGCGTCGAAGGCGACGTTCACCATCTCCTCGCCGATATTGATCAGGTTCCGGCGGATCGCGAGGTCGTAGATGGCGCGGCCGTAATCCTCCGCGTTGATAACCGTCGTCGCCTCAGCCGCGAGACGCGCGAGATATTGCGAGACGGTGATGCCGCCGAGATCCTGGTCGCCCAGGAAGGTTTTCATGGTGATTGGGGTCGCGACTTTGCCGGCCTTGATCAGGCTCGTGGCGACCTCGTAGATGCGTCGGTGCAGGTCCTCGATGAAGTGAACGGCTTCGAGGAAGTCGGAGACGCGGTAATAGGCATCGTTGTTGACCAGAATCGCGCCCAGCAGGGCCTGCTCGGCCTCGATATTGCTGGGAGGCGTCCGAAACTGCGGCTCGGCAGCCTCAAGACGGGCGATCAGGGCGTTGGCGGTGGCCATCTGGCGCTCCGGAAACAGGAGAAGGGTTAGAGTCTCTTAGACCGCAATTGGTGTCCTAAAGGTTGCCGGATCGACACGAAGTCCGACTCCCTTCGAACTGTCCTCGCTGTCCTCGATTCCCACACCGTCCATCTTTTCGCGGGCGTCTTGGCTTGACTCTCCCACAAGCCTGAAACCCAAAGAAAAAACGCTCCCCGTCGAATCGACGGAGAGCGCCATTTTAGAACAAAACAAGAACCGGAGCAACCGCTCCAGCTTAGAGGTCTTCGTCGCCGCCAGCCTCGGCCAGGGCCGCGCCGACCTCAAGGCCGAGGTCGTCGAGGTTAGTCTCCTCGCGGGTCGTGACCGCCTCACCGCGCGCCTGGCGCTCGGCTTCCTCGGGGCTGCGGGCGACGTTGATCGTCACCTGAACCTCGACCTCCGGATGGAGGGCGACCGGTACGGCATGCAGGCCGATGGTCTTGATCGGTTGGTTGATCGCAATCTGGTTGCGGTCAACCGTGAAGCCGTTCTGGGTCATGATCTCGGCGAGGTCGCGGGTGGAGACCGAACCGTAGAGCACGCCTGTCTCGCCGGACTGGCGAAGGATGATGAAGCTCTGGCCGTTCAGCTTCTCGCCGACGGTCTCGGCTTCCTTGCGGCGCTCGAGGTTGCGGGCCTCGAGCTGGGCGCGCTGCGTGTCGAAGTGCTTCTTGTTGGCCTCGGTGGCGCGCAGAGCCTTGCCGCGCGGCAGGAGGAAGTTGCGGGCGTAGCCGGAACGGACCTTCACGGTCTCGCCCATCTGGCCGAGCTTTGCGACACGCTCGAGAAGAATCACATCCATGGTTGTCTCCTTTTGGTTCGTGATCAGGTGGAAAGGGTTGGAGGTGGGTTCGGCCGCGTACCGAAACGGCGGCGCAGACCGAAGGTGGAATCGGCAATGCCGAAGATTGCCAGGGCAACCAGGAGGATGCCCTGGGTAACAAAGATCAGAACGTACAGGGCGCTCAGCAGGAACGAGCGGCCCGACTTGCCCCGTGTGCGGTCATGGACGGCAGCCAGGCCTTGCAGGGCAAAGGCCATCAGGAAGGCCCCCGACAGGGCCAAACCCAGAGCGCCGACGAAGCCGCCGAAGTTCGCCAGGATCATTGCGCCGATCAGGATCAGCCCGGCGGAGCGTGGCATCACCATCTCCGGCACCGGTGGCCAGGGACGCGGCAGGCGCTTGGACGCCAGGACGATCCGGCCGGCGGCCCAGAGATAGATCGCCAGAATGGTCACGAAGCCTTGAGCCGACAGGAACGACGTCAGCCGCGAGAAGATGGCGATCAGCTGCTCGCGGGTCTCAGTATCGATGCCCTCGGGCGCATTGGCTGGGAACTGGGCGTTCACGAAGGCGCCGGCCACCTCGCGGGTGTTCTGGTCGAAGGCCGCATAGTCGCCGCCTGTCGAGATCACGCCAGCGGCGATGATGGTCAGGGCAGCGGTTGCCGCGGCCCAAGCGAGAAGGCGTCCCACCGGGTACCATTCCATGGTTCCGTCCTGTCCGGGGCGCCCGAGAAGGGCGAGGTAGGACAGCCACCAAGCGGGCAGGGCGGTGATCAGCGCAAAGCCGATGCCGCTGAGAGGCGACAGGATCAGCGCAATGGCGAGGCCGCCGACGATGGCCGCCACGAGGCCGGAGCGGTGATCCCAGCCAAGCGACACGATCAGGACGGGAATGGGGGCGAGCAGATACAGCATGGCCGCCAGCGGGGTCGCCTTGACGATCACCGCGGTCAGAAGGGCCGATACGAGGCCCGCGCCTATGCCAGTTGCTACAAAATTCATCGTCTCGCTGTCCCGCTGCTCATCGGCAGGGTTAGAGGCATCCGCCTCAACTGACCCGGCGGGGTTTCACCGCTGGGCGATCATCATGGGGATGCGGGCCGCTTAAGGGCGGCCCGCAGAGGTCTTGATTAGCGGATCACGTAGGGCAGCAGGCCCAGGAAGCGGGCGCGCTTGATCGCCTGGGCGAGCTCACGCTGCTTCTTGGCCGACACGGCCGTGATGCGGGACGGAACGATCTTGCCGCGCTCGGAGATGTAGCGGGACAGGAGCTTCGTGTCCTTGTAGTCGATCTTCGGCGCGTTGGGACCCGAGAACGGGCAGGTCTTGCGACGACGGAAGAAGGGACGACGGCCGCCGCCAGCGGCGCCACCGGTTGCACCAAATGCCATGATTAAGCCTCCTCGCCTTCGCCGGCGCCGTCGAAGCCGCCGCCATCGCGCTCACGGCGCTCGCGGTCCTTGCGCTCGTCGCGGTCGCGCTTCTGCATCATCACGGACGGCTCGGTCTCGAGCTCTTCGACCTTGATGGTCATGAAGCGAAGGATGTCTTCGTTGATGCGCATCTGACGCTCCATCTCGGCCACGGCCGGAGCCGGAGCGTTGAGGTTGAACATCGTGAAATGCGCCTTGCGGTTCTTCTTGATGCGGTAGGCGAGGGACTTCACGCCCCACATCTCGGTCTTGTCGACGGTGCCGCCATTCTGCTCGATGACGCCCTTGTACTGGTCGACCATGGTCTCGACCTGCTGCGGGGTGACATCCTGGCGAGCCATGAAGATATGCTCGTAGAGAGGCATAGTGGGCCTTTCTCAGGGTTTGAGGACAAGCCTAGCACTGCTTTGAGGAGTGTCTCGGCCGTTTCGCGCATCCGATCGGCGCCAAGCCCTTCGAGCCTGCAAGGCCCGAGCGATTGTCGAAGGCGGAGACACGGGACGACGGGTTCGTAAAAAACCCTGCATGGCCAGGCCATACCGTCCGTTCAGCCCCCGGCCGGAGCGAACGCGAAGCGGGGGCTATAGTTGATTTGGGCCGGGAAGGCAAGGGCGCGGGAGCCCGCAGTTTCCCACGTCATCAACGGCCTTGTGCCCGTGATCCCGATCCGAAAAAGCGCTGAGCCTCACATCATCGGGATGGCCGGGACGAGCCCGGCCATGACAGCGCGCGACGATTTGCCGTTGATAGGACCCTTGGGGCGCAACGCAACTCTGGTCAGCGGCCCATACTAGGCTAAAACAGCCTTATGAACGCTCCTCCCTTGCGCCTCGGCGTCAACATCGACCACGTCGCCACTGTCCGGAACGCCCGCGGCGGCACCCATCCGGATCCGATCCGCGCGGCTCACCTGGCGGTTCTCGCCGGCGCCGATAGCATCACGGCCCATCTGCGCGAGGACCGGCGCCATATCCGCGATCAGGACATGGAGCGCCTCAAGCGCCAGCTCTTCGTGCCCCTCAACTTCGAGATGGCGGCCACCTCCGAGATGGTCGGCCTCGCCACGAGGCTCCACCCCCATGCGGCCTGTCTCGTGCCGGAAAAGCGCGAGGAGCGCACCACCGAAGGGGGGCTCGACATCATCGGCGCCCATGCCCATCTGCGTCCGGTAATCAAGGAATTGAAAGGCGAGGGCATACGCGTGTCCCTGTTCGTCGAGCCGGAGATCGAGGTCATGGACGCAGCCTGCGAGCTACAGGCTCCTGTGGTCGAACTCCATACCGGCACCTATTGCGAGGCGGTTGTCGATGGCGATGAGGCGAGGGCCGCCCATGAGCTGGAGCGCCTGCGCCGGGCCGCCGAGCATGGGGCAAGGATCGGCCTCGAGATCCACGCCGGCCATGGGCTCGATCTCAGATCGGTCCGGTCTGTCGCGGCCATCCCGCAGATCGTGGAGCTCAATATCGGCCATTCGCTCATCGGCGAGGCGATCTTCCTGGGGCTCGAAGAGGCCGTGCGGGCCATGCGGGCTGCGATGGACGAGGGCCGGGCACAGGTGCCGGCATGATCCTTGGCATTGGATCCGACCTCTGCGACATCCGGCGGATCGAAAAGTCCATCGAGCGCTTCGGCGACCGCTTCACCCACCGCATCTACACGGAGGGCGAGCGGGCCAGGAGCGACCGGCGGGCAGCCCGCGCACCCTCATATGCCCGCCGCTTCGCCGCCAAGGAAGCCTGCGCCAAGGCCTTGGGAACGGGCCTCAGCCATGGTGTCTTCTGGCGCGACATGGAGGTAGTCAACCTACCCGGCGGCCGCCCGACCATGCGCCTGACAGGCGGGGCGCTGAAACGCCTGCAGGCCATGACGCCCGAAGGGCATAAGGCCGTCGTCCACGTCTCCCTGACGGACGACCCGCCCATGGCTCAGGCCTTCGTGATCATCGAGGCGCTGCCGGCCTGAAACGGGGCTGCGTTGCGGCAGGACGCGGCTTAGGTTAGAGCATGGCGCGGCAAAGCGGCCTTCCCGGTCGCAAACAGATGCCGCAACGACGATATCGAGAGAGGCTTGCACCCGGGGCTGAGTGCAAACCCCTCTCGACTGTCACAGCACAGGACGGCGGCAGAAGTCGCTTGGTCCAAAAAGCATAGGTCGAGCGACGTGAGCGAAAAAACCGGCAAATACGTAGGTAGCACCGTGAAGAACGAAGAAGGCGGTCTCTGGGAAACGATCAAGGTCATCATCCAGGCCCTTCTGATCGCGGTGGTGGTGCGCACAGTGCTGTTCCAGCCCTTCAACATCCCGTCGGGCTCCCTCATCCCGACCCTGCTTATCGGCGATTACCTGTTCGTCTCGAAATATTCCTACGGCTATTCTAAGCATTCGATTCCCTTCAGCCCGGGCCTCTTCTCCGGCCGCATCTTCGGCTCGGAGCCGAAGCGCGGCGAGATCGCCGTTTTCAAGCTGCCGAAGGACAACTCGACGGATTACATCAAGCGCGTGGTCGGGCTTCCCGGCGACAAGATCCAGGTGATCAGCGGCGTGCTGCACATCAACGGCCAACCGGTGCAGCGCGAGCGGGTGGAGGACTACAAGACCACCGATCTCTACGGCCGCACAGTCAGCGTTCCCCAGTTCCGCGAGACCCTGCCTGGCGGCGTGACCTACAACGTCATCGAGCGCGACGTGGACCGCGGCTACTGGGACAACACCAACGTCTACACGGTGCAGCCCGGCCACTTCTTCATGATGGGCGACAACCGGGACAACTCGACGGATTCTCGCGACGACGCGAGCGTCGGGCAGGTGCCGTTCGAGAATCTGGTGGGCCGCGCCGAAATCATCTTCTTCTCGATCGACGAGACTGCGTCCCTATGGCGTCCGTGGGAATGGCCGCAGAAAATCCGCTGGAACCGTCTCTTCGAGGGGATCCGCTGACCCGTGGCACGCCGCAAGCCGAACCTCGATGAGCTTCTGAACAAGCTCGGCTACCGCTTTGAGAAGCCTGAACTCCTGGACGAAGCGCTGACCCATGTCAGCGCCCCCAAGGCGGATGGGCAGAGCTATCAGCGCCTGGAGTTCTTAGGCGACCGGGTGCTCGGCCTAGCCATCGCCGACCTGCTCTACCGTACCTTCCCCGGAGCGCCCGAGGGCGAGTTGTCCCGGCGTCTGGCGGAACTGGTGCGGCGCGAGAGCTGCGCCGAAATCGCCATCGCGTGGGATGTGGGGCCGTACCTCAAGCTCGGCGCCGGAGAGGCGCATGCGGGCGAACGGCGCAACCAGACGATCCTGGCGGACGTGTGCGAGGCGATCATCGGCGCAGCGTTCATGGATGGCGGCTACGAGGCTGCCCGCGATCTGGTAGAGCGCGCGTTCCAGCCGCTGCTGGAAGCCCCCCGCCGTCCGCTGCGCGATCCCAAGAGCGCCCTGCAGGAATGGGCGCAAGGGCGCGGCCTGCCGCCACCGACCTACTCCATCGTCGAGCAGACCGGACCGGACCACGCGCCCCGGTTCCGGGTGATGGTGAAGGTCAAGGGTGCGGAAACCGAGTTCGGCCTCGGCACATCGAAGCGCATTGCGGAACAGGCGGCGGCGCGGAGCCTTCTCTTGAGAGAGGGCGTCTGGACGGAGGAAGAGCATGGAACAGCCTGAGCAAACCAACACGAAGGCCGGTTTCGTCGCTCTCATCGGCGCCCCGAATGCCGGCAAGTCGACCCTGCTGAACTCACTGGTCGGCTCCAAGGTTTCCATCGTGTCGCGCAAGGTGCAGACCACGCGGGCGCTGGTGCGCGGCATTGCCATTGAGGGCGAGGCGCAGCTCATCTTCGTGGACACGCCCGGCATCTTCAAGCCCAAGCGCCGGCTCGACCGGGCCATGGTCACCTCAGCCTGGGGCGGAGCCGGCGACGCGGACGTGATCGCGCTCCTGCTCGACGTGCGCAAAGGCATTGACGAGGAGGCTGAGGCGATCCTCGCCAAGCTGCCCGAGCTGAAGCGCCCGAAGGTCCTCATCCTCAACAAGATCGACCTGATCGAGCGCTCCAGGCTTCTGGAGCTAGCCTCCAAGCTCAACGAGATGGTGCCCTTCACCCACACCTTCATGATTTCGGCCCTCAAGGGCGACGGCATCGAGACCATGAAGCGCCAACTCGCCCAGATGATGCCGGAGGGACCCTGGCTTTATCCGGAAGACCAGATTTCCGATGCACCCTTGCGCATGCTGGCGGCCGAGATCACCCGCGAGAAGATCTACGAACGCCTGCACGAGGAGCTGCCCTACGAGTCGACGGTCGAGACGGATCAGTGGCAGGTGCGGCCCGACGGGTCGGTGCGCATCGAGCAGACCGTGTTCGTGGAGCGCGACAGCCAGCGCAAGATCGTGCTCGGCAAGGGGGGCCAGACCATCAAGGCTATCGGTCAGGCAGCCCGCAAGGAGATTGCCGAGATCGCCGAGACACCCGTGCACCTGTTCCTCTTCGTGAAGGTGCGCGAGAACTGGAGCGACGATCCCGAGCGCTACCGGGAGATGGGCCTGGAGTTTCCGCGGGGGGGCTAAGCTCTATACGCCGTCCTCAACCCGCCCCAGTGGCGGCCGAGCACGCGGATGGGCGCGTCCACCTCCTGCATCATGACGATCTTGCCGCCGCCCATGTCGCGGGCATACGCCTGCACAATAAAGGGCCGGGTGGAGCGGGCGGCCGTGATGCCGGCGCGGTCGTCGAAGATACGCTTGTTGCGGGCGTTCGCCGCGTTCCACACCGGATCGCCTACCCGCTGAGCCTGAGAATAGATCCGGTTGTGAACCGGAATATAGCCATTGCGGTCGATGGCGAGACAGAAGGCCATGGCGGAATCCGTGGCGAGCACCTTCTCGAGGATCGGCGGCAGGAGCTTCTCGAAAACCGGCAGATAGGCCGTGCCGTACTGGATCGGGTCCGTGCCGGGCAGCAGTCGGTAGTCGGTGTCGAAGACATCGTCCCGTGAGACCCGACCGTCGGCTACAGCCTGCTCGATCAGCATCTCCACCTGACGGGCGGTCTCCTGCGCCAGCAGGATGCGCGGCCGGTAGCTTGCCTCCACCTGCGCCACGAAGCCGTCGATGCGCACACGCGCCTCGTCGGTGAGTCTGTCGAAGCAGCAATGGATGCCCATGGGACTGAGAGCCACGATCCTGGCGCTCACGCGACCTAGGTGCTGGATGTCGATCTCCACCGGCAGGCCGGGCGAAGGTTGGAGGTCTGGGACAGCCGCCATGAGCAGGCCGCCGGCGCTGACGTCGATCAGTCGGGAGGAAACGCTGCGCTGTGCAATCCACAGCGTTGCCGAGCGCTCGACCGGAAAACGATCCGACTGGCGCCTGTCGCCGATCTCGCTCTGGCGAATGACGGTGACGAAACGCTGCCCCAGGGCCTTTGCCAGCCCATCCGCCTTCCGGGTGGCTTGGTCGGCCTCGTTGGCCCTAGCGCTCGCATTCAGGGAAATGGAATCCACATCGCCCGCGCGGTCGCTTACCTTGACGACGCTGGAGGAGGTCACCCCGGCGAGGCGGGAGGCCTCGCTGATGGCGGAATTCTGCTCCCCGACAGCGCTGCGCACCGTATCGAAGACGGGGCGAACGCCCTCAACCGCCTCCACCACCTCCGTCACGGCGCCCGTCGAGGCCTGGGCGGTCTCGCGCAGGCGGTCGATGCGCTGGCGGATGTCGTCCGCAGCCTTGCCTGTCTGGGTGGACAGCACCTTCACTTCGCTCGCCACCACGGCGAAGCCCTTGCCGGCCTCGCCAGCGCGGGCCGCCTCGATGGTGGCATTGAGAGCGAGAAGGTTCGTCTGGCGAGCCACGGCGGAAATCGTGTCCACGATGCCGACGATTTCCGCCGTGGCCGTGGAGAGTTGCTTGATCAGGTCGCTGGCTTTCTGGGCGGCCTGGATCGCGTTGTCGATCCGCGTGCTCGCATGCTCCATCGAACGACCGATCTCGGCCGATGTGACGGCGAGTTCCTCAGTGGACGAGGCCAGCGAAAGGCTCTCGGCCGATGCGGTTTTTCCCGAGGAGGCCAACTCGCCGGCATGGCTGCGGATCTCGGCCAGATCCTTCTCCACCGCGGCTACGTCGGATGCCGCCACCGCAATCGCCCGTGTGACGCCCGCGATGGCCTTCAGAACATCCGCTTCGAGCGAGTCCACCACCTCGGTGTCGAGGCGGCTCTCGCGTGCGGCCGGGGGCGTTTGTTCCTCCGATGCAGCCTGAACCGTTTCGTTCAGGGCATCAGCTTGTGGAGCGCGCCGCAGAATACCAAACATCGCCGGGCTTCCATTCTTTTCATGCTTAACCCAGCGTCACCCGGAAACGTTAATGAAGCGACAATGCCGAACGATATTCCTTCCTGAACTGTCTCTTGGCCCAAAATCCTTTGATTTACGCGGTCTCAAGCGCATTCCGGACGCAACCAGAAAGGCCACAGGGCTTTATCATAGAAGGTAATGGAAAGCCGGTTCGACCCCGGACTTAAGCCTTCCTGACGTTGCGTTCCAGCAGTATCAGCGTCGACGTCCTGGAGAGGCCATGAGCAGCCCTTCTGATCAGACGGCGCAAAGACGTCTTGCCGCTGTGCTTGCCGCTGACGTGGTGGGCTATTCCGATCTCATGTCCAGAGACGAGGAGGGGACTCTCAGCCGCCTCAGGGATCTTCGGCGCCAGATCATCGAGCCGCGGATCCATTCTCATCATGGCCGGCTGGTGAAAACGATTGGCGACGGTTTCCTGGTCGAGTTTGCGAGCCCCGTCGAGGCTGTCCGCTGTGCGCTGGAACTTCAGGAAGCCGTTGCCCAGCGGTCCGGGAAGACAGATTCCAAGCCCCTTCAGCTTCGAGTCGGAATCAACCTTGGTGACATCATGATCGAGGAGGATGGCGACATCTTCGGCGATGGCGTGAATGTCGCTGCCAGGCTGCAGAAGATGGCGCTGCCCGGCGGCATCTGCGTCTCTGGAAAAGTCCATGACGAGGTCAGGGGCAGGATTCCCTACGAGTTCGAGGATCGGGGCGAGCACCGTTTCAAGAATATCGGGCGGCCGATCCGGGTCTTTTGTCTCCTGGAGGGAATGGACACGGTGCAGGTGTCGGGGGAGCGCCGGTCTTCGGGCTCCCAGAGGGAAGGGCCCTCCATCGCGGTCCTGCCCTTCGTCAACATCAGCAAAGATCCTGAGCAGGAATACTTCGCCGACGGCATCGTCGAGGATATCATCGCGGCCCTGTCGCGGTTCAAGTCCTTCTTTGTGATCGCCCGAAACTCGACCTTCGCCTACAAGGGCCGTCCCGTCCCGGTTCAGCAGATCGGCCGGGAGCTGGGTGTTCGCTATGTGCTTGAGGGCAGCGTCAGGCGCTCTGGCCCGAGAATTCGGATCACGGCGCAACTCGTCGATGCGAGCACGGGAGGGCATCTATGGGCAGAGCATTACGACGGGGCCGTCGAGGATGTGTTCGACCTCCAGGATCGGATTACCGCCAGTGTCGTCGGATCGATCCAGCCATCGATCAGGACAGCCGAGATCGAGCGGGCCAGGCGCAAGCGTCCAGAGAATCTCGATGCGTATGACCTCGTGATGCGCTCGCTTCCTTATGTCTGGGCCTTGGAATACGAGGCCAACAAGGAAGCGGCCCGTCTACTGGACAAGGCGCTTCTCCTCGACCCCGGCTATCCGCTCGCCGTGGCCCTTGCCGCCTGGTGCCGCGGTCAGCGGATCGTCTACAACTGGTCGAAGGACCTTCAGGAGGATAAGCGCGAGACCCTGCGGCAGGCCCAGATGGCAGCGGGTATAGCCCACGAGGATCCCTTCATCCTCACGGTGCTCGCTACCGCCCTGACCATCACGCGAGAGTTCCAGCGTGCCACGTCGATGCTAGAGCGGGCGCTGTCCCTGGATCCGAACTCGGCCTGGGCTTGGAATCGCAGCGGCTGGCTGCACAACTACCACGACGACCCGGAGGTCGCGATCGAGCATTTCGAACGTTCCCTGCGTCTGAGCCCGTATGATCCGATGGCGTTCAACTGCGAGATAGGAATCGGCTGCGCCCACTTCATCGCAAAGCGCTACGATCTTGCCGCGCAATGGCAGGAAAAGGCGCTCATGAGCAAGCCGAACACCGCCTGGATTCACCGCACGCTCGCACCCGCCTATGCTCTCGCGGGAGAGCCCGACAAGGCACGGGACAGCGTCGGTGCGTTGGCGAAAGGCTATCCCGGAATCCGGATCGCCGACATTCTCCAGGCGATGGCCTTCGGCCGGGAGGTAATGAGCCGGTTCGCAGAGGGGCTGCGGCAGGCCGGCCTGCCGGAATGAGAATGCCTTAAACTAAAACCGGGAGGGTAAGGGCCCTCCCGGTTTGTAGCGTTACTGCTGCTGGTTCTGGCCCTGCAGCAGCGGGGTGATCCGGCGCAGGGTCACTCGGCGGTTCTCCCGCTCCGGGGCTTCCGTGGCGACCTTCAGATACTGCTCGCCGTAGCCCTGCGTGGTCAGGTTTTCGGCCGGGATCTGGAAGCGCTCCGTCAGGATCGTCGCGATGGTTTCAGCACGGCGGTCGGAGAGGGTGAGGTTGTCCTCGTCCGGGCCAACCGCATCCGTGTGACCTTCGACCAGGAAGATCTCGTTCGCATTGCGGGAGATCGCCTCGCGCAGGCCTTCTGCAATCGAGCTGAGGGCATCGATCTGGTCCGGGGGCAGCTCCCAGGAACCGAACTCGAAGGTGATCGCGTTGAGGTCCACTCGCCGCATACGCTCGCGCAGAGGCTGGCTGCGGCGAACCTCGTCGAGGGTATAGGCCCGCTCGACGCGCTCCACCGGAGGAGCCGTGAAGGCTTCGACGATATCAGCCCGCGAGGCCCGCTCCGTCTCGACGATGTAGCGCTCGCGCGGGATGGTCACCCTCGCCGGTGGCAGTCGGATGACTTCCTCCTCCATATAGCCGTAGCCCGGACGGCGCTCGATGCCGCTGCGGCGGTTCTCGATGAGCACGACTTCCTGGCCGGCGGACTCGCGCCTCACGCGGCGGATGAGGTTTCCGTCCTCGTCGCGCACGGTCAGGATCTCGGAGCCGTCGGGGCGGCGCACGATCGTGACCTCCTCGTTCCCGCCACGCCGCTCCACGCGGACATCGGCATCGCGATAGGCCCGGCGGAAGCGCTGGGTCTCATCGTGGCGAATGATGACCTCGTTGCCTTGCCGGATGATCGTGCGGTTGCCCGGCTCCTCGATGATGACCCGCGCGCCTTCACGACGCTCGCGACGCTCACGGCGCAGGTCTTCGATGCGGACGCGGGAGGCATCCAGCGGCTGAGCCGCCTGCTGAGGCGCATTCTGAACCGGTGCAGCCGGAGCCGTAGGCAGGGCCCGCGTTGCGGGCGCCGGAGCCGCGGGAGCGGCCGGAGCCGGCTGGGTCCGGGTTGCCGGAGCCGTCGGCGCAGGGGTGGGAGCAGCCGGTGCGGCCGTCGGGGCGGCCGGTGCAGGGGCCGTCGGGGCTGTGGTCGTGGCGGGCGTATCCTGGCCGGGGCGCTGGTCGCGGGCGCGCTGGCGGTCCGGTCGCTCGGTGTCGCCCGGGCGGGCAGGGCGCTCGGCATCGGTCGGGCGCGGGGCGCCTGCGGCAGGCCGCTGCTGGGCCGGGGCCGGAGGTGTAGCAGGCTGAGCCGCCGGAGCCGGGGCGGCTGGAGCCGGGGTGCTCGGAGGCGTTTCGGCCGCAGGGGACTGCTGCCGGGGACGCTCGCGCTCGCCGGCTGGACGATCGCGATTCCGTTCGCGCTCCTGGGCAGCCGGGCGGGCCGGGCGCTCGGGCGTCTCGGCCGAAGGCTGGGCGCGTTCTGCAGGAGCCTGCTGCGCCGGGCGCGTGGGCGTAGCCGGTGTAGTGCCGGATGGCGGCACGGGCCGCTCGGCGGGCTGCGCCGCACCGCGACGCGGAGGCGGAGCATCCTCGGATTCGGTGGCGCGGGAGCCGCGCGGTCCGTCAGGACCGCCTCGCTCCGCTGGGCCTGCGCCGCGGGGCGCACGCGGGCCGCCATCGTCGGAGGCGCCGGGGCCGCCCGCATCCTGGCCACCCTGTCGGCGCTCCTGACCCTGGCGGCCGCCACGCGGTGCGTCGCCGTCCTGCTGGCCCTGCCGCCTCGGGCGGGCGCCGGGCGGCAGCTCCTCCTGGGCGCTCGGTCCGGCCTGGGCGATGACAATGGGCGCTGCGACTTCCGGCTGGAGCGCCGACACGCTCGCCGGCAGCAGCATCAGGGGAAGGGCGGTGCTCGCAAGAAACAGGTTGGAGAGTTTCATGGTTCTCGATTCATCACTAGACACACTAAGGTGTTCGATAATGTGAAGGGGCCATTTTGGTTCCCCTTGGGCGAAATTCTGCTTTTGCAACAGAATTTTAGAAGTTGCCGGATATGGTTGAAAAACATGGCTGAATGCCCCCTGAATGCTTACATCAGGATTCCGGCAGATATCTCTTTCGAAGGCCACCGCGACCGATGCATTGGACTGACGAAGGCGTCGTTCTCGGCGTCCGCAAGCACGGCGAGTCGAGCATCATTCTCGAGCTGATGACGCGCGAGCACGGCCGGCATCTAGGTCTCGTCCATGGCGGGCGCTCCAAGACCCTTCAGGCCGTGCTCCAGCCCGGCAATACCGTGCAGGCGACCTGGCGGGCACGGCTCGACGAGCATCTGGGCACCTACCAGGTGGAAGGCCTGAACCTGCGCGCCGCACGCCTCATGGGCTCGCCCATGGCGCTTTACGGGCTGGCGACGCTCGCCCATCTCTTGCGCTACTTCCCGGAGCGGGATCCGCACTTCCCCCTCTTCGAGACACTCACCGTCTTGGTCGACCACCTGGACGATCCCGATCTCGCGCCGGCTTTGTTCGTGCGCTTCGAACTTGCCATGCTCACCGAGCTTGGCTTCGGCCTGGACCTCACCAGTTGCGCCGCCACCGGGACCGAGCGGGACCTGACCTATGTGTCGCCCCGGAGCGGACGGGCGGTCTGCGCAGAGGCGGGAGAGCCCTACAAGGACCGGCTGCTCAAGCTGCCGGGCTTCCTGATCGGCCAGACCCGGGAGAACCGGCCCCGGGAGGAGGACATCCGGGCCGGATTTGCGCTCACCGACTTCTTCCTGCATCAGAACGTCTTCGGCCCCCAAGGGCAGCGGGCGCCGGAGGAGCGGGCGCGTTTCGTCGCACTGGCGACCGCTGAGGACGAATGATGTTTGTTTCTGTTATGTTCTCTTTTCAGATGATAAGAAGCGATTCGCAGTTGAGGATTTCGAGTTATGGGTAAGCCGGTCAATCCGCCATCAGGGGGCGAGATCGAGAACATCAATCTCAAGGACGCCCTGGAGGAGCGCTATCTCGCCTACGCGCTCTCGACCATCATGCACCGGGCGCTGCCGGACGCGCGCGACGGGCTGAAGCCCGTCCACCGGCGCATCCTGCACGCCATGCGGCTCCTAAGGCTCGATCCGAAGGCGGCGCCGAAGAAATGCGCCCGCATCGTCGGTGACGTGATGGGTCAGTTCCACCCGCACGGCGACCAGTCAATCTACGAGGCCCTCGTGCGCATGGCGCAGGACTTTGCCCAGCGCTATCCGCTGGCGGACGGTCAGGGCAATTTCGGCAACATCGACGGCGATGGCGCCGCCGCCATGCGCTACACCGAAGCGCGCATGACGGAAGTGGCGCGCCTGCTGCTGGAGGGCATCGACGAGGACTCGGTCGATTTCCGCGAGACCTACGACCAGGCCAACGAGGAGCCGGTGGTGCTGCCGGCCGCCTTCCCGAACCTGCTGGCCAACGGCTCGCAGGGCATCGCGGTCGGCATGGCGACCTCGATCCCGCCGCACAACGCCGCCGAACTCTGCGACGCGGCCCTGCACCTGATTTCGAAGCCGAGCGCCACCTCGGAACAGCTGATGCAGTACGTGCAGGGCCCAGACCTGCCGACCGGCGGCATCATCGTCGACACCCCGGCCGCCATGGCCGAGACCTACAGCACCGGACGCGGTTCGTTCCGCGTCCGCGCCCGCTGGGCAAAGGAAGATCTCGGCCGCGGCAACTGGCAGATCATCGTTACCGAAATCCCGTACGCGGTGCCGAAGTCGCGCCTGATCGAGAAGATCGCCGAGCTGCTGCAGGAAAAGAAGCTGCCGTTGCTCGCCGACGTGCGTGACGAGTCCGCCGAGGACATCCGCGTGGTGCTCGAGCCCCGCGCCAAGACGGTCGATCCGATTATCCTGATGGAATCGCTCTTCAAGCTCACCGAGCTCGAGAGCCGCGTTCCGATGAACGTGAACGTGCTCGCCGGCGGCAAGGTGCCGAAGGTCCTGAGCCTTGCCGAATGCCTGCGCGAATGGCTCGACCATCGCCGCGAAGTGCTGATCCGCCGCTCAAAGTTCCGGCTTGCCGCCATCGACCGGCGCCTGGAAATCCTGGGTGGCCTGCTCATCGTCTATCTCGATCTCGACCGGGTGATCAAAATCATTCGCGAGGAGGAAGAGCCGAAGCAGGAGCTGATGCGCGTCTTCAAGCTCACCGAGGTGCAGGCCAACGCCATCCTCGACACGCGCCTGCGCTCCCTCCGCAAGCTTGAGGAGATGGAACTCAAGCGCGAGCAGAAGAACCTTCAGGACGAAAAGGCCTCGATCGAGAACCTGCTCGAATCCGAGAAGGTGCAGTGGAAGACAGTTTCATGGGAGATCAAGGAGGTCCGCAAGACCTTCGGGCCCGACACCGCGCTGGGCAAGCGCCGCACCACCTTCGCCGAGGCGCCGGACACCTCCGACATCGACTTCGCGGAGGCGATGATCGAGCGCGAGCCGATCACGGTCATCGTGTCCCAGAAGGGCTGGATCCGCGCCATGAAGGGCCATCAGGCCGATCTCTCCGCCGTGCAGTTCAAGGGCGACGATGCCCTGAAGACAGCCTTCTTCGCCGAGACCACGTCGAAGATCGTGGTGGTGGCGGATAACGGGCGCTTCTTCACGCTGGAAGCCTCCAAGCTCCCCGGCGGCCGCGGCTTCGGCGATCCGATCCGCCTCATGGTCGATCTGGAGGAGGGCGCCGACTTCATCGCGGCCTTCCCGTACCGGGCCGGCTCGAAGCTGCTCGTCGCCGGCACGGATGGACGCGGCTTCGTGGTGCCGACGGAGGAAATCACGGCCAACACCCGCAAGGGCAAGCAGATCCTCAACCTCGATGCACCCTCCAAGATGGTGGTTTGCACCGAGGCCGAGGGCGACCACGTGGCCATCATCGGCGAGAACCGCAAGCTCCTGATCTTCCCAATGAAGCAGGTGCCTGAAATGACTCGCGGCAAAGGCGTGCGCCTCCAACGCTACAAGGACGGTGGCGTCTCCGACGCCAAGGTGTTCAAGCTCAAGGAAGGCCTGACCTGGAAGGATACGTCGGGCCGGACCTGGACGGTTGCCAAGGAGGATCTGCGCGATTGGCTGGGCGACCGCACGGAATCCGGTCGCCTGCCGCCGAAGGGCTTCCCGAAGTCAAACAAGTTCGGAGAGTAAGTTTTCACGAGACGTCATCCCGGACGGCACAAGCCGATCCGGGATCGCTCCTAGGATCAGGTGTCGGAAACTCAACACCGTCATCCCTGCCCGCAGGCGGGATTCCATAACCGGTGACAGCGCCTCGCTCCGCAGCTCCGGAATGACGATGTGATATTACCCGCAGCTCGCCTTGCCGCACTGGCGGACATTGTCCACGAGCTGCTTCAGGGGCTCGAGGCCGACCGCGCCGGGGATCACCGTCTCGCCGACCACGAAGGCGGGGGTGCCGGAGAGGTTCAGCTTGTCGCCGAGCGCCATGTTCTCCTGGAGCGCGTTGCGGATCTCGGCGCTCTCCACGTCCTTCTGCAGGCGGCCCATGTCGACGCCCAGCTCCTTGGCGACCGTCATGGCGCGCTCGCCGTTCACCCGGCCGCGGGTGTCCATGACCTTCACGTGGTAGTCGAGGAGCTTCTGTCCCTGAAGTTGGTTCTTGACTGCGAGCGCCACGCGGCTCGCCTCGACGGAATCGGGCCCTAGAACCGGAAAGTCCTTTAGGACCACGCGCAGCTTGGGATCGCTCTTCATAAGGGCCTGAACGTCCGTCAGGGCCTTCTTGCAGTAGCCGCAATTGTAATCGAAGAACTCTACCAGGGTGACGTCGCCGGAAGGGTTGCCGACCACATAGGAGTGCGAGGCGTTCAGGAGCGACTGCTTGGTTTCCTTGACGGCGCCCGCCTGAGCCACCTGCTGGGCTTCAGCCTGCCGCTTCTCGAGCTCGGCGATCACCTCTGTCAGGACCTCCGGGTTCTTCAGGAGGTAATCCTTCACGATCTCACCGATGGCCTGCTTCTGCTGGTCGGTGAAGACCGCGCCCTGCGCCATCGCGGCAGGAGCCATAGCCAGCGTGCCGAGCAGGGCCATAGCCTGGCCGATTTTGAGAAGCGAAGAGCGCATATCCAGTCCTTTGCGGAGAAATCTTCTAGACAAGTCCGATCCTTAGGCATGGTTCAAGGCGGAGTTGAGACTCGTCCGTTCGCCTGCGAGTTAGCGGCTTGGGGTGCGCGGCGTCAAATCACGGGTTTGTATTGCGGTTTGTTCTGTCATTCCTGGCTCGCCTTCGGCGCCCCGGAATGACAGTCCGGTGCCATCAACCGTCTTGAGGCCTCTCCAGCAACCGGCTACGACCCTCTCCATGACCAGAACACCCGCCGCTCTCCGCAAGCCCCTCATCGCGCGTCGCATGGACCGTGTGGCCTCATTCCTTGCCATGGACGTGCTGAGCGCGGCCGCCGCCAAGGAGCGGCGGGGGGACAGCGTGATCCACATGGAGGTGGGCCAGCCGTCGGCGCCTGCACCGCGCGTCGCCCGAGAGGCCGCGAAGGCCGCCCTCGACCTTGGCCGCATCGGCTATACCGAGGCGTTGGGCATGTCCGCCCTGCGCGAGCGGATCGCCCGTCACTACCACGACACCTATGGGGTTAGCATCGCACCCGAGCGGGTGTTGGTGACTACCGGCTCCTCGGCCGGCTTCGTGCTGGCTTTCCTGAGCCTGTTCGATCCTGGCCAGCGGGTGGCGATCACGGCGCCGGGTTATCCGGCCTATCGCAACATCCTGGAGGCGCTCGGCATCGAGCCGGTGACGATCCCGCTAGCCAAGGCGGACGGCTGGATCATGACTGCCGAAGCCATCGAGCGAGCCCATGCGGAGAAGCCCCTGCACGGCATCCTGGCCATGAGCCCGGCCAATCCGTCCGGCACCATGATCGGTCGCAAGGCGCTCGCCGAACTGGGCAAGACCTGCCGTCGCCTGGGGCTGTGGTTCGTGTCCGACGAGATCTATCACGGCCTGACCTATGGCGAGGCGGCTTCCACAGCCCTCTCGTCGGACGACGAAGCAGTGGTGATCAACTCGTTCTCCAAATACTACTGCATGACCGGCTGGCGCATCGGCTGGATCGTGGTGCCCGAGCGGCTGGTGCGGCCCATCGAGCGGCTGGCCCAGAACCTCTACATCTCACCGCCCTACCTCTCGCAGGTGGCGGCGCTAGCCGCCTTCGACGCGATGGAGGAACTCGAGGCCGTCAAGGCAGGCTATGCCCGCAACCGCGCCTATCTGCTGGAAGAACTGCCCAAGGTCGGCATCACCGAGATGCACCCGGTGGACGGGGCCTTCTACATCTATGCCGACATCGCCCGCTTCACGAACGAGTCAATCGGCTTTTCCAAGCGCATGCTGGAGGAGGCGGGCGTCGCCGCAACCCCTGGCCTCGACTTCGACCCCATCGAGGGCTCGCACTACCTGCGCCTGTCCTTCGCCGGCTCCGAGAGCGATTGCCGCGAGACGGTGGCGCGGTTAAAGGGATGGTTGAAGTAGCAAGCACCACCCTCGTCATCACCGGCCATGTGCCGGTGCTCCCAATCATGTGGGGTGCTGAGCTCTTCAGAAGCGAGATGGCGGGGTCAAGCCCGGCCATGACGTGCGGAGGGAAGGCTCCTAAACGAAAATGCCCGGCGTTGAGCCGGGCATTTCTTTTTTCTCACGATCCGCTCAGGACCGACTTCGCCTTGGACCACCAGCCGGCGCGCTTCGGGCGCTCCGGGTCGGGAGGGGTCAGCACGACGGCGACCGGCTCGGGCTCCGGGATGACCGGTGCGGGAGGAGCAGGCTCCTCGTCCACGGGCTGCTGCGGAGCCATGATGCGCTCTTCCTCGGCAGTGGGTTGCGGCATTTCGCGCGCGGGCTGTCCGTCTGCGGGAGCGGTCTCGTCGGCGGCTGGTGCGGCCTGTGCCTGATCGGCGTCGAAGCCATTCTCCTGGGCAGAGTCGCCGGCCTCGTCACGTCCGCGTCCACGACCGCCCCGGCGACCGCGACGGCGGCGGCGTCCTGCGCGCTCGTCATCCGACTCGCCGGCATCAGTCGGTGCCGCCTCGGTTCCGGTAGCCTCGACTGCTGCCTCCTCGTCGGACTCGCCTTCGGCCTCGTCACCCTCGGCGCTCTCGTCGCCCTGGTCCGCTCCAGCGGAGGCCTCGCGGTCGCGGCCCCGACGGCGGCGACGGCGACGGCGACGGCGGCGGTCGCCTTCGCTCTCACCCGGCCCGCCACGCTCTTCGCCGGCGGCCTCGGTGGTGTCCTCAGCAGTCTCCTCTTCCGTCTCGACCTCAGCCTCTTCTTCAGGCTCGTCAACGGGAATGATGGCGTCGATCTGGATACCGGTCGCAGCCGACTTGTGCTCCAGCTTCAGGGCCGGGTCGCCGCGCTCGATGGCGTAGGTGGTGTGGCCTTGCAGGGTGTCGTCGGCCACGATGGAGATGGCGACGCCGAAGCGGCTCTCCAGCTCGCGCAGGTGAATGCGCTTCTGGTTCAGGATGTAGAACGCCGCTTCCATCCTGGTGCGGACCACGAGGTTGTAGCCCGAGTTCTTGATGAGGGTTTCCTCGATGGAGCGCAGCACCTGCAGGGCTACCGACGGCGTCGAGCGCACGAAGCCGGTGCCGGCGCAGTGCGGGCAGGGGATCGAGGAGGATTCGAGCACACCCGTGCGGATGCGCTGGCGGGACATCTCGAGCAGGCCGAAGGGCGAGATGCGGCCTACCTGGATGCGGGCGCGGTCGTTCTTCAGGCACTCGTTCAGCTTCTTCTCGACGGCGCGGTTGTTCCGCTTCTCCTCCATGTCGATGAAGTCGATGACGATGAGGCCGGCGAGATCGCGCAGGCGCAGCTGGCGGGCGATTTCCTCTGACGCTTCGAGGTTCGTCCGAAGGGCCGTATCCTCGATGTTGTGCTCGCGGGTGGAGCGGCCGGAGTTCACGTCGATCGAGACGAGGGCTTCCGTCGGGTTGATGACGAGATAGCCGCCTGACTTGAGCGTCACCACGTTCGAGAACATGGCATCGAGCTGGGCCTCGACGCCGAACTTGGCGAAGAGGGGCTGCGGATCGCGGTAGGGCTGGACCAGCTTCGAATGGCTCGGCATGAGCATCCGCATGAAGTCCTTGGCCTCGCGATAGCCGTCCTCGCCGGCCACCATCACATCGTCGATGTCCTTGTTGTAAAGGTCGCGGATGGCGCGCTTGATCAGGGAGCCTTCCTCGTACACGAGGGCAGGGGCGGCAGACTTGAGGGTCAGCTCGCGCACGCTCTCCCATAGGCGCATCAGGTATTCGTAGTCGCGCTTGATCTCGGGCTTGGTGCGCGAGGCACCGGCCGTGCGCAGGATGATGCCCATTCCCTCGGGCACCTCCAGCTCCTGGGCGATTTCCTTCAGGCGCTTGCGGTCGGCCGCATTGGTGATCTTGCGCGAGATGCCGCCGCCCCGGCCCGTGTTGGGCATGAGCACCGAGTAGCGGCCGGCGAGCGACAGGTAGGTGGTGAGCGCCGCGCCCTTGTTGCCGCGCTCTTCCTTGACGACCTGGACCAGGAGGATCTGACGGCGCTTGATGACTTCCTGGATCTTGTACTGCTTGCGCGGTGTGCGGCGGCGCTGGGGCATATCCTCGATGGCGTCGTCGCCGCCGAGCTGCTCGACGATCTCGTGCTCCTCGACGTCGTCCTCGTCGTCCTCGGACTCATCCTCGTCGTCGGATTCCGTGTCGTCTTCGGTCGAGGGAGTTCTTGCTTCTTCCGCGGTCTCGTCACCCTGCGGCGCCTCGATATGAGCCGATCCCTCAACGGCCTCGAGAGCCTCTTCTTCGGCGCCCTCAGTGGGATCCACAGCCTCGTTCTCGGGCGGCGAGGCTGCTTTGGATGCTTCTGTGAAAGCAGCCTCGCCGATAGACTCGGTGCCTTCGGGAGCGGCCTCTACACCTTCGTCGGCCTCGGCCTCGGTCGAGACGACGGTCTCATCGTTCTGGGCCCGACGTGGCGAGGAACGGCGACGACGGCCGCGGCCGCTGCTGCGGCGCTCTTCCTCGTGCTCCTCCTCGCGATGGGCTTCCGCCTCGGCTTCGAGCAGGGCCTGCCGGTCGGCGACCGGGATCTGGTAGTAATCGGGATGGATTTCGCTGAAAGCGAGGAACCCGTGGCGGTTTCCGCCGTATTCCACAAAGGCCGCCTGGAGAGACGGTTCGACCCGGGTAACCTTGGCGAGATAGATATTCCCGCGCAGCTGCTTCCGGTTAGCGGATTCGAAGTCGAATTCTTCGACCTTCTGACCACGTACCACCACGACCCGGGTTTCTTCCGGGTGGGAGGCATCGATGAGCATCTTGTTTGCCATGTTGAACTCTCGACATGGCGATCGAGGGCAGGACCTGAGGCAGGGGCCGCATTGTGCGCGGTAAGGCACGCCGCCGGTAAAGGCAGCGGGCTGAAATTGCGTTCGGAGTGCTGTCGATCGCCATCCTGCGCCGCGAAGGGGCGCATTCTGGGTTGAATTGGGCCGGCACGGGGCCGGAAAGGGTGGTGCTGGGGCGTGCGCGAAGGGATACGCGCGATTCGAACGATGCAGAAACGAAGGTCATAGCTGACTTCGTGTGTGCAACCATTCGAGACGGCCCTTTCGTAGATATCGATGATCCGGGTGACCCGGCCATCGGCGAGTGGCGACAGGCGTCGCCCTGTGATCCTATCCGTAGCCTGTCGAGGGTGAGGCGGTCCCTGAAGGATCGGTCAACACAACCGTCTCCCTTGGAGCCGCCGTCAGATTCGGCCATGCCGGACGGGATCAAGATCATTACAGATCGAATGGGGCATTTGGCAAGATGCTGTCTCACTGTGCCATGAATGCAACAGAGTCTCAGCAAAGTGCCGCCCGGCGTGAGGTTCCGTTAACCAAACGCTGGCTATGAGTATAGGAAAGGACGCTCGAACCTATAGCGATCAGCGATGCCTCTTTCCCTGTTCATACGCCTTTTTAGCGCGTGTCTCGTGGCGGTTCTCCTCGCCGCCGGGGCAGGGCGTGCCTGGGCCGCGGGAGACAGTGCGAAGCCCGCAACCCCGATCGTGGCGGCTGCGGCCGCCCTCGAGACGGACGGGCCGAAGACCCGGTTCAAGGTAACCCTCTCGAAGCCGGTAATCGCCCAAGTCTCCCTCATGGAGCGCCCGGACCGGCTGATCATCGACCTGCCGGAGGTGGCCTTCCATCTCCCGGCCGAGGCCGGACGGACCAAGGAGGGGATCGTCGCCTCCTACCGTTACGGCCTCTTCGCGCCGGGGCGCTCCCGGGTTGTGATGGAACTGACGCAGCCGGCAATCGTGTCCGGTATGACGACCGCGCCCGATGCCACGGGCGCCGCAACGATCCTGACCATCGAGCTGTCCCGCACCGACCGCGAAGAGTTCCGCAAGGCCGCAGCCGGAAGCCCGCCGCCGGCGAAGGACGGCCCCGCGCCCGTCGTTCAGGCCACCAAGGATGCCCGACCGGTGATCATGATCGACCCCGGCCATGGCGGCATCGATCCCGGTGCGGCGGCCTCCTCGAGTAGCGTGGCCGAGAAGGATCTCGTGCTCTCCTTTGCTCAGCGGCTCAAGAAGCGGCTTGAGGAGGGCGGGCGCTACAAGGTACTCATGACCCGCGACAAGGATGTGTTCGTGTCTCTCGGGGACAGGGTGCGCGCCGCCCGCGCCGCCCAGGCAGACCTCTTCATCTCGATCCATGCGGATTCGATCTCGGGCGGACAGGACGTGCGCGGCCTGACGGTCTATACCGGGTCCGAGCGGGCCTCCGACGCCGATTCCGCCCGGCTGGCCGACCGTGAAAACAAGGCCGACGCGGTGGCCGGCGTCGAATCGGGCGACATGCCGGACGACGTATCCGACATCTTGATGGACCTCACCCTGCGGGAGACCCGCGGCTTCTCCCACGGCTTCGCCAGCCGGCTCGTGGGCGAGTTCGATTCCGTTGCCCGTCTGAACAAGAACCCCCACCGGCAGGCCCGCTTCCAGGTACTCCGGGCGCACGACGTTCCGTCCGTTCTTGTCGAACTTGGCTATCTGTCCAGCCAAAAAGACTTAGATTTGTTGATGTCCGAGGAATGGCGGGCCAAGATGGTCTCTGCCATGTCGGTCGCCGTGGATCGGTTTTTCGCGATCCGGTTTGCCCGGCGGGGCGCTGCCGCCGCAGTTTTACCATAGAGTGGGTGTGGATACCCGTAGCGGGGGCGCGATTCATCGGCTAACGAGGGTCCGCGTTTCAAGATTGACATAAACGGGCGCCTGAAGGCGCCGTCATGGAATACCTTCGGATGCGGTTCGTCCTACGATTTTTCGGCTTTCTCTTCAGCGTTGGGGCGATCTTCTTCCTGATCGGCGCTGTTGGGCTTGCCTATGGATTCTGGTTCTATTCGAAGGACCTGCCGGATCACGCCCAGCTCGCAAACTACGAGCCGCCGGTGATGACCCGCATCCACGCATCGGACGGCAGCCTGATCGCCGAATATGCCCGCGAGCGCCGGCTCTATGTGCCCATCGACTCCGTGCCCAAGCTCATCGTCGGAGCTTTCCTATCGGCCGAGGACAAGAACTTCTACAAGCACCCGGGCATCGACCCGGAAGGGCTCATGCGCGCCGTCGTGGTCAACCTGCGCTCGGGCGGGTCGCGGGAGCAGGGCGCCTCGACCATCACCCAGCAGGTGGCCAAGAACTTCCTGGTCGGCAACGAGCGCAGCTACGAGCGCAAGATCCGCGAGGCGCTTATCGCGCTGCGCATGGAATCGACCTTCTCGAAGGAGAAGATCCTCGAGCTCTATCTCAACGAGATCTTCCTCGGGACCCTGACCCCGGGACGCAACCTGCACGGCATCGCGGCCGCAGCCCTCGATTATTTCGGCAAGTCGATCCACGAGCTGACCATCGCGGAAGCGGCCTATATCGCGGCCTTGCCGAAGGGCCCGAACAACTACCACCCGTTCCGCCAGCGCAAGGCCGCCCTCGAGCGCCGGAACTGGGTGATCGAGCGCATGGCCGTCAACGGCTATATCTCGAAGGAAGCGGCGGCTGAGGCTCAGAAGGAGCCGCTCAATGTGAAGCCCAGGATGGTCTCGCCGAACAGCATCGCTTCGGGCTATTTCGCCGAGGGCGTGCGCCGCGACATCGCCGAGCGCTACGGCGAGGAATCCCTCTATGAGGGCGGCCTGCTGATCCGCTCGACCCTCGATCCCAAAATGCAGGCCATGGCCCGCAAGTCCCTCGTGGATGGCCTCGTGCGCTTCGACGAGGCGCGCGGCTGGCGGGGCGCCCAGCAGAAGATCGATCTGGCCGGCCGCGAATGGGGCTTGGCCCTCTCCGAGGTGCCGATTCTCGGCGACATCCAGCCGTGGCGCCTCGCGGTCGTCCTGGAGGTTGCGCGCGGGCAGGCCAAGGTCGGCTTGCAGCCCCGGCGGGAGGCATCTGGCCAAGTCGTGAAGGAGCGGGAAACCGGCACCGTTACGGCTGAGGGCGCTCGATGGACCCGGCGCACCGTCGACAAGGCCGTCGCCGTCGGCGATGTGGTCTATGTGGAGCCTCTCGCGGACAAGGAAGGCCAGTTCCGTTTGCGCCAGATCCCCGAGATCTCCGGCGCCATCGTGGCCATGGACCCGAATACGGGCCGCGTTCACGCCATGGTGGGCGGCTTCTCCTACGACCAGAGCGAGTTCAACCGGGCCATCCAGGCGATGCGGCAGCCGGGTTCCTCGTTCAAGCCGATCGTCTATGCCACGGCCTTGGACAACGGCTATACGCCGTCGTCGCAGGTTCTCGATGGGCCGTTCGTACTCGATATGGGGCCGGGGCAAGAGGCGTGGGCGCCGAAGAACTACGACGGCAAGGCAACCGGCATTCGCACGCTCCGCTACGGCATCGAGCACTCCAAGAACCTGATGACCGTTCGCCTCGCCAACGAGGTCGGCATGCCGGTCATCTCCGAGTATTCACGCCGCTTCGGCGTTTATGACGACATGCTGCCGCTGCTCTCCATGTCGCTGGGCGCCGGCGAGACCACGGTCATGCGCATGACGGCCGCCTATTCGATGTTCGTCAACGGCGGTCGCCGCATCAAGCCGACCCTGATCGACCAGATCCAGGACCGCAACGGCCGGACGATCTACCGTCACGACGACCGCAAATGCGCGAACTGCAACGCGGAGAAGTGGGACGGCGGCGCCGCGCCCAAGCTCACCGAGAACCGGGAGCAGGTGATCGACCCGCTCACGGCCTACCAGGTCACCTCGATCCTGGAAGGCGTGGTCCAGCGCGGCACCGCCCAGACGGTCAAGGCTGTCGGCAAGCCGCTCGCGGGCAAGACCGGCACCACCAACGACGCCAAGGACGTGTGGTTCGTCGGCTTCTCACCGGACCTCGCTGTGGGCGTGTTCCTCGGCTACGATCAGCCGAAGTCCCTGGGCAATGCGGCCACCGCCGGCCAGTATGCAGCACCCGTCTTCCGCGACTTCATGCAGATGGCCCTGAAGGACAAGCCGGCGACGCCGTTCCGTGTGCCGGCCGGCATCAAGCTCATCCGCGTCAACGCCTCGACCGGCACCCGTGCAGGGGGCGAGGGCGGCGGCACAATCCTCGAGGCCTTCAAGCCCGGACAATCTCCGCCGGAATTCGTCCCGCCGGAGCCTGAAGAGGTCCCGCAGGCGGAATATCAAGGTGGCCCAGCGCCTCGGCAAGCCGGAGGTGTGGGACCCGGCGGATTGTACTGACAGGCGCTCGTCGCCATATCGATACCCTTCCACATCAAGAGAAACGGAAGCCTTCGCGCCAACCCAGGCGCGAGGGCTTCCGCCGATAGGCTCAAAGTGCATTCCCCTTTGGGGTCCAATGCTCTAAGACGCCGTCATCGCAGGCACGGACAGAACGAACGGAACAATGCGCGCCGAAATCCAACATCTCGTAGAAGAGACCAAGCAGTCAGTCGGGCTGCTGAGGAGGCATCTTTGACTGGGACAATGCCCAGCGACGCCTCGCAGAACTGAACGCTCAAGCCGAAGGCCCCGACCTCTGGAACGATGCGGACGCCGCGCAGAAGATCATGCGTGAGCGCACCTCCCTTGAGGACCAGATCACCGCCATCAAGCGGATGGAGCAGGACCTTGAGGACGCCATCACCCTGATCGAACTCGGCGAGGCCGAGAACGACGAGAGCACGATCAAGGAAGGCGAAGAGACCATTCGTGGCCTCCAGGCCGAGGCGGCCCGCCGCCAGGTCGAGACCCTGCTCTCGGGCGAGGCCGACGCCAACGACACCTATGTGGAAGTGCATTCGGGCGCCGGCGGTACGGAAAGCCAGGATTGGGCGAACATGCTCCAGCGCATGTATGCCCGCTGGGCCGAGCGCCGGAAATACAAGGTCGAGCTTCTCGAAATCACCGATGGCGAAGAGGCTGGCATCAAGAGCGCCACGCTCCTGATCAAGGGTCACAACGCCTATGGCTGGCTGAAGACAGAGTCCGGCGTGCATCGCCTCGTGCGCATCTCGCCCTACGATTCCAACGCCCGCCGCCATACGAGCTTCGCGTCGGTGTGGGTCTATCCGGTAGTGGATGACCGCATCAACATCGAGATCAAGGAATCCGACTGCCGGATCGACACGTTCCGCTCCTCAGGTGCGGGCGGCCAGCACGTGAACACCACCGACTCGGCCGTGCGCATCACGCATATTCCGAGCGGCATCGTGGTGGCCTGCCAACAGGAGCGCTCTCAACACAAGAACCGGGCTACGGCCTGGAACATGTTGCGTGCGCGCCTCTACGAGGCCGAACTCAAGAAGCGCGAGGAAAAAGCCAGTGCGGAGGCGGCCGCCAAGACCGACATCGGCTGGGGGCACCAGATCCGCTCCTACGTGCTGCAGCCCTACCAGATGGTAAAGGACCTGCGCACCGGCGCCCAGTCCACGAGCCCGCAGGACGTGCTCGACGGCGACCTCGACCCCTTCATGGAGGCCTCGCTCGCCCAGCGCGTCTATGGCGGCGACGCCGAGGTCGAGGATATCGACTGAGACGGCTCTTTCTGCGGTCGCAGTTCTGTTGCTAGGATGCAGGACTGCGATCGCGTAACAGTTTCATGAAGCAGGACAAGATCGACATCCAAGGCCGCAATGGCCTTGCCATCCCGAACAGCCTGATCCGCCAGGATGAGCCGAACTCTCGTCTTGCGGTCTTCTTTCCAGGGCTGACCTACCGCAACACCATGCCGGTGCTCTATTATCCCCGGCAGTTTCTGCTGGCACGCGGCTACGACGTCCTCTCGGTCGATTACGCCTACGATCAGATTCCGGAATTTATGGGCCTGTCCGAGGAGGACAAGATCGCCTGGATCGGAACGGACGCCCGCGCAGCCATGGCGGCCGTGTTCGCGCTTGGGCAGTATGAGCATTTCACTCTGGTCGGGAAATCGCTGGGGACCGCCGCGATGGCGGAGGTTGCTCCTGATGACCCGAGGCTGGCTTCCGCCGATCTCATCTGGCTGACGCCGGGTTTCAAAACCCATGGTGTGCTCGAAGGCGTGGCGCGCTGTCCCCAGCGGTCTCTTATCGTGCTTGGCACAGAAGATCCGCATTATGAGGAGGCATATGTGAAGGCAGCCCGCGCCAGAGGAGCGGATGTCATCCTGCTGCCCGGTTTCGACCATGGGCTCGAGAAGCCAGGACATGTCGTCGACTCAGTTGCAGGCATGCACACCATCATCGAGCAAATCTCGCGCTGGCTGGATGCGTCTCCCCGATAGGCAGCTAGGTGCATCGAACCGTTTGCAGGTGCTCAGGATCAGGCTGGAGGCATCGGTTGAAACAAAAGGCCCACTCGATCGAGTGGGCCTTTGTCATCAATGGTCAGATCTACACGACGAAAAAGTCGTAGGATTTGACCGTCACCACTTGCGTGAATTGCGCAAAGCGCAAGGCAGCAGCGGGGCCGGAACCATCCGCGTCATAGGAGAGGGACCGCCCAGTGAAGTCGAAGAGGATCCTGTCATCCGCATCCTTCGCGGCCGATCCCTCCACGAACACCTCGAAGCTCAATAAGCCTTTGGTGAGCGTGCTGAAGACGGTTGACGACAGAAGTATCTGATCCTCCCAGCTGCTGAAATCAACGATCTGATCCACGTTATCGACGCCGTTGAACCAAGTATCGAAACCGAACTGATCGCTGCCTGCGCCGCCGCTCAGGATATCGCTGCCTGCGCCTCCATAGAGTGTATCATTCTCAAAACCACCGTCCAGGTTGTCGGCGCCGTCGCCTCCCTGCAGGATGTCACTGCCAAATCCACCGCTCAAGACATCGTTGTCGCTGTCTCCGTGCAAGGTGTCATTGTCAGCCCCGCCGTCCAGACTGTCGCTGCCTGCGCCCCCCTGCAGAGAGTCATTGCCGTCATCACCCTTCAGGACATCGTGGCCGTAGTCACCGTAGAGGCTGTCATCGCCATAGCCGCCACCGAGGTTGTCATTGCCTTCAGCGCCCTGCAGCAGGTCGTCGCCGAGTCCGCCTCTTAGGACATCGTTGCCATAGTGTCCGTACAGATCGTCGTCGTCCTCTCCGCCACTCAGGACGTCGTTGCCAACGCCCCCGTGCAGAGAGTCGTCCCCGGCAAAACCGTATATCTTGTCGTTGCCGCTGACGCCCTTGATGACGTCTTTGGCGTTGACGCCGTAGATGATGTCCGCCTTGCTCTTGCCGATCTGAGACAGCGTTTCCTTGGTCTTGCTCCAGCTCCATTTCGCCACCTGACGCCCATCCTGCGAAGGGTTGCCGTAGAGGGCGCGGATGGCCTCAATGTCCAAGCCTCCGAGCCCAATGGGGCCTATATCGGCGTCACCACCCGTGTAGCTCATGACGGTGTGCTTTACGTTGTCGAACTCTGAGCCAAGCAGCTTCTTGTTGTGAGGCATCTTGTGGAAGGGATGCTTGAGGCCTAGGGCATGCCCGATCTCGTGAAGCAGGACGTAAAGCATGAAATTTGGGTTTCGGGTGAGCTCCGAGCGGCTCTGGGTGTTCAGGTAAACATTCCCTCCGCTTTCATCCCGAGCCTGATCTGTCCAACCGTCGAAGCTATCGCGGGCAAGTTCCGGGAACTCGGCCCAAGCGGTGACGGTGTACCAGTTCCATTGCCATTGAAACTTCAGCTCGGCATTGGCCTTTTTTACCTCAAGGAACCGGATGCCGCAGGCATCGCCCCACATCTTCAGGGCCTTCTCCGTCATGGCCTTGTCGGCGCTGCCGAACTTTGACGCCCCCTCGGACACAGCATTGAAGGAATAGGTGAGGAAGACGGGCCGTTTGGCAGTCTTCAAGGAGGAATAAGCGTTCCAGCTCTGGCCGGAGAGAATGGCTGTGTAGCTCGACATCAGGATCAGTGCTCAGGAGGAATAGGCGGGCGGACGGCAGACCTTAGGAATATTTGATCCATGGCCGCAATGAGCCATCCTGTCGCTAACCCAACGCCTTGGCTGCCTTGAGCACCTCCTCCGCATGACCCGGCACTTTCACCTTGGACCAGACCTGAGCAATGATGCCGTTCCGGTCGATCAGCACCGTGGTGCGCTCGACGCCCATGTACTTGCGGCCATACATGCTCTTCTCCACCCAGACGCCGTAGGCCTGCAGCATGGCCGTGGCCTCGTCCGACGCGAGGGTGAAATCGAGGTCGTATTTGGCGCGGAACTTGTCATGGCTCTTCAAGCTGTCGGGTGAAACTCCAACGATCTCCGTGTCCGCAGCCGCGAATTCGGCCTTCAGAGCCTGGAAGTTCTGGGCTTCCAGGGTGCAGCCGCTGGTGTCGTCCTTCGGGTAGAAGTAGAGCACGACCTTTCGGCCTTCGAGCCCGTCGAGGCTGATCGCCCGACCATCTGTCGCAGGGAGGGAGAAGGCCGGAGCCCTGGTTCCGATGATAAGGGACATGAAACGCCTTCCTTTCGGCGGAATGTACTGTTTGGAAACCTCTGGTGTGCACGACTGAAGGGGAAACAGTCGCGGGATGCTCCCGAGGCGGTTAAGGTCACACCTCTTGATTCCCTGAATGGCGCCCATGCGCAAGAACCGGATCGTCAAACGTCACAAGAATGAAGCTGCCCCTGCGTAACACGTTGTCCCGGCGAGACCCGGCCAAGCGAAGCCTGCTCAGGCGCGTGTTGCGTGGCACTCTCTATGTGAAGCTTGGGCTGATCGTCTTCCTGACTGCCGCCTTCGGGTTGCTCTACCTGCGCCTGTCGGCCGCTCCCATGAGCTTCGGGCGCCTGCCCGAGAGGGTGGCGGAGGCGCTGGCATCCCGCATCGGGCCCGGCTGGAACGTGACGCTGCGCAACACTGCGATCGAGCTGCATGACGGCTCTCCGGCGCTACGGGCGAACGGTCTCGATATCCGTGCCCCCGGCGGCGACCTCGTGCTCCGGGCGCCCTATGCCATCCTGAGCGTGGATCTGACCTCGCTTCTGACGGCCAATCTCCAGCCGAAGGCCGTCGAGGTCCGCGACCTGCAATTGCGGGTCCGGGTGAACCGGGACGGCTCGCTCTCCTTCTCGCCCGTGCAGGAAGCCGACGGGGAGGGAGCCCAGCCCACACCCACCGTACAGGAGCCGTCCAAGGAGGCGGCTGCGTCGATGGCCCGTGACGTGAACGGGCCTTCTCCCGTGTCCGGTACCGTCGGGTCGCTGCTTGAGCTCATCGTCGGTCGGGCAAGCGTTCTGAACTCCCTCAATCAGGCTCAGCTCACCAATGCTCGCTTGATCTTCATCGATGCGGACGGGCGCGAGCGGGCGCGCTACAAGCGCGTCGATGCCGCTTTCGACTGGACGGAGAACGGCGGACGGCGGTTCTCCGCAACGGTCGAGGGACCGCAAGGGCCCTGGCAGCTGAACGGCGATGCCACGACGGAGGGCAAGGATTCATACCGTGCCAATATCGTGGCCGAGCGGGCACCGATCACGGATATTCTGCTGCTCTCCGGAACCTCCGAGGTGCCGGCGACCACAGACCTCGAATTCTCCGGCCGGTTCGACATGGCTTTTGCCGACGGACGGGTCACGGAGCTGAAGACACGGCTCGAGAGCAGTCCCGGCACGATCCAGATCCAGGATCCTGATACATCCCCGTTTCCGGTCGAGAAGGCGGTCATCGAGGCGCATTGGGACGAGCCCGCGAAAGCCCTTGAACTCCAGCGCATCGAGGCGCGAGGCGGGGACACGAACCTGCGTCTGCAGGGTCGCCTGCAGGCGGCCAACGGGAACAATCCCTGGCGCCTGAACCTGGGGGGGAGGGACATCACCTGGTCGGGAGCGGCCGCAGGAGACAGGCCCCTGCAGGTCAGCGAATTCACGGCCGATCTCTCCGGGCACGACGGCGTCAGGATCAACGGCATCACGCTGAAAGGTCCGGAACTGTCCGCCCGCATCAGCGGCCTCCTGGCGGCCACCGCCGATCCAAAGGGGCTGAAGCTCGACGTTCAGGCCGAGAAGACCGAGATCCGCTCTGCCCTGCGGGTCTGGCCCGAGGCCGTGGCCGCGCAGGTTAGGCGGTATCTGGTGTCCCATCTAAAGGCCGGGGTGCTGGAGTCCATCGACCTCAAGGTGGCGATGACCGGCGCCGACATCGAGAAGGCGCTGACCGGTGGCCCGACGCCAGATGAGTCCCTGAAGATCGACTTCGTGGTCTCCGACGGCACCCTACAGGTCGATGAAGGCATCCCGCCGATCTCCGGCCTGAACGCGACCGGCCAGGTCACCGGAACGAAGGTGCTCGTCCGCGCGCCAAACGGGCTTGTTCAGATGGCGAGCAACCGGTCCCTGTCGGCCTCCGAGGGCGCTTTCGTCCTGAACAATTATTGGGACGACAACGGCGTGGCGCGTATCGACTTTCGCCTTGCAGGAGGTGCCGACGGGCTGGGCGCGCTCCTGCTGGAGCCGCGGATCAAGGAGATCGCAGGGTTCAACATCGATCCCGCCACCATGAAGGGCAAGACGGATCTGCGGGTCGGCATCGGCCTGCCCATCCATGCTATTCCCGAGTTCAAGGACCTGCCGCTGAAGGTCGGCGGCACGATCAGCGACTTCGGTGTCGACGGCTTCTTCGGCAAGGATCGCCTAGAGGGCGCCGATCTGACCATCGCCTATGACCGGGGCGATCTTTCCGTCAAAGGCACTGGCAAGCTCGCCGGCAGCGCGGCCACCATCGACCTTCAGAAGAACCAGCAGGGCGGCCAGGCCAGCGTGGCCTTCTCCCTCGACGAGGCCGCCCGCGGCCGGCGCGGGCTGTCCTTCGGTAATCAGCTCACCGGCAGCATCGGCCTCAGGGCAAGCCTCCCGCTGGGTGCATCCGCCCCGTCGGTCATCAACGTCGAGGCGGACCTGGCCAAGGCCGGCGTCGATCAGCTCGTTCCCGGCTGGGTGAAGCCGGTCGGCAGGCCGGGCAAGCTCACCTTCACCATGGTCGATGGGCCGACGAGCGAGATCCGGGACCTGCAGCTCGACAGCGGCAATGTCCACCTGCGGGGCCACGCCACGCTCAACAGCGAGGGCGGCCTCGACAAGGCGGAACTCTCGACCTTCAAGCTCTCGCCGGGCGACGACATGCGCGCCCAGATCGAGCGTTCCAACGGGGTCTACAAAGTCACGATCCGGGGCAATGTGGGCGACGCGCGGCCTTTCGTGAAAGGCGGAGGCGCGACCCCCGGCGGACGAACCGGATCGGCGAGTAAGGACATCAAGGATTTCGACCTCGACCTGAACCTCAATATCCTGACCGGCTTCAACGAGGAGGCGATCACAAACGCCTCCGTCAAGGCATCCATGCGCAAGGACAGCCTGCGCCAGCTGGACCTGAAGGGACGTCTCGGCGCAACCGACATCCTCGGGCGGACTGTTCCCCAGAGCGGGGGCAGTCCGGTGGTGATCATCCAGGCCGAGGATGCGGGCGCGCTCCTGCGGTTCACCGACATCTACAAGCGCATGTCGCGCGGCAACCTCATCCTGCAGCTCTCCACAGGAGATGAGCCGCAGGCCGGGCATGTGATCATGCACTCCTTCGCGCTGGTCAACGAACCTGCCCTGCGCCGCATCATCCCGACCCAGACACAGGTTGTTGCCGGGCGCGACCAGGCCGGAAAGCCGCAGCTGGTCCGCGTGGACGTGAACGAGATCCAGTTCACCAAGGCGCGGCTCGAGTTCACGCGCACGTCAGGTCGCCTCGACTTCAAAGATGCGGCTATCTGGGGCAATCAGATCGGCTTCACCTTGGGCGGGTTCATCGACTACGCCCGCGACCGCCTCGACGTGTCGGGAACCTTCGTGCCGGCCTACGGGCTCAACAACGTCTTTGCCCAGGTGCCGCTGTTCGGGCCGCTGCTGGGCGGCGGGCAGAACGAGGGGCTCTTTGCCGTCAACTTTCGCCTGAACGGGCAGGCGAGCGCGCCATCCCTGTCGGTGAATCCGCTCTCGGCGGTAGCGCCGGGGTTCCTGCGCAAACTTTTCGGCGTGGGAGCCGAAAGGGAGCCGCAGACAGGTTCCCTGCCGACGGCTCCCGACCGCTAAAGACTTATACGGCGCGAAGGAGCACGTGCTTCTTCTTGCCGAAGGAGAGCTTGATCACACCCTCGGTCGTGACATCCGACAGGCTCAACGTGCCGCGCTCGTCCGAGACCGTCTGGTCGTTCACCTTGAGGCCGCCGCTCTTGACCTGCCGGCGCGCCTCGCTCGACGACGGCACGAGCTTGGCGTAGTCGGGTCCAAAGGCCGCCAGCACGCCGAGTCCGCCTTCGAGCACATCGGATGGGATCTCAATGGTGGGCAGGCTCTCCGCCAGGGTCCCTTGTTCAAAAGTCTTGCGAGCGGTCTCGGCTGCCAGTTCCGCTGCCTCGCGGCCATGGAGGAGGGCGGTCGCTTCCGTTGCGAGAACTTTCTTGGCCTCGTTGATGTCTGCGCCCTGGAGTGCCTCGAGCCGGGCGATCTCGTCAATGGGCAGGATGGTGAAGAGCTTCAGGAACCGGGCCACGTCCGCATCCTCGGTGTTGCGCCAGAACTGCCAGTAATCATAGGGGCTCAACATGTCGGCGTTGAGCCAGACCGCCCCGGAGGCGGTCTTGCCCATCTTGGCCCCGGAGGCGGTGGTCAGCAGGGGGCAGGTGACCGCATAGAGCTGCGGCGTGCCGAGCCGACGGCCGAGATCGATGCCGTTGACGATGTTGCCCCACTGGTCCGACCCGCCCATCTGCAGGATGCAACCGTAGCGCTTGTTGAGCTCCACGAAGTCGTAAGCCTGGAGGATCATGTAGTTGAATTCCAGGAACGACAGCTCGTGCTCCCGGTCGAGGCGCAGCTTCACGCTGTCGAAGGACAGCATGCGGTTAACCGAGAAGTGCCGGCCCACATCGCGCAGGAACTCGATGTAGTTGAGCTTGGTCAGCCACTCGGCGTTATCGACCATCGTGGCGTCGATCTTGCCGTCACCGAACGAGATGAAGCGCGAGAAGACGGTTTTGATGCTGTCCTTGTTGGCCTCGATCTGTTCGACCGTGAGGAGCTTGCGGCTCTCGTCCTTGCCCGAAGGATCACCCACCCTGGTCGTGCCGCCGCCCATGAGGGTGATCGGCCTGCCGGCGCCGGTCTTCTGCAGCCAATGCAGCATCATGATCGAGAGCAGGTGCCCCACGTGGAGCGACGGTCCGGTGCAGTCATAGCCCACATAGGTGGTGAGCCGGTTCTCGATCGCCGCTGAGTCGACGCCGTCGAAATCGGAGGTCTGGTGAATGAAGCCCCGCTCGGTGAGCACCTTCAGGAAATCGGATTTCGGCGCGTTCATCGCGTCTCTCTGGCTCGTCGATATACGTTGGATAAGGGCGTTGGCGAATGCTAGCAGCTCAGGCCGCTTCCTCGGTCTTGCCCAGGCGCTTGTTGAGATACTCGTCCACGGACACCATCAGCTCGTCGACCCTGCCGTCGAAGAAGTGGTTGGCGCCGTCTATCACGGCGTGTTCCAGCTTCACGCCCTTTTGCGTCTTTACCTTCTCAATGACGCTGACCACGTCCTTGACCGGTGCGACGCGGTCTTCCGAGCCGTGCACGAAGAGGCCGGAGGACGGGCAGGGGGCGAGGAACGAGAAATCGTAACGGTTGGCCATGGCGGCGATCGAGATGAAGCCCTCGATCTCCGGGCGGCGCATGAGGAGCTGCATGCCGATCCAGGCGCCGAAGGAGACGCCGGCGATCCAGCAGGCGCGGGCGTCCGGGTTCATGGCCTGAGCCCAGTCGAGGGCGGCGGCGGCGTCCGAGAGTTCGCCTTGGCCATGGTCGAAGGCACCCTGGCTGCGGCCGACGCCGCGGAAGTTGAACCGTAGCACTGAAAAGCCGCGCTTCGCGAAGTCATAGTACAGGTTGTAGACGATCTGGTTGTTCATCGTCCCGCCGAACTGCGGGTGCGGGTGAAGGATGATGGCGATGGGAGCGCCTTTTTCCTTGGCAGGCTGATAGCGCCCCTCGATGCGACCGGCAGGACCCGTAAAGATGACTTCAGGCATGAACGCGAACCTCTTGCTCACCTCCCCATTGGGAGAGGGAAAACCCGTGACAGCCTTGACTCCAGGCCGCGGATCCTCATAAAAGAACCCTTAGAACTATTCTAATATGTTCCAATGTTTCAATTCATCCGGGCGGCTTCGGCCCTTTGGATGAGACATCGGACAGATGTGGTTGCGGTGCTTTAGCACGGCAACCAGGGTCGATTGCAAGAATTTCGTGAGGCCTTCAGGCAGTCATGGCGGTAAGCCAGCGCACATATCTCGACCACAATGCCACCTCGCCCCTGCGGCCGGAGGTGGCCGAGGTCATGCTGCGCACTTTTGAGCTTCCCGGAAATGCCTCCTCGGTTCATGCCGAGGGCCGCGCCGCCCGTGCCGCCATCGAGAAGGCCCGCGAGGCGGTCGCCCGCCTCGTCGGCGCCAAGACAAAGAACGTCATCTTCACCAGCGGTGGCACCGAGGCTGCGAATCTCGTTCTGACGCCAGGATTCCGGCGTTTGGGTCAGCAGGGCAGTGCTAGGCTCCTGATCGGAGCGACCGAACATCCCTGCGTGCTCACGGGGCACCGCTTCCCTGCAGGCTCGGTCGAAGTCATCCCCGTGGATTCCGATGGCATCCTCGACCTGGCTTGGCTCGAAGCTCGCCTCCGGGAGGCCGGCGATGAGCGTGTCCTGGTCACAATCCAACTGGCTAACAACGAGACCGGCGTGCTCCAGCCGTTGGCCGAGGCGGCGCAGCTCGTTCATGAGCATAGCGGATTGATCCACACCGACGCGGTTCAGGCCGCTGGCAGGACCCCTGTCGACATAGCTGAGCTCGGGGTCGACGCACTCACCCTCTCGGCTCATAAGATTGGTGGGCCGAAGGGAATCGGCGCCGCGATCCTCGCCTCCGACCAGTTCGAGATCGCTGAGAGGCTGATCCGGGGCGGCGGGCAGGAGAAGGGTTTCAGGGCCGGCACCGAGAACGTAGCGGCTATTGCGGGCTTTGGCGCTGCGGCCGAGATCGCATTGGCAAACATGGAGCAGGAGGCAGGACGGCTGCGGGCTCTCCGGGACGAGGCCGAGACCGAACTGCGCCGGATCGCCCCGGATGCGGTTGTTGTGGGTGCGCAAGCTGAGCGGTTGCCTAATACCTTGGCCTTTGCCATACCCGGCCTCAAGGCCGAGACGGCGTTGATCGCCTTCGATCTGGCAGGCGTTGCCCTGTCCTCCGGTTCGGCCTGCTCGTCCGGAAAGGTCAAGCGATCGCATGTGCTCGACGCTATGGGCGTGGAGCCGGCCCTTGCAGAGTGCGTTTTGCGTGTGAGTTTGGGGTGGTCGACCACGAAACAGGACGTGATCCGCTTTGCGGAGGCGTGCGAAAGGGTGGTTGGCACCTTATATAAGCGGAAGGCGAGCGCGGCCTAAACCAAGGCCCCGCTTCAGTTCCATGTCATCAACCCGCGGCCCTTGAAGCCGTGAGCGGTGGGAGAGACACGATGCCTGCAGTGCAGGAAACAATCGATCAGGTCCGCCTGATCGACGTAGACCAATACAAGTACGGCTTCGAGACCGAAGTCGAAATGGAGAAGTCCCCGAGGGGCCTCTCCGAGGACGTGATCCGCTTCATCTCGGCCAAGAAGGGCGAGCCCGAGTGGATGCTCCAGTGGCGCCTCGATGCCTATAAGCGCTGGCTTACCATGAAAGAGCCGAACTGGGCGCGCGTGTCGTACGACAAGGTCGACTACAACGACATCTATTACTACGCCGCTCCGAAGAAGAACCAGGCGCCCAAGTCCCTCGACGAGGTCGATCCTGAGATTCTCAAGACCTACGAGAAACTCGGCATCCCTCTGCGCGAGCAGGAGATCCTGGCTGGCGTTGAGCCGCAGCGCCGGGTCGCCGTGGACGCGGTGTTCGATTCCGTGTCGGTGGCCACGACCTTCAAGGAAGAACTCGCCAAGGCCGGCGTGATCTTCATGCCGATTTCCGAGGCGATCCGGGAGTACCCGGACCTCGTGCGTCAGTACATGGGCTCCGTCGTGCCGGTGACGGACAACTTCTTCGCCACGCTCAACTCGGCGGTGTTCACGGACGGGTCGTTCGTCTATGTCCCGCCGGGCGTGCGCTGCCCGATGGAGCTGTCCACCTATTTCCGCATCAACGAGAAGAACACGGGCCAGTTCGAGCGCACCCTGATCATCGCCGACAAGGGCTCATACGTGTCCTATCTTGAGGGCTGCACGGCCCCGAAGCGCGACGAGAACCAGCTCCACGCCGCCGTGGTCGAGCTCGTCGCTCTCGACGATGCCGAGATCAAGTATTCCACGGTCCAGAACTGGTATCCGGGCGACGCTCAGGGTAAGGGCGGCATCTACAACTTCGTGACAAAGCGCGGCGATTGCCGGGGCAAGAACTCGGTCATCACCTGGACCCAGGTCGAGACGGGCTCCGCCATCACCTGGAAGTACCCGTCCTGCATCCTGCGCGGCGACAATTCCCGCGGGGAGTTCTACTCGATTGCGGTGTCGAACGGCATGCAGCAGGTCGATTCCGGCACCAAGATGATCCATCTCGGCAAGAACACCAAGAGCCGGATCATCTCGAAGGGCATCGCGGCAGGCCGCTCCGAGAACACCTATCGCGGCTTGGTCTCGGCCCACCGCAAGGCGACAGGCGCGCGCAACTTCACGAACTGCGACTCGCTGCTGATCGGCAACCAGTGCGGCGCGCACACGGTCCCGTACATCGAATCGAAGAACGCCACCGCCGTGTTCGAGCACGAGGCGACGACATCGAAGATCTCGGAAGATCAGATGTTCTACTGCCAGCAGCGCGGCCTCTCGGCAGAGGAGGCGACGGCGCTGATCGTGAACGGCTTCGTGAAGGACGTTCTGCAGCAGCTCCCGATGGAGTTCGCGGTCGAAGCGCAGAAGCTGATCTCGATCTCGCTCGAAGGCTCGGTCGGTTAACGAACAAGCGTCATCCCGGACGTTGCGGAGCGACGAGCCGGGAGCGCGAAACCCAGTTTAACTCGGATAACGATCCCGGCGCGGCTCTCGCCGTCCGGGATGACGTGAATGGAATTCAACAATGCTCGAAATCAAGAACCTGGTTGTCCAGATTGAGGACAAGCGCATTCTCAACGGTCTCAACCTCACTGTGAACAAGGGTGAGGTCGCGGCCATCATGGGGCCGAACGGCTCCGGCAAGTCGACCCTGTCCTACGTGATCGCCGGCAAGGAGGACTATGAGGTCCTCGACGGCGAGATCCTGCTGAACGGCGAGAACGTGCTGGAGATGGAGCCGGACCAGCGCGCCGCCGCCGGCGTGTTCCTGGCCTTCCAGTATCCGCTGGAGATCCCCGGCGTCGCCTCGATGACCTTCCTGAAGGCTACTCTCAACGCCCAGCGAAAAGCTCGCGGCGAGGCGGAGCTGACCACGCCAGACTTCATCAAGCGCGTGAACGCCGCCGCCACCCAACTTGAGATCCCTAAGGATATGCTCAAGCGCGCCCTGAACGTCGGCTTCTCCGGCGGCGAGAAGAAGCGCATGGAGATCCTGCAGATGGCGCTGCTCCAGCCATCCTTCTGCATCCTCGACGAGACCGATTCGGGCCTCGACATCGATGCGCTGCGCATCGTGTCCGAGGGCGTGAACGCTCTTCGCTCCGCCGACCGCGCGTTCCTAGTCATCACCCACTACCAGCGCCTGTTGAACCACATCGTGCCCGACTCCGTGCACGTGATGTCGTCTGGCCGCATCGTGAAGTCGGGCGGCAAGGAGCTGGCGCTCGAGCTTGAGGCCAACGGCTATGCCGATTACCGGGACAGCGAGGCCGCTTGATATGGCTGATGTCACCCTCATGAAGACGCCGGCGGAAACCGCGCTGGCGCAGGCGTTCGAGAGCGCCAAGACCCTGTTGCCGGGCAACGTGGAATCGCGCGCTCAGGCCTTCGAGCTCTTCACCCAGCGGGGCCTGCCGCACCGCCGGGTGGAGGAGTTCAAGTACACCGATCTCCGCGCCATGATGCGCGAGATCGCGCCTTTCGCCGGCGTTCCCACCGAAGATGAGGCAAAGGCGGCTCTTGCCGGTGCGAAAGCGCTCGGGAGTGTCGAGGCCCTGCAGGTGCCGTTCGTGAACGGCCATTTCGTGCGCGACGCGATGGACTTCCGCAACCTGCCCGAGAATGTCGAGATCGTGCCGCTGGCCGAGGCTCTCGCCGAAAACCACGACTGGCTCGCGAAGCTCAGCCCGGTACAATGGGCGAGCGAGAACCCGGTCTATCAGCTCAACACGTCCTTCATGGCCGACGGGGTGATGATCCGTATCGCCGGTCCGGTCGAGATGCCGGTTCACCTGCGCTTCGTGACCGCTTCGGCTTCGGCCGTCGCTACGGCCACTCGTATTCTCGTGGTCGTGGAGGAGGGTGCCTCGGTGACCCTGCTCGAAACGCATGAGAGCACCGACGGTGCCAACCACCAGCCGAACGACGTGGTGGAGCTGATCGCGGGCGACCGCACCAACGTGCAGCATGTGCGCGTCAATGCCGAAGGCGACAAGGCTCTCGCCCTGTCGACCCTGACGGCCAGGATCGGCGGCGAGGCTTTGTTCAACAGCATCAACGTGGTGGCCGGATCCGCGACCTCGCGGCATCAGGTCTTCACGGTGCTCGCGGGCGAGCATACGAATCTGCGCGTTAACGGCGCGACGATGCTGAAGGGGCTGCAGCACGCCGACTCGACCCTGGTGGTCGAGCACGCGGCACCCCATTGCGAGAGCCGCGAGCTGTTCAAGACCGTCATCGACAACGAGGCGACCGGCGTCTTCCAAGGCAAGATCATCGTTCCGCCTCATGCCCAGAAGACCGACGGCCGCATGATGTCGTCGGCGCTCCTCCTGGAGGAGGGCGGCTCGATGAACAACAAGCCGGAACTGGAAATCTTCGCCGACGACGTGCAGTGCGCCCACGGCGCCACCTGCGGCCAACTCGACGAGGACCTCCTGTTCTACCTCATGGCCCGCGGCCTGCCGAAGAAGGAGGCCGAAAGCCTCCTGGTTCAGGCTTTCCTGGGCGAGGCTCTGGAGTTCGTCGAGAACGAGACCGCCCGCGAGGCGCTTGTCAGTACGGTCGAGGGCTGGTTGAAGGCGCGAGCATAACTCTCCTCGTCATGCCCGGCCTTGCGCCGGGCATCCACGTCTTTGCTTCGCGCCGACGTGGGAAGACGTGGATGGCCGGGACAGGCCCGGCCATGACGGCAGATAAACGGTTAGGCCGATGAACATGCAAGTAAAGCCATACGACATCGAAGCTGTCCGGGCGGAGTTCCCGATTCTGGCGCAGCAGGTCTATGGCAAGCCGCTCGTCTATCTCGACAGCGCCGCCTCGGCCCAGAAGCCGCGCGCGGTGATCGACGCCATGGTCAACACCATGCAGACGGGCTACGCCAACGTTCACCGCGGCCTGCACCACATGGCCAATGTGGCGACCGAGGGCTTCGAGCGCGCCCGCGAGACCGTGCGCGAGTTCCTCAACGCCGGATCCATCGACGAGATCGTCTTCACCAAATCGGCTACGGAAGCCTACAATCTCGTGGCGGATTCCTTCGGCCGCATGAACATCGGGGAGGGGGACGAGATCATCCTCTCCATAATGGAGCACCATTCCAACATCGTGCCCTGGCACTTGCTGCGCGAGCGCAAGGGCGCGGTGATCAAGTGGGCGCCGGTGGACGACGAGGGCAACTTCCTGGTCGAAGAGTTCGAGAAGCTCTTTTCTCCCCGCACCAAGATGGTCGCCATCACCCACATGTCAAACGTGCTGGGCACCGTGACGCCGATCAAGGAGATCATCCGCATCGCCCACGCGCACGGGGTTCCGGTGCTGGTGGACGGGGCTCAGGGGGCGGTCCATCTCCAGGTCGACGTGCGCGATCTCGATGCGGATTTCTACGTCTTCACCGGCCACAAGGTCTATGGGCCGACCGGTATCGGCGTGCTTTACGGCAAGCGCGAGTGGCTCGAGAAGATGCCGCCCTACCAGGGCGGCGGCGAGATGATCCGCGAGGTGCTGTGCGAAGGCATCACCTACAACGACCCGCCGCACCGGTTCGAAGCTGGAACCCCCCCCATCATCGAGGCCATCGGGCTCGATGCGGCGCTCCGGTTCATGATGAGCCTCGGGCGCGAGAACATCCAGGCCCATGAGGAAGCCCTGTCGAAATATGCCCATGAGCGGCTTCGGGCCATGAACTCGGTGCGCATCATCGGGCAGGCCAAGGGCAAGGGTGCCATTATCGCGTTCGAGATGAAGGGCGCCCATGCGCACGATGTCGCCACCGTGATCGATCGGCAGGGCGTGGCGGTGCGGGCCGGCACCCATTGCGCCATGCCGCTCTTGAACCGCTTCGGCGCGACCTCGACCTGCCGGGCCTCGTTTGGCCTCTACAACACCATGCAAGAAGTCGATAAGCTGGCGGACGCCCTGCAGAAGGCGGAAGCCCTGTTTGCTTGAGGATGAACCTGTGAACGACCAATCCCCATCCAACGCGCCGCAGGTGTCCCCTGGCTCCGCGATCCCGCCGGAAGAGCTCGACCGCATGACGGACGACATCGTCGCGGCCCTGAAGACCGTCTATGACCCGGAGATTCCGTCCGACATCTACGAGCTCGGCCTCATCTACCGCGTCGACATCGACGACGACCGCAACGTCGCCATCGACATGACCCTGACGGCGCCTGGCTGCCCCGTGGCCGGCGAGATGCCGGGCTGGGTCGAGAACGCGGTGGCGACGGTGCAAGGCGTCCAAAGCGTCAAGGTCAACATGGTCTTCGACCCGCCGTGGGACCAGAGCCGCATGTCTGACGAGGCGCGGGTTGCGCTGGATATGTGGTGAGGGGCTTCGACGGCCGATCCATCTGAATTCTTCTGCGTCATGGCCGGGCTTGTCCCGGCCATCCACGTTTTGAAGGGCGTGAAGACGTGGATCCCCGGAACAAGTCCGGGGATGACGAAGAGGGTGCCTGCTTCACCCGACACAGATGGATTACGTTCGGTTGATGGACACACCGCCGTCGACGAGGAGTGCTGTGCCCGTCGTGAAGCTCGATGCGTCTGAGGCAAGGTAAAGCGCCGACTGGGCGATCTCCTCAGGCCGGGCAAGCCGTTTCAGTGCGTGGAGGCCTTCGACGAATGCCTTTGCTTCCGGCGTGCTGACCCAGGCTTCGGCCAAAGGCGTGTCCGTGCCGCCCGGCAGCAATGCGTTGACACGAATGCCTCTCGGGCCGAACTCACTTGCGAGTGACTGGGTGAGGCCGATCAGGCCCGACTTGCTAGCAGCGTAGGAGGCCACCCCGGGCATTCCTGCCGTGTAGCCAACGAAGGTTGATGTGAAGATCACCGAGCCGCCTCCACGGTTGAGCATGGCCGGGATCTGGTACTTGGCACCCAGAAAGGCCGCCGTGAGATTGACCGCGAGCGTCTCGTTCCATCCCGCAAGAGAGACGCCAGGGGTCGGCCCCATCTCGCCATTCATGCCGGCATTGTTGAAGGCGATGTCGAGGCCGCCGAAATGGCGCATGGCGGTCTCGACCAGCGCATGGGCCAGAGACTCGTCCTTGATGTCGCCAGCCAAGGCGACAGCCTGCCCGCCCTCCGCCTCGATCTCTGCGACCAGAATATTCAAGGCTTCTGAACCCCGTGCGGTGACGATGACGTTTGCACCTTCGCGCGCAAAGAGCCGAGCCGTCGCGTAGCCAATGCCTGAGCTGGCGCCCGTCACAATGGCAGTCTTGTTTCTAAGGATTGTCATAGCTGAGATCTTTCCTGACTGAGCTCGTGGCTCGGGATTGGGATCTCAGATATCGTCTCAGCTTCCGACCCGGTATCTGCGCCCGATTCCTGTGAAGGAGCATGGTTTCGCGTCATCCGCCCGACTGACTTTGGCTTGGATAAGAAAAGACGTTAGGCTCGCTTTGCATCCGAGCAGTTGCGGGTCTTTCGAGGAAGCCGATGAACACGCCTCATACCCCCGAAACCCTTCACGTCCGCTGCTGCATCGTCGGCGGTGGGCCGGCCGGGATGATGCTGGGGCTTCTGCTGGCCCGGCAGGGCGTCGAGGTGCTGGTCCTGGAAAAGCATGCAGATTTCCTGCGGGATTTTCGCGGCGACACGATCCACCCGTCGACCCTCGAGGTCATGCACGAACTCGGGCTGCTTGATGAGTTCCTGGCCCGGCCGCACCAGCGAGCGCAGACGGTCAGCCTCGTGGTTGGCGGGGTGCCGCTGACGCTCGGCGATTTCTCGCATCTGCCGACCCGCTGCAAGTTCATCGCCTTCATGCCGCAATGGGAGTTCCTCGATTTCCTGGCTGACCACGCCCGCGAGTATCCTCACTTCCGCTTGAGGATGCAGGCGGAGGTGACGGACCTGATCGAGGAGCAGGGCAGGGTGGCCGGCGTGCGGGTGTCGACGCCGGAGGGAGGTCTTGAGGTGAAGGCCGATCTCTTGGTGGCTGCCGATGGCCGCCGTTCCGTCGTGCGCGAAAGGGCTGGCCTTGAGGTGCTGGATATCGGCGCCCCCATGGATGTGCTCTGGATGCGGGTATCGAGGCACTCGGGCGATCCCAGCCAACTGCTCGGGCGCGTCGAGGCCGGGCAGATGCTGGTCATGATCGACCGGGGCGAGTACTGGCAATGCGCCTATATCATCCCGAAGGGCGCGCTGGAACGGCTCAAACAGCAGGGTTTGCCGGCGTTTCACACGAAGCTCGCGCGGGTTGCGCCGTTCCTGGCGGATCGCCTTGAGGAGCTGCGATCCTGGGACGACATCAAGCTCCTGACGGTCACCGTCGACCGGCTGAAGCAATGGTACAGGCCGGGGCTGCTCTGCATCGGCGATGCGGCCCATGCCATGTCGCCGGCCGGCGGGGTGGGCATCAACCTGGCAATACAGGATGCGATTGCTACGGCCAACATCCTGGGGCCGACGCTCAAGCACGGGCCCGCGGAGTCTGAGCAACTGGCTCTTGTGCAAAGAAGGCGCGAGTGGCCGACGCGCATGACCCAGAGGCTTCAAGTGCTGCTGCAGAACCGGCTGATCACGCCGGTCCTCAACAGCACGCAGCCCGTCTCACCGCCCAGGCTGCTCCGGTGGCTGGCGCAGCAGCCCTTGTTCCGGCGCATTCCCGCCCGCCTTGTGGGCATCGGCTTTCGGCCCGAGCACGTGCGCTGACGCTTCCGCTTCAACGCGGCCCGGCCCTGTCTCGTCCCGATCCTCGTTCAGCATGTCGTCCGCTTCCTCGACCGAGGACAGCACCGGCGTGCGCGGAGCGTCGGGCACGGCGGCGAACATAGCGCGGGCGATCTCCTGCTCGCCCATGACGATCCTGGTGGCCCCATGTTTCATCACGTGCTCCTCCTGAGCGAAGGAATGGGCGCGTACGATAATCGGTAGGTCGGGGTTGATCCTGCGGGCCTGCTCGACGACCTGCCCGCTCTCGAACGCGTCGGGGATGGCCACCAGGAGGCACCGGGCTTCTCCGATGTTGGCGGCTGCGGCCACCTCGGGATCGGCCGCATTGCCGACGATGACGTCACGCCTATCCTTCTGCAGGTCGGCAATCTGCTCCTTGTTGGTCTCAATGACGAGGAGAGGGGCGCCTATCGAGGCCATCTTGCGGCTGATGTACTTTCCGACCCGGCCATGACCGACGAGCACCACGTGATCGGTAAGCGACGTGATGGGGAGCGGTTCGCGCGCGGCGTCTGCGGCCGCTTTGTCGGCTGCAATGGCTTCCTTCTCGGCTGCGACAGCGTCTGCCTTGGCCTGCGCTCTGACGGTCTCCCGCTTCGAGAACCATCGGTCCAGCAGGGTGAAGAGGAACGGGTTCATCAGGATCGACAGGATGGCGCCTGCGAGGATCAGATCGTGCCCCTTCTCAGGCAGGATCTGAAGACCCAGGCCCAAACCTGCCAGAATGAAGGAGAACTCGCCGATCTGGGCGAGGCTCGCTGCGATGGTCAGCGCAGTCGAGTTCGGGTGGCCGAAGAGCCGGACGATGGCAAAAGCTGCCAGCGACTTGCCCACGACGATGATCAGGAAAGTCGCAACGACAGGGCCGAAATCGCTGATCAGGATCATCGGGTCGAACAGCATGCCGACCGAGACGAAGAACAGAACCGCGAAGGCATCCCGCAGGGGCAGGGTCTCGGATGCTGCCTGATGACTGAGCTCCGATTCGCTCAGGACCATGCCGGCGAAGAAGGCTCCGAGGGCGAAAGAGACGCCGAACAGCTCAGCGGCTCCGAACGCAGCCCCCAGAGCAATGGCCAGGACTGCCAGGCGGAAGAGCTCGCGCGAGCCGGTATGGGCGACATAGTGCAGGATCCACGGAATGACCCGGCGGCCGACGATCAGCATGATGGCCACAAAAGCCATGACCTTGCCGAGGGTGAGGCCGAGGGAAATTACGATGGATTCGAGATCGGCCGACCCATCGGAGGTGGCATTGGCGAAGGCCGGCAGCAGCACCAGGGTGAGCACCATGGCCAGGTCTTCGACGATCAGCCAGCCGACCGCGATGTGGCCGCGCTCGGTCTCCACGAGGCGGCGCTCCTGCAGGGCCCGCAGCAGCACGACCGTACTGGCAACCGAGAGCGCCAGGCCGAACACGATGCCGCCGCCGATGCTCCAGCCCATGAGCCAGGCAAGGCCCATCCCTAAGAGCGTGGCGCTCGTGATCTGCACGACGGCGCCGGGTATGGCGATGGCACGGACCGAGAGGAGATCCTTCAGGGAGAAATGCAGGCCGACGCCAAACATCAGCAGAATGACGCCGATTTCTGCGAGCTGGTTGGCCAATCCCTGATCGGCCACATAGCCGGGCGTGAAGGGGCCGACCAGGACGCCTGCGAGCAGGTAGCCGATCAGCGGCGAGAGGCGGAAGCGATGGGCGAGGGCGCCAAAGACAAATGCCAGAACCAGGCCGACGACGATGGTTGAAATCAGCGGCGTGTGATGCGGCATCTGCTCTCCTTCAAGGGCTGCGGTTTCCAGGGATCCTCCCGATATGGTCGACCTGGGCCATTCGGGCAACCCTGAACGGTCTCGACGTTTGCCCCTGGAGCCCTTATCTATAGGCCAACGAACTCGTTCTGCCCGGGCCTTGAACCCGGCTGTCAGGAGAGAAGGCTAATGGCTCTACCCGGTTTCAAGGTCGTGACCTTGACCGACGCGGCGGCAAACCGCGTCAAGGATATCATCGGCAAGGCCGACCGTCCCATCGTCGGCGTGCGCGTCGGCGTGAAGAATGGTGGCTGCGCCGGCATGTCCTACACCATGGAATACGCGGAAAGCGTCAACCCTCTGGACGAGGTGGTCGAGGACAAGGGCGTGACCGTGCTCATCGACCCCAAGGCTGTGCTGTTCCTGCTTGGCACCGAGATGGACTTCCAGACGAGCAAGATGTCGTCACAGTTCGTCTTCAACAACCCGAACCAGACCTCGGCCTGCGGCTGCGGCGAATCCGTCGCCATCACGCCCGCGATGCCCCCGGCCCTTCAATCGGCAGAGTAAGACATGGACGCCGAGGCCATACGCGACGTTTTCCGCAGCCTCGGCCCTGTCCAGATTCGTCGGATGTTCGGCGGGAAGGGGATCTACCAGGACGAACTGATGTTTGCTCTAGAGGCCGGTGGCGAGCTGTACCTCAAGGCGGACGAGGAGAGCGTCAAGGTTCTCCAGGAGTTGGGCTCCCGGCCCTTCACCGTCGAAATGCGGGGTGGCCGCACAACCCTCACCAGCTACTGGCTCATGCCGGAATCAGCCCTGGACGATCCCGATGAGGCGCGGGACTTCGCGATCATGGCCCTCGGCGCGGCCCGGCGTGCCAAAGCCCGCAAAATCACCAAGGCGGCTGCGTCCAAGAAAGCCCCGAAGAAGCCTCGGAAGACTGCTTTCGAGCCTGCTACTTGACTTTTTTGACCGGCACCGGCCGCATGAGGAAGGCCGGAACGTGATCGCCGAGGCCGATGACGCGCTCGTCGTCATCCTCGCGCCTGGAGCGGCCCTGATAGCCGCGATCTGAACTTCTGTCGCGCTCAGGCCGATCCCGTTCGCGCCGGGGGCTGCGATTAGGCTGCTCCTCGCGGGGAGCCGGAACCGGGGCCGGAGCCTCTTCTCGCGGCGCTTCAGCAGGCTCCTGCGAGCGTCCCGAGGACCGGACCTTGACCTTGCGGCCGCGGGACCTTTCCTCACCACGTTCGCCCCGCTCACCACGCTCTCCGCGTCCGCCGCGACGGCGGGAAGAGCCCTCCGATTGCGGGCGCTCCGCCAGGGTCGGACCCTGCCATTCGACCGGCTGGCCGATCAGCTTCTCGATGGCCGTGAGAGACTTCTCGTCGCCCGGTCCCACCAGCGTGAAGGACTGGCCGGAGCGCCCGGCGCGTCCGGTGCGGCCGATACGGTGCACGTAATCCTCGGCATGGTGCGGGATGTCGTAGTTGAACACATGGCTCACGGCAGGAATGTCGAGCCCGCGGGCCGCTACGTCGCTAGCGACCAAGATCGGCATTTCGCCGGTACGGAAGCTGTCGAGAGAAGCCATACGGGCATGCTGGTCCATGTCGCCATGGAGCGCCGTTGCCGCGAAGCCGTGCTTCTGCAGGGAACGGTGGAGGACAGCCACGTCGCGCTTGCGGTTGCAGAACACGATGGCGTTCTGCAGGTCCGTCGCATTGCGGATCAGCTCGCGCAGGGTCTCGCGCTTCTCGAAATCCTCGCGGCCCGTCGCCACGAGGCGTTGGATAATCGTCGAGGCGGTCGAGGCGGCGCGGGCCACCTCCACCTTCACCGGGTTATGAAGGAAGGCGTCGGCCAGGCGCTGGATTTCCGGCGGCATGGTCGCGGAGAAGAACAGGGTCTGGCGGGTGAAGGGCACGAGCTTCACGATGCGCTCGATGTCCGGGATGAAGCCCATGTCGAGCATGCGGTCGGCCTCGTCGATGACGAGGAGCTCGACTCCCGTGAGCAGGAGCTTGCCGCGCTCGAAATGGTCGAGCAGCCGGCCAGGGGTCGCAATCAGCACGTCGACGCCGCGGGTGATCTTGGCATCCTGGTCGCCGAAGGAGACGCCCCCGATCAGAAGGGCGACGGAAAGCTTGTGGTTGATGCCGTACTTGTCGAAATTGTCCTCGACCTGGGCGGCGAGCTCGCGGGTCGGCTCGAGGATGAGCGTGCGCGGCATGCGGGCCCGGGCCCGGCCCGTCTCCAGCAAGGTCAGCATCGGCAGGGTAAAGGCCGCCGTCTTGCCTGTGCCGGTCTGGGCGATGCCCAGCACGTCCCGGCGGGCGAGCACATGGGGGATGGCCTGAGCCTGGATCGGTGTCGGCTCCGTATAGCCTGCGCTGGATACGGCCTGTTGAACTTTCTCGCTAAGTCCGAGTTCGGCGAAGGACATGAATTCTCATTACCGTTGGGGCTGGGCGCGCTCTTCAGTGCCGGCCGCGCTCTACGGCAACAAACAGGCGCGAAACTGGTTTCACCTGAGGCTCTTGCTCAAGTTAAGGAGTGGGCGGACCATAAGAGAAGCTATGCGCTTGTCAATCCAGGCGAACTTGCTGAGGGATCCTTGAGGAACATTTGATGGCCGAAACACTCGTTTTGATTCCCGGTCTGGCCTGCACCTCCCGCCTCTTCGAGCCGCAGATGGCCGCACTGGGGTCCGAGCGCACGATCCTGGTGGCGGATCACACCCACGATGATTCGATCCCAGCCATCGCGGCCCGCATCTTACGGGAAGCGCCCCAGCGTTTCGCCGTCGCCGGGCTCTCGATGGGCGGATACATTGCTCTGGAGATCATGCGGCAGGCGCCGGAACGGGTGGCGAGGCTGGCCCTGCTCGACACCAGTGCCCGCCCGGATTCGGTGGAGGCAAGCCAGGACCGCGAGCGGCTCATTGTCCTGGCTCAGGCCGGGCGTTTCGAGGATATCCATTCCAAGCTCTGGCCGCGCCTCGTTCATCCCGGCCGTCTGGCAGATCGAGACCTTCAGGAGATTGTGCTCGGCATGATGCGGGAGACGGGCGCTGAGGCTTATATCCGGCAGCAGCGGGCAATCATGGCGCGTTCCGATTCGCGCCAGAGCCTTCCGGGCATCGAAGTTCCGGCCTTGGTGCTCGTTGGCGAGGGGGACGCCATTACCCCGCCGGAGATTGCACGGGAGATGGCCGAGATGATCGAGTGGGCATCCCTGGTCGTCGTGCCTGAGTCGGGACATCTCTCGACTCTGGAGCAGCCCGAGCGCGTCACCCAGGCTCTCAGATTGTGGCTGAACAAGGATTAACCACAATCTCACACGTCGCTTGCGGGGCTCTTCGCAATCATGGTCAATGATTGGTTACTGCTCGCTATCCCGACAAATGGTCTGGTTTTGAAAGGCAATAAGTTATTGTCTTGAAAGAGTTTATTGGGTCCGAAGGTGGAGGGGCGGGATGGCGTCTGCGACCTTGATAGGCTGAGATCCACAGCCGCAACAGCAAAGGAACCAGCAAAGCCGCTGTTGAGATCTCGACTGTGGCAAGAAAGTGACAGACGTAAGGTCGGGTCTGGGTTACAAGCTGAGCCACATCCTTCTAACAGACGGACCAAACCAATGAAAAAGATCCTCCTCTCTTCGGTTGCCCTGCTCGGCCTCGCCACCGGCGCTGTCGCTGCTGACCTTCCTTCCCGCCGCGCTCCGGCTCCGATCATTGCCGCTGTTCCGGTCTTCACCTGGACCGGCTTCTACGTCGGTGTGAACGCCGGCTACGCCTGGTCGGACAACGACTTCGACGTCGTTGACCTGGCGGACGAGGACGATGACGGCGGCTTCCTCGGCGGCGCCCAGGTTGGCTACAACTACCAGATCGGCTCGTTCGTGGTCGGTCTCGAAGGCGACATCCAGTACGCCGATTTCGGCGGCGAGTTCACCTTCGACTCGGATGATGACGGCGACATCGACGGCGACGACGACGTGTTCGACCGCGGCGACTGGTTCGGCACGGTTCGTGCTCGCGCCGGTGTGGCCTTCGACCGCGCTCTGATCTACGCCACCGGCGGCTTTGCCTTCGCTGACGACGCCACCGGCTGGACCGTGGGTGGTGGTGTGGAGTACGCCTTCACCAACAACCTGTCGGCCAAGATCGAGGGCCTGTACGTCAACCTCGAGCACGACGACAACTTCGCAGGCTTCGACGGCGAGACCGACTTCGGCGTGATCCGCGCCGGTCTGAACTTCCGCTTCGGCACCTACTAAGATCCGTCTCTTCTACAGAGACAGAAAAGGCCCGGGTCTTCCCGGGCCTTTTTTATTTGTCTGAAGGCCGAGACTTACTCGACGATGGTCACGACCTTGCGGGTCTGCGGGTCCACGAGAACGACATCGTCGTTATAGACGAAGTAGCGGTAGCCCTTCACGGATGGGATGTCCGAGACGAGGGTCTCAGGAACCGACTGGAGCTCCACAGTCTCCGGAACCGTCGCACCGACAGTCACCCGCTCCTTAATAGTCACCGGCGCAGACGTGCCGAGCTGCTGGCGGATGACCGTGCGCTTCTCGGGCGCGATGGTGACGGAGCCCGTGGTGTCGGTGGTCGTCGTCGTGGTCACCGAGGTCTGAGCGCCGGCCGGGACGGCAGCCAGCAGGCCGATGGCAGCCGCGGTCGCAATCACAAAGCTCTTCATGGTTCAACCTCCTCTGAAGTGAGCGGGGCGCGGGAGCCCGCACCCTGTACGGGATCGCCCGCTAGCCCCGGGTCGAATAATTCAGACCGGGGCGAACCGTTCCCCAGCAGCGACCACTTTTAGTCCTCTTGTCAGGCTTAAGTTCCTGAGCAATCATCATAAAAAAGCCGGAGCCAAAAGGCTCCGGCGTAGGAAGGCTGCGAACCTGCAGCCGGGAGGAAAGGTGATCCGTTAGACGGAGTAGTACATCTGGAACTCGACCGGGTGCGGGGTCATCTCGAAACGGGCGACCTCGGCCATCTTCAGCTCGATGTAGCTGTCGATGAAGTCGTCGTTGAACACGCCGCCGGCCTTGAGGAACCCGCGGTCCTTGTCGACGCTGGCCAGCGCTTCGCGCAAGCTGCCGCACACGGTCGGGATCTTCTTCAGCTCGCGCGGAGGCAGATCGTAGAGATCCTTGTCCATGGCCGGGCCAGGGTCGATCTTGTTCAGGATGCCGTCGAGGCCGGCCATCATGATCGCCGCGAAGGCGAGATACGGGTTGGCGGTCGGATCGGGGAAGCGGATCTCGACGCGCTTGGCCTTCGGCGAGGTCGTCCACGGAATACGGCAGGACGCCGAGCGGTTGCGAGCCGAGTAGGCCAGCAGCACGGGGGCTTCATAGCCGGGAACGAGACGCTTGTAGGAGTTCGTCGACGGGTTGGTGAAGGCGTTGAGCGCCTTGGCATGCTTGATGATGCCGCCGATGTACCACAGGCATTCCTGGGATAGGTCGGCATACTTGTTGCCGGCGAACAGCGGCTTGCCGCCCTTCCAGAGGGACTGGTGAACGTGCATGCCTGAGCCGTTGTCGCCATAGACGGGCTTGGGCATGAAGGTCGCAGTCTTGCCGTAGGACTGGGCGACATTGTGGATGCAGTACTTGTAGATCTGCATCTCGTCGGCGGTCTTCACCAGGGTGTTGAACTTCGTCCCGAGTTCGTGCTGGGCGGAGGCCACCTCGTGGTGGTGCTTCTCGACGGTGACGCCCATGGCCTTCATGGCAGCCAGCATCTCGCCGCGCATGTCCTGAGCGGAGTCGAGCGGCGGAACCGGGAAGTAGCCGCCCTTGGTGGCAATGCGGTGGCCGAGGTTGCCACCCTCGTAAGGCGTGTCGCCGTTGATCGGCAGCTCGGAGGAATCGAGCTTGAAGCCGGTATTGTAGGGATCGGCCATGAACTTCACGTCGTCGAAGATGAAGAACTCGGCCTCGGGACCGACATAGACCGTGTCGGCGATGCCCGTGGACTTCAGATAGGCCTCGGCCTTCTTGGCGATACCGCGCGGGTCGCGGTTGTAGGGTTCGCCGGTGGCGGGCTCGAGAATGTCGCAGTTGATCGACATGGTGGAGGCCGCGAAGAACGGGTCCATCTGGGCCGTGGTCGGGTCGGGCATGAGGGTCATGTCGGACTCGTTAATCGCCTTCCAGCCGGCGATGGACGAGCCATCGAACATGATGCCGTCGGCGAACATGTCCTCGTCGACCATCGACACGTCGAAGGTCACGTGCTGCCACTTGCCGCGCGGGTCCGTGAAACGGAAATCGACGTACTGAACGTCGTTGTCCTTGATCGCCTTGAGCACATCCTTGGCGGTCTGCATGGTCGTTAAGTCCTCTTCTGCCCTTGAGAGTAGTCCTTGGCCGTTCAGGCCTTGGCTTGGAAAGCGAGCTTAGATCGCGTCGGATCCGGTCTCGCCCGTGCGGATACGAACGGCCTCTTCGACCGTCGAAACGAAAATCTTGCCGTCGCCGATGCGGCCCGTCTGGGCCGCCTTGCGGATGGCCTCGATGGCGGCGTCCGCCATGTCGTCGTTGAGAACGATCTCGAGCTTCACCTTCGGCAGGAAGTCCACCACGTACTCAGCGCCGCGATAGAGTTCGGTATGGCCCTTCTGGCGGCCGAAACCCTTGGCCTCGATGACCGTGATGCCTTGGAGGCCGACTTCCTGGAGAGCTTCTTTGACTTCATCGAGCTTGAAGGGCTTGATGATGGCTTCGATCTTCTTCATCCCGTTCAACCGTTCTCGTTCGAGGTTTTGCTGCTTTTAACACCAGCCGGGAGGAGCCTTCCATGGCCCTGTCGAGTCAAAGTTGCCCATTCTGCTGCCTTGCTGAGCATCTTCTGCTCAAAGATTGTGCAGTTGCGAAAAACCTCGCCAAATCCTCCAAAACCGCTCCATTTTGCTCTCATGACAGCCCCTGAACTCGTTCTGACGCCCCATGAAATGAAGCAAGCCGATCGGGAGACGATCGAAAGCGGGGTTCCTGGCATTGAACTCATGCGGCGCGCCGGGCGCGCCGTAGCCGATGATGCCGAAAAATTAGCCTCTCCGGGCGACCGGATCGTCGTCGCGGCAGGGCCGGGGCAGAACGGCGGTGATGGCTTCATCGCGGCGGCCCTATTGGCCAAGCGCGGCTATCAGGTGAGCCTCGGTCTTCTGGGCGGTCCCGACCGGCTGACGGGTGACGCTGCCGTGGCTGCCAAGGACTGGTCCGGTGAGGTCGGGCGGGCAGAGGATCAGCCTTTCCGGGAGGCGGACGTCATCATCGACGCGCTCTTCGGCACGGGTCTCACGCGCGACCTCGAGGGTGCGGCGCGCCTTGCCGTGGAGCGCATGAACGCATCGGGGCGGCCGATCCTCGCCGTGGATCTGCCCTCCGGCATTGACGGCGACACCGGGGAGGTGCGCGGCGCGGCTGTCCTAGCCACCCGGACCGTGACCTTCGCGGCCCGCAAGCCTTGCCATCTGCTCATGCCGGGGCGAGCCTATTGCGGCTCGGTCGAGGTGGCGGATATCGGGATCGGCCGCAAGACGCTGGAAGTGAAGGGCAGCACGCTTTTCGCCAACGCTCCGGCCCTCTGGAATCATGTGCTGCCGAGGCCCGGTCTCTCCTCACACAAGTACGAGCGTGGCCACACGCTGGTCGCGTCCGGCGGTGCGACCCGGACAGGGGCCGCTCGGCTGGCGGCTCGGGCGGCGCTGCGGATCGGCTCCGGACTGGTGACGGTGGCCTCGCCGCCGGAGGCGCTCGGGGTCAATGCGGCCCATCTCACCGCCATCATGCTGCGGGGCTGCGACGGGCCGGAGGGGCTCAACACGATTCTGCAGGATCCGCGCTTCAATTCTCTTGTGCTGGGCCCGGCGCTCGGAATCCATGCTGGCACCCGCGCCATGGTGGCCGTGGCGGTTCATGCCCGGCGCAGCCTCGTGCTGGATGCGGACGCGCTGACCTCCTTCGAGGGGCTTGCCTCCGAGCTGCAGGGAGCCTTCGGGTATGCGCCTACTGTGCTCACGCCCCATGACGGCGAGTTCAGCCGGTTGTTCAAAGGACACCCGGATCTCCTTGCTCCTGTGTCGAAAATCGATCGCGCCCGCCGGGCTGCCGTCCATACGGGCGCGGTGATGCTGCTCAAGGGTCCCGATACGGTCATCGCCGCTCCCGACGGGCGCGCGGCGATCAACGAGAACGGCACGCCCTATCTGGCAACGGCAGGATCGGGCGATACGCTCTGCGGCCTTATCGCCGGTCTTATGGCCCAGGGCGTACCCGCCTTCGAGGCGGCCTGCGCCGGAGTCTGGATCCATGCGGAAGCGGGGGCGAGCTTCGGGCCGGGGCTGATCGCCGAGGATCTGGCGGAGCTGGTGCCCGGTGTTCTGCGGGACCTGCTCAGGTAACCTCGATCCAGGTCCACAGGCCGGCATCGAACCGCTCCGCCACGGTGGATGCCAGGAGCCACTTGCCGGGACTGTCCGCCAAGAAGGCGATGCGGGTCGTCTTGTTCTCCGGCACCTGGATCGTGTCGAGCCAGTAGGGCTCCCAGCCGTCGTCGAGGGCATGGAGCAGCCGGACGCTGTGGCCGTGCAGATGGAGCGGCTGCATGAAGCTGGTCTGGTTGGTGAGCGTCAGCACCACGGGGCTGCCGCGCTTCACCTTCACGAGCGGGGCGCTGTTCGGTTTTCCTGCCGTGCCGTTGATGGTCCAGGGGGCGTTCGGCGCCTTCGGATCGCCCTTGATCACCACGTCCTTGCGGGTGGCGTTCTGCAGCCTGATCGTATCCGGCAGCTTCGTGTTCGCCGGCAGCGGAGCGATGGCGGGCAGAGCCGGGCGCTTATCGCCGGCGGTGGTGATTTCGAGCAACGGCAGGCCGTCGCCGATCAGGGCTATCACGGCGCCGGTCGTTCCAGCCTCGGGGGCAAGGTCCACGAGCAGGTCGTAGCGGGTGCCGGGCGCGAAGGGCAGGGAAGCGCGCAGCGGCTCGAAGGTGCTGGTCGGCTGCCCGTCGATGGCGATTACATAGGCCTTCAGCCCATCGAAGCGCAGGCGCATGGCCCGGGCGTTGCAGGCATTGGCGAGCCGCAGCCGCAGGCGTCCGCCGGGAGGGGCCTCGATTGTCTGGGGCGTGGCCTTCCCGTTGACGCTGAGCCAGCTCCCGAGCCGGCCGGCGGGGGCCCTATCCGTAGGCTTCTCGAAAGGCGCGAGCGAGCCGTCGTCATTCAGGCCCCAATCGTCGACGAGCAGAGCAAGGTCTTGGTCGACCTGCGGAGGGCTGGCCTCCTCCACGATCAGCAGGCCCGAGAGGCCACGTTCCTGCGGCTCGGCGCTGCCGCCGAGCACGCAGGGCCGGATCAGGAAGGTGCCGGAATCGGCCGGAATAAGGCGGTACTCGCAGGACCCGCCTGGCGCCGCCGGTTCCTGGGTCAGGCCGCCCACGCCATCCATGGCGTTCGGGCCGCGAACTCCGTGGAAGTGCAAGGACAGGGGCAGGGTGGTGTCATTGCGCAGCCTCAGGCGCAAATCGGCGCCCTGCTTGATCCTCACGACGGGGCTGAGTGAGCCGTTGAAGGTCCAGGTGTCCGTTTCGGCACTCGCATCTGGGCGGAGGCGCAGCCGGTTTGGTGCTGCCGTGAGCTCCTGGACGGACGAGCCTGCCTCCTGAGCCCGGACCGCTCGAGGAAGCCCGATCAGGGATGTGGCGAGGCCGGCGGTGACGGCGCGGCGGGTGATCATGCGGAAGGCTCGTGAATGGCTGAAAGGTATCGGTACGGGTACAGCGATGAACGTGAACGGCCAAGTTTGGTTGCCAATTGATCTCACCTGAACTTTTTTGATGCACACTTCCTCAACCATGCTATAGAGCCGCGTCCCGGAAGAGGGGCGCGTTCGCGTGCCGCTCCCGCGCGGGCGTGGCGGAATTGGTAGACGCACTGGATTTAGGTTCCAGCGACGCAAGTTGTGGGGGTTCGAGTCCCTCCGCCCGCACCAATCCCGTCAGGGTTGGATCCGGAGGCTCCGAGCGGCTCAGGTGACGGCATGACGCCGCATCGACCGGAGCCCGGATTTGAGATTCATATTCGAGTGTGATGAAGGCGAACAGTACCATGCAGGTGACGGAAACACTGTCCCAAGGCTTGAAGCGAGAGTTTAAGGTCGTGCTCCCGGCCACCGAGTTGGAAGAGCGCCTGAACGGCGAATTGTCGACCCTGAAGGACCGGGTTCGGCTCAACGGATTCCGTCCGGGCAAGGTGCCGTTGGGTCACCTGCGCAAGGTCTATGGCCGCTCCGTCATGGCCGACGTGCTGCAGAACGCTGTCAACGAAGCCAACCGCAAGATCGTCGAGGACAACAGCCTGAAGCTCGCCAACGAGCCCCAGGTCCAATTCCCTGAGAGCCAGGAAGAGGTCGAGAAGGCCATGGACGCCAAGGGCGATCTGGCCTTCACCGTCGCCCTCGAGGTTCTGCCGGACTTCGAGCTGGCCGACCTGTCGGACGTGGCCGTCACGAAGCCGGTGGCCGATATCACGGAGGCCGAGATCAACGAATCGCTCGAGCGCATGGCCAAGCAGAACCGCTCCTTCGAGACGAAGGACGGCGAAGCTGTGTCCGGCGACCGCGTGGTCGTGGACTTCGTGGGCCGCATCGACGGCACCGAGTTCGAGGGCGGCAACGGCCAGGACATCCGGGTCGAGCTCGGCTCCAACACCTTCATTCCAGGCTTCGAGGACCAGCTCCTCGGCCTCAAGGCGGGCGACACCAAGCTCGTGAAGGTCACCTTCCCGGCGAACTACATGGCCGCTCACCTGGCCGGCAAGGATGCCGAGTTCGACGTGACTGTGAAGGAGGTCGAAGCTCCCGGCGAGCTGAAGATCGACGACGAGATGGCCAAGGGCTTCGGCATGGAGTCCCTGGACAAGCTCAAGGACGCGATCCGCGACGCAATCCGCAAGGATTTCGACACCCAGTCCCGCCGCAAGGTCAAGAAGGACCTCCTGGACGCCTTGGACGCCAAGTACAGCTTCGAGCTGCCGCCGACCCTGGTCGAGCAGGAGTTCGCGGCCGTGTGGTCGCAGGTCATGGGCGACATGAAGTCCAACAACCGCACCTTCGAGGATGAGGAAACCACCGAGGACGAGGCCAAGGCCGAGTACCGCAAGATCGCCGAGCGGCGCGTACGCCTCGGTTTGGTCCTTGCACAGATCGGTGAGAAGTCCGATATCAAGATTTCCGACGACGAGGTGACTCAGGCCCTCATCGAGCGGGTCCGCCAGTACCCCGGCCAGGAGCGCCAGGTTTGGGAGTTCTACCAAAAGAACCCGCAGGCCCTAGCTGAAATCCGGGCTCCTTTGTTCGAAGAGAAGGTCGTCGACCAGATCCTGTCCCAGGTGAAGGTGAACGAAGAGACCGTCTCCAAGGACGCGCTCTTCAGCGACGAGGACGAGGACGGAGAGAAATCCGGCAAGGGCGAGTAACGCTCCCTTAAGCGTCTCGTTGCTTGCATGACATGCACGGCCGCGAATCTGCGCGGCCGAACTGGAGCAGTGAGACAATGAGAGATCCGGTATCGCTCTTTAACAATACGCTCGTCCCGATGGTGGTCGAGCAGTCGAACCGCGGCGAGAGGGCCTTCGACATCTATTCGCGCCTCCTGCGCGAACGGATTATCTTCCTCACGGGCCCGGTCGAAGACTACTCGGCCTCGCTGATCGTGGCGCAGCTTCTGTTCCTCGAGGCCGAGAACCCGAAGAAGGAAATCTCCTTCTACATCAACTCGCCCGGCGGCGTGGTGACCTCGGGCCTGTCGATCTACGACACCATGCAGTTCATCCGCTGCCCGGTCTCGACGCTGTGCGTCGGCCAGGCGGCCTCCATGGGCTCCCTCCTCCTGACCGCAGGCGAGAAGGGAATGCGCTTTGCCCTCCCGAACGCCCGCATCATGGTCCATCAGCCCTCGGGCGGCTACCAGGGCCAAGTCACGGACATCATGATCCATGCCCGCGAGAGCGAAGCCCTCAAGCGGCGGCTGAACGAAATCTACGTCCAGCACACCAGCCAGCCCTACGAAGCGATCGAGCGGGCCCTGGAGCGCGACAACTTCATGACCGCCGAGGCTGCCCGGGAGTTCGGCCTGATCGACCAGGTGGTCTCCAAGCGGCCCGAACCGGCAGCCACTCCGGCCTAATCCTTAAATCCTGGGGACAAATTCCTCCAGGGTGCGTCTTTTTGGCGGGCAATTCCGTTTCTATTGATCACGCGGCTCCCGCGTGATTGCATGTGGATTCGGAACACGTGGCGATTTGATCGTTCAATTCTTAGCGACGGAACCTTTCGTTAGCTCCGTCGCTCATAAACTTAGAAGAAGTGCTGGGCCGGAAGGGCCGTCCCGGTGCGGATTGGAGATGTGATAATGACCAAGGCTGGCGGCAACGACTCCAAGAGCACGCTGTACTGCTCCTTTTGCGGCAAGAGCCAGCATGAGGTTCGCAAGCTGATCGCTGGCCCGACGGTTTTCATCTGCGATGAATGCGTCGAGCTCTGCATGGACATCATCCGCGAGGAGTCGAAATCGTCTCTCGTGAAGTCCCGCGACGGGGTGCCGACCCCGAAGGAAATCAGCCGCGTTCTGGACGATTACGTGATCGGCCAGGAGCACGCCAAGAAGGTGCTCTCGGTAGCGGTCCACAACCATTACAAGCGCTTGGCCCATGCGACGAAGCACAACGACGTCGAATTGGCCAAGTCGAACATCCTGCTGATCGGTCCCACCGGCTCGGGCAAGACCCTGCTGGCCCAGACTCTGGCCCGGATCCTGGACGTGCCGTTCACCATGGCGGACGCCACGACCCTGACCGAGGCCGGCTATGTCGGTGAGGACGTGGAGAACATCATCCTCAAGCTGCTCCAGGCCTCCGACTACAATGTCGAGCGGGCACAGCGCGGCATCGTCTACATCGACGAGATCGACAAGATCTCCCGCAAGTCGGACAACCCCTCGATCACCCGCGACGTCTCGGGCGAGGGCGTGCAGCAGGCGCTCCTGAAGATCATGGAAGGCACCGTCGCCTCCGTGCCTCCCCAGGGCGGCCGCAAGCACCCGCAGCAGGAGTTCCTGCAGGTCGACACCACGAACATCCTGTTCATCTGCGGCGGAGCCTTCGCGGGCCTCGAGCGGATCATCGCCAGCCGCGGCAAGGGCACGTCCATCGGCTTCGCGGCCTCGGTGAGTTCGCCTGACGACCGCCGGACGGGCGAGATCTTCCGCGAGGTCGAACCCGAGGATCTGCTGAAGTTCGGCCTGATCCCCGAGTTCGTCGGCCGTCTGCCGGTCCTGGCGACCCTGGAAGACCTCGACGTCGACGCCCTGAAGACCATTCTGCAGGAGCCGAAGAACGCCCTGGTTAAGCAGTACCAGCGCCTCTTCGAGATGGAGAACGTTCAGCTGACGTTCCAAGACGAGGCCCTGACCCTCATTGCCAAGAAGGCGATCGAGCGTAAGACGGGCGCCCGCGGCCTGCGTTCCATCATGGAAGGCATCCTGCTGGAGACCATGTACGACCTGCCGGGCCTCGATTCAGTCGAGCAGGTGGTGATCGGGCCCGAGGTGGTGGAGGGCAAGGCCAAGCCGCTCTTCATCCACGGCGAGCGCAACGATCAAGCCGCCAGCGCCAGCGCCTAAGGTCGGTTCAGGGGCTCCCAATGAACCCATCCGTTGCGGGCGAACTTCTTGAAAGGAAGAGCCCGCAACGCCACATTGTCTCTTGCGCCGGAGCTGTCCGCTCATCTCCCGAGGGAGGGCCCGGCGTACCGGATGCAGCCCATAACAAGAGCCTGAGCATTCCGGTTATCCGTCTGAGATCCAGCTCATGCGAGGGGATCCCCGGACGCAGTCAAAAGGAAGTCACCTCATGACACAATCGAAGCCACGTCAGCCTGTTGTTCCAGGCTCGACCGGAACCTATGCGGTTCTGCCTCTGCGCGACATTGTTGTCTTTCCGCACATGATCGTGCCGCTCTTCGTCGGCCGCGAAAAGTCGATCCGCGCGCTTGAGGAGGTGGTCAAGGGGGATCGTCATATCCTTCTCGCAACCCAGATCGATGCGACGGACGATGATCCGGCAACGGAAGCGATCTACAAGGTCGGGACCCTAGCCAACGTGCTCCAGCTCCTGAAGCTGCCCGACGGCACCGTAAAGGTGCTGGTAGAGGGCGCGAGCCGGGCCAAGGTGAAGACCTATACCCGCACGGACGAATATTACGAGGCCGAGGCCGAGGCCCTGCCGGACTCGCTTGGGGACCAGGTGGAGGCCGAGGCGCTTGCCCGCTCCGTGGTGTCCGAGTTCGAGAACTACGTGAAGCTCAACAAGAAGGTGTCGCCGGAGGTCGTGACAGCCGTGACCCAGATCGACGAGCCGGCCAAGCTCGCCGACACCATCGCTTCGCACCTCGCCATCAAGATCGCCGACAAGCAGGCCATTCTTGAGACGCCGACCGTCGCCCAGCGCCTGGAGAAGGTGCTCGGGATGATGGAGAGCGAGATCTCGGTTCTCCAGGTCGAGAAGCGGATCCGTACCCGCGTGAAGCGTCAGATGGAGAAGACGCAGCGCGAGTACTACCTCAACGAGCAGATGAAGGCGATCCAGAAGGAGCTCGGCGACGACGAAGGTCGCGACGAGCTGGCCGAGCTCGAGGAGAAGATCGAGAAGACCAAGTTCACGAAGGAAGCCCGCGAGAAGGCGATGGGCGAGCTCAAGAAGCTCCGCCAGATGTCGCCCATGTCGGCGGAAGCCACCGTCGTGCGCAACTATCTCGACTGGCTGCTCGGGATCCCGTGGAATCGCCGCTCGAAGATGAAGAAGGACCTGAAGGCCGCCCAGGATCTGCTCGACTCGGATCACTACGGCCTTGAGAAGGTCAAGGAACGCATCGTCGAGTACCTGGCCGTGCAGCAGCGCGCCAACAAGCTCACGGGTCCGATCCTGTGCCTCGTCGGCCCCCCCGGCGTAGGCAAGACCTCGCTCGGCAAGTCGATCGCCAAGGCCACGGGCCGCGAGTTCGTGCGCATGTCGCTCGGCGGCGTCCGTGACGAGTCGGAGATCCGCGGCCACCGTCGGACCTATATCGGCTCGATGCCCGGCAAGATCATCCAGTCGATGCGCAAGGCAAAGACGTCCAACCCGCTCATCCTGCTCGACGAGATCGACAAGATGGGCATGGACTTCCGCGGCGATCCATCGGCGGCCCTGCTGGAGGTTCTCGACCCTGAGCAGAACTCGACCTTCAACGACCATTACCTGGAGGTCGATTACGACCTGTCCAACGTGATGTTCGTGACGACGGCCAATACGCTCAACATTCCCGGCCCGCTCCTCGACCGTATGGAAGTGATCCGCATCGCGGGTTACACGGAAGAGGAGAAGGCCGAGATCGCCCGCACCCACCTGATCCCGTCCTCCATGCGCAAGCATGGCTTGGCGGAGAAGGAGTGGAAGATCGGCGACGAGGCCCTCCTAATGCTGATCCGCCGCTACACCCGCGAGGCGGGCGTGCGTAACCTCGAGCGCGAGTTGGCCAACCTCATCCGCAAGGCCGTGAAGGAGATCCTGATCTCCAAGGTCAAGTCGGTGGAGGTCACGACGGCCAACCTGCCGGATTTCCTCGGCCCCCCGCGCTATCGCTACGGCGAGGCCGAGACCGAGGATATGGTCGGCGCGGTCACGGGTCTGGCCTGGACCGAGGTGGGCGGCGAGCTGCTGACCATCGAAGGCATCATGATGCCGGGCAAGGGCAAGATGACCGTCACGGGCAACCTGCGTGATGTCATGAAGGAATCGATCTCGGCGGCGGCGTCCTATGTCCGCTCCCGGGCTGTCGATTTCGGCGTCGAGCCGCCCATGTTCGACCGTCGCGACATCCACGTGCACGTGCCGGAAGGCGCAACGCCCAAGGATGGTCCGTCGGCCGGTATCGCGATGGCCACCGCCATCGTGTCCGTCATCACAGGTATCCCGGTTCGCCGTGACATCGCCATGACCGGCGAGGTGACGCTGCGGGGTAGGGTGCTGCCCATCGGCGGCTTGAAGGAGAAGCTCCTGGCGGCGCTTCGCGGCGGCATGAAGAAGGTGCTGATCCCCGAGGAGAACGCCAAGGATCTGGTCGATATCCCGGCGAGCGTGAAGAACGGCTTGGAGATCGTGCCGGTCTCCATGATGGATCAGGTTCTCCAGCATGCCCTCGTGCGCATGCCCGAGCCGATCGAATGGGACGAGGCATCGGTTCCTAAGGGTCCGAAGCCTGCCGTCGAGGACGACTCGACCGGAGTCGTGGCCCACTAAAGCCTCGCATTGACGTAACGACAGGAGCCCCCGGACGCGAGTTCGGGGGCTTCTTTTTGATGAAAATCGCCAAACATCGGCTGATTTCAGCCACTTCAGGGCTTGCTTACGGACAAGCTTTGCGCCAAACGGATTGTCCCTGAAACGGTGGACCATTTCCTTTTGCGGCTGCCGTGATCACTGGAGGATACGACATGAATAAAGGCGAGCTCGTTGCGGCCGTCGCCGACAAGGTAGGCCTTTCGCGTGGCCAGGCTGGTGACGCGGTCGACGCCGCCATCGAGGCGATCACCGGCGCCCTGAAGAAGGGCGATGAGGTGAAGATCGTCGGTTTCGGCACGTTCGTGGTGACCAACCGCGCTGCCGGCGAGGCGCGCAACCCGCGCACTGGCGAGAAGGTCAAGGTTCCCGCTTCCAAGACCCCGAAGTTCCGCGCAGGCGCTGGCCTGAAGGATGCCGTCAACGCGAAGTAATCGCTTTTAGACGGTGTTTGGTTGCAAAGAAGGCCAACGGCGCTTGCGTTGTTGGCCTTCTGTTTTTATGTCAGGCCTGTCGGGCGGTTAGCTCAGCTGGTAGAGCATCGGTTTTACACACCGCAGGTCGGGGGTTCGAACCCCTCACCGCCCACCATTTCTGATTATAGACTGATCTCTTGAACCGCTTCGTCAGGACGAGCCGTTGCCGTCGTCTTGGGTCAGCCGGTCGAGCACCTTTTCCGGCGCGACGTGCCGTTCCAACTCCTGAAGGCTGGGATCATAAGCTTCTTGGACGCCCAGATGCTCGGCAATGGCCCGGGTGAGGGTCAGGAGCCGCGTAATCTCGTGCTCCGAGAGCAGATTGGTCTGCAGATCGAGCTCCGCTCTTCGGTCCGCTTCCGCCGATGCCCGGTTCTGGCTGATCAGCACGAAGGTTGAGAGGAAGATGGCCTCCACCGATGCAAAGGTCGCGAGGATCACGAAGGTCGGGTCAAATGCCGGAATGCCTGGGATCAACCCGAGATTGGCCGCGATCCACCCTCCGACGAGGACAAGGTGGACATAGACGAAGGCCATGCTGCCGGTGAACCGCGTGATGACCTGGGCGATACGATCCTGGAGGCTGGCTCGTTTCTGCTCCTCCTCCCGCTTCTGGCGGAGAGCATCGATGTTCCGCTCGAGGACCGACGTGAAGCCGGGCGGCTGGGCCGGAGGCGTGCTCGGGCTGGCCTTAGTCGCTTCGTCTCGTTGTTTCAGGCTGCTCTGCATCCCAGCATGTCCCCATGTCCCGCCGCGGCGGCAGCATGAGAACGACTGGTACTCTGAAGAAGTTCACCGGCGGATGGAGGCGGGTTGTCCCAATCCGGTGATGGGATGGAACGCCGCAGCCGGCTCATGAAACAATCAGGTTTCCTCGTGGTTTGGAAATGATCCCTCCAAGGATTGCTCCTGAGACTTGAACCCGCTCCGGCTTCCACTGGAGCGGGCTTTTTCTGCTCTGTGGCGCCTCAGCGCATGGTCTTCTGCATCTCTTCTAGCATGGCGATATGCTCGCGGATGTGCCCGCGGGCCATCTTGGCGACGTTCACATGTTCGCGGTTCTGCGGGTTGGACTGCAGGTAGCGCTCCTGCACCTGCAGTAGGTCGCGGTGACCTTGGAGCTGGGCTTCCAGGTACATCTTGTCGAATTCCGCGCCAGCCTGCTGATTCTGCATCTTCTGCATCATGTCACGGGCGCTGGCATCCATCTGCATGGCCGACTGACCGGACTGGCTGCTCGCCGACCCTGTGGCAGCGGTCGCGCCAGGGTCCATCATAGAGCGCAGTACTTCCGAGAGGGTGGTCTGCTCTTGAACCTCGAAATTGGCGAACTGCTTGAGGTCGTCATTGCGGACCTTGTTCATGGCGATGCGGCTCGATTCCAGCGCCACCATGCCGAGCTGCATGGTCTGCTGCATGTGCTGCATGTCGGCTTGGCTCATCTGACCGCCAGCTTGGTTCATAGGCATGCTACCCGAAGAACCTGGTTGCATGGTGGAGGAGGAACCGCTTGTCTGGGCGAGGGCAGGGGCAACGATAAGCGCAGCGGCTAGGCCGCCAAGAAGGGCACGTCGATCCATCAATCTCTCCTGCTGAACATTCCGGCTCGGCCGCGACACGCCGACGATGGCGCTCGACTCTGGGCCGCCGATGCGATGCGAACGCCATGGCAGCAGCTTGGTTTCAGCTCGGCTGCAGCAGAATCAACGGCTTGTGAAGAGCAACAGGAAGACAGCCAAAGATCGAATACGAGTGGGAAATGGGAGCCAAGCACACGGGTGATCCCGGCGGTTGCCCGCAGGAGCTCAGTTCCGACGATCTTTGAAGAAAAATGGTCGGAGCGAGAGGATTTGAACCTCCGACCCCTAGTCCCCCAGACTAGTGCGCTAACCGGGCTGCGCTACGCTCCGACGCCTTTAACGGCCTGTTTCAATTAGCTCCGGCGCTTGCGCTGTGCAACCCCTGAAATTCACTTTGGCGAGGGCCCCGCCGAACCACAGAGAGAAAACCCTATCGCGCCAGAGGCGAGCGGGCGATCCGGACCCTTATGAGGGCGGAGCCCGTCACGGTGATGCGCGCGGCCTCGAACGAGGGCGGCGCAGTGCGGCCCGTACCGTTGCTGAAGCCGTAGGGCTCCAGGGGCAACCCTCTCGGGTCGCGATCGAGGTTGTTGTTGCCGTTCGTGTCCTGGAAGACCGCGATGGCGTAGGACCCCTCCACGACGTCCGGAAATAGGACCTGGAATTCCGTGGCCGGGGGCTGCACGTTCTGGCTGTAGCGGCAGGAACCGAAATCGAGCGACCCAGAGCAGATGCCGACCAAGACGGGACCCTGGCCGGGAACAGCGCCCTCCACCTGGACCGTCAGCGGGGCTGCCACGGCCCCGCTTGTCAGCATGAAACCAGTGATCACTCCAATGGCTGATCGAAGCATGAATAGTGCCCCTTCTTGAACCCCGGCATCCTGAACGGCCGGCCCGAACAAACTTGGCGCATGTCTTCAAGAATGCGAGAGCCTCCGGCGCCCCTGGTGATCACATGAGTGCGCGCTCTTCCCGAATCCTGAATCGGGGCTAGGTTCCTGACGTGAAGTACAGCCTGCACGCACTCACCTCTTATCCCAGGAGACAGCTATCCCTGCGCGCCAGAACCTGTCGACGATCAATAAGCCGGCGCCTGCGCGTCCGGCGATCGCATGTCTGACGGGGGTTCATGTTCGGCTGGGCACGCGCGAGGTTCTGCGGGGACTGGACCTGTCCCTGCGCCAGGGCGAGATCTTCGCCCTGCTCGGACGCAATGGGACGGGCAAGACGACCCTGATGCGCGTTCTCACAGGCCAGCTCCGGCCGACATCAGGCGATGTGCAAGCGTTCGGCGGCGATCCTGGCCGGGAGGCCGCGCCCCGGCGGATGATGAGCCTCGTTCCGCAGGATATCGCCCTCTATCCGCGCCTGACGGTCCGGGAAAACCTGGAGGTCATGGCCGGAATGGCGGGGCTGCCGAAACGCGACATTCCCCTGCGGGTCGAGGAGGCGATGGCCCTGGTGCAGGTGGAGGGCCGGCAGCAGGATCTGGTCGACCATCTCTCCGGTGGATACAAGCGCCGGGCCAACATCGCCGCAGCCCTGCTGACGCGGCCCCGGCTTCTGCTGCTGGACGAGCCCACCGTCGGTGTCGATGTGGATGCCCGGCTGTCGCTCCACCGGACCCTGAGGCGCCTGCGGGATGACGGCACCTCCATCCTGCTCACAACCCACGAGCTCGACGAGGCTAAGGCCTTGGCGGACCGGATCGGCATCCTGGCATCCGGCCGGATGGCCGAGGAGGGGCCTGTCGGTGACATTCTCCGCCGCATGTTCGGAGACCGGCGCGAGGTCGTCGTGACTTTGGGCAGGGAGCCGGATGAGACCGTGAGGAGCGCTCTCGAACGGCTGGGGTTCGCACCCAGCGCCAACCCGCTCGAATGGACCTCATGGTCGACAGGCCTGGAGAGTTTCGCGGCCCTTCCGGCTAACCTCCGTCGGCATGGGGTCGACCTGCATGAGATCCGCCTGCGCGAGCCGGGGCTGGAGCATGTGCTGGCCTATGTGGAAGGCGCGCGCGCATGATCTTCCCGGCGGCACGCGTCATGTTCCTGACCCTGCTCCGGGATCGCGGCGCGCTGGCCATGGCGTTCGTGCTGCCGCCGCTCATCTTCGTGATCTTCGCGGCGATTTTCTCGTCGGCCGGCGGGGACCAGCTACGTCTCCATGTGGGTGTCGCCGATCTGGCGCGAACGCCAACGACCGCGCGCCTCGTTCAGGTGCTCCGGGAGGAGCCGACGCTGCGGGTCACCTACGGCGACGATGCGTCGGCTGAGGGCGTACGCGGCATGGTCAAGGACGGCGCCGTCGATCTCGCGCTCATCCTCAGAAGCGATCTCAACGAACGCGGTGCCGGCGCTCCCATCCTCCTCGTCACTCACGAGGCGCGGGCGATTGCCGGCGCGATTATGGCAGGCCACCTGCAGCGGCTGCTGGCGGTCCACATGCCGGACGTGGCCTTTGCCCAGGTGCTGGCCGACCTTGAGGCTATCGGGGGCATTACCTCGGAGCAGCGGGTCTGGATCGACGACACGTTCAAGGAGAAGGCGGACGAGACACGCAGCGATCCGCGCATGCGGGATGCAGGGCTGGTGGCGAGCGAATCCGCCTTGCCGCAATCCGCCGGGTGGGCGGTGTCCTACTATGCCGGCGCGGTCGCGGTGATGTTCCTGCTCCTGGCCGCTGTGCAGGGGGCGGTCGGACTCATCGAGGAGCGGCGCCTCGGCGTCTACGACCGCCTGCTGACAGGGCCAGGAGCCATCATAACGATCATCTTAGGCAAGTTCCTGTTCCTCGTTGCGCAGGGAAGCGTTCAGGCGGCTCTGGTCTTTGCCGCGGCTTACCTTCTTTATGGGGTGGATTTCATCGCATCCTTCGGTCCGTGGCTCACCACGACCCTTGCGGTCGCGGCGGCGACGTCGGGCCTCGCCCTGAGCTTGTGCGTCATCTGCTCCTCGCGTCAGCAGGCGCAGGTTCTGTCCACCTTCGTGGTGCTCATTCTGTCGGCGGCCGGCGGCAGCATGGTCCCGCGCTTCTTCCTGCCGCCCTGGCTGCAGGAGGCCGGATGGTGGACGCCGAACGCATGGTCGATCCAGGCATACTCATCTGCACTAACTCCGGGATCATCCTTCACGTCCCTGTGGACGGCATGGGTCATCCTCATCGCCATGGCGGCCGTGGCGCTGCTCTTCAGCCTGGCGATCTCGGTTCGACGCCGCTCGATCTGACGATATGGCTGTTCAGATGATCCGTTCAGGAGGATGCATCCTGCTTCTGTCTCTGGGCTGACGGCTGGGCGGGATCTCTCTCGCCGCCATGCTTTCCGGCGTCGCGTTCGAGGTCCGCCATCAGGTCGTCGGCCATATTCTGAAGCCGGACGCGGTCCTCGTCGGAGAACTCGCGCGGCTCCATGTCGATGATGCATAGGGAGCCCAGGGCCAGACCGGAGGACGTGCGCAGGGGCGCTCCGGCGTAGAAGCGAATGCCTTTCTCCAGCACGAGCGGGTTGTTCGTGAACCGGGGGTCCTTGGTCACGTCCTCGGACACGACCACCTCATCGGTGGCCACCACGTGGCCGCAGACGGATTCCTCGCGCGGAACCTGCCGGCTCGCGTTGAGATCCGGCGGCAGACCCTGGGCGCCCGGCATGAGCTGCTGCTCGTCCGTGATCATCGACACGAGAGCGATGGGAGCCCCGAACGCCTCGGCCACCCGTTTTGCGACCTCATCGAAGGAGTGACGGCGCCCACCCGCAAGCCCCAGGTGCTGCATGGCGGCAAGACGCTCGTGCTCGTTGTCGACGGTCCCCGTCACTTGGCTGCCTCCACCTGCTTCGGGTGCGGCCTGTTGCTGTGCAACCCAAGCAGTGACCTGATTGACGCAGACATCCAGCGACAGGATCGCCGCATCGGCGGACATCTGCCGGGCCATATCCTCCGTGTGGGTGCCCTGGGGCGGAGCGTTCCAGCAGCAGACAACCAGTTTCACATGAGGCGCCCGCCGTCGGAGGCGCCGGCAAATGTAGCGGGCAAAAACCTGCGGCTGGGAGTGAAGGTAAGACAGGCAGACCACATCGATTCCTGTGAGATCGAGTTGCGCCAGAGCACCCTCGGTCACGGCAATCGGAGGCAGGACGCGCGCTCCGGTTCCGTTTTCCTCCAGCACCTGTGCCAGCATCTCGGCTGCGGCCCGATCGAGTTCCGTCCGCCCTGCGATACAGAGAATGGACTTATCCGGAATGTCGGCGGAACGGGTTTTGTCGGAAGGGTCCGCGTCTTTTGAGGATGCCGCTTTCTCCCGAATGTGCTCCTCGACCTCTTTGACGACACAGATGGCGGTGTTCGCCACAAGGCGTCTGTAGTTGGTATCCGTGGTGCTGCGCTGGCGGTCATTCTCGGCCAGGCGAAGGGCCGGGATGGCCACATGGTCGTAGAACTCGCGGGAGGAATGCTCGTCCACATAATCCTCGGCGATCTCGACGGCTTCTTCCAGATTTCCGGCCAGCAGGCGCTGATACAGGCGTTCCTCGGGCGCGAGGACCGGGTCGCTGCCGAGCAGGATGCCGAGAAACTCCAGCCGCGGCACATAACGGCCGATCACCACGAGGCAGACGGTGAGGGGTGTTGCCAGGAATAGCCCGACCGGCCCCCACAGGGTGGTCCAGAAGATTGCCGCCATGATGATGGCAAGCGACGACAGGCCTGTGCTGGAGCCGTAGAGCCAGGGCTCGATCACGTTGTTGCTGATCAGTTCGGCGAGGAGAAACAGCCCTATGACCCACAGCAGCATCGACCAGCCGGGATCGACCGCGAAGGCGAGCGCGATCGGGAAGCTCGCGGCCAGGAATGGGCCCAGATAAGGGACGAAGCGCAGCACCGCTGCTAGTAATCCCCACAGCACCGCATTGGGAACGCCGATGAAGTAGAGCGCGATCCCAATAGGGATACCGTAGGTCATGTTGACCATGAGCTGCATCAGCAAGTAGCGGCTGACTCGTGCCGCCGCATCGTTGAGCGCTTGTGTGCTCTTCTGAAGATCGCCGGCACCCGCGAGCTTGATGAAGCGATCGCGCAGATCCTCCTGCTCGAGCAGAATGAAGATTACGAAGATGATCACCAGACCGGCGGTGGCCAGTGGCGCGAGGAGGGGACCGACAACGGTCTGGATGATCTCGAGCGGCTGGGACTCGGGACTCTCGATCCTGACCGTAACGGGCTCCTGTGGGGCAGGGGAGGTGCCAAGAGCCGTGCCGGCTTGCTCGGCCGCTTTGTCGGTAGCCTTCTCCGCCCCAGAGATTTCCTTGCTCAGGTCCTGAATGGTCGTGGTGACCTTGTCCACGACTCCGCCTCCCGGAGCGGAGGTTTGCAAAGCGCGGATCTTCTCCGTGATTGTGGTCTGATAGCTCGGGAGGTTGTTGGCGAGCTGCACGAGCTGGCGGCCGACCACGTAGGTCAGGCCTCCGATCAGGATGAAGGCCAGCGTCACGGCGACCAGCGCAGCTGCGACCCTCGGAAGCCTCAACCGCCGGAGTCGGTTGACGAGTGGTGTCAGCGCGAAGCTGAGGAGAATGCCAACGGCGAACGGGATGAAGATGTCACGGCCGAAATAGAGAGCGCCGATCGCCAGAACGATCCCGCCTGCCGTGAAGAGCGACGAGCCTGCTGCAGGCGGTGGAGCCGGCTGAGGGGCAGGGAGAGCCGGATCAACCATGCACCGGTACTTTCCTGTTGAGCTGTCCTGCAGACAACTCGGCAGCACCTCGTTGGATCCGGCGCCCTTAAGGAGCGCCAGGATATGGCCCGCGGGATCAAGCGCCCTTCGAGGCTTGGCGCCACCCGTCGAGATCGTCCAGGGACAGGTTCGAGCCGCAGAG
>JAESFL010000102.1_pt1 | contig 89424 bp, 79 predicted proteins | sample 9269401 | NCBI WGS metagenome assembly JAESFL01 (sample SAMN14506025, study PRJNA617098) | algae metagenome | isolation source: Gloeocapsa sp. UFS-A4-WI-NPMV-4B04 and co-occurring heterotrophs from desert... | place: USA: Utah | collected 2006-10-01 | reverse complement strand
CCCCCCGGCCCCCTCCCCCGCTTCGCGGGCAGGAGGGGGAGAACTGCGTATCACCGAAAACGCTTCGTTCCGGCACGGGCTGGGGTGTACGAGCCTGAGCGAGGCCGGGGGAGGGCCCTGAGCGAGGCCGGGGGAGGGACCCCTCCCCTACACCGCCGCCGTGGCGGGCTGCCGAGGGCGGTTGTGGCAGGTGCTGAAGTCCACACCCTCCATCTCCACCCCCGCCAGGTCCGCCCCGCCCAGGTCCGCGTGGGTCAGCACGGCCCCGCGCAGCACCGCGGAGCCCAGGCGCGCATCCTCCAGGATCGCGTCGCTCAGGTTCGCATCCGACAGGTCCGCGCGCTCCAGCTTGGCGCCGGACAGGTTCGCGCGCGCCATCCGCGCCCCGCCCAGCCGGACCTCGAAGGCCTGCACGCTGGCCAGGTCGGCCGCCTCCAGCCCCGCGCCACTGAAGTCCGCGCCGTCCAGCACGGCGTGCCGCAGGTTGGCGCCGCCCAGTTCCGCGCCCGCCGCCCGTGCGCCCGTCAGGTCCGCGCGGTGCAGGCTGCTCTCCACCAGGCGCGCCCCGGTAAGGACGGCGTTGCGCAGGTTGGCGCGGGTAAAGTCCGCGCCCGTGGCGTCGGCGCCCTCCAGGTTGGCGCCCTCCAGCACGGGCGGACTCTGCGCGCCCGTGCGCAGGGTGTTGGCGTCGCGCAGGACGGCCCCCTGCATGGCCGCACCCGTGAAGTCGGCGTCCTGCATGCAGGCGCGGCTCAGGTCGGCGCCGGCCAGGGTGGCGCCCGTGAAGTCGGCCCGCGCCAGCTCGGCGCCGGAGAGGTTGGCGCGCGACAGGTTGGCGCCGTTGAGCACGGCGTCGCGCAGGTCCGCGCCGGCGAGGTCGGCGCCGGACAGGTCCAGCCCCGCCAGGTCGGCCCCGGACAGGTTCTGCCCCGCCAGCGCGCGCTCCGGAGACGCCAGCCGGCGCTCCACCTCGTCGCGCGACAGGCCGGGTGCCGGCGCGGCGCTGCTACCTCCACCGAACGTTTCGCGGATGCGATCGAGTACGCTCATGGGGCCTCCCGGGTGAGCTGGGGGCGCCGCCAGAGAGATGGCGGCAGAATGGATCCCGGCCACGCGCGGAGCAGCACGGGCCGTTCTGCCGTCTTGCGCCGCACGCTCCGTACCCGTTTTCGCCCCCACGCCGCATCCACCCCTCCCGATCGCCTGGATTGCGCGCGGGGGCTGGAGAAGGGCGTTTCGGTGGATGCGATCGAGGCGCATCCATCCTCCCGTTTCCGTGCGGCGCACCGCGACAGCGCTGTATCGGCCCGCGACAGGCGGCGGATGGATGCGATGGCGCGGGAGGGATCAGGCCCCGCCGTCGCGGGCGGATGGGTGGCAAGCGGAAGGGGGAGCATCCACCGGCGTGGACGCTCCCCCTTTTCGTGATCCGGACGGCGCCGGAGGCTACGAGTCCAGCGTGGCTTCCAGGGTGATGCTCACGCCGGCCAGCGCCTGCGACACCGGGCAGCCGACCTTGGTGCCCTCGGCGATGGTCTGGAACGCGCCGTCCTCGATGCCGGGGACGACCGCGCGCACCCGCAGGCGCATGGTCGTGATCTTGAAGCCCTCGCCGATCTTTTCCACCGTGCAGGCGGCATCGGTGGTCACGCTCGTGGCGGGGGTGCCGTTCTTCTCCAGCCCGACCGCCAGCGCCATGCTGAAGCACGCCGCCTCGGCCGCGGCGAGCAGCTCCTCGGGATTGGTGCCGCCCTGGTCGCCGAACCGCGAGCCGAACGAGTAGCTCCCGCTGATGACTCCGCTCTCGCCCTGGAAGCTCCCCTTGCCCCCCTGCAGCCCGCCCTCCCACGTCGCGCTCGCGTTGCGTGTAGGCATCTCCGCCCCTCCTGTCTTCCTGGTTGGCCGATTGCGTCATCGAGACCGATGATTTCCCTCGGCCCACAAGGTACGGAGCACGGCCGTCGCGGGCCAGACGGGGGGCAGGAGACGAAGGAGCCGCGGGATGGATTTCCATGCGGCGGCGGGCTCCCGGCGGCGCCCCCACCGCTCGCCGAGGCTCGCACCTCCCCCAAAAACCCCTGGGGGAGGTTGAACTTCATTCCCGTGGAAGCCCGCGCCGGCGTGGCACCCACCCATTACGGACAGTCCGCGCAGGCGGACTTCGTGGGGTCGTTGCGGCGAATTCATTCGCTCGGCCGGGACTTCGCCCACGACCTCACCCCGATCCCGCCGTCCCCATCCCCATCCACCCCTACGCCAGGCTCGCCTCGGTCGCGGTGGGCGGGGCGCGAGGCACTTCATCCTCCGGGAACGCGGTGCCCTCGGCGGCCTTGCGGGTGAGCTCGGCCAGCCAGGGGGGCGCGTGGTCGGTGTGGGCGTCGTACAGGCCGCGCAGGGTGTCGAGCAGTGCGTGCAGGGCCCGCTCGCGGCGGTCCGGCGGCAGGTCGCGCACCAGCGACGCCAGGGCCGCCGCCACGCCGTCCACCGTGTGCTCCGCGCCCAGGTTGGCCCGCTCGCGCGACAGCCAGTCGAACAGCTTGCGCCGGCTCTTCTGGTACGGCATGCCCCCCGTGAGGAACTTGTCCAGCCCGCTGGGGCTCATCCCCACCTGCCGGGCCACGGAGCGCAGCGAGGTGGCCTGCACGCGAATGGTCACCGCCTCGCGCAGGCGGTCGATGGTGGTCTGCGGACGATCGCTCATCTCGCCTTTCCTTGCGTTGCGGATTTGCAGTCAAAGTGGACGCGCACACATATCTACTTTGTCCTCTTTCCGCGCACAAGGGCAGTAGCTGTGCGCCTGATGGCGCATGCGGGGCGGTCATGTTCTGGTGTAGACTGGCCGTGGAACCGCGCTTAGAATAGGCCGAACGCTGGGCCCCGCCCCGGCGCGATCATGCCCCCTCTCAAATCACGCCGCAACCTCATCGGAGGCAGCACCATGGCCGAACGCCCCCGCCGGTCCAACCGCCCCCGCGCCGCCGACTTCACCACGCCGCTCACCATTCCCGGCGGAGCCGTGGGGGGCGCGGACGTGGTGCGCGAGCTGGCGCCCGAGGTGGCGCTCCCGGTGTGGCAGACGCTGCGCAGCGTGCTCATGTGGGCCGGCGAGGAGCCCGCCCTGCGCGGCGACCTCTTTGAGCCATGTGCCATGGAGGATTGGGAGGCGGAGCTGCTGCAGGACAGCTGGGAGCCCGACGTGCGCTGCCCCCTGGCCGTGCTGGTGGGCGAGCTGGCCAAGCCCGTGGACGCCTCGGCCGAGACCATCGCGCGGGCCTGCCTGTGCGTGACGGACTGGGCGCTGGAGCGCGGCCACACCGCCACTGCCCTCGCCTTTGCCGAAGCCGCCGCGCTCGCTTGGCCGCAGCAGCCGCGGTACTCGTGGATCACGGGGCGGCTGCTGAGAGCCGAAGGACGGCTGCGAGAGGCAGAGCAGTGGTTCAAGCGGTCTGAACGGGCCGCCGTTGCATCCCAGGATTACGAAGGCCGGACGATGGCGCTGCAAAGCCTGGGTAACCTGCTGCAGGCCCAGGGCAACTACCGGGCAGCGGGAAAGAAGCAGCTCGATGCACTTCGATTGACCAAGCGCCATCGGCTCGCGGACCGCGAAGGAGAGATCCTGCACGACCTGCTCGTGGTCAGCCATGCCTTGCGGGATCTAGCTCAAGCCGAGGCGTACGGCCGGGCAGCGCTCGAAGCGTACCGTCCAGGCCACCCCCGCTTGCCGACGCTCGCGCATGATGTCGCGTGGATCTGGATTGACCGGGGATACTTTGCCAGGGCGCTCTCCGTTCTTCGGGTCCTCCCCCCGCTGTTCGCGGCGCCGCACGAACGCGTGATGGCACTCGGATCCGCCGCACGCGCTGCGGGCGCATGCGGCGATCAGGATCTATTCACGAGCTACCATGACGAGGTCTGGGAGCACGTACACGCATCTCCAAGCGGGCAGGGCGTAGCTTCTGCGCTTTTCGAGGTGGCGAACGGCGCGCTCGATCTAGGCGATTGGGACAAAGCCGCGAACGCGCTCCGCCACGCTGAGAACGTCGCCCGTGCCCGAGGAGAGCAGGACGTCGTCAGCAAGGCGGAGCAGACGCTCGGTGATATCGCGCGGCGGAAGGAATCGGAGCTACCGCAACGGCCCTGGACGAGGGGGGATGATAGTCTTGCACGCGCCTTCGTCCGTTCGCTGCAGTCACTCGAAGGAGTGAACGCGGCGTAGCATTCGCTCCCGTCGGGTTCAGGTGCCCGAGCCAATCAGGTTGGTGCCCCGCTGGGTGCCATTGCTCCCGGTACTCGTGCTGTCGCTGGAAAGGTTGCTGCCACTGGGGCCGCTACCGCCTTCTTCTTCACCAGAGTAGTTCCCCGAGCCGACCATGTTTCCGCCATCGAAGCTCGGATCCGCGGCGTCGGTGGGGGCGGAGCTGGTGGGGGTGGACGTGCACGCGGCGAGTGACACCGCCGCGGCGAACGCGGCGAGGCGGAGCAGCTTCATGGGACGGTTCTCCAGGAAAACGGGCGGGGGGCAGTTCAACGGCAATCAAGGGACAGTCTGACGTCCATTTTGCCCATCAGTCAACGTCGCGCCAGCCGGAGATGACCGCGCAGAATACGCCACTGCTACCCGCGTTCGACGACAACCGCCGCCCCGTGCTCCTGATGGAGCCGGGGCTGGTGCCCCTGTTTCGCCACGTGGACGGCCCGTTCCGGATGATGGGCCACGTGGGCTGGGGCGAGCTGCACGATGCCCTGCGCAGGTCGCCGCCCTCCACGATGGTGGTGGTGGACCCGTACGCCGGCGCCCGGCTGGGCGAGCGGTTTCCGCGCCTGCGCGAGCTGCTGCGGCGGTTCCCCTCCGTGCCGGTGGTGGTGGCCATGGAGCTGCGCCGCGAGCTGGCGCCGGAGGTGAACATGCTGGTGGAGTGGGGCGTTTCGGAGGTGGTGCCGCTGGGGCGCGAGGTAACGCCCCTGGCGCTGGGCCGGCGGCTGGAGCAGGCGCACGCGCGGCCCCTCAAGCGCGCCGTGGAGACCACGCTGTCGCCGCTGGTGCGGTCCGACGCGCGGCAAATCCTGATGGCTGCGGCGGAGGTGGCTGCGGACGGCGGCCAGGCGCCGGAGCTGGGGACGCGGCTGCGGGTGTCGCCGCGCACGCTCACGGAGCGCTGCACCAACGCGGAGCTGCCCCCGCCGCGCACCGTGCAGGCGTGGATGCGGGTGCTGCTCGCCTGCATGCTGCTGGACGATCCCGGGCGCACGGTGTACGGCGCCGCGTACGCCAGCGGCTACCAGTCGGACCGCTCGCTGCGGCGTTCCATCACGGCGCTGCTGGGCGTGGACAGCACCACCCTTCGCCGCGCGGGGGCGTTCAAGACGGCCGTCAAGGCGTTCAACGTGATGCTGCGCGAGGCCCGCGACGCCGCCTGGGCTGCCGCCCGCCAGGCCGACCGCGACGAGCAGCAGCGGCGCGCCGCGCGGGAATAGTCTCCGGACCGCGCCCGATCGTCCCCGCCGTGCTCGCCGATGATGAGCGAGGCGGCAGATCCTACGGCCACCCACGGGGTGGCCGTAGCTGTGTCGGCGCATGCCGGCAGGGCAGAATTGAGCGGGCATGTCCATGAACGCACCGCGGCGGTACAGGACCGCGCACAACGCGTCATTCCCGCACCGAACTGGTGCGACACTGCACCATTCTGAGACGGGGCCGGAAGCGGCCACCGTGATGCAGGAAGCGGTCGAAGTGGTCATCCGGCAGGCACTTGCCCCCGGCTGCACACACCGCCCGTACATGGAATACCGTTTGCCGATGATAAGCGTGCGGACGGACGTCTGCCAAGATTTGGAGCACGCACGGATCCGCTACCGTTTTCATGCTCGCCGCCGGACGGGTAGGGCGCGAGCTCACCTCCGGGAGCACCGATCGGGACACCTGATCGGCGCGACGCACTCATCGAGGCGGAGGCGTAGCCTGCAGCATGCCGGGTGCGTACGTCCTGCGCGTTCCGGCCGCACCCGCGCTGCACGAGCACTGTGACGGTGCCGGCCGGCTTTGGAACCCAGGTGCTTACCTGTCGGATTCAGGGATGTCGCTCGTGCTCGCATGCGGGACGGGACCATGCTCACGCATCCGCCCGCCACGGGCGCTTCCAGGTAGCTGCCGGACGATGCACGCCCGGCATCCGGATCGTTTTTCGTCATGGACGTTTCCCGGCCGCGAACGCCGTTTCGCGCGCCCGCCTTCCTCATTCACCACCGCACCTGTGTGCCACGCGTGCATACCTGTCGAATCGTGGCCGCGGCACTGGCCCTCGCCGTGCTCGGCGCCTGTGCCGACCGGCCGCCCAAGTCCGGGCGCACTCCCGGGATGGTCCCGGTCAGCCAGGCCGGCGATGCCGGCGACCGCGGGGCGTTCTCCGGACGCGTGCCTCGTCTTGCGGCGGAGGCGCAGCCGGCCGACACGCTCGCGCTGAGCCGCCTGTTCGGCGATTCCGTGGCGTTCGCGTCCATCTCCGGCATTCAGCCCATGGGCCGCCAGCTGTTCGTCACGGACCGGATGATGAGCCAGCACCTCGCCCTGATCGACCTCGAAACGGGTGCCGTGCGGGCGCGGATGGGCAGGGACGGGGAGGGACCGAACGAGTTCCGGGATCCCGGCGCATTCATGGTGGAATCCACCTCCCCGGCGCGGGCATGGGTCTACGACTTTCAGAACCGGCGGCTTTCGCTGCTGGCGGCCACGCCGGCCGGAGAGCTGTCCATCGAGCGGAGCCGTCCCTTCAACGTGGGCGAGAGCATCGAGCAGCCGCTGCGCCTCGGCGGGCGCTACGTGGCGAACGGGCTCTTTCCCGACTACACGCTGCTCGTCCTGGACAGCACCGCGACCCCGCTGCAACGGATCGAGGCGGACCAGCCGTTTCCCGCCCGCACCATTCCGCACGTGGTCGGACGCCGGCTCCTGAACCGCAGCTACCTGACGGGACATCCCGGCGGGCAGCGGCTGGCGCTGGCGTACCAGTGGGCCAGCCGGATCGACTTCTTCTCGGCGGATGGCGATCGCCTGGGGTCCGTCCAGGGTCCCCGCGGCACGGCGGCGAAGTACCGGGTGAGCAGCGACGACCGTTTCTTTTGGGATCCGCAGGGGCAGATGGCGTACACCGCCATCCAGTCCACGGCCCGGTATGTCTATGCGGCGTTCTGCGGCTGCCGCGAGGCGGACGATCCCGACCAGCGAAGCCAGCGGCTGCACGTCTTTCGGTGGAACGGCGACTTTGTTTCCGAGATCCAGCTCGACCGGCGGGTCACCGCGTTCGCGGTCTCGCCCGACGACGCGTTCCTCTACGGCTCGATCACCGAACCGCATCCCGCGGTCGGCGAGTGGAAGCTGCCGGCGGCGCTGCAGGCCCAGGCACCGTCGCGGTAGCACGACGGCAGCGCCGCGCGCCAACGGGTGCCCGGCGTCACGACCGGCAGGGTGGCGGGCCCGCCGATCCAGAACTTTTTTTCAGGAGCAAGGAAGAATGACGATTCGCAAGCTGTTGGGCCTGAGCGCGATCGCCGTATCCGCCGCGGCGGCGCCCGTTACGTTCAGCGCGTCGGACGGTGTGTTCCGGCTGCAGGAGGCGTGTGGCCAGGCATCGGAGTGCGCGGCATCCTCCAACTACATCTGCTCGACGACGCACAGCGACTACAAGGAGTACCGCTGCTCCAAGGGCTGCGACCAGCAGGCGACGTAATCCCCCGGCGGCCGGCCGGGTGCCGCGCCGCCCGTCCCGGTTCGTTTTCAGATCGAAGCACCCTTTCGCCGTGGGCCCGCCGCTCGCTGCTTCTGTCCGCGCGAAGCCCCACTCCTCGGGATGGCACGACACGAGTTCACCCCCGCCGGGCGCCCCGGCGGGGGTGAAGGATGCACGCGGCGGCTCGCGGGACGGAAGTCCGTTCCGCGAGCCGTTCGCGTTCACGTGGAGCAGGGCAAAAGGCGGAACCGGCGGACGGAAGCCCGCGCGCCGTTCCCCGCGCCTACTCGGAGTAGCGCTCCCGGAGCTCGCCGATCCAGGCGGGCACGGGCGTCTGGCTGTCCCGGCAGCGGCGCTCCAGCACGTCGACGATCTCCATCATCGTCTCGCGGCCGTAGCCGGTGGCGAAGTGGTTCACCAGGAGCTTGAGCGCGTTGCTCGCGTTCTCCGCCGAGACCGCCTGCACGTTGCGGCTGGCCTCGCGCAGGTACCACGAGCGCAGCTTGCGCTCCGTCTTCACGTAGGGCGCCGCACCATCCAGAAATCCCCGTAACCCGGTGGGGCTCATGCCGATGTCGCGTGCCGCCTGCCGCAGGCTGGTGGCATCCACGAAGGTGCGCGCGGCTTCCCTGAGCGTCTCTACCGATGCGTCGTCTTTGCGCGGCGGCATCCGTCCCCGTCTCCGTTCCGCCCCCTCGCGAGGGCTGCTGGTGTCCACTCGGCTCGCTTTCCCGCGCATACAGTAGGGGACAACCGTCTCGTTCACAAGAGGAGCGGGCGAACTGCGCCACCTCGGGAACGCTTCGGACCCCTTCGAACGCCTTTTGCGCCTCCGCATCGGTTTCTGGCGGGTGGCAAGGGTGTCCACCCCGCGTGCCCGCGCCGGGCAATGGGCGCCGTCGCCGCTTCCGCCGCCCCGGGTCCCGGACGCGCCCGGTGCATAGCACCTCCCGCGCCACGTCAGTTACAGGTACGAATCCTTTCCGGTCAGGCAATCCCCACCACTTTGGCGCGGTTTGGCGGCGGAGCACGGGACCGGCGCCGCCGTCCGCCGCCACCGGCTCGGGACGGCGGACGCGGAGGATTTACTTCTTCTTGCTCTTGCTCTTGCGGCTGCGGCGGGCCACGTCGACGGATTTTTCCACCCACGGGCGCAGGGCGTCGGCGTCTTCCAGCAGGTCCGCGGGAAGCTCGTAGTAGTGCATGGTGTGCTCGTCGCCCCCGAAGGGCCGGAACGGGCCCATGCCCATGGCCTCGAAGTCCGGGCGGTTGGTGTCGTCGACTTTGAGGTAGAGCGTTTCGCCGGCCATCAGCGCGAAGAACAGCCCGCCGGAGTACACGCCCACCCCGCCGAACATGGCGCGCGAGGTGACCGTGGGGGTCACGCGCCCCAGCTGCTCCAGCACGAACTCGCGGTACTCGCGGGACACTGCCATGGGTGGACACTCCCGAAGAGGAGGTGAGTTGCGTTCCAGGTCTTAGCGGCTCGCGGCAAGGCGCCGGGCAACGCTGCGCTCTTCGTGCTCGAAGGCATCGGCGAACTGATCCATTTCGAGCGGTGTCATTCCCAGTGCCTTCCCGACCTGGCGCCACCGCAACACCGCGTGCTCCACCTGGGCCAGAATCTCACGGGCACGCCCGGCGGTGAGCTGAAAGTACGGAGCAGCCGCCAGCAGCGCCTCCACGGAGGCCTGCGGCCCTGCGTCTTCCGAAATCCACGTCTTGAGCTCGCGCTCGCGATCCGGAAACGGATTGACGTCGAACGCGGGGGCAAGCCGCCACGAACCCCGCTCCACATGCAGAAAGCCGTGGTTGTGCAGGTGATCGTCCACGTTGGAGATGAGGATGGAGAAGGCGATCCGCCGCCATAGCTCCTCGATGTCGGTCCGGGGATCGGCGCCATGCACCCGAAGCGCATCCACGATCTCGGCGTAGCTGTGGTCGCTGGGATCATCGGGAGCGACCCCGAGCATGGTGGCCGCCGACATGTACGGGATGCGGCCGCCCCCTTCCCGGTCAAAGCGCCGCACGAGCGTCACGGGCGTCCCGTCGCTGAACACCAGCTGCGCGTTCGCTGCATTGATGCCCGCATCCGCCGCCAGCCGCAGGGCGAGCACCTCGCCCTTGGTAACGGCGCGCTCGTCGCCGATGCTGGGGAACTTGCCGATGGACATGCGGCCTTCGTCGTCGACCACCGTGCACTTGGGCCTCAACCCTCCGAGCGAGGTACCCCGGCCCCGAAGGTAGGCGAGATCGGCGGCCGTTTCCATGTTCGCCTCAACGGCACGGCTCGCCGCCAGGAGGTGGTTCAGTTCCACCAGGGGCGGCACACCCCGCCGTCCCTCTTCCGAGGCGCGCCGGAAGACGCCGGCTTCGTCCCGAAATCGGAGCGCGCCTACGCGGCTTACGTCATCCACCTCCAACAAAAAATCCAGCGCACCCAGCAACGGCGCGCGCTCCTCCCCGGCCCGGCGGGCTTCAGCGCGGCGCTTGGCGTGGTCGCGCATGATCACGCGACGCGCCCAACCATCCGGCTCGGTATCGGCGATGGAGCCGTGGAATACGGAGCCGTTGGCCGTCTTGCGGTGAAACTGGGGCCCGGAGACCAGCCGCAGCGACGGGTCGATCTCGAATCCGTCCGGCGCATCGATCCAGGCGGCGTCGTATTCGAACGACGCGCTCTCCCGGGAACCCTCGCGGTTGTAGCGAAGCGTTCCAAGCCGTCGCTGCGCGTTACCGAGATACACCTGGATAGAGCGCGTCACGTGGCCCGCGGCTCCTTGCGGGTGCGTACACGCTTGGGCACCCGCTCCGCATCCAGCAGGAGTCCGTGATCATCGCGGCGCACGTCGGCTAGATCAGCGAGGGGATCACCGAGGCCCAGCGCGAACAGCGCGATGGCGTACACGCCCATCGCGACCGTGGGGTCACCTTTCTCCACGCGTAGATACGTGCTCCTGGACACACCGATCCGTTCAGCCATCATGGCAGCCGTGATCCCGCGTCGCCGACGCCCCATCGCGATGTCCGCACCGAACTTGGTGAACGACCGCCGAACACGAGCCGGCATGAGATCGAAAGCCGTGGATTTCATAACAATATGATCTATATATGATTCGCGACCCCGATTTGTGATCTATATATGATACATACGCGGACAACCTGCCGCAAGCCGGCCGCTTGCAGGGGCTCGCTAAAAACCGACGTGCAGAAGCCCACCTGTCGAATCGTGGGATCGGGACGCGCGGAGGTCGACACGGAGGCCGCCATCATCCGCGGGACGGCAGATCCTTCGGTCGGCGCCAGGGGAGCCGGCACGGGAGGGGACCCGCCGGGCGCCGTCCTCAGGAAATCGAATCGGCGCGGTGTCTCATCCTGCAGGTGCGAAATCGCGCGGGCGGGATCGGCCGATCCCGGCCCGCCGTCAGTTCGCGGAGGGGGACAGCTCGGGGCGGGCGAAGTACTCGGCGGCGGCGCGCAGGATGGCGGCGTCGGTCTGCAGCCCCTCCAGCACGCGCGGCGGGCGGCCGGGCGCGGCCAGGATGTAGCGCGGCTCCTGCGACTGCACGTCGGCGGTCTGGCGCCCGCCCTCGGCCACGCGCACGCGCCGGGCGCCCACCTGGTGCACGGACACGCCGGCCTTTTGCAGCACGGGCGTCACGTTGGCCACGTACCGCTCGAAGTCGAACAGGAGCAGCGCCAGGTTCTCGTCCGCGTCCACGTCCGCCTGGCTCACGCGCCGCCACGCGACCACCACCGTGGGCCCCGTCATGGCGACGGTCGTGTCCTCGGCGGGGAGCCGCGGGGGCGGCGTCTTGTCTCCCCCGCACGCGGCGGCCGCGGCCAGCGGGGGCAGCGCGGCGGCCACGAGCAGGAGCGCGCGGAGGCCGTTCATCGGTCCTGGCTCCAGTAGTAGCCGTGGCGGGTGCGCGGATCCAGCACCAGGTAGCCGCGGTCCGCGCCCGAGGGGATGCGGTAGATCTCCAGGTACTCGGACTGCCCGCCCGTGAGCGTGCGCGAGCTGATGAGCCACCACTTGTTCCACCCCGCGGAAGGCACGCTGATGCGCTCCAGCTCCGCCTCGGCCTGCACGCGCTGCATGCCCCGCGTGATGGCCGGCACCTCCGCGGGCTGAAAGTCGAAGCGGACGAAGCGCTCGCCCCCGCCGCGGTTGTTGCTGGCGTGGATTCGCGTGGCTGTGGCGGGGATGAAGCGCGGTACGTCGCCGCGGTCTACCGCCTGGGCGCTCGCGGCCTGGGCATACGTGGGGTAGAACTCCTCGGAGCGCTGCAAGCGGCCGTACGTGGCGGGGATGGCGATGAGCAGCGCCACCACCCCCAGGGCGATGAACGCGGTGATGATGTTCCGGCGCCGCACCCTGGGATCGTACGGGTCCGGGCCCTTTTCCGCGTCTTCTGGATACAGGTTCACTGCTGGATCTCTGGTTGGAGCATGGACTTCGATGGGGCGGACTCGTACAGCGGGCGAGGGCCCCCTCCCCCCGCCCCCCCTCCCCCGCTTCGCGGGCAGGAGGGGGGAGAACTTCATCTCCCGCGGGCTTCGTCCGGGTGTGGCACCCACCCGTGACGGACCGTCCGCGCGGGCGGACTTCGCGTGGTCGTAGCGGCGAATTCATCCGCCCGGCCCGGGGACGGCCTGGCATCCGCCCCTCCGCCCGCGCAACCATCCGCCGCGGCACGAAGATACGCATCCGCCTCCCGCCCCGCGAGCGGGCAAACGAAAGACGCCGGCCAGGAAGCATCCCGGCCGGCGCACTTCATCCATCCACACCGCTGGCTCGCCCCATCCACGGGGCCGCGCCAGGGGCGAGCTCATCCATCCCCCGCGGCTACTCGGTCTCGCGGATCCGTGCGCAGTCGTCGCGCTCGGGCGAGGGGCGGCGGGCGTCGATGAGCTCCACCACGGCCACGGAGCGGCTGTATCCGCCCAGGTGCCCCCAGTTCCCCAGGTCCGTCCGGTCCATCCGCACGGTGACGAAGATGGTGCCCCAGTCGCCCTCCACCAGGTCGCCGTAGGCGCGCATCATGGGGCCGGGGTTGCTCACCCACCACACGCCCTTGTCCGCGCCGCGCCCGCCGCCGCACACGCGGAACGACTGCTGCTCCCAGCCGATGGTGTAGTAGCCGGAGACCACGCGCTCGTCCCGCGCCTGCGTGGGCGACGAGAGGAGGGGGAGCAGAAAGACCGGGAGGATGGAACGGAGGCGCATCGTGAATTGAGGCAACGGGTTGCGGATCAAGATCATCGACTTCACCCGATTAGAACCCTGCGCCGCGCGAAAGGTTGCCCGGTGTCAGCGCCCCTGCTCGATGGCGCGGCGGGCGATGCGGTCCACCACGCCCGGCGCGATGAGCTTTACCCAGGCGCCCACCTTGCCGCGCAGGGTCATGATGAGCTCGCGGCGGCGGCCGGCCATGGCGGCGAGGGTCTGCCGCGCGCACTCCTCCGGCGTCATCACCTCGCTCTCGCGCACGGGGCTGCTGTCCAGCATACGCCCGTCCGGCCCGAACGCGTGCGTGCGGATGCCCGTGGAGACGAAGCCGGGATACACCATGGTCACCGTCACGCCGTCGTCCGCCAGCTCGATGCGCAGCGAGTCGAAGAAGCCGGCCATGGCGTGCTTGGTGGCCGCGTAGCCGCTGCGCGTGGGCACGCCCGCGCGCCCCGTGAGGCTGCTGATGCCCACGATGCGGCCGCGCGACCGCTTGAGGTGCGGGAGCGCGGCGTGGGTGCAGTACACGCTGCCAAAGTAGTTCACCTGCATCATGCGCTCGAACGGGGCCAGGTCCGTCACCTCGTCGAAGCGGGCCCACATGCTCACGCCGGCGTTGTTCACCAGCGTGTCGATGCGCCCGAACTCCTCCACGGCCCGGTCCACCAGGCGGATGCACTGCGCGCGCTCCGCCACGTCCGTGGGCACGGCGACGGCACGCCCCCCGCGCGCGCGGCACTCCGCGGCGACGGCTTGGAGCTTTGCGCCGTCGCGCGCGGCGAGGGCGAGCCATGCCCCCCGCGCGGCCAGCTGCAGCGCCATCTCCCGCCCGATGCCCTCGCTGGCACCCGTGAGCACCACCACGTTCTCGCGGAACGCATCCGCCATCGTCCCCTCCCCCGTGCCGGTGCGAGGCTTCAGGACTTGATGGCGTTGCCCGGCCGGTCCGCGTCGTCCTCGGCGGCCTCCATCACGCGCTCCATCAGCTCCGGCATGAGCTCCATCATCCGCCCCATGGTGGCCTGCTGGACGGCGAGCGCCAGCTCCGGCGTGCGCTCGATCATCCGCATGCCGGCGGGGGTGCGGTAGAAGGCCGTGAACGCGCGGATCTCGTCCTCGGTGAACTGGTCGGCGTAGGCGCGGATGAAGTCGGGCTCGATCTCGTCGTAGGCGAAGTGCTCGTCCATGAAGCCGCGCACCACCGCCCGGATCTCGTCGTCCAGCTCCATCAGCCCGCCGGCCTCCATCCCCAGTTCCATGCCGCGGATGAAGTTTTCGCGCGTGCGGCTGACCTCCAGCAGCTCGCGGATGGCGGCCACCTCGCCCGCGGACGGCTCCTCCTGCGCGGCGGCGGGGGCGGCGGCGCACAGCAGCAGGCCGGCGGCGAGGACGAGGGTCTTCATCATGGGGATTTCGATGGTGAACGGGGAGAAAGTTCGCCCCGGCCGTCGTGGACGCTGGGCGGGTGCATCGTCGTGCGAGGGGCGCGGTCCGTCGAGAACACGCTAGCGTCCGCGACGGTCGGACGCCAGCAAACGGATTCCAGACGCGGTTCCATGCCAGGCATGCTGGCTCCGCGCAGCGGGCCGGGGGGAGAACTTCGGAGCGTGAGGGATGGATCGCGCCGGCAGCGGGCGGCCCCTCCCCCGGCCCCTCCCCGCTCGGTCCTCGCGGAGAGGGGAGAAAGCCAGCCGTGCACGGGCTTCGTGGCCGGCGTGGCACCCACCCGCAACGGACAGTCCGCGCAGGCGGACTTCGTGTGGTCGTTGCGGCGAATTCATTCGCTCGGCCCGGCCGGGGCTTTCCCTCCGCCGATCCGCATCATTCGCGATCATCCATCCGCCCGGCGATTGAAATCGCGGCAATGAAAACGCGATGTCGGCCTTCGCCGACAGGTCCGGCACGGGCGAGTGCCGGGGGCACGCGGAGATCGAAAAGGGCCGGGGACGAGTCCGGAGCGGGGGGCGAGGCTCCCGGAGATCGCAGGCTCGAATCAGCGCACGGTGTGGCCCATGCGGTTCCAGCGGAAGGCGCCAGTGCCGGGATCGCGGGAGAGGTAGATCCAGACCACGCGCCCCTTCAGCCGCTCCAGGGGGACGAAGCCCAGGTGCCGGCTGTCCAGGCTCGCGGGGCGGTTGTCGCCCAGCGTGAACACGTGGCCGGGCGGCACCACCAGCGGGCCCCACTCCGCGGAGGTGGGCGCGTATCCCGCCGTATCCCCCGCCAGGTGCGCGCGCTGCCAGCCGAAGCCCTCCTCCCAGCCGTCGTCCACGGCGAGGACGCGGCCGGGCGGCTCCGCGCGGCCGTTGACCCACAGCCGCCCGCCGCGCATGGCGAGCGTGTCGCCCGCGACGCCAGCCACGCGGTTCACGGACTCGAACCCCTCGTCCGTCATCCGCGTCACCACCATCCCCCGCTCCGGCTGGAAGGGGCCGCGCGCCGTCATCACGTAGTCCCCCGGCAGCAGCGCGGGCTCCATGTTCTGCGACCGCAGCAAGAACGCACGCCACCGCGACTGGACGGCGGGGAGCACCAGCAGGTTGGCCACCACCAGCACGGCCACGGCCAGCGCCGCGTACACGCGCTTGCGCTGGTAGCGGCGGCGCGGCGCCCGCGGATCCGCCCGGCGCGCCGTCCACGCCGCGTCCGCGGGGAGGGCCGCCCACGCGAGCGGGATCAGGGCCAGCGCCAGCAGCCGCCCCGCGCGCGAATCCAGCGTCATGCTGGCGTACAGCATCCCCACGCCGAAGACGAGCGAAAGAATCCACGCCGCCAGCCCCCGCAGCGGGCGGCCGGCGTACACGTGCCCCACGCCCGGCGCCGGCACGCTGAGCGCGGCGGCGATCCAGGGATTGCGCCGCCCGGCGGGCTTCGCGGCGGGATCGACGGCGGATGGATCGGCGGACATCATCGCCAGAACCGGATGTAGTACTGGTCGGGCCCCTCGCCCTTGTCGGGGGCCGGTTCCCCGTCCGGGGCGCGGGGCGGATAGCCGACGGTGAGCAGGTGCTCGCCGGCGGGGAGCGCCTGCACGGGGATGTAGGCCAGGATGCCGCGGATGCCCGTGCGCGCGTTGGTGTGGAAACGGAAGTCGGGGCGGATGGGCCGGCCGTCCAGCGCCACGGGCTGCAGCCGCGTCCAGCAGTCCAGCACCCCGCGCACGGCGGCGCTGTCGGGCGCGGCGGCCTCGCCCATCCGCAGGCCCCCTTCGGACAGCGGGCGCACGCCGGGGCACTGCTGCGCGAACGCGTCGCCGTGGCGCGTGGGCGCGTAGGGGATGAACAGCTTGAGGTAGGGGTCGTCGTGCAGCACGTCCGACTGGATGCTGGGCATCCGGGCGTACACCTCCCCCTCCGGGCGCTGGTCCTCGTACAGCCCCGCGTCCACGCCGAACGCACCCGCGTCGTCCGGCAGGTACACGTGGTCGCCCGTGGCCATCACCCCCAGCCCAAAGTACACGTCCTTGACCATGAACACGCCGAAGGGCAGTGCCATCAGCCCGTACATGATCGGGTAGCGCACCCCTTTGCGCACGTTGGTGAACAGCGTCATGAACGTGGTGCCGATGATGGGCATGGCGTTCACGTAGTACGACACCAGCGAGCCGCGCCGCAGCAGCCGGTGCCCGCGGCTGCCGGGCTCCACCCGCGCGCCGTAGCGCACGTCCGCGATCCACGTTGCCAGGGGGACGATCATCGTCAGCACGACGATGGCGCCGAGCACGCGCATCAGGTGCTCGCCCCCGAACAGCAGCCGCGAGATGCCGAAGGCCAGTCCGCCGCTCACCACGCCGATGGCGACGGAGAAGCAGAACAGCATCACCACCGTGAACGCCAGCGGAAACAGGATGCTGCAAAAGCGGTCCGCGGCGTCGATGCGGGGCTGCAGGCGCCCCATCCGCTCGCGGTACAGCTCCCTCATCACCGGCCCGTAGCTGCTGTCCTCCCACCGCGCCCCCGCGGGGAACACCGATTCCAGGCCGATCAATCCCACCCAGTACGCCCGCATGGACAGGTGCAGCACGAAGCAGGTGATGAGCGTGTAGAGGATGAGCTTTACGTACATGTAGGCCATGAACACGCCCGTGAACGAGCGCACCGCAAGGTGCGGCCGCACGCCGTTGAACCACGCGTCCACGTACCCGGGCAGCTGCAGCAGCGAGAACACCAGGGCGCCGGAGATGAGCAGCTCCAGCTCCCACGGCCGCACCTCCGGCTCGTGCTTGGAGGTCTCGGGATACACGATCATCTCCGCGGCCGGCGGATCGGCCTCGGCGGACGGCGCGGCGGTGCGCTCGGCGGGGGGCGCGTGGGACAGGGACGGGTTCATGGGAGAAGACTGCGGATGCTGCGGTGGATGACGGCGCGGCGCGGATGCAGCGGACGGCGAACGTACAGGGTTTGCACAATGCGCGGTACGGGGCTTGCCGCGCGGCTGCGGCTCACCCTGGACTCAGGAGGCCGGCATGGCGAAGGAAGACGATCTGAAGCGTGGGGACAAGGTCGAGTGGAACACGCCGCAGGGCAAGACGCGGGGGCACGTAGTGAAAAAGGTCACGCACGAGACCCACGTCAAGGGCCACAAGGTCGCCGCGTCGCCCGACAACCCCGAGTTCCTGGTCAAGAGCGACAAGAGCGGCAAGGAAGCCGCCCACAAGCCGGAGTCGTTGAAGAAAGTGCGCTGAAAGCAGTGCGAAAGTGCGGGAGTGCGTTAGTGCGGGAGGAACTGAAGTGCGAAAGTGCGAAAGTGCGAAAGTGCGAAAGTGGATCGGGCGCGAATCGGGTTTCGGGATGAGGAGGCGGAGGTCCGGCCGGAGCGGGTAAACCCGCCGCTGGGAAAGCGGTAAGCCCTGTCTCGCGCTGACGCGCTCTGCGAACAGGGCTTCAACCGATGGGACTACCCTGCCGGTGGCGTGGCACTCGCCCGTGACGGACAGTCCGCGCAGGCGGACTTCGTGTAGTCGTTGCGGCGAATTCATTCGCTCTGCCCGGGCTTCGCCGCCGGATGAGTCCCGCACTTCCGCACTTCCGCACTTCCGCACTCACGTCCAAACGAAACGCCCCGCCGATGGTCTCGGCGGGGCGTCGCGTGCCAGCCAGGTACGTCCCCTCAAGCAAAGCTCACGAGGCTTGCTTGCGCACCCGCACCGGCCCGTCCAGTCGAACGGTGGCCGTGGAACCGGCGGGAATCACCGCATCGATGTCGTGGGTACCCACTACAACTGCCGTGCCAGCCGCGCCTCCCACCACGGCCCCGATGGCCGCGTCGCGCCGGCTGCGGCCCAGCACCCGGCCCGCCACGGCACCCACCGCCGCGCCGCCCGCCACCGTGGCCGCCGTCTGCCCGCGGCCCTGGCGGCTGCGGCGCTGCACCGTGGGCGCATCCACCATCGACACGTCGATGGGGTAGCGCTCGCCGCCGTACGAAATGGAGGTCAGCGTCACCGCCAGGGCCGCGTCGCGCCCCAGCCCGCCGCCGGAGGCCACGGCCCGCGTGACCCGGCCGCGCACCGTGGCGCCGGCGGGGATCACCGTGCGGCCCGCGTCGTCCGTCAGGTCGTGCGAAAGCGTCGTCGTAAAGGTGCTGCCCTCGCTCATGGTGCGCGTGCTCACCTGGTTGTCGAAGCGCACCGTAAAGCTGGTGCCGCTGCTCACCGTGCGGGTGACGTAGCGCGGGCCCGCGGGCTCCGCCGGGCGCGACGGCTTCGGCGTGGTGCGCGCGGGGGCGGCGGCCTGCGGCGCGGGGGCCGGGGGCGCCTGGGGCTGCGGCGTCACGGGCGCGGGGGCGGCCAGCGTGGCGCTGTCCACCAGCGCGGCGTCGCGCAGGGCCACCTCGGCCGTGGAATCCGGCTGCAGCGCCAGGTCCAGGTCCCGCTCCAGGGCCTCGCGCTCCAGCGCCGCGCGGTCTGGGGTGTCCCCCCCGTCTCCGCAGGCGACCAACAAAGAGGACACCGGCAGGGCCAGGACCAGGGCGGCAAAGAGGGTCGTGCGGGTCATCAAACGGCTCCTTTTTCGCGTGATTGCTTGCTTTCCGGCCGGGGCGAGGGTACTCTCACGCGGTGAATTCGCCCCCCGGTCGGTATACACACAGGGGCAACGCTTGTGCCCGCTGCTACGATCAGCGGCCAGAAACTGCTACATGCGAGAATTGAAGGCGCTTTTGCCCTACCTGCGCCGCTACCGCGCGCAGATCGGGGCGGGGCTGGCGGCCGTGGTGGTGTCCAATGCAGTGGGCAACCTGGGGCTGGAGTTCGTAAAACGGGGCATAGACGTGCTGGAGCAGCCGGGGGGCACCCGGGAGCTCGTGGCGCGCTACGCGGCCCTGTCCGTGGGCCTGGCCCTGCTGGCGGGGATCGGGCGCTTCTGGATGCGAAAGATCCTCAACGGGGTGAGCCGCCGCGTGGAGCTGGACCTGCGCGACGACTTCTTCGCCCGCCTGCTGGTGCTGGACGCACCCTTCTACGCCGGCAACCCCACGGGCGAGATCATGTCGCGTGCCACCAACGACATCGGCGCCGTGCGCATGGTGGCGGGGCCGGCGTACATGTACCTGGCCAACACCATCGTCTTCGGGGCCATGGCCGTGGTGCGGATGTCGTTCATCGATCCGTGGATGACGTTCGTCTGCATGCTCCCCATGCTGCTGCTGCCCCCCGTCACCTTGTGGTTCGGCAAGCTCATCCACGACCGCTTCGAGGGGATCCAGGAGCAGCTGGGCATCCTCTCCACCATGACGCAGGAGAACCTGGCGGGGCAGCGCATCGTCAAGGCGTACGGGCAGGAGGCCCCGCAGACCACGCGCTTTCGCGCCCTGGCGCAGGAGACCCTGCGCCGCAACGTGGACCTGGCGCGCACGTCGGGACTCTTCTACCCCTCGCTGGGGCTGCTGGCGGGGCTGGCCATGGTGCTGGCGCTCTGGTTCGGGGGGCGGGCCCTGCTCTCCGGGCGCATCACCACGGGCGACCTCGTGCTCTTTCTCCTCTACCTGGGGATGCTCAGCTGGCCCATGATCGCCCTGGGGTGGGTGGTGAACCTGTTCCAGCGCGGCGCGGCGTCCATGGGGCGGGTGTCGCGCATCCTGGAGATGGAGCCGCGGGTCAAGGACGCGCCGGACGCCGTGGCCCCCGCGCAGGTGCGGGGGGAGATCGAGTTCCGGGGCGTGCGCTTTCGCCACCCGGGGACGGAGCGCGACGTGCTGCGCGAGGTGTCGTTCCGCATTCCCGCCGGGGCCACGGCCGCCATCGTGGGGCCCACGGGATCGGGAAAGTCGACCGTCATCTCCCTGCTGGCGCGGATGTACGACCCCACGGAGGGCGCCGTGCTCGTGGACGGGGTCGACCTGCGGCAGTGGCCGCTGGCGCGGCTGCGCGAGGCCGTGGCGCTGGTGCCGCAGGACACCTTTCTCTTCTCCGACACCATCGCCGAGAACCTGGCGCTGGGCTTCGACGAGCCGGACGACACGCGGCGGCGGCAGCGGGTGCGCGCGGCGGCGGGGGTGGCGCGGCTGGACGAGACGGTGACGGGATTTCCCCAGGGATACGAGACGATGCTGGGGGAGCGCGGCATCAACCTGTCCGGCGGGCAAAAGCAGCGGGCGGCGCTGGCCCGGGCCGTGGCGCGCGATGCGCCCATCCTGCTGCTGGACGACGCCCTGAGCGCCGTGGACACGCAGACGGAGCACCGCATCCTGGAGGGACTGAAGGAGATCTTCGCGGGGCGGACGAGCGTGATCGTGAGCCACCGGGTGACGGCGGTGATGCACGCGGACCTCATCCTGGTGATGGACGACGGGCGCCTGGTGGAGCGGGGAACGCACGCGGAGCTGCTGCGGCAAGGCGGCGTCTACGCCGCGCTGCAGCGCCGCCAGCTGCTGGCCGAGCAGGTCGCCGGTGACGACCTGCTTGCAGCCGCGTCGGACGCTGTCTAGATTGGCGCCTACAAAGGTTCCCCTCCCCCCGATCTTCATGACCGACCTTCGCCTCTACGTGCAGGGCGACCACACGACCGCGGAGCGCCTGCGCGAAGTCCTCGCGCGCGAGGGGTTCCGCATCGCGGAGCAGCCCCGCGCCGACGCGCCGGCCGCGCCGGCTATCGTGGTGGAGGTGGATTCCGCCCTGCCCCCGGCTGCGCGCGACGCCGCCGGCCGCCTGCAGGAGCTGGAGCGCGCGGTGCTGGAGCTGCGCAACCTGGACGTGGCCAAGAGCCAGTTCCTCACCAACGTGTCGCACGAGCTGCGCACGCCGCTCACGGCCATCGTCACCTACGGCGAGATCCTGCGCGACGGGCTGCTGGGCGAGATCACGCAGCGGCAGCGCGAGGCCATCGAATCGATGATCGGCAGCTGCCGCCAGCTGCTGGGGATGATCGAGGAGATCCTCACCTACGCCCGCACCAACGCGTCCGCCATCGACATCCGCCCGGCGGAGTTCCAGCTCAAGGACGTGGTGGAGACGGTGCGCGACATGAACGCGTCGCTGCTGGAGCGAAAGACGCTCGCATTCAGCACGCACTACGACGGCGGCATCGCGCACGCGTGGGCGGACCGCGACAAGGTGGCGCACGTGCTGGGCAACCTCATCGGCAACGCCATCAAGTTCACCCCCGAGAGCGGGTGGGTGAAGGTGGTGGCGCGGCCGGCGCCCGGGCAGGCGGGGTGGCTGCAGGTGGAGGTCGCGGACAGCGGCATCGGCATCGACCCGCAGCACCACGAGCTCATCTTTCGCGAGTTCGCGCAGGTGGACGCCAGCCGCGCGCGGGTGCACCACGGCACGGGGCTGGGCCTTTCCATCGCCCGGCGCTTCGTGGAGCTGCACGGGGGCCGCATCTGGGTGGAAAGCCAGCTGGGCGAGGGGAGCCGCTTCTTCTTTACGCTCCCGTCCATCCACGCCGCGGGCGTGGCGGCCGACGCCGCGGCCCGGGACGGCGCCGGGGCCGACGCCGGCGCAACGGACGCGGACGCGTGACGGACGGGGCGACGACGGCCCGGACCGTCCTGCTGGTGGAAGACAGCGACGCCATCCGCGACGCCTTCACCATCCTGCTGGAAGACGCGGGCTACACCGTGCTGGGCGCCGGCACGGGCGAGGACGCGCTGCGCCTGGCCGCGGAGCGCATGCCGGACCTGATGCTGCTGGACATGGGCCTCCCGGACATGACGGGGCTGGACGTGGTGCGCCACGTCAAGGCCGACCCCGCCACGGCCGGCATCTCCGTGGTGGCCGTCACGGGGCGCGACGAGGCGGCGGACCGGCGGGCGTGCCTGGCCGCCGGCTGCGCCGCGTACATCGTGAAGCCCGTGAACACGCAAAAGCTCGTGCGCGACCTGCCGGGGTTCATTGGGGACGGGAAGGCGAAGTAGTGCGTTAGTGCGGACTTTGTTCGTTCGGAGATGGCGATGCAAAGGCATCCAGCGCCCCCAGCGCTGTCATTCCGAACGAGGAACGAGTGAGGAATCTTCTCGCCCGTTGCCGGTGTGCCGCCTCCCCCCTCGATCTCGCTCGCTGCACGTCCTTCGGTTGATTCGTATCCCCGCTCGTCCGGCAGGAATCCGCCCCGCACGAAAAATCGCAGCCCGCGCGAAGTCCGCATCCCGGAGCGACGTCCTGTCCCGGCGAGGAGTCCGCATCGCAGCGCGAAGTTCGCATCCCAGAGCGGCGTCCGCATCGCAGCGTGATGTCCCGCATCCCGGAGCGGAGTCCGCATCGCAGCGCGAAGGCCTGCATCCCGGAGTGGAATTCGCATCTCGGAGTCCCGGCCGGAGCGAATGAATTCGCCGCTGGAAAATCGCGAAGTCCGCCTTCGCGGACTGCACCGCAGCCATCCGTCTCCGATCTCCGCTCCTCGTTCGTCTGCTTTTTCGATCTACCAATCCCACAGTTTTCGAACCATGCCTTACCTGCTTGCGGTTCTCGCGCTCGGGCCCATCCTCATGGCCGGGTGGAACTACGGCGTCGCGCCGCTCATCCTGTTCCTATCGGGGAAACCGCAGCCGTCGGAGTACACGTTCGCGCCGCTGGGGCCGGAGGACGCGCCGCCCGCGGACCGGGCGCGCCTGGAGCACATCGCGGCGGAGATCCAGGCCCTGGGGTTCGAGCTGATCGACTACCTGCGCGCGGAGCCCGGGCGGGAGCGTGCACGCGCTGCTGGTGCACCACGGAGCGGGCGCGGTCGCCCTCGCGTGCGGGATGAGCGGCGAGTGGTGGGTGGACTTCAACACGGAGCTGGCGGACGGGGTGCGCATCAACACGTCCAACCTGGACTACGTGCAGATGTTCAGCCCGCACCCGCGCTACCGCGATGCGCGGCTTCCCGGCGCCACCTCGCTGGGGCACCTGTGGCTGCTGCACCGCAAGCGCGTGGCGCAGGAGGGCGCGCCCGGAGTCGCCGCCGTGCTTCCCGCGCCGGGAACGGAGGTCGCGCACCTGGCGCGCGGCGCGGCGGTGCCCATCCGGCTGCAGGAGGAGTTGGGGCTGTACCAGCGGAAGGGCAACGCGTACGTGCTCACGGTGAAGGGCGCGTACACCTACACGCCCCGGCTGATGGCCCCCACCGGCCGCATGCGCACGCGCTACCCCGCCGACGTGGCGCAAAAAGCCATGCGCGCGCTGGACGCCAGGCCCACCCCGCCCGCGACCCGCCCCGTCGTCACCCGCCCGCGGGAAGGCTCCGCGGCGGCGTGAGGCCAGGCTGAGAGATGGAACAAGAGGAGGCGAGATGAAAGAGAACCCCGGCTGGCCTGAGGGATTTTTCGAGCGGTTGCAGGCCCTCGCACTCGACCTGCCCGATGATTTTCAGCGACCGGAACCGCTGCCGCAGTCACCGGACCGTGAGCCACTCGTAGAGCCGAGTCCCGGGCACGAAGGAGGGACCATGCAGGAGCAGAGGCCGGGCACCGATGCGGGCCCCGCGCCCAGCGGTTGAAACCGCGGCTGGCACGTCACGAAGTCCGCCTGCGCGGACTGCACGGGAGAGATCGCGCGGGAGGGCGAAGCACGTGCCGGGGCAGAGCGGATTGCCTTGGGTGAGTAGAGGCGCACAGCCTCGCTGTTCAAGCAGTTGAAGCCCCGTTCGGCGAGCGCAAGCGAGCCGAGACGGGGCTTATGGCTTTCCCAGCGGCGGGTTCACCCGCTCACGACGGGAGCTGGCGACGGCGACGGCAGTTCTCCCCTTCCCCAATGCCGTTTATGGGGGAAGGGGCCGGGGGATGGGGGGCGCTCCGCCCGCGACGACACTCCGTCCCATCTCGCGGCTGCTGCACTTCCGCACTTCCGCACTTCCGCACTTCCGTACTTCCGCACTTCCGCACTCACGCACTCACGCACTTCCGTCTCACATCCCGCTCGGATACGTCTCCGGCGGCTCGTGGCCCATGTGGGCGGGCATCTTGAGCGGGCGCAGGGCATGCGAGCGGTCGATGTACAGCATGGCATCGTACCGCAGGGGCAGCACGCTGGGCACGTAGTTGCCACGCGCCTCGCGATCCGGGTGGTACACGACGCCAATGGCCCGGTGGCCGCGCGGCTCCGTGGCGGCGGGGACGGCGTCCAGGTCATCCATCAGCAGCAGCTTGTCCGTTGCCCCGGCGGCGTGGAAGAGCTGCTCCCAGCTGCCGTCGCGCGCCTCCGGCACGGGCATGCGCTGCATGGGCGCGCCCCACTCCGACCCCGCGATCACGCTGCCGCGGTACGACGAGAAGCCCGCGATGGCCACGTCCCCGCCCCACCGGTCGCGCGCCAGCGACCCCACGTTCACCATCCCCACGCGCGCCATGTCCGTGGCCCGCGCGTCGCCCACGTGCGTGTTGTGCTCCCACACGATGGCCTTGGCGTCCGGGCCGTGGTGCCGCAGCAGCCGCTCCAGCGTCTCGATCATGTGCGTGTCCCGCACGTTCCAGCTGCTGGCGCCGCCCTTGATCATGGCGCGGTAGTAGCGCTCGGCGTTGCGGGCCACGAGCGCGTTCTGCTCGGCGTTGAAGAAGGCCTCGGGGTCCTCCTCCGCGTAGTCCGGTCCCCTGGCGCGCAATTCCACGAGCGTGCGGATGACCTCCTGCTCGCAGCTGGTGGGGACCATCGCCGTGGCCATGGCGTAGTCCTGCACGTCCTCCTCGTACGGGTCGAAGCAGCCGTACGCCCGCCGCGCCCGCGCCGCCGCCTCGGGATCCACCTTCTCCAGGTAGCGGGTCACGACGTCCATGGAATCCCACAGCGAGTACACGTCCAGCCCGTAGAATCCCACGCGCGCCTCGGCGGGGAGCGCGTCGTTGTGCCGCCGCAGCCACTCGGCCAGGTGCACGACCTCCTCGTTGGCCCACATCCACGTGGGCCAGCGCTCGAACGCGTGCAGCACGTCGCGCGCGGACCGGGCTTCGTCCGCGCCGGCGCCCTTGATCCACCGGTTGAGCAGGTAGCAGTCCGGCCAGTCGCCCTCCACGGCGATGAAGCCGAAACCCTTTTCGGTGATCAGGCGGCGGCTGATGCGGTCGCGCCAGGTGTAGAACTCGTGCGTGCCGTGCGACGCCTCGCCCAGCAGCACCACCCGCGCGTCGCCGATGCGGTCCAGCAGCGGGTCCAGGTCCGCGTCGTCCTGGAGCGGCTTCGCGACCCGCCGGATGCCCTCGACCAGCCGTTCCTCATCCGCCATCGACGCTCCTCCGTGTCTGTCCGGTGACGAGAATCCGATCCGCGTGGGAACGCCCGCGGTCGCAGGTTCCTTGCCGGGGCTGGCGCAGCGGGGGACAGGCGAAGTGGCATCCGTGAAAGCCGTCGCACGGGCGGACCAAGCCATCGTACGGACGAACGAAAGCCATCGCACGGACGAACAGAGCGAATGAATTCGCCGCAACGAACACACGAAGTCCGCCTGCGCGGACTGGTCCGTCGCGGGAGAGTGCCACGCCGGCACGGGGATCCAGGACGGGCCGGGTTTCGGCGGTTGCCGTTGATGCAGTTGAAGCCTCACGCAGTTTGTGAGGCTTTCCGCGGTCGTTGCGGCGGCTTCAGCCGCTCAGGCCGGGCTCCGCCTCCCCAGGTGGATTTCCGGAATTCCGGGTCCCGGCGAAGGGCGGAAAAGCACGTGTCTTGCGTGATCTTCGGCATCGTCCCCGGCGCACATCCGCTCCCCGATCCACACCGTCCCATGCACAGACGATCCGCCGTCCGCACCGTGCTGTTGATGGCCGCGCTCTCCGCCTGCGCCCCGGCCGGGCGTCCGGCGGGCGACGGCGCCGCGCCCGCCGCATCCCAGGCGGGCCCCGCACCGTCGGACCGGCCGCAGAACCTGAAGGTGCTGCCGGACACGATGTCGCGCGAGGCGGTGATCGCGGTGATGCGCAACTTCACCAATTCGCTGGGCGTGCGCTGCGGATACTGCCACGTCCCGTACGATCCCGCCAAGCCCGACTCGCTGAACTTCGTGTCGGACGCCAAGCCCACCAAGGACGTCGCGCGGGGGATGATGCTGATGGTGCGCGAGATCAACGGCGACATCCTCCCCGACATCCCGCAGCTGGGCGACAACCCCATGCAGGTGGGATGCATGACCTGCCACCGCGGCGCCCCGCGTCCCCTAACGCTGGAAGACACGGTGCTCACGGTGGCGCGGGCGCAGGGCGCGGACTCCGCGGTGGCGGCGTACAGCCGGCTGCGGACGCAGTACTACGGCCGCGGCACGTTCGACTTCGGCGAGCGGTCGCTGAGCACGGCGGCGGCGCGGCTGGCGGCGGAGGGGCGGCAGGCGGAGGCGCGGCGCATCCTGGAGCTGAACGCGCAGCAGTACCCGAACTCCGCGGGCGTGGCGGTGGAGCTGGGCCGCGTGCTGGAGGCGCTGGGCGAGCGGGACCGCGCCATCGAGCAGTACCGGCGCGCGCTCACCCTGCAGCCCAACACCCGCCCCGCGCAGGAGCGGCTGCGGGCGCTGGGCGTGCAGCCGTAGGCCGAAATCGGCATCCGGCCGCACAGATCAAACGAGAGGCCGCCCCTGGACCGGGCGGCCTCTCGATTTCAGCTTCGTTGGATGTGGTGACGCTCAGGAATCGGGAATGGCGACGAGCCGCGACTCCAGCCCGGCGCGCCGGAAGTCGTCGCGCAGGGCGGCCCAATGCCCCGGCATCGTGAAGCCGGCGCGCTCCTGAAACGATCCCGTCTCCCCGTCCATCATCTCGCCGAGCACGATCCTCAGGCGGACCGCGCGAAGGTGCAGGCCCTGCTCGTGATAGGCGGCGATGCACTCGGCCAGGACGTCGTAGTCCCCGTTCTCGCGCGCACCTTCGGCAAACGTCAGCCGTCCGCGGCGGAGCCAGACCGGGTCCGGGTTCCCCGGGTCGGCGGAATCCGGCAGGCGCTGCAGCCAGCCGAGGCACTTGCGGCGGTCCGCCCAGCCCAGGGCGAGCGGCGAGGTGATGCAGTTGACCATCGCCTCGATCTGCTCCGCCGCGGGAGCGCGCCGCCGCCGCCGGATCTGCACGAGCTGCCACCAGGCCGCCGTGTACTCCGGGAGGATCTCCAGGGCGCGGAGAAGCCACCGCTCCGCCTCGTCCACCGCCTGCGGGTGGCGATGCTCCGCCGCGCGGGCCAGCAGGAGCGTGGGAGAATCGGGATCCAGGTGGAGCAGCTCGTCCGTGGACTGGATTCCCCAGTAGCTGTGTCCGCTGGCGCCGACGTTCTCCAAGTCGGTCTCCACGTCCGTCCGGCGCGGCCGCATCCGGGCGTCGGCCAGCGGCACCCCGAAGTCCTCCGCCAGCTCCGCCCACTCTTCGCTGTGGTCCGGCCATGCCGTGACGTGAAGCCGCACCGCGGCGGCAAGCGAGCTCGCCAGCGGCCGCAGCGCCCAGGCATCGTGCTCGATGGTGCAGACGAGAGGCGGCCCGTCCTCGCGGCTGATGGGCCAGTAGAAGCCGAAGGTGTCGCCGTTGCCCACCTCCGGCCGGTTCCACGCCAGGTACCCCGGCGGCGGGTACGTGCCGTCGCCCCAGTACTCGAACCCGCTGACCGCGCGGTCGGCGGCGTCGATCCCGAATCCCAGATCCGCCCCGCCTCGGATGCGCGCGGCGACGTCCCCCGGCACCTTCATCGTCACCCCTCCAGCCGCACGATCACACCCTCGTCGCCGCGCAGCTCCACGGTGCCCTCCACGCGGTGCCCGGCGCGGTCCGAGTGCGTGCCCAGCGCGACCGTCCCCCATCCATCGAAGTCCAGCGACGCCGGCTGCGCGCCCAGGTTCAGCACGACGAGGAAGCGCGTCCCGCCGTGCGAGCGGTGGTAGGCCAGCACGGCGCCGTCCGCCTCCACCGGCGCCCAGCCGCCCACGTGCAGGGCGGGCTCGCGGCGGCGCAGGTCCAGCAGCGCGCGGTGCAGGGTGAGCATGCTGCCGGGGTCCACCCGCTGCGCCTGCACGTTGTTGGATGCAAAGTCGTCCGCCACCGGGAGCCACGGCTCGCCCGTCGTAAAGCCGGCGTGCGGATCGGCGGACCACTGCATGGGCGTGCGCTCGGGGTCGCGGCCCAGCCCCCGGCCGGGCAGGTTCTTTTCCCACGGGTCCTGCACGCGCTCCGGCGGAATGTCCACGTCGTGCATCCCGATCTCGTCGCCGTAGTAGACCGTGGGCGTGCCGCGCAGCGTCAGCAGCAGCATGGCGGCCACCCGCGCCTGGGCCGGGCCCACGCGGCTGGCCACGCGGTGCCGGTCGTGGTTGCCCAGCACCCAGTTGGGCCACGCGCCCGGCGGAAGCAGCGACTCGTAGCGCCGCACGGCCGCGTCGATGGTCCGCGCGTCCCAGGCGAGCTTGATGAGCTGGAAGTTGTAGGGAAAGTGCACGCCGCGGCCGCCCTCGCCGTAGTAGGCCATCAGCCGGTGCACCTCGTTGTAGATCTCGCCGATGAGCACGCGGTCGCCGTACCCCTCCACCAGCTCGCGCATCCGGGCGATGAGCGCGTGCACCTCCGGCCGGTCCGCCGAGTGCTCGCGCAGCAGCGAATCGTACGGGTCGTCCACCCCCTCCACGTAGGCGGGGTTGGGCGGATTGTCGCGGAAGTCCGCGTCCTTGATCACCACCTGCACGGCATCCACCCGCACGCCGTCCGCGCCGCGCCCCAGCCAGAAGCGCAGCACGTCCAGCATCTCCAGCTCCACGGCGGGATTGCGCCAGTTCAGGTCCGGCTGCTCGCGGAGAAAGGTGTGCATGTAGTACTGGCCCGTGGGCTCGTCCCACTCCCACACGCTGCCACCGAACGCGCTGACCCAGTTGTTGGGCGGGCCGCCGCCGGGCGCCGCGTCGCGCCAGATGTACCAGTCGCGCTTGCGGTTGTGGCGCGCGGCGCGGGACGCCGTGAACCAGGGATGGCCGTCGGAGGTGTGGTTGGGGATGTAGTCCACGATCACGCGGATGCCGCGCGCGTGCGCCTCGGCCACGATGCGGTCCCAGTCCACCAGGGAGCCGTAGGCGCGGTCCACGGCCTGGTGGTCCGTGACGTCGTAGCCGAAGTCGCGCATGGGCGAGGGATAGAACGGGCTGATCCACACCGCGTCCACGCCCAGCCAGCGCAGGTAGTCCAGACGCTGCACGATGCCCCGCAGGTCGCCCACGCCGTCGCCGTTGGTGTCCTGGAACGAGCGCGGGTAGATCTGGTAGACCACCCCGCGCTGCCACCACGCCGGCTCCGCCGTCCCCGCCTCCACCTCCATCCCCTCCGCCTCCTCCGCCATGGCCGATCTCCCTCGTCGCGTGGCTGCCTGACAACGGGACGGCGGGCGCCCGGCACTCCGTCTCGTGACCCGGGCGTCCGCCGGACGCCCCCACCCGCTCGATTCCTCGCGACCTCCCCCAAAAACCCTGGGGGAGGTTGAACTTCATCGACGCCCGAACCCCGTCCCGGCGTGGCACCCGCCCGTGCCGGACAATCCGCGCAGGCGGATTTCGTGTGTTCGTTGCGGCGAATTCATTCGCTCTGGACGCCACCCGCGGCATGAACTCGGCCACGGCGCAGGGCGGAACGGGGCAGGGCGGATGCCCCTCACCCCCGCGCCAGCTGCGGCACCACCTTCTCCCCGAACACGTCGATGAAGCGCTCCTGCTGCTCCACGTGCACGCAGTGGATGTTGATCTCCTCGAACCCCATCTCCACGTCTCCCTGCAGCCATTCCAGGTGCTGCTCCACGTCCGCGGAGATGCGCATCTTCTCCCGGACGTCCTCCGGGCTCACGACCTCGCCGATGGCGTCGAACTGCGAGGGCAGGCGCAGCTCGCTCAGCACGGGGCTGGGCAGCCGCACCGTGCGCCACTGCTCCCACGCCCCCCGCAGCGCCTCCTCCTCCGTCTTCGCGAAGGAAAGCTGCGCCTGCAGAAAGATGGGCTTCCCTTCCCCGCCGCCGCGCCGGAACGCATCCACCCGCTTTTGCATGTCGTCGCGCGCCCCCGCGACGGTGATCAGGCCGTCCGCCCACCCGCCCATCCACTCCGCCGTCTCCTCGCTGAGCGCGGCGCCCACGATCATCGGCGGCACCGCGGGGCGGTCGTACAGGTACGCCTCCTCCACGACGACGAGGCCGCGGTGGGTAACGGTCTCGCCGGCCCAGAGCGCGCGGATGATGTCGCACCCCTCGCGCAGGCGGGCGTTGCGGTCCGCCTTGATGGGCCAGCGCTCGCCCGTGATCCCCTCGTTCAGCAGCTCGCCGCTGCCGGGCGCGATCCAGAAGCGGCCCGGGTACATCTCCGCCAGCGTGGCCGCCGCCTGCGCGATGATGGCCGGGTTGTAGCGCCATCCCCCCGGCACCGTCACCACACCAAAGCTGAGCGACGTGGCCTGCAGCGCCGCGCCCAGCCAGCTCCACGCGAACCCGCTGTGCCCCTGCTTTTCGCCCCAGGGATAGAAGTGGTCCGAGCACATGGCGGACTGGAACCCCGCCCGGTCCGCCTGCTGGACGAGCTCGAGCAGGCGGCTGGGCGCGTACTGCTCGTGGCTGCAGTGGTATCCAATGCGCGGCATCAGCGGCTGCCGCCCTTGCCGGTGATGGCCAGCGTCTCGCCGGATACGTAGCGCGCGTCGGCGGAAGCGAGGTAGACGAAGCCGGCCGCGATCTCCACCGGCTGCGCGGGCCGCTTCCACATGGTGTCCTGGCCGAACTTCTTCACGTGCTCGGGCTCCAGCGTGGCGGGGATGAGCGGCGTCCACACGGGGCCGGGCGCCACCACGTTCACGCGGATCCCCTTGTCCGCCAGCGACTGCGCCAGCGCCCGGGTAAAGGTGTGGATGGCGCCCTTGGTGGCCGAGTAGTCGATGAGCCCCGGATTCCCTTCCAGCGCCGTCACCGAGCCCGTGTTCAGGATGACGCCGCCCGCCTCCAGGTGCTTGAGCGCCGCCTGGGCCATGTAGATGTAGCCGTAGATGTTCGTGCGGAAGGTGCGGTCCAGCTGCTCTTCGGTGATGTCCTCCAGCCCCTCCTGCTCCATCTGGTACGCCGCGTTGTTGACGAGGATGTCCAGCCGGCCGAATTCCTTGGCCGCGCGGTCCACGAAGTCCGTGCACTGCTGCTTCTCGCGCACGTCCAGCTGCTGCACCATGCAGCGGCGCCCGGCGGCCTCTACCTGGCGGCGGGTCTCCTGCGCGTCCTCGTCCTCCTCGTCGGCCAGGTAGCCGATGGCCACGTCCGCGCCTTCCTTGGCGAAGCAGATGGCCACCGCCCGCCCGATGCCGCTGTCGCCGCCGGTGATGACGGCCGCAAGCCCTTCCAGGCGCCCGGAGCCGGTGTAGCTCTCCTCGCCGTGGTCGGCGCCGGGCTTGAGGTCCTCGTCCGTGCCGGGATACGGCTGGTCGGTGTCCTTGCCCGAGACCTTGGGGCCGGCGAGCGGGTTGCGGTCCAGCATGAGCGGCGTCCTTCCGCGGTAAGTCGATGCGATCGTGTCGATTTCGAGGGCGGAGGACGGTTGCAGGGGTTGTGCCGGGGGTGGGGGCAGGGGGAACGGCGAGTGCGAAAGTGCGAAAGTGCGAAAGTGCGAAAGTGCGAGAGTGCGAGAGTGCGGGAGTGCGGGAGTGCGGGAGTGCGGCGGATAAAAGGGGCGCGTCGGTGTGGCGGAGATCCGGCCTGAGCGGATGAATCCGCCGCTGGGACTGCCATAAGCCCTGTCTCGCGCTGACGCGCTCTGCGAACAGGGCTTCAACCGCCGCCCGGGCGAGAACCCGTCAGGTGGCGTGGCACTGGCCCGTGACGGACAGTCCGCGCAGGCGGACTTCGCGCCCTTCCAGCGGCGAATTCATTCGCTCCGGCGCGGGCGCGGCGGTACCGGATCAGATTCTCGATGGGCACATTCGCTCCGGGCCCCGGTTCCTCCGGACTTGGGCCGGTGGCGTGGCACTGGCCCGTGACGGACAGTCCGCGCAGGCGGACTTCGCGCCCTTCCAGCGGCGAATTCATTCGCTCCGGCGCGGGCGCGGCGTTACCGGATCAGATTCACGATGGGCATCATTCGCTCCTGGCCCCGGTTCCTCCGGACCCGCGCCGGGGGCGTGGCACCCGCCCGTGACGGATAGTCCGCGCAGGCGGACTTCGCGCCCTTCCAGCGGCGAATTCATTCGCTCCGGCGCGGGCGCGGCGTTACCGGATCAGATTCTCGATGGGCACATTCGCTCCTGGCCCCGGTTCCTCCGGACCCGCGCCGGTGGCGTGGCACCCGCCCGTGACGGATAGTCCGCGCAGGCGGACTTCGTGTGCTTGTTGCAGCGAATTCATTCGCCCGGGGCGGGAGCCTGGGCGACGGGGAGATGCCCGTCCGCGACGGACGCGCGCCGGCGGGAGCTAGCGCGGGGTGACCTGGGTGGGGGCGGGGCGGATGGGACGGCGGGGGAGGAGCCAGAGGAGCGCGGCTATGGCATACACCTCCTGCGCGAGCTCGGAGAAGAGCGGCGCCACGAGCAGCAGCCCGTAGCCCAGCACCGCGGCCAGGTTGCGGCGGCGGGCGCGGCGCAGCGTCTCGGTGGACGCGCGGCCTTCCAGGTAGCCGGTGATGTCGCCGCGGCGCTGGCTCACCTCGGCCAGGCCGGACGCGGCGGTGGCCTCGGCCGCGTTCAGGCCCAGGCGCAGCGCCGCGCGGCCCAGCCGCGCCACGAGCGCAACGATGCCCAGCACCGCCAGCAGCAGCAGGATGACGGAAAGAAGCTCAGTGCGAATCACGGCATCAGTTTGGGCGCACCCGCCCCGCCGCCGCAAGGCACGCCCCGCACTTTTGTAGCCCCCGGGCGGGGAAGGCCAGAACGCACCGTTTCTCCATGCGGAACGGCATCCTCCTCACGGATCCGACACGCATCGGCTCCCACGAGCACGCCAAACGGCGCGGGGGCGGATGACCGCCCGATCATCCGCCCCCGTCGTCATCCATCCCGAACCGCTGCGTGCTACGACCGGCCGATGTCCAGCACCTCGGCGACGACGCGGCGGATGCCCCAGTCGCGCGCCTCGCCGCAGCTGTCGAACCAAAGGTCGATCTTGTTGCCGCGTACGGCGCCGCCCGTGTCCATGATGACGAAGATGCCGATGAGCCGTCCGTCCGGGTGCGACACGCGGACCACGGAGCCCAGCGGCAGCACGCTGGGGTCGCCCGCGGCCATGCCGTCGCGCACGCGGACGCCCGTGCGCATGTTGCCGCGCAGGCAGTACGCCGTGGATCGCATCTCCAGCCGCCGCTGGATGGGGAACGCGCCGCGGCTCTCCGCCACCGCCGGCAGCGCGACGGGCGCCGGCTCGCCGTCCGGCACCGCGGCGCCGTCCAGGGTGGCGACGGGGGTGGTGTCCGCCGGCTGCGCGACGGGGGTGCCCAGCAGCCGGGGCCCGCGCTGCGCCTGGGCGCCGGCGGGAGCGAGCGCCGCCAGCAGCAGCGGCAGAACGAACGCGACGAGGCGCGTGATGGAGCGGTACTTCCCGTGAGCCGGCATGATCCTGCGGGTCATGTCCGATCCTCTGGAACGGGGTTTCGCGGGCGCCTGCCGGTCAGCAGGCGCCGTCCGTCGGGAAGGGAAACTTCGATGAAGCAAAACAGGATGGGACTTCGATGGATTTTTCCGCCTTCCCCCGGGGCGCGGGGAGCGGGCCCAGGCGAATGAATTCGCCGCAACGACGACACGAGGTCCGCCTGCGCGGACTGTCCGGCACGGGCGAGTGCCACGCCACCGGCACCGTTCGTAGCCGACTCAGCCGAAGTCGAATCAGCCGAATCAGTTGAAGCCTCACGCAGTTTGTGAGGCTTTCCGCAGTTGTTGCGGCGGCTTTAGCCGCTCAGGCCGGGAGCGTGCGATCGGGCACGATTCTCCGCCCGCTCACTTTCGCACTTTCGCACTTTCGCACTTTCGCACTTTCGTCCATCAATCCACCACCACCAGCGGCTGCTCGCCCCGGAACAGCATGGACGCGCGGTACCGGTTCAGCGCCAGCTCCAGCAGCAGCTTCACCAGCACGGCCAGGGGCACGGCGATCAGCAGTCCCACGAATCCGAAGAAGTACCCGGAAACGGCCAGCGCCAGCAGCACCCATACGGGGTGCAGCCCCACCGCCTCGCCCACCACGCGCGGGCCGATCACGGAGCCGTCCAGCACCTGCACCACCGCGAACACGATGAGGATCTTGAGCAGCGACAACAGCGGGCTGGCCGAGAAGATGGCGATGATGAGCGCCGGGATGAGGCTGGCCACCAGCCCCATGTACGGGATGATGTTGAACACGCCCGCCACCACGCCCAGCAGCAGCGCGTACGGAAAGCCCGCGATCAGGAATCCCAGCCACGTGAGCACGCCCACGATCCCCGCCGCCAGCACCTGTCCGCGAAAGTAGCGCGCGAGCAGGCGATCATATTCTGACGCGAAACCCACCACGCGGTCACGGTACGGCCCCGGCACCAGCTCGCCCAGCCGCTGCTCGATGTTCCGCCAGTCGCGCAGCAGGTAAAAGATCAGGATGGGCGTCAGGAACACGTAGCTCAGCAGCGTCAGGATGGCGCCCAGCCCCTTGCCCACCCCCAGCACGCCCGACCAGATGCCGCGACCGATGGCCGCCTGCCGCTGCTGCAGCCACGCCATCACCGCCTCGGGCTCGATGGACCGCATCCGCTCCAGCACCATGCTCTCGTCCAGCCACGGCAGGTCGCGCGACTGCAGCTGCGCCTGCCACGCCTCCATCCGCAGGGTAGCCGTCTGCACCAGCGCCGGGGCGCCCTGGATGAACTCCGCGATCTGCGCGCTCAGGGCCGGAATGCCCACGAAGATGAGCAGCGCCAGCACGCCCAGCGCCGGCAGGGCCAGGATGAACGTCGCCACCGTGCGCGAGATCCCGCGCCGCTCCATCCGCGCCACCATCGGGTGCATCACGTACGCGAGCACCAGCGCCAGGACGAACGGCGCCAGCAGAAAGCCCGTGGTGTCCAGCAGCCAGATGAAGGTCAGCATCCCCGCGGCGCTCACCGTGAGCAGGTGGTGCCGCGTCCCCGAGTAGGGCTGGATGAGGAACAGGAGCAGAAAGAACAGGATGAACGGATTGAGAATGCTGCGGATGCTCATCATGAAGAAGCCCAGCACCACCAGCACCACCACCGCGTGCCAGGCGCGCCAGTTGAACGGCGTTGAATCCGTGGGATTGGGGATCATCGGGATGGACGGAACGGCGTGTACGTGGATGGCGAGCGCGGCGCGGACGGGCCCCAGAGTAGCGCGCGGACGGCGGTCGGGCCAGGGGCGGGCAGCTACGCACGGCGGCACCGATCGTGCATAACCCATCGTCAGTCAACCACTTAACCGCAACCGGAGGCGAGCCGCCATGAACAGCCTGATCCGCATGATGATCCCGGGCCGTCGCAGCCTGAAGAGCGTCGCCGCGATGGGCGCCGCCACGTGGGCCATGAACCGCCTTGCCCCCCGCAGCCCCATGGCGCGGCGCGGCGTGCGGGCCATGAACACGGCCAGCTGGGCGCTGCCGCTGGGGATGATGGCCTACCGCCAGCTCCAGGCCCGGCGCGGCCCCCGCGCCTGACCCCAGGCGCTCCTGACGGCAGCGAGGCCGCCCCGAACTCCGGGGCGGCCTCGCCGCGTTTTGGGCCGACGAGAGGTTCATGGACATAGGCGAGGTGCGGTGCGCGGGCGAGCGCCCCCCTCCCCGACCCTCCCCCACAAACTGCGTGGGGGAGGGAGGACGGCGTTCGTCCGCGGCATCCGCCAGGAGCACCCGCCGTCACTCGCCTGTGCGTGATCTCCGACCGATCAGCCCAACCTGTCATTCCGAGGGGAGGCGCACCACCGGCGCCCGCCCGTGCACGATCCTCTGGCGCCGACCGAGGAATCTTCTCGCCCATCCTCGTGGCCCGCCTCGCGCCAGGTCCCGCCCGTGACGATTCAGGCACTCGCCCGTGCCTGCCTCCCGCACCAGCAGCCCAACCTGTCATTCCGAGAGAGGCGCACCACCGACACCGGCCCGTGCACGATCCCCCGGCGCCGACCGAGGAATCTTCTCGCCCATCCTCGTGGCCCGCCTCACGTCAGGTCCCGCCCGCGGCGATTCAGGCACTCGCCCGTGCCTGCCCCCCGCACCAGCAGCCGAACCTGTCATTCCGAAGGAGGCGCACCACCGGCGCCCACCCGTGCACGATCCCCCGGCGCCGACCGAGGAATCTTCTCGCCCGTCCTCGTGGCTCGCCTCGTCCGACGGGCACCCGCGCGCGCCCGCGGACTCATCTTCACGCGCCCCGGAAGGTCCCGCTGCACATGCCGCAGGGACAGCGGGTCAGCCACGCGGTCGGCTCGCCGTGCCCGTCGGGGATGAGCGCCTCCACGGAGATCGGTTGGGCGCAGTGAAGGCAGGACTGGTCGACAGGCACGCCGTCCTGGAACTGCCCGAGCGCGATGAGCACCTCCCGGGCCCCGGCGGGAAGGCGCTCCAGGTCGAGCCCGTCGAGGTACTTGTCGTGCACGGACATGCGGAGTTCCGGCGTCAGGGATAGGTCCAGGTGGGGACCATCAGGTCTTCCGGCTGGAAGTAGGGGCGCCAGGTCATGTCGCCGGGATACGACTTGGTGAGCACCTGCACCAGCTTCCACCCGGCCGAATCGCGCTCGAAGACGTAGCGGTACACGTCGCCCTCGGCGCGGCGGCGGGCGGTGTAGGGGTCGGGGGCAGCGCCGGGGGGCACGGGCGTGACGTTGCGGATGCGCGCCAGCACCGTGGCGCGCGTGTCCGACTCCGGCTCCACCGCCAGGATCTCGCGCGCGTACTGGTGGCGGACGGCCGGCGCGTGGGCACGCCGGTAGTCGGCGAGCGCGTCGCCGGCGTAGATGCGCGCGAGCACGCTGTCGGCCCGCTGCCAGTTCTGGAACCGCACCGCCGCCGTATCCACCGGCTGGCCGATGGTGTCCGCCATGGAGCGGATGTGCCAGTACGTGCGCAGGGCCCGTTCCGGCGTGCTCAGGTCCACCGCGAACACGGAATCCGGCAGCGGCGTGTTTCGCGCCGCCTTCGCCGCGTCCGCCTTCTCCGCCCCGCCCTGCCCACCATCGCCCCCGCACGCCGCGACGGACGCGGCGCAGGCGATCAGGGGGAGCAATCGGCGGAGAGCGTGCATCGTGGATGGTGCTTCGAGGTGGATCGGATGCGGGCGGGTTCGTGCGGTCGGATCACCCGCACGCGCGGAGCAGATTCCTCGGTCGCGCCGGAGTGTCCGTGTGGGACGGTGCCTGCCGGCGCTCCCTCGGAATGACAGGCTTCGCAGCGGGCCGGTGCTGTTGCCTTTACGCGGTTGAAGCCTCGTTCGGCGAGCGCAGCGAGCCGAGACGGGGCTTATCGCTTTCCCAGCGGCGGGTTTACCCGCTCAGGACGGATGTGCGCCATTGGGAGTGATCTCCTCATTCCTCTCCCGCCCCGCCCTCCCGCACGCGCATCGACGCGACCACGGCCTCCATGCACTCGCCGCGCTCCGTCCGCTCGCGGGGCCCGTCCAGCGCGCCGATGAGCGCGTCCGCGGCCAGCATGAGCACCTCGCGGGCGTTGTCGTAGGAGATGGACTCGATGGCCTCGTCCAGGGGGAGCCAGATGCACTCCGTGATCCCCTCCTCCTTTTGCGGGCACGTCTCGCCCTCGGGAGATTCGATCAGGTAGAAGTGGCAGTACTTGTGGATGAGCTTGCCGCGAAAGCGAAAGAACCAGTCGATGGTGCGCAGCCGCTGGTCCAGCCGCAGCGAACACAGCCCCGTCTCTTCCTGCACCTCGCGGAGCGCCGCGTCGGCCGCGCTCTCGCTGGCCTCCACGTGCCCCTTGGGAAAGCCCCAGTGCTGGTATGCGTCGCGGATGAGCAGCACGTGCGCGCGGCCCTCGCGCCAGCGGTAGATGACCCCGCCGGCGCTGGTCTCGATCGTCGCCCGCATGCGGGCGCCGCCTCCGCGCCGCCGTCTAGGCACCGGAAAGCTCCTCCACGATCTGCACGGCGTTGGTCGCCGCGCCCTTGCGCAGGTTGTCCGCCACCACCCACAGGTGCAGCGTGCGGGGCAGGTACGGGTCCTTGCGGATGCGCCCCACGAACACCTCGTCGCGCCCCGCCGTCTCGCGCGGCGTGGGGTAGTCCGACGGCCCATCCGCCACGATCACGCCGGGGAACCCCGCCAGCGCCGCCCGCGCCTCCTCCACGGAGATCTCGCGCTCCGTCTCCGCCATCACCTGCACCGAGTGCCCAACGTCCACCGGGACGCGCACGCACGTCGCGGCGACGGGCAAATCGGGAAGCGAGAGGATCTTGCGCGTCTCCAGGATCATCTTGCGCTCCTCCCCTGTCCATCCCTCCCCGTCGAAGTCGCCGATCTGCGGAATGACGTTCCCGGCGATGGGCCGCGCGAAGGGCGAGCCCTCCGCCGCGCCCCGCTCCGACTCCGCCCGCAGGGCGTCGCGCCCCGTCTCCCCCGCCCCGCTCACGGACTGGTAGCTGCTGGCGACCACCCGCACGAGCCCCGCCGCGCGCCGGATTGCCTCCAGCGCCACGACCATCTGGATGGTGGAGCAGTTGGGGTTGGCGATGATCCCCTTGGGCCGGTCCGCCGCCGCCGCCGCGTTCACCTCCGGCACCACGAGCGGCACCTGCGGGTCCATCCGCCACGCGGACGAGTTGTCCACGACGATGGCGCCCTCCGACGCCGCGATGGGCCCCCACTCCTTGGACCGGTCCGCCCCGGCGGAGAAGAGGGCGAAGTCCACGTCGCGAAAGACGCCCGGCTCCGCCACCCGGCACTCCCACCCGCGGCCGCCCCAGTCGATCACCCGCCCCGCGGAGCGCGCCGACGCCAGCAGCGTCAGCCGGTCCACGGGCAGGCGGCGCTCGGCGAGCACCTGCAGCATGGTGCGGCCCACGGCGCCCGTGGCGCCCAGCAGTGCGACGTGCATCGTTTCTCGTTCCGTGTGTCAGCCCGCCGCGGCCGCGGCCGGCGCGTCCGCCGTCTGGCCCAGCGAAAATCCCGCGTGCAGCGCCCGCAGCGCCGCGTCCTCGCCGTCCTGCGGCACCAGGAGGGTGATGGAGATGCTGGACGTGGAGACCGCCTCCACCTCCACCCCCGCGTCCATCAGCGTGCGGTAGGCCTGCGCGTACACGCCCGGCCGGCCGCTCATCCCGCTCCCCACCAGGGCGATGCGCGCCAGGCCGCCGCGCTCCTCCGCCGCGCCGCCGCCGCCCAGCCGCCCGGCCACCTCGGACGCGATCTCCCGCGCGCGGGGCAGGTCGTCCTCGCGCACCGTCAGCTGCAGCATCACGCGACCGTCCGCGTCGGGCGCCTCCGTGACCATGTCCACGGACACGCCCCCGTCCGCCAGGGCCACCAGCATGTCCGTGGGCGTCCGCATCCCCGGCGGCAGGCCGCGCAGGATGAGCTTGGCGAAGCCGCGGGACGACGCGATGCCCGTCACGACCAGGTCTTCCATCGCCATCGGGTTTTCCGTGATCAGGGTGCCCCGGTCCGGATCGTCGCTCTCCGGGCCGTCCACGAACGACGAGAGCACGCGGATGTCCATGCCGAACCGCGCGCCCAGGTCCACGGCGCGCGCGTGCATCACCTGCGCGCCGCTCTGGGCCAGCTCCACCATCTCCGCGTGCGAGATCCGCCGGATGATGCGGGCCTCCGGCACGCGGCGCGGGTCGCTGGTGAAGATCCCGTCCACGTCCGTGTAGATCTCGCAGCGGTCCGCCTCCAGCGCGCAGGCGAGAGCGACCGCCGTGGTATCCGATCCGCCGCGTCCCAGCGTGGTGATCTCGCGCGCCGTGCTCACTCCCTGGAAGCCGGCCACGATGGCCACGCACCCCGCGTCCAGCGTGGTGCGCACCCGGTCGGCGCGGACCTCCACGATGCGCGCCGCCGTGTGCGACTCGTCGGTGATGATGGCCGCCTGGCTCCCCGTGAGCGAGCGCGCGTCCGCCCCACGCTCGCGGATGGCCATGGCCATGAGCGCCATGCTGATGCGCTCGCCGGCGCTCAGCAGCATGTCCATCTCGCGCGGGTGGTCCGCCGTGCACGAGTCGCCCGCGGTCACCGCCTGCGCGAGCTCGATGAGCTCGTCCGTGGTGTGCCCCATGGCGCTTACGACCACGACCACGTCGTCGCCCCGCTTGCGGGCGCGCACCACGCGGTCGGCCACGGCCTGGATGCGCTCCGGCGTGCCCACGGAGGTGCCGCCGTACTTCTGGACCAGCAGAGCCATGGACGGCAGGGAATAGGGAACAGGGAATAGGGAATAGCCCCCAACTGCCACAGATCAACGATCCTAAGCAGGGTTCGTGCTCGCGTCCACCCTCCGCCCCGAATGCGGCATGGAGTGCGCGGCGCGGCGGCGGCCCTCCACCGCTGGCGGAGGGCCCCCTCCCCCCGGCCCCCTCCCCCGCTCCGCGGGCAGGAGTGGGGAGAACTTCATCCCCTGATAACACCAAAGCCCGGGCTGCGTCGCCGGGGCTGAGGTGGACACCGTCTCCCACGCGGTTCACATGGGGGACGCTGGATGATCCGTCACGAGAGCAAAGTTACTTTCGCACTCTCGCACTTTCGCACTTTCGCACTGCCGTCAAAAGACCTGCAGCTCCCCGATGTACTTGCCCGGGTTCGCCTGGATGTCGGCCATCAGCCGCTGCATGGTGACGACGAGGCGCTGGAACTCCTCGTACAGCGCGGGATCCTGCATCAGCCGGCCCACCGTGCCCTGCTGCGACGAGAGCGACGTGAGCAGGGTGTTGAAGTTGGTGATGAGCCCGCGCGCTTCCGCCACGGTCGGACCCACCTGCGCCAGGCCGGGCTGCAGCCCCGTGATGGTGGTGTTCAGCGACTCCGCCGTGCGGCCAAAGGCGCCCAGCGTGCTGTCCGCCTGCGCCACGAGACCGGGGACGCCCGCGCTGGCGCCGCGCAGCTCGTTGGTGAGCGCCGTCAGGTTCTCGCTCGCCACCCGCGCGTTGGTCAGGATCTGCTGCACGTCGCCGCCCCGCAGGCTGGCGCGCACGTCGTTCATGGTGGCCTGCGCCGCCGCCGTGGCCTGGCGGATGTTCTCGGTGGATGCGAGGACGTTGGTGCCCACGGCGCCGTAGGTGCGCGTCTGCGCCTCCAGGAACCCGCCCAGTTGCTCCGTGGCCGCCGACACGTTCTCGATGGTCTGGCGGATCTCCACCGCCGTCTCGGGCGTGAATGCGATCTGGATGCGGGCCGACAGCGTCTCGATGTCCGCCGCGATGCGCGCGGCCACCGCCGTGAGCTCCGAGATGTCCGGCAGCGTGGCGCCGGGGAGCACGTCGCGGCGCGGCGCCGTGGTGAAGGCCAGGTCCGGGTACTCGCCCTGGCTCACGATCTCCGCCTGCCAGTCGCCGAACAGCGAGGCGCTGCCCAGCAGCACGCCCGCGTCGCCGCTGAGCGGGATGTCGGGGCGCACGCTCATGGTCACGTACACGCCCGTGCCGCGGGGGCTCAGCTCGATCTTGCTGATGCGCCCCACCTGCACGCCGCGGAAGGTGACCGGGTTGCCCTCGGCCAGCTGCCCCACGGCGCTGAACGAGGCCAGCACGTCCTTGTACGGCTCGCCCCACGAGCGGCCGCTCAGCCACATGGCGCCCACGAGCGCCGTGATGATCCCCAGGATGACCGTGAGCCCCACCAGGGCTTCGTTCTTGAGCTTCATTGTGCGTCCCTCCCGTGCGGGCCGTGCCCGATGTGTCCGACGCCGGGCTCGCCGTGTTGCCGGTGCCCGTGCTGCCCGCCCGCGTTGCGGCCGGCGGCGGGTGCGCGCGCGGCCTCGGCTTCCGCCTCGGCCTCGTCCGCCTCCGCCTGCTCCACCATCTCCGGCCGCCCCTCCACGAACCCGCGGACGATGCGGTTCTCCGTGCGCTGGATCTGCTCCGGCGTCCCCACCTCCACCACCCGCCCGTTGAAGAGCATGGCGATCTTGTCGCTGATGGCGTACGCGCTCTTCATGTCGTGGGTGATCACCAGGCTGGTGACCCCCAGCTCTTCCTTCATCTTGATGATCAGGCGGTCGATCACTTCCGTCGTGACCGGGTCCAGCCCGCTCGTGGGCTCGTCGTACAGCAGGTACTTGGGGCGGTAGGCGATGGCGCGCGCCAGGCCGGCCCGCTTCTTCTGCCCGCCGGACAGCTCCGCGGGAAAGCGCTTCTCGAACCCGTCCAGCCCCACGCGCCCCAGCGACTGCGCCACCTGGTCGCGAATCTCCGACTCCGACATCCCGCCCTTCTTGCGCAGCCCCATGGCCACGTTGTCGCCGATGGTCATGCTGTCGAACAGGGCGGCGAACTGGAACACGTAGCCCATCTCCAGCCGCAGCTTGTACAGGTCCTCGCGCTTCATGGTGGGGACCTCGTTGCCGTCCACGGTCACCGTGCCGCGGTCCGGCATCAGCAGCCCGGCGATGTGCTTGAGCGTGACCGACTTGCCGGCGCCGGAAAAGCCCACCAGCGACACCGTCTCGCCGTCCTCCACCTCCAGCGAGAGCCCGCGGAGGATCTTCTTGCTGCCGAACGCCTTGTGGACGTCTACGAGTTGGATGCTCACTTGGGTTGCAGCAGGATGGCGGCCCAGAAAGCGTCCAGCACCAGGATGAGCACGCTGGCGATGACCACGGCCCGCGTGGTGGCCACGCCCACGCCCTCGGCGCCGCCCTGGGTGTTGAACCCCTGGTAGCACCCCACCACCGTGATCACGAAGCCGAACGAAGCCGACTTGATGATGAAGAAGGTGATGTCGAACGGGTCGTAGAACAGGCGCAGCCCCCGCACGAACTGCGAGGTGGTGAGTCCCAGCATGTTCATGGCGGTGATCCACCCCGCCGTGATGCCGATGACGTTGGCGAAGATCACGAGCACCGGCACCATGCAGGTCCCCGCCAGCACCCGCGGCACCACCAGGTACGACACCGGGTTGTACGCCATGGTCTCCAGCGCGTCGATCTGCTCGGACACGCGCATGGTGCCCAGCTCCGCCGCGATGTTGGCGCCGATGCGCCCGCTCAGGGCCAGGCCCGTGAGCACGGGCCCCAGCTCCAGGATCATCGTCTTGCCCACCAGTGTGCCCACGAAGTACAGCGGGATGGCGCCCGTGAACGTGTACGACGCCTGCAGCGCCAGCACGATGCCGGTAAAGGCGGAAAGGAAGAGCGCGATGGGGAGCGAGTTGAGCCCCAGCTTGCGCATCTGCATCACGGTAAGGCCCGGCCACGTGCGCAGGTCGGCCAGCGCGCGGCCGCTCTCGGCCACGAAGCGGCTGAAGTGGCCAAAGGCCGACAGCAGCCCGAGCGTGACCCGGCCGATCAGCGTTAAGGGCAGCGTCCAGTTCATGCGGAGGAATGTAGGGGCACAACGCGGGGTTAAGCCAGCACGCCCGTTCGGGCGGCGGCCATCCACGGTCTGTTCAAGCCTGGCAGAGGACTGCGAAAAAGGCCCGGACCCGCTCCGGGCCCGGGCCGTCGCTCCGGGCGATCGAACGCGCGGGGTCTACCGCTCCGCGCTTCCGCCCAGCAACCCCGGCCACTCCTCGGGCGCAAAACGGATGCCGGTGAAGAATCGGCCGAAGTCGCCGTACAGCGCGCTGGCCTCGTCGTAGCGCATCTCGGTGACGATGCGCTTGAACTCCAGGGGGTCGCGGGCAAAGAGCGTGACCCCCCATTCCCAGTCGTCCAGCCCCACGGAGCCCGTGATCACCTGGAACACGCGCCCGGCGAAGGTGCGCCCCGTCATCCCGTGCTCGCGCATCAGGCGGCTGCGCTCTTCCACGGGGAGCGTGTACCAGTTGGCGTCGCCCGCGCGGCGCTTGGTCATGGGATAGAACGACACGAACCGCATCCCCTCGGGCACCTGCGGAAAGAGCCGCGAGCGCACGTGCGCCGACGCCAGCTCGGCCGCCTTGGATTCCTCGATGGCGGCCTTGAAGGCGTCGCTCCCCGGCTTGGACTCCGCGGCGGCCTGAGCCGTTGCGTGGTACAGGCCGGCCTCGGTGACGGACAGGTAGTCGTACTCCAGCCGCAGCAGCTCGCCCAGCTCGCTGTCGCGCAGGCGCAGCTGCACGTCGGCCAGCTCCTCCAGCGTGCGGCGAAAGTGCACGAACATCCAGTCCCCGCCGCCGCCCACCAGGCGGAACGCCGCGCTCCAGCCGCCGTCCTCGCCCTCGCCGCCGCCGGCCAGCGTGCTCCACAGCGCGCGCGCCCCCTCGCCGATCTCGGCGCGGTGCTGGCGCATGAGCCCGCGCAGGGCGGACCAGTCGGTGCTGAACACCTGGTGAAGGGCGTACCACCCTTCCAGCGTGGCGGGCGCGATCTGGGACGGCATATCGGTCAGGACTGCGGGGTCGGCGGATTCGGTCACGTCGTCACAGCAAACTGCTGTACAGGTGGAAAATACGGGGCGGGAGGGGGCTGCGCGAGTCCCTTGCGCGGAAGCGGGCTCCGAGCGGCGCCCCCACCCGCTCGATTCCTCGCGACCTCCCCCAAAAACCCCTGGGGGAGGTTGAACTGCGGATCGTGCGGAGGGCGGGGCTCTGTGCGCCGGGCGGGGCGCCCCTCCCCCCGGCCCCCTCCCCGCTGGTTCCTCGCGGAGAGGGGGAGAAGTTCGCGCACGTAATCACGTACCCACGCACGAAACCGTCATTCCGAGGGAGCGCGACGGCACTCGCCCGCGCACCCAACTCCGCGCGCGACCGAGGAATCTTCTCCGCCCGCGATCGTAGGTGGCTTACGTGCAGGATCTCGCCCGTTCCCCAACCCTCCCCCAGGGGTTTTTGGGGGAGGATGGGCGAGTAATGCGAGCCCGGGTGGGGGCGCTGCCGGACTCCGCCACCCGCCTACCATCTCGCCTGCTCGCATCCTTTCGCTGTTTCCCCGCACGTTGCGCAGACTGGTACGTCACGGTACCGTATCAGAATCCAGGTGTTCGAGCGCGTGTGCATCCGACACGCAGCCCCGCCACACGAGAGATGTTGACCCCCTGAATAATAATCTAAATCACTGCCCTCCAAACGCTTAGGGGCATCCAGAAGGGTCGTTTTACGCTGTGGCCTGAGTTCTGCGGGGCTTGCGCATACGGTGAACACGACTCATCTTTATATACCCCCGCTTTCGTAACTCGTTGTCTCTCACTGAGTTAGCCGGTTCGGACGTGCGTCCGTCCGGCGGGGCAGGCCGCGCGCGGCCCGCTGAACCCTGAGCACACCAGGCACAATGTCCGCTGCTACCGTCTCGCACCCGTTGATCATCCAGGGCGGCATGGGGGTAGGCGTTTCCAACTGGGTCCTCGCCAAGGCGGTGTCGCTTCGCGGCCAGCTGGGCGTGGTCTCGGGCACCTGCGTGGACACGCTGCTCGTGCGGCGCCTGCAGGACGGCGACATCGGCGGGCACATGCGCCGGGCGATGGAGGCGTTCCCCATGCCCGAGGTGTGCAACGACGTGCTGCGCAAGTACTTCAAGCCCGAAGGGCTGGCGCCCGGCGAGGCGTACAAGGAAATCCCCATGTACCGCCAGGTCGTCACCAAGGTGCGCGAGCAGCTCACCGTGCTGGCGACCTTCGTGGAGGTGTGGCTGGCCAAGGAGGGGCACGACGGCGTGGTGGGCATCAACCTGCTCACCAAGGTGCAGATGCCCAACCTGGCCACCCTGTACGGCGCCATGCTGGCCGGGGTGGACTACGTGCTGATGGGCGCCGGCATCCCCAAGGAGATCCCGGGGGTGCTGGACAAGTTCGCCGCGCACCAGCCCGCGCAGGTCAAGTTCGACGTGGAGGGGATGGGCAGCGAGACGGCGTACCTGAGCTTCGATCCGCGCGTGCACCTCGAGGCGGCGCCGGCGGGCATCAAGCGCCCGTTCTTCCTTCCCATCATCGCCAGCAACTCCCTGGCGACCATGCTGGTGCGCAAGGCCAGCGGACGCGTGGACGGCTTCATCATCGAGGCGCCCACGGCCGGCGGCCACAACGCCCCGCCCCGCGGCGACTTCATGCTGAACGAGCGCGGCGAGCCCCAGTACGGCGAGCGTGACGTGGTGGACCTGGAGAAGATGAAGGAGCACGGACTGCCCTTCTGGCTGGCGGGCAGCTCCGGCAGCCCCGAAAAGCTGGCCGAGGCGCTGGACGCGGGCGCGGCGGGGATCCAGGTGGGCACCCTGTTCGCCTACTGCGAAGAGTCGGGGATCGAAGCGGCGCTCAAGAAGGACGTCATCCGCCAGGCGCAGGAAGACCGCATCGACGTGCTTACGGACGGCCGCGCGTCGCCCACCGGCTTCCCGTTCAAGGTGGTGCAGATCGGCGGGACGATGTCCGATCCGGTGATGTACGCCAAGCGCGAGCGGGTATGCGACCTGGGCTACCTGCGCGAGGCCTACAAGCGCGAGGACGGCCGCATCGACTACCGTTGCGCGGCCGAACCGGTGGAGACGTACGTCAAGAAGGGCGGCGAGCGCGAGAACACCGAAGGCCGCAAGTGCCTGTGCAACGCGCTGTTCGCCACCATCGGGCAGCCGCAGGTGCGCCACAGCGGATTCGACAAGGAGCAGCCGCTCATCACCAGCGGCGACGAGCTCAAGAACATCCGCCGCTTCATCGGCAGCGACCGCGCGGGGTACACGGCCGGCGAGGTGATCGACTACCTGATGAGCGGGCTCAAGCGCTGCATGAACGCCCTGCAGCCCGCCCACGCCGCCTACCGCGACGCGCTCATGGGCCGCGGCTCCGCCACGCAGACGGCGTCGCGGTAAGCACGCCGGCGGCTGGATGATGGATGACGAGACGGGCCCCGCGAGCGAATCGCGGGGCCCGTTCTTCGTCGGGGAGGCGGAGTCCGTGCAGCGGGCGAGGGCCCCCCATCCCCGGCCCTTCCCCCATAAACTGCATGGGGGAAGGGAGACCTTCATCTACGGACGCTGCGATCCTGCCCCGCGGAAGGCCCCTTCCCCGCCCCGCGCCAACTGTGCGGGGAGGCGAGAACTTCGTGCCGTGACGGGCACTTTCCCGCTCTACCTCCCTCCCCCACGCAGTTTGTGGGGGAGGGTCGGGGAGGGGGGCGCTCCGCCCGCGCCGAGTCCCCGCCAGCGTGCCGGAACCCTCCGTTCGCTGATCGATCACGCCGCCCGCGCCACCGCCGCTACGGGCTCCACCTTCGCCCCCGCGCTCACCACCTTCCCCCGCGGCTTGCGGTTGGCGATGTGGATGGCCTCGCCCAGCGCGTGCTTGAAGGCCTCGGCCACGCCCTCGGAGAGCGTGGGGTGCGGGTGGATGGTGAGCGCCACGTCCTCCGCGGCGGCCACCATCTCCAGCGCCAGCGCCGCCTCGCCGATGAGCTCGCTGGCCTCCGCGCCCGCGATCCCCACCCCCAGCAGCCGCTCGTCGTTCGCAACCACCTTCACCAGCCCCTCCGTCTCGCCCAGGGCCAGGGCGCGGCCGCTGGCGCTGAAGGGGAATCGGCCCACCTTCACCGCGTGGCCGGCGGCGCGCGCCTCGGCCTCCGTCATCCCCACGACGGCGATCTCGGGATCGGTAAAGATGGCGGCGGGGAGCGCGTACCAATCGCGCACCACGTTCTTCCCCGCGATCGTCTCGGCGGCGATCTCGGCTTCCTTGAACGCCTTGTGCGCCAGGTACGGCCCGCCCGTCACGTCGCCGATGGCGTACACCCCCGCCACGCTCGTCGCGTAGCGGCCGTCCACGACGACGTGCCCGCGCTCGTCCAGCCGCACGCCGGCCTCCTCCAGCCCCAGCCCCGCCGCGTTCGGCCGGAAGCCGACGGAGACGAGCACCTCGTCCGCCTCCACCGTCGTGGCCGCGCCCCCGTGCTCCACCGCGAGCGCGACGCCGTCCCCGCGCGGCTCCCAGCCGGTGGCGCGGGCGCCCGTCATCACCTCGCCGCCGCGGGCGCGGAAGCGCTTTTCCACGATGCGCACCAGGTCCGGATCGATCCCCGGCAGCAGCTGGTCCGCGACTTCGACGACGGTGATGCGCGTGCCGAGCTTCTGGTACATCATCCCCAGCTCCATCCCGATCACCCCGCCACCGATGATGGCCAGCGACGCGGGCACCTCGGTGAGGTCCACGGCCTCGCGGGCGGTGAGGATGCGCGCGCCGTCCGGCTCGAACCCCGGCAGCGTCGCCACCCGCGCGCCCGTGGCGATGACGACGGCCGTCCGCGCCGTCGCCGTGCGGACCGATCCGTCCGCGGCCGTGATCTCCACCGCGTCGGGACCGATCAGCCGCGCGCTCCCCTCGGCGATCTCGCCGCCGGCGCCCTTGATGAGCGCCGCCACGCTCCCCGTCAGCCGCCCGACGATGCCGGCCTTCCACTGCTGGGTGGCCGCGAAGTCGATCTCCGGCTCGCCGATGCGGATGCCCATCGTCCCCGCGTGGCGGATCTTGTCGACCAGCGCGGCGGCGGAGATGAGCGCCTTGGAGGGGATGCATCCCCAGTTGAGGCACACGCCGCCCACGTTCTCGCGCTCCACCACGAGCGTGCGGATGCCCAGCTGCCCCAGGCGGATGGCGGCCGTGTACCCCGCCGGCCCCCCGCCGATGACGATCGCGTCGTATTCGCTCGTGCTCATCGTCTCCTCCGCGTCGGCTGAGTGCGACCGATCAGTCGCATCGAGGTCAAATAAAAAGGGAGGGCGGCGCCCCATCAGGCGCGCACCCTCTCGTCCAGGTACTTCCGCATGGCGCCGGCCGCGCGCTGCACGTGGACGGAATCGCCGTACAGGCGCGAGATGGCGACGCCGCCCTCCAGCGAGCAGATCATGAGCGTGGCGAGTTCGTCGCCGTCCACGTCCGCGCGCACTTCGCCGCGCGCGATGCCCTTGCGCACGGTCTGGCGGATGAGTGTGCGCAGGCCGTCCATGGCCGTGCGCGCGCGGTCGCGGAGGGCGGGGCTCTCCGCGTCGTCCGTCTGGACGGCCGTGTTCATCATGGGGCAGCCGCCCGGCACCGGCGGGTCGTCGTGCAGCCGTTCGAAGACACCGACGATTCCCTGCAGCCGGTCCACGGCGTGCTCCCGCCCCTCCAAGGCGGCGGTGAAGCGTCCAGCCATCTGCGCCACGGCGTAGTCGAACGCCTCCAGCGCGAGGGCTTCCTTGCTCTCGAAGTGGCGGTAGATGCCGCCCTTCTGCAGTCCGGTCGCCTGCATGATGTCCGACATCGACGCGCCCGCGAACCCCTGCCGGTTGAAGAGGGATGCGGCCTGGCGGATGATGTTCTCGCGCGTCTGGGTGCCGTTGCGCATGTCGGGCTTGAACTGCGGGTTACAGGGGACAGGTTACAGGGGACAGCCCGCAACTGCGCACCCACGGGACCGAGCGGTCTCTAAAATGAGAGTGGGGAGATGCGGAGTCAAGGATGATGTGAAGGAGGGGCAGCGGTCCGTCCTGAGCGGGACCAACCGGAGATAAGCACGCGACCGTCCTGAGCGGGTAAACCCGCCGCTGGGAAAGCGATAAGCCCTGTCTCGCGCTGACGCGCTCTGCGAACAGGGCTTCAACTGCGTACCAACAGCGGGTTCGCGCACGGATTGTCATTTCGAGGGAGCGCACGACGGCACTCGCCCGGTGCACCCTCTCCGCGCGCGACCGAGGAATCTTCTCGGCCCATGCACGTGCTCCGCTTCCCCTCGGAACCCACCCGTGCAGTCCGCGCAGGCGGACTTCGTGCCTTTCCAGCGGCGAATTCATTCGCTCGGCGCGGGGCTCGCCAGCGAAGCCAAATCCCCATCCGCACCGATCCCGCCCGACCCTGCAGGTGCTCCGCTCCGCCCCACGGCACCTCGCTCGTGACGGGAGTCCGCGCAGGCGGACTTCGTGCCTTTCCAGCGGCGAATTCATTCGCTTGGACGAGACTCGATCCACTCGCTCCCGTCCTACAGCTCCAGCTCCCACGTCTCCGCCGTGAGGGGGAGGCCGAAGCTGTCGTGCACCTCGGTGGCGGTGACGCGGAATCCCTCGGCGGCGTAGATGCGGCGCGCGCCCACGAGCACGTCGTTGGTCCACAGGCTGATGGTGCGGTAGCCCGCCTGCCGCGCGAACGCGATGCACTCGCGCACCAGCCGCGTCCCGATGCCCAGCCCGCGCGCACGCGGATCCACGATCAGCAAGCGCAGCTTGGCCGCCTCGTCCGTGCCGCGCACCAGGAAGATGCTGCCCACGTTCTCCCCGTGGCGCTCGGCGATCCAGCAGCGCTCGCGGGCCGGGTCCCAGCCGCGCACGAACCCGCCGACGACCTCCGCCACCAGCCCCTCGAAGCGCACGTCCCAGCCGTACTCGCGCTCGTACAGTTCGCCGTGCACCTGCACTACCCACCCCAGGTCGCCGGGACGCGGATCGCGCAGGACGTACGGCTCGCCCCCGTCCGCCCCCGCGCCGAGCACGGCCTGCACGGTGCCCATCGCCCGCACCAGCCGGTCCTGCTCCACGGCCGGCAGCGCGTCCAGCATGGCGCCGATGTCGCGGCGCGAGGCGGCATCCAGCTCCGCAAAGGCGGCGCGGCCGGCGTCCGTGAGCGAGATGCGGCTCTGGCGCGCGTCCGTCTCGGAGGTGCGGCGGTCGATGAGGCCGCGCTCGTGGAAGCCGCGCAGCATGCGGCTCAGGTAGCCCGCATCCAGCCCCAGCTCCTGGCCCAGCTCCGTGGCCGTCACCGTCTCGCGCTGGCCCAGCTCGTACATCACGCGGGCCTCCGTCAGCGAGAACGGCGTGTTGAGCAGCCCCTCCTCAAGCGCGCCGATCCGCCGCGTGTAGAACCGGCTGAAGCGCCGCACGGCCGCGATCCGCTGTCCCACCTCCGTCTCTTGCTCCACGCCGCCCTCCTCCGTGCGGATGATCCGACCCCGGTGACCCGCCGCACAATCAACACGAGATAGTTGACGCAGTCAAGTATATCCGATGAGCCTTGCAATTGTTCAACCATAGGTGAATATTCGACAGACACCTTCAACCCGTCTCCATGGATGCACGACCAGCACGTGATCAGCTCGTTCGAAGAGCTGAAAGCCGTTTCCGATCCGCTGCGGTCCCGTATCCTGGCGGTGCTCAGCCGCGGCGCCATGACCACGCTGCAGGTGGCGCGGGAGCTGGGGGAAAAGCCTACGCGCCTGTATCACCACGTGGACATCCTGGAGCGCGCGGGGCTCATCCGCCTGGTACGCGAGCAGCCCAAGCGCGGCACCGTGGAGCGCTACCTGGAGCCGGTGGCGCGCGTGTTCGTCATCGACCGAGGCCTCTTCAACCCGTCCGGCGACGCGCCCGCCGAAGACGCGGCGGGGACGGTGCAGGCGCTGGTGGACGCTGTGCTGGGGCAGACGCTCGCCGAGTTGCGCGAGCGCGTTTCGGCGGGAGCCCTCCCGATGGAGGACCGTGGGCGGATGAAGCTGGCGCGCCTGCACGTCCGCGGGAGCGAGGCGCAGGTTGCGCGGCTGATGCAGGCGGTGGAAGCCTTGATCGACGAGGCGAATCGGCTGGCGGATGACGAGCCGTCCGCCCCAGGCGATGCGCCGCTGCACGAGTACCGGCTGCAGCTCGCCTTTTATCCGCTGGGCGGCATGCCGAAGAACGAGGCGGACAACGATCCCTCCCCCCGCGCGGAAGAGCTCCATCCATGAAGATGCTCCGCATCCTGCCGCTGCTCGCCGCCTGCCTGAGCTGGCCCGGCGCAGCGCGGGCGCAGCCGCCCGTACCGGTGCACGTGGAGGTGCTGCAGCCGCCCATGCGGGCACAGGCCAAGGGGGCGGCGTACCTCGTCTACGAGGTGCACGTCACCAACCTGCTGGACCGGCGGATCGCGCTGGACAGCGTGGAAGTGCTCGGCGCGGATGGACGGTCGCTGCGCGCGTACGGCGGCACGGCGCTGGAGAAGAACCTGCGCCGCGCCGGGCCCGCGCCGGATTCCGCCGCGGCGAACGTCCTGGATACCGGGCAGCGGGGCATCGTCTTCGTCTGGGCGCCCGCCGGCAGCGGCGATCCGCCCGCAGCGCTCGCCCATCGCGTGGTCGTCTCCGCCGTAGCGAGCGGCGCGCGCGTCGCGATCTCCACGCCCCCGGTGCCGGTGGATGGGCGCGCGCCCATCGTGCTGGGGCCGCCCCTGCGCGGCGGCGGGTGGATCGCGGCGAACGGGCCGGACCCGGATTCCACGCCCGTGCACAACCGCATGCTCGTTGGCGTGGAGGGCAAAATCATGCTTCCGCAGCGGTTCGCGACGGACTGGACCCGGCTGGGTGCGGACGGCCGCCTGTGGCGCGGGGACGCGGCGCGGAACGAGCATTGGACCGCGTGGGACGAGGAACTGCTCGCCGTGGCGGACGGCGAGGTGGTGGAGGCGGTCGACACCCTCCCCGACAACCCGCCCGGCGAGTACGGGCGCGGCGCCGCCAACCGGCTCGTCATCCGCGTCGCGGATGACCGCTTCGCCGTGTACGTGCACCTGCGGCGGGGCAGCCTGCGCGTCCGCGTGGGCGAGACCGTGCGCCGCGGGCAGGTCGTCGCGCTCGTGGGCAACTCCGGCAACTCCACCAGCGCGCACCTGCACTTCCAGGTGCTCGACACGCCGTCCTCCATCGCCGGCGAGGGGGTGCCGTTCGTCTTCGACCGCTACGAGGTGCAGGGGGTGATCGGCCACACGATAGACGAGTACGAGGCCGGCGCGGTCTGGCGTCCCGGCCCGGGTGCACCGGCGGAGCGGCGGCGCGAGCTCCCCGTGGGCGGAGAGGTGATCCGCTTCTGAGCGGAGGTGCGGAATCCCCCCACGGACGGTGCGCGATTGCCGGATGGTGCGGACGCGGGCATCTTGTCATCCTTGACGCACGTTCCCCGACCCCGTTCCGTCCTGTGGGGTACGAGGGAGCGCGCGTCCCGCATCCACCGATCCCGATCCGCATGGAATCCCAGTCCCTCGGCCTGTTCGTGGCGTTCAGCGCCGGGCTGCTCAGCTTTCTTTCGCCGTGCGTGCTTCCCCTGGTGCCCAGCTACGCCACGTTCATCACGGGGATGAGCCTGGACGAGCTGCAGCAGGCCGAAGAGCGCCGCGCCCGCCGCACGGTGATGGTGCACGGGCTGCTGTTCGTCTCCGGGTTCACGGCCGTGTTCATGGCGCTGGGCGCGTCGGCCACGTTCCTGGGCTCGCTGGTGAACTACGCCAGCCGGGGGATGGAGATGGTGGGCGGCGCGCTGCTCGTCCTGTTCGGCGCGTACCTGATGGGCATCCTGCGGCTGCCGGGCGCGGGACGCGAATGGCGGATGCACCTGGCCACCAAGCCCGCGGGCTACCTGGGCACGTTCTTCGTGGGTGTGACGTTCGGAGCGGGGTGGACGCCGTGCATCGGGCCCGTGCTGGGGGGCATCCTCACGCTGGCGGCCACGCGCGGCACCATGGGCCAGGGGATGGGGCTGCTGGCGCTGTACTCGGCCGGGCTGGCCATCCCCTTCCTGCTCAGCACCGTCCTCATCGAGCGGTTCATGGGGGCGTTCGTGCGGATGCGGCGGTGGCTGCCGTGGATCAACCGCATCAGCGGCCTGATGCTGATGGTGCTGGGGCTGCTGATGCTCACGGGCGAGTTCTCGCGGCTGGCGGCGGCGGCGGCCGGATGGACGCCGGAGTGGCTGTCGTCGCGGATCTGACGCGGCCGTACACGCTTGCGCGGTTCGCCGCCGCGGGGCAGATTCGCACCCGCGGCGGCCCCTTTCATCCACTTTGGCCAACCCCTCAGGCCCATGCCCCAGCAGATCCGCATCCTCCTCGTGGACGACCATGCCGTGCTGCGCTCCGGCCTGCGGGCGCTGCTGGAGCAGGAGGCCGGGTTCCTGGTGGTGGGCGAGGCGGGGACGGGCGAAGAGGCGGTGATGAAGACGCCGCAGCTGCGCCCCGACGTGGTGGTGATGGACCTGTCCATGCCCGGCATGGGCGGGCTTGAGGCCGTGCGGCAGATCGCCGCGCTGGGCACCACGGCCCGCGTGCTGGTGCTCACCATGCACGGCGAGGAAGAGCACCTGCTGCCCGTGCTGGAGGCGGGCGGCAGCGGCTACGTGAACAAGCGCAGCGCCGACGAGGAGCTCATCGAGGCCATCAAGACGGTGGCCGGCGGCGACGTCTTTCTCTACCCCAGCGGCGCCAAGCTGCTGCTGCGCGGCCTCAAGCAAAAGGCCGAGCCGGGCGAGGACGATCCGCTGGAAAAGCTCACGGACCGCGAGCGCGAGGTGCTGGGCTTCACCGTGGAAGGGTTCAGCAGCAGCGAGATCGGCAAAAAGCTGTTCATCAGCCCCAAGACGGTGGACACGTACCGCGCCCGCATCATGGAAAAGCTCAACCTGCACCACCGCAGCGAGCTGGTGAAGTTCGCCCTGCAGCGCGGGCTGTTGAAGGCGGACAGCTGAGGCGGGGACGAAGTGCGTTAGTGCGTTAGTGCGTTAGTGCGTTAGTGCGTTAGTGCGGGAGTGAACGGCGGGGTCGGGACCGGGCGGGATGAGGGAGGCGGGGCGGGCATCCGCACCCGGCGACTGAAGTCGCGGCTCCGAAACCGTGATGTCGGCCTTCGCCGACGGCTCGTGCAGCATTCGGCGCCTGTGCACCGGGGCGGCGTTCCGGAGTCCGCGAAGGCGGACTTCGTGCCGTTGCAGCCGCGGTTTCAACCGCCTGGGCGGAGGCGCGCCCGCGGTGCACCCGATCCGCATCCCCGCGGACTGCGGTCAACCTCCCCCAGGGTTTTTTGGGGGAGGTGCGAGCCTGGGCGAGCGGTGGGGGCGCTCCGGAGGCCGGCGCGGTGCATCGAATCCGCATTGGCGCAGACCGCGGTTCTCCCTGTCACGCACCGTGCGCCGCATCCGGTGTACACGCAGCACAGCCGGGCACCGAACCGGTGATCGCGATCGAGATCCATCCACCAGCGGAAGATAGAACGTTGGCTCGCAGGGTCGTCATCACGGGCGTGGGGATGGTCACCGCGCTGGGCAACAACGCGGCGGACACCTGGGAAGGCGTCAAGGCCGGCCGCTCCGGCGTGGGGCCGCTCACCAAGTGCGCGCTGCCGGGCATCGCCCCGGAGATCGCCATCGCCGCCGAGGTCAAGAACTTTGCCCCGGAGCCGGTGCTGGACCGCAAGGACGCACGGCGGATGGACTGGTTCATCCAGTACGCCATCGTCGCCGCCGACGACGCCATGCGCTCCGCCGGCTTCAGCGGCCTGCAGCCCGTTCCCGACCCCGATGAGACGGGCACCATCGTGGGCTCGGGGATGGGCGGGCTCATCTCCATCATGGAAACGGCGGACATGGCCCGCGACAAGGGCCTAAACCGCGTGTCGCCGTTCTTCATCCCCGCCAGCATCATCAACCTGGCCAGCGGGCAGATCGCCATCCGCACGGGTGCGCGCGGCCCCAGCTACGCGCCCGTGAGCGCGTGCGCCAGCAGCAATCACGCCATCGGCGAGGCGTTCCACGCCATCCAGCGCGGCGACGCGCGGATGATGCTGGCCGGCGGCACGGAGGCGTGCCTCACGCCCATCTCCTACGCCGGCTTCGCGGCCGCTCGCGCCCTGGCCACGACGTACGATTCGCCCGAGACGGCGTCGCGCCCGTTCGATTCCAAGCGGAGCGGCTTCGTCCACGGCGAGGGGGGCGGCATCCTGATCCTGGAGGACCTGGAGTCCGCTCGGGAGCGCGGGGCGCCCATCCTGGCGGAGATCATCGGGTTCGGGATGAGCGCGGACGCGTTCCACATCACGGCGCCGCCGGAGGATGGCGCGGGCGCGGCGCTGGCCATGAAGCGCGGGCTGCGCAGCGCGGGGATCGCGCCGGAGGAGGTGACGTACATCAACGCGCACGGCACCTCCACCCCCGTGGGCGACCTGGCGGAGACGCGCGCCATCCGCTCCGTCTTCGGCGCGCACGCGGACCGGCTGGCCGTCTCGTCCACCAAGTCCATGATCGGCCACGCGCTGGGCGGAAGCGCCAGCATCGAGGCGGGCGTGTGCGCGCTGGCCCTGCGTGAGGGCATCATCCCCCCCACCATCAACCTCACCGATCCCGACCCCGAGTGCGACCTGGACTACGTGCCCAACACGGCGCGCCGGCAGGACCTGGACGTGGTCATCAGCAACTCGTTCGGCTTTGGCGGGGCGAACACGTCGCTGGTGATGCGGCGGTTCGACGGCTGAACTGCAGGGAATAGGGAATAGGGAATAGGGAATAGCCTGCAGCCGCGAGCTGCGGGTACAGGGTATAGCCCCCAACGGCAGGGATGCCGGTGGGGGCTGTTTTCGTGGGTGGGGACAGAGATGCGTCCGAGCGGCTGAAGCCGCCGCAACGACTGCGGAAAGCCTCGCAAACCGCGCGAGGCTTCAACAGCAGAACGGCACCGGAAGTCCGCCGTGCGACGGAGCCGGCAGTCCGCGCAGGCGGACTTCGTGTGCTTGTTGCAGCGAATTCATTCGCCCGGCCCGAGCCCGGCCTCCCCAGACAGATCCCTTCCTGCACAAGCGAACGGCGGGAGAGCCGCGCCTCGCGCCGCTCCCCCGCCGTGATGCAGTTGCAGGCTATTCCCTATTCCCTGTTCCCTATTCCCTGCGTGGGCTCACCGGCCGCCGCGAATCATCCGCCGCACCTCGCGCAGGCCGCTCTCCGTCCACTGCGGGCGCTGCGGATCGCTGGCGATGGCGTGCGCGGTCAGGAACACCATCCGCGCCACGCGGGCCGCCTTGTCCGCGTCGATCAGCTCCACCTCGTCCGACGGCTCGTGGTAGTCCTCGTGCGTACCCGCGAAGAAGAAGATGGCCGGGATCTCCTTGCGCGCGAAGTTGAAGTGGTCGCTGCGAAAGAAGAAGCCCTCGCGCGGCCACCGGTCGTTGCCCGCCGCCAGCGCCACCAGCTGCGGATGCTCGGCCGACACGCGGTCCACCACGCCGCCCAGCGACGAGTAGTTCTTGCCGATGACCACCACCGTGTCGCGCTCGTTGCGGCCGATCATGTCGATGTTGACGTTGGCCACCATGGACTCCAGCGGCACCGTGGGGTTGTCGCTGAAGTACTCGGACCCCAGCAGCCCCTTCTCCTCACCGCTCACGGCCAGGAACAGGATGCTGCGCGCCGGCCGCTCCCGCATGGACATGAACGCCTCCGCCACCTCCAGCAGGGCGCTGGTGCCGGACGCGTCGTCGTCCGCGCCGTTGTAGATGCTGTCGCCGCGTACGGGGCGCCCCACGCCCACGTGGTCCATGTGCGCGGAAAGGACGACGTACTCGTCGCGCAGCGCGGGGTCCGCGCCGGGAAGGATCGCCACGACGTTGGGCGCCAGGTCACCCTTGGGCTCCAGGGGATAGCGCTGGATGAACGCGCCGCCCTCCGCCCCGCCCCGCAGCCCCAGTGCCTGGAACTCGCGCACCAGGTACGCCGCCGCGGAGTCCAGCCCCGGGCTGGGCGTGTCGCGCCCGCGCAGCGCGTCACTGGCCAGGTAGGCGATGTGCCCGCGCATCTCGTCCGGCGTGATGGTGGCCGCCGCGGCCACGGGCGACGCGCTCAGGGCGGCGGGTGCGCCGGGCATGGGCTGCTGCACGGGCGCCGGCGTGCCGGGCGCGGTCGTCGCCGCCGGGGCGGTGGAGCAGGCCGCGAGCGCCGCCAGCCCGGCAAGGGTCCACATCCGCTTCATTCGTCGTTCGTCCCTGGAGAGGGTGGATACCGGCCGGCCGCACGTCCGCCGCGGGTCCCGGAGGCGTGAGGATACACGGCGGGCCGCCGTACGGGCAAGAAGGGGCCCATCCGGCGCGTCGCTCGATACGAAATCTCGCCCTCGTTGAAGGAGGTGGCGGCCGGAACCATCCACGACGGTTCACGTAGCGGATGAACGGCGGCGGGCAATCGTCACGGACGCGGGCACCTGCACGGCGGAGAAATTCCTCGGCCCTCCCTCGGAATGACATCCGGTGCCCGGAAGCAGGCGAATCCCGTCCGGCCGGAACGCGAAAGAGGCCCGGCGCGTGCCGGACCTCCCGATTCGTGCGTCCGCGGCCGCGGAGAACGGTCAGACGTTCTCGCTGCCGGGGTCGTTCTGGGCGCGCGGGTCGTCGTTCCCCTGCGTGCCGCCCGCGGAGTATCCGCCCTGCGACTGCGCGCCGCCGCTGCCGTACCCGCCGCCCGTCCGCTGCGACGCGTCGCTGCCGCCGCCCAGGCTGCTGACGGCGTTGCGCACGGCGCCCATCAGCCCGCCACCGCCCTGGCCGCCGCGGTTCTGGCTGCTGCGTCCGCCGCTGCCGTAGGTCCCGCCGCCATAGCCGCGGCCGCGCGGGCTGCCGGGCTCGGAGATCTCGCCCACCGTGTCGGCGAAGTGGCGCTGGCCCTGCGGGCTGTCCACCTCGGTGGCCACGTCGGCCTGGGCGATGATGCCCACCAGCCGGCCCTCGCGGTCCGTGATGGGCACGCGGCGCACCTGCTCGCGCTCCATGACGTTCAGCACGTCGCGCAGCGAGTCGTTCTTGTTGCAGGTCTCCACCTCGGTGGTCATGACCTCCATGACCCGCGTGGTGTTGCCGTCCTTGCCCTCGGCCACGGCGCGGATGGCGATGTCGCGGTCCGTCAGCACGCCCTTGAGGCGCTTGCTGCTCTCGCTCTCCACCACGGGGATGATGCCCACGTCCAGGTCGCGCATCTTGCGCGCGGCGTCGGCCAGCGACGTCTCGGGCGTGACCGTCTCGGGGTTGTCCGTCATCACGTCGGACGCCCGCATGCGCCGCAGCTCGTCGCCGCCGCCCAGGCTGGACGAGGTGCCGCCGAAGTTGGATCCGCCGTACGAGCGCGCGGTGTCGCCGCCGCTGGACAGGCCGCCCGTCCAGCCGCCGCCGTAGCCGCCGTAGTTCTGCCCGCCGCCGCCATAGCCGCCGCCCGTGTAGCCGGCGCCTCCGCCGTACCCCTGGCCGCCGCCGTACCCGCCGGACGACCCGCCGCCGTAGCCGTAGCCCCCGCCGCCGCGCACGTCGCGGCCGCCGCCGTAGCCGCCCTCGGAGCCGCCGTAGCCGTAGCCGGAGAAGCCGCTGTCGGCGCCGTAGCCGCCGGACTGGCCGCCGCGGTTCTGCCCGCCCTGGTTCTGCCCGCTCGGGTTCTGCCCGCCGGAGTAGCCGTATCCGCCGTAGCTGTTGAAGTCGTTGTCGTAGGCGCCGCCCCCGGTGCCGAAGCCGCTGTGGCCGCCGTACGCCTGGCTGCCGCCGCCCTGGCTGGAGTCGCTGCCCATGCCGCCGTACTCCTGGCCGTAGCGGTTCATCGCCCCGCCGTACTGCCCGCCGCCGTAGCCGCCCTGGCCATAGCCGCCACCGCCGCTCCAGCGGTCTCCGCCCAAGTCCCGTCCATAGCGTGCCATCTGCAAGTCCTCCCGTTCAGGTGGATCGATCTCCGGCCCAAACCCAGCCCCGCGCTGGAGCCAAGGGACGAACTGCGTTTGCAAGATGGATACCCCGCTCCGCCCTTCCCGCGGCCTCAGCGCTTGCGTTTGCGGACCAGGATCACCAGCCCCACGACGCCGATGACGGCGAAGCTGAACCACTGCACGGCGTAGCTCAGGTGGTTGCCCTGCGACAGCTCCGGCAGCGGCTCCGCCAGCGGGGGCGACGGCGGATCGGCGGACGCGGGAAGCCGCTGCAGGTACAGCGGCAGCACCGCGCCCGGGCTTCGCGCGCGCGCCGCGCCCAGGTCGATGCGGCGCCAGGTGGAGTCGCCGTCCGCGCGCCCCGCCGCCGGCATCCCGCCGTCCGCGCTCACCTCCATGGGCCGCAGCACGCCGGACACCCGGACGGGCCCCGTGGTGCGATACGCGTCCGCGTTCGCCGTGGCCGCGTCTTGGGCGGGGAGCCAGCCGCGGTTCACCATCACCACGCGCCCGTCCGCCAGCACCAGCGGCGACACCAGGTGCACTCCCGGCCGCCCCTCGCGCCCGCGGCCGCGCAGCAGCAGGTCACCCGCGTGGTGAAACGTCCCCGCCGCCTCCACGGGCCGCCATTCAAAGGATTGCGGGTCCGCCGACGCCGCCGCGAAGGTCCGCGCGTCCAGCGGCACGGGCGGCTGCGCCTGCGCCGCGCGGACGGCCGCGTTGCGTGCGCGGCGCTGCTCCAGCCGGTCCAGCTGCCAGAATCCCAGGCGCACGCACACCGCACACATCATCAATATCAGCACCGCGGCCACCACGCCGCGAATCGTCCACTTCACGCCGCCCGCCCATCGTCCAGGGAAAAAGGAGAACGTTGCCGGCCGTGAAGTTACGTCCCCCGCCCCGCGATGTCATCCCGAACCCGCGAAGCGCAACCGCGCGGCGGGCACTCACCCGTGATGTCATCCTGAGGGAGCGCCCACCCGCAACTCAGTCGGTGCAGGAACTCCGGGCGCGACCGAAGGATCTGGTTGCAGCCGCGACGGCCCTCGCCCGTGCCTGCTGGGCACTCGGTGTGCGACGGAGGATGTGCCGCGCGGCGGATGGGGATCGTGCCCGGGCGGGATTGTGCCGGGTCGCAACCAGATTCTTCGGCCGGCGCGACGGTGCCGTGCGCGGGCGGGATCGGGCCGCGCCGACCTCAGAATGACATCACGGCGGAGATTACAGAAACAGAACGCGCACGCAGAGCCTGCGAGAGGGCACACACCTCGCGCGCGCCGGTGTCGGCGCAGGCCGACAGTGTGAAGTTGTAGCTGCGAATTCATTCGCGTTCCGTCCGCCGCGCATCATGGATCGATGGAGCGGGCCGGCGATGAACTCCTTCTCATCATCCCCCAACAAAAACCGGGGCGCCGGCCACTGTGGCCGGCGCCCCGAATCAAAACCTCCGCCGAAGAACCGCGCCGGGATCAGATCGGCGAGGGGAGCGGATCGCGGCCGTAGCCGGCGTTGTACCCGCCGCCCAGGTCCTCGTCACGCGGCGGATACGAATCCGCGTCGTGCAGCGGCATGCCGTCGTAGCCGTCGCGGTGCGGGCGCGCGTAGCCGGGACCGTCCACGTGCAGGTCCACGTCCACGTCCATCTCCGTGTCGGTGTCCACGTAGCCGCCCGTGGCGTACGACCGCTCCTGGAACGTCCGCTCCTGGAACGTCCGCGCCTGGTACGGCTGCTCCTCGAACGGCTGCTCCACGTACCCGCCGCTCCGGCCCCGGCCGCGCCCGAACAGCCCGCGGCGGCCGCGCTTTACCGGCACGGACTCGCCGCGCAGGTTCAGCAGCTCCGCCTCCTGGCGGTTGGCCAAGTCCATCAGCCGCCGGGCGCGGCGCTCCCACGTGGTGGCGCGCTCCTCCCAGTGGTAGCCGTGCGCCCGCTCGCGGTCGAAGTCCGCCGCGAACCGCCGCACCGCCGGCTTGGGGCCCTTTTCCTCGTCCTCGTCCTCGTCGTCGTCGCCGCCCGTGAGCAGGCCCAGGATGAGGCCGGCCAGAAAGACGCCGCCGATGATGGGGAACGGGTTCTCGCGCGCCTTGCGGCGCACGGGGGCCATCACGTCCAGCTTTTCCTCGATGTTCTCCTTCTTGCGAAGGAGCGCACCCTCGATCTGGTCGATGGTCTCGGACATGCGGGCGCGCGTCTGCTCGATCTGCATGCGCGCCAGGTCCGGGTCGTCCGTCTCGGCGATGCCGGGCGACGACGCGTGCGTGTGCTCGGGGAGCAGGTGGTTGGAGTCCACCAGCGGCCGCTCCGCCGGGACGCCGGCCGTCAGGCTCGCGTCACGCATGGTCTCGTCGTCGTCCCGCGTCACGTTCAGTTCAGCCATGGGTCCTCCCCTTTAGCGAAGCAGCCGGCCGATGACGAATCCGGCGATTCCGGCGATGAGCAGCGTCTGCAGCGGCTGCTCCTGAAAGCGGTGCTCAAAGCTGGCGCCCGCCTCGCGCGCCCGCCCGGCCAGCGCGTCCGTGCCGCCGCCCGTGCGATGCGTGGGCGACCCGTCGTACGGCTCGCCATACCCCGCGGAGGCGTGGCCCCCGTCGCGGTGCAGCACGCCTTCCAGCCGGTTGCGCACGGCATCCACGCCGCCCGACACCCGCTCGCGCACGGTGCCGGCCACGTCCGCCGCACGCTCGCGCGCCAGCTCCGACGCCTCCAGCACACGCTCCTTGGCCACGCCCGCGGCGCCCGTCACCTTGTCGATGGGCCGCACGCCGGCCCCGGCCCGCTCGCGCGCCGCGTCGACCTTGTCCAGGGCCTCGTTCTCGTCCTTGCCCAGGACGTCGCTCACCCAGCGGTAGTGGCGCTCCTCGTCCAGGGCGCAGCCGTCGATGATGCGCTTGATGTGCGTGGGCCAGGCGTTGGCCTTGGCCGCGTACGCGTCGTACTTGGTGCGCACGGACAGCTCGTTGGTGCGGAACGCCATGAGCGTGCCCCGGTCGCCGGCCAGCCCGCCCAGGCTCTGCAGCGCGAGCTTGAAGGGGCCGGTGGCGTGCGGCTGGTTCTTGGGCGTGCCGCCCAGCTCCGTGATGAGCTCGTTGAGCTCGCGGATGTGGCGCTCGTGGTCGCGGCGGTAGCCGGCGATCATGTCCGCGTGGTCGCGGTCCTGCAGCTTGTCCATCGCGATCTCGTACGCGCCCACCGCGTCATGGTCGAGCTGGAGCAGGTCGTTGAGACCTTCCAGGATCTCGGCCGTGGTCGCCGTCTGCGCGTGCCCCAGGTCGAGGCGCGTCGTGTCGGTATCCACCGCTCCTCCTTGGCGTGTCAGTGCTCCCGTTGCCTGCCCGTCCGCCGCGCTCCGGTTTTTTCGGACCGGGCGCCGACGGGAGTGCCCGGGTATGCACACACCGTACCGGAGCGTGCATTCCTGTATTTGGCGGATTTTTCGGGGCGCGCGGCGGTGTGTGCGGGGTTTGTGGAATCCGCGGGATTTGAAGGGACTGGGGGGTGCGGGCGTGCCCCTGCGCTGCGCTCCGGGTCGGGCTGCGCGCGCCGTAGGCAACGATACAACCGTTGCCAACGGCGCCGAGCCCCCTCCGCACGGGGACAACGGTACTGCTGTTGTCCCCGCGCTCCGGGCTCTCGGCCCTGCGGGCGCGCATCCCTCACGCGAACCGAAACGGCTCGCTGCGACGCCCACCCGCATCCCCGCATCCCATCTATCTTGCCTGCGGCAGCCTACTTGCAAAGCGTGACGCCGGCTCTTTTCGCGCGTCCGGGGGGTACGACGGCGCGAACCACTCAACCGGAGTGATACGTAGATGAAGCTCGTACGCAGGGCAGCCGTGCTGTCCATGATGGCCTTCACCCTGTCCGGATGCGCCGGCATGGGGCTGGAGAACGTGCTGCAGGCCCCCACCTTCACGGTGGACAACGGGCAGCAGGCACAGCTGCGGCTGCTGGGCCCCAGCGCACAGAACCCGCTGGGCGGGGCGGCCGTGCGGCTGTACGCCCGCGTGGGCAACCCCAACCCCATCGGCCTGACGCTCACGCGGCTCGTGGGACAGCTTCGGCTGCAGGGAAGCAACGCCGCGCGAGTGGACTTTCCCCTGGGCGTGCCGCTGCAGGCCGGCGGCGAGACGCTGGTGCCCATCGACATCGCCATCAACTTCAACGACCTGCCCGGGCTGGCCAACGTCGCCCGCAACGCGCTCTCCGGGCAGCCGATCAGCTATTCTCTGAACGGAACCGTGGGCGTGGACGCGGGGCTCCTCGGGCAGCCGACGTTCGGGCCGCTGGACCTGCTGCAGGGGAACCTGCGGGTCACGCGCTGAACGGCAGGGGACGAGGGAATAGGTAATAGGGAATAGGGAATAGCGGGCAACGGCGGACTCTTTATCTCTCATTGGACGGTCCATCTCGCACGGCGCGGGTGGACCGTTCCGTGCGTTTGGGAGGGCGATCGATCGCATCGAACCCGGGGCACGGCTCGCATGGACGGCATCGCATCTCCCCCCATCCCGCTGGCGGACGCGCTCGGTCCGGCGCGCGAACGCACGGCGGATTTTCTGCGCGCGCTGGATCCGGCGGCGCGTGTGGTGGTGTTCTGCCACTTCGATGCGGATGGGCTGGCGGCGGGCGCGCTCTTTGGGCGGGGACTGCGGCGGATGGGGTTCACGGACGTGCAGGTGGTGCACTCGGACCGCGGCGAGAACGCGTTCAGCGACGGTGCGCGGCGGCGGCTGGCGGCGCTCCATCCCGCGGCGCTCATCGTCACGGACCTGGGCGTGCAGTCCGCCGGCGTGCTCCCCGGCGTGCCGACGCTGTACGTGGACCATCACCGGCCCGAGGGCGAGCCCGCGGACGCGACGGTCGTGCTCGGCTACGGCTGGGAGCCCATCCCCGCCTCCGCCTGGCTCGCGTACGAGCTGCTGCGGCCGCTGGCGGACGTCGCGGACCTGGACTGGATCGCGGCGGTGGGCACCATCAGCGACCTGGGCGACAAGGCGCCGTGGGACGAGCTTCCCGGCATCCGCAAGCGCTGGACGGCCAAGTGGCTGCGCGAAGCCGTGTCGCTGGTGAATGCCGCCCGCCGCGCCAGCGCCTTCGACGTCGGCACGCCGCTGCAAATGCTGATGGAGGCGGATGGACCGCGCGCCATCGTGGAAGACGATGCGCTCGGCGCCGACCGGCTGCGCGCGTACCGGGCGGAGGTGCAGGCGGAGCTGGCGATCGCGCGCAAGCAGGCGCCGGTGTTCTCCGCCGATCAGCCGTGGGCGCTGGTCCCGCTGGACAGCGGCTGCCAGATTCACCCGCTGATCGCGCAGCAGTGGCGCACGCGGCTTCCGAAGTTCGCCGTGATCGCGGCCAACCGCGGCTACCTGCCGGGGATCGTGGCGTTCAGCTCGCGGACGTCGCGCAAGGACATGGTGCTCCCCGCCCTGCTCCGCGCCCCCGACATCGGCAGCGACGACGAGGCCAGCTACGGACGCGGCCACGACCAGGCCAGCGGCGGGCACCTTCCCGCTCCCATGTTCAACCGGCTGATGGACGCGCTCGGCTTCGACGAACGGGTGCACGTGCCGGAGTAAGGCGCGAAGCGCACACCGCGTCGGCGTGTACCCACCCGTGATGTCATCCTGAGGGAGCGCCCCCGCACACCGCCTGACCCACAGCGAGGCCATCGGCGCGACCGAAGGATCTGGTTGCAGCCGCGACGGCACTCGCCCGTGCTCGTCTCGAAACGCGACCGCAGCGTGCAGTTGCCCGTGCCTCCAAACCGCGAAGCGCAACCGCGGCAGCGTATACCCTCCCGTGATGTCATCCTGAGGGAGCGCCCCCGCGCACAGCCTGACCCATAGCGAGGCCATGGGCGCGACCGAAGGATCTGGTTGCAGCCGCGACGGCACTCGCCCGTGCCGGATCGGGCTCCGCGCGGGGCAGAGTGCGTGCTCCGGAGCGAGGACCCGTCAATCCGTCACGGGCGAGATCGTGCTCCGTGGCAACCAGATTCTTCGGCCGGCGCGACGGTGCCGTGCACGGGCGGCGATCCGTCCGCGCCGACCTCAGAATGACAGCCGGGGGCGGAGATTACTGAAAAAATTCCGTCATGGGCGATCCTGCTCCGTGGCGACCAGATTCTTCGGCCGGCGCCACGGTGCCGTGCACGGGCGCGGCGATCCGTCCGCGCCGACCTCAGAATGACAGCCGGGGGCGGAGATTACTGAAAGAAGTCCGTCACGGGCGAGATCGTGCTCCGTGGCAACCAGATTCTTCGGCTGGCGCGACGGTGCCGTGCACGGGCGCGGCGATCCGGCCGCGCCGACCTCAGAATGACAGTGGGAGGCGGAGAAACTGAAAAACGGCACAGAAACGAGAAGCGGGACGCCCCCCGGCGCCCCGCTTCTCGTTTCCCCCATCCATCCCTCTCAACTCCCCATGAATCTCCGGCGCCCCGTCCCCTCAAACGGGAACACCGGTCCTGCATCCCCCCATCTCCCGGAACCTTCCGCCCCTCAACGGTTAGCCCGGGTCCTTCCCCCACCCTCCGGACGTGCGCCCCTCAACGCAGAGGCCCGGTTCCCCACCCATCCTGCCCCCGGATCAGCGCCCCTCAACGCATCCCCGGGTCCTCCCCCACTCCTCCCGGATTCGCGCCCCTCAACGCGTCACCGGGCCCTCACCCCATCCATCCCCGGACTTCCCGCCCCTCAACGGTCCGTCCGGTCCTCACCCCCATCCCCCTGGAGCCTTCGCCCCCTCAAGCGAAGGGCTCCGTCCAGCATCCATCCCTCTCTCCCCACCTTCCCGGAAGCTCCGCCCCCTCAAGCGGAGCCCCGGTCCTGCACCATCCCTCGAGCCCGGCGGACGACGGAGTATCGGCTCAGGCTTCCTTGCCGGTGCCGGCCAGGATACCCACCGCGCGGTAGCACTTGTGGCAGTACAGCGCGGCCGCGTACTCGCCCTCGGGGTGCGTCACCGACGCAAAGCCGTTGGGGTCGATCTCGGGCTCGATGAACGCGAGCACCTCCACGGTGTCCGGGCCGCACAGCGGACACGGAACGTTCGACGGGTCCTTGCGATACGCCATCAGCAGCTCGAGTGCTTCGGCGTCCGTGAACGGGCCCTTGGGCTGCGGGAGGGCCTCGGCCAGTTCCTTGGCGATGCGGTTCATCTGAGCCTCCTCTTCCGTTATCTGCCAGTCGTCCGCCGATACCATTCGGTAGCGCTTTCGAGTGGTGACATCTAAAGCAACCGCCGTGCCACACCGCCCTCACCGTAACCTCAAGCCAGCCAACGCATTACCGAGAACAGAAAGACCCGGCGCTGAGGCCGGGTCCGTGTACCCGAGACTCGGCCTGTGTACCGCGAGCCGTTCGACTGGCAAGGCTAGCAAGCCACGGGCCAATATCGACCCTGACACCGCTTTCGTAGCACATTCGGTCACAGAATGTATAATGCCCCACCCACGCAATTCCTAGCCAAACCGCTTTCCTGAACAACGGCAACGACTTGTCTCGCATGAGGAAACGGAGGGAGCGGAGAAAGCGCCTGGCTCTTCTCCATTCCCTCCGTTCCTTCTACGTGCCAATTGGTTTCCGCGGTTCTCCGCGTCTTCCGCGTGAGCCCCGCCGTCCGTCAGCTGCCGGACACGGGGGGATTGGATGCGGGGAGCGGCGGCGAATCGGGCCGCAGCGTGCGCTCGAACAGCTCGTAGATGCGGCGGTACTCGTCCGCCCACGAATCCGCCCGGACGAAGGCGTGGTCCTCCACCGGATAGACGGCCAGCTCCCAGTTGGTCTTGCCCAGCTCGATGAGCCGCTGCGACAGCCGCACGATGTCGCTGAAGTGCACGTTCACGTCCACCATGCCGTGCGCCATCAGCAGGTCGCCGCGCAGCCCCTCGGCAAAGTAGATGGGCGACGAGCGGCGGTAGGCCACCGAGTCTTCCAGCGGCGTGTTGAGGATGCGGGCCGTGTAGGGGTGGTTGTAGTGCGCCCAGTCCGTCACGGAGCGCAGGGCCGCGCCGGAGCGGAAGGTCTCCGGCTCCGTGAACAGCCCCATGAGCGTGATGAACCCGCCGTACGAGCCGCCGTACAGGCCCACGCGGCGGGCGTCCACGCCCTCGTTGGCCACCATCCACCGGGCCGCGTCCACGTGGTCGCTCAGGTCCTTGCCGCCCATGTGCCGGTAGATGCCCGTGCGCACCGCCGCGCCGTATCCCGCCGAGCCGCGGAAGTCCACGTCCATGACCGTGTAGCCGCGCGAGGCCAGCAGGTGGTTGAACATGTACTCGCGGAAGTACGAGCTCCACCCGCGATGCGCGTTCTGCAGGTACCCCGCACCGTGCACGAACAGCACGCCGCCGCCGTGCGCCTGCGCCCCTACGTCGCGGGGACGGTAGATGCGGGCGTACACCATCTGCCCGTCCTGCGCGCGAAAGCTGACCACCTCGGGGCGGATCCACGGCCCCGCGCGGAACTCGGCCGTGCGCGACTCCGTCACCTGGCGGGGACGGGCACCGGCCTCGTTGGGCATCAGGTACAGCTCCGGCGGCGTGTCGGCCGTGGAGTGCAGCAGGGCCAGCCAGCGCCCGTCCGGCGAGACCGTCGCCTCCGTCCATCCCTCCAGCGGGGTGATGCGCCGGCGCGCGCCGCCCGTCACCGGCACGGCGTACAGCGCCTGCTCGCCGGGGTGCGTCTCGCTCGTCGTCAGGTAGAAGGTGCGGCGGTCCGGCGACAGCGCCAGCTCGCGCACCTCCCACGCGCCCTGCGTGACGGGCGTGGCCTGTCCCCCCGTGGCGGGGACGGTGTACACGTGCGCCCACCCCGAGCGCTCCGACATGAAGTACACGCGGTCGTCCGACACCCATCCGGCCGTGCTGATGCCGGGGCCGCCCACCCACGCCGTGTCGCGCAGCTCGTCCACCACCACGGGCCGGGCGTCCGGCCCCACCGTGTAGATCCACCGGTTCTCGTAGTCCGCCGGCTGCCCCATCAGCAGCGCGCGGTCCGTGGTGGGCGCCCAGCCGATGCCCGTCATCGTCACCTTGCGGGCCGTGTGGGCGCTGTCCGGCTGGATCCAGGTGAGCCGCGACGTCTGCAGGTCCAGCAGGGCCGCGCGGCTCGTGCCCTCCACGTCGCCCACCTTGGTGCGGACGTTCCGCGGCTCCGTGTATCCGCTCTCCGTCACCCAGAACGGCACGACGGTTTCCTGGGCACCCTCCGCCCGCTCCGCCACGGTCATCAGCACGTAGCGGCCGGACGGCGACACGTCGGCGAACGCCACGCGCGTGTTGCGGCCCACGTACACGGGGCGCACGGGGTTGCGCAGCGAGTCCAGCCGCTCCGCGCGCAGACGCTGCTCCTCGCGGTCGCGCACCACGTCGAACAGCTCCGTCTGCTGCTCGCGGAGGATGGCGCGCTGTCCCTCGCGCGCGGGGTCGCGGGGCGCGGCCTCCAGGCGGATGTCCGTGAGCTGGCGCACCGTGCCGCCCTCCACGGGGGCGGCGAACAGGTTGTTGGCGCTGAACCAGTAGACCGTGCGCCCGTCCAGCGACAGCTCCGGCCCCGACTCGCGCGCGGGCGTCTGGGTGATGCGCCGCTCGCGCCCGTCCGCGTCCACCACGAACACGTCGCCCAGCCGCTCGAACGCGCGGCGGGTGCGGTCGCGGCTCCATCCCGCGTCGCCCTGGGGCGGGAGCACCCAGTCCGCCGCGGAGTCCGCCACCATCTCCGGCGCGCCGCCCCGGACGGCCACGCGGTACACGTGCGAGGCCGTGTCGGCGGCTTCCGGGGTGCGCCAGCGGAAGTACACCCAGCGGCCGTCGGCGCTGAAGCGCACCTGGTCCGGCGAGCGGCCCACCAGGTCGGTGCCGCGCATGATGTTGCGCACGGACAGGTCGAAGCCGGGCCGCGGCGCCGCCGGTTGCGCGGCCGCCGGGGCACACGCGGCCGCCACGGCCAGCACGGCCGCTCCGCGCACGAAGGAACGGATCATCGCACGATGGATTTGCAGGGGTGGGGAGATGGATTGGGACTGCTAGCAGATTAGCAGCGGATGCCGTTCCGCCGCAACGCCGGGCGGAGGAAGGCGGCCGGGCATTCGTCCTGAGCGGCTGAAGCCGCCGCAACAACTGCGGAAAGCCCCACAAACTGCGTGGGGCTTCACGAGCAAGGGAAAGGGTGCGATGGGGTAGCGGGCATCCGTCCTGAGCGGCTGAAGCCGCCGCAACGACTGCGGAAAGCCTCACAAACTGCGTGGGGCTTCACGAGCCAGGGAAAGGATGCGAAGGGGGGGCGGGCATCCGTCCTGAGCGGGTAAACCCGCCGCAACGACTGCGGAAAGCCTCACAAACTGCGTGAGGCTTCACGAGCCAGGGAAAGGATGCGAAGAGGGAGCGGGCATCCGGCCTGAGCGGGTAAACCCGCCGCTGGGAAAGCGGTAAGCCTCGTCTCGGCTCGCTGCGCTCGCCGAACGGGGCTTCAACTGCGTGAACTTCGCCCCGGTGCACACCGCGTGGCAGGATGCCGAGTCCCGGTGGCACCGGCTTCGCCCCGGTGCACACCGGCCGCGGGCGCACGGGCTGTCGGCGAAGGCCGACATTGCGGGTTCATTGCCGCGAATTCATTCGCCGGGGGCACGGGGCCCGGCCGCGTGGCAGGATGCCGTGTCCCGGTGGCGCCGGCTCCCCGCCCCGGTGCACATCCGCCGCCCGTGCACGAGCCGTCGGCGAAGGCCGACATCACGTTTTCGGTGCCGCGAATTCATTCCCCGGGGTCGGGCTCCGCCATGCAGCACAGGCTCGTCTGCTGCCCGTCCCCCATCCGGCCCACCGGACAGACAGCCGCGGAACGGCACATCCCCGCCCGCGTCGTCCCTCATCCGCCGAAGAGCACTACTCCGGCAGGTCGATCTCGGGCTTGTCGGGGTGCGGGCGGTAGATCACGCCCACGCGGCCGATGGACTGCACGGCCACGGCGTTGTCCAGGCGCGCGGCCAGGGCCTCGGTGCCTTCGCGGGTGCCCATGGGCGCGGCCTCCAGGATCTTGACCTTGAGCAGCTCGCGCGTGTTGAGCGCCTCTTCCAGCGAGCGCACCGTCTGGTCCGTGATGCCTTCCTTGCCCACGAACACCACCGGCTTCAGGTGATGCGCCAGCGACTTGAGGTGCGCGCGCTGCTTGGGGGTGATCTCCACGTCCGTCTTCCGCTCTGCTGGTTGAGAATTGCCTGCCGGTCCCGCTTTCCCAAGATAGCGAGCCACGTGCCGCCGCGCAGGATTGGGGGGCGGATGCCGTGCACGCCGTACTCATGTGTTTACTCCGTGCCCATCGTGGCACAAGCGGATCGCGCGGGTGGTATTCGGGTTTTGTTCGGATTGCGTGCGCTACCCGAGAGACCCGGATGTCTGCCCTGCCACGCTGGATCGAGCCCCAGCTGCTTTCCCTCGCGCCGAGCGTTCCGGCCGGCGCGGGGTGGATCCACGAGCTCAAGTACGATGGATACCGGCTGCACCTGCGCCTGGAGGATGGCGGCGTGCGCCTGCTCACCCGCCGCGGCCACGACTGGGCGGAGCGGATGCCGGCGCTGGCCCACGCCGCGCAAGCGCTCGCGGCCGAGACGGCGTACCTGGACGGCGAGCTGGTGGTGCTGAACGACGAGGGCCATCCCGACTTCGACGCGCTGCACGCCTGGATCCGCAGCAGCCGCAAGCGCGTGCCGGGGATGCTGGCGTTCCAGGCGTTCGACCTGCTGCACCTGGACGGCGAGGACCTGCGCACGGTGCCGCTCATCGAACGGAAGGCGGAGCTCGCCGCACTGCTCGCCGGCTCCGGCGCGGCGGGGCGGACGGTCCGCTACGTGGACCACCTGGAGGGGAACGGCGCGCTCTTCTTCGACCGCGTGCGCGCGGCGGGGCTGGAGGGCGTGGTGTCCAAGCGCGCCGCCAGCCGCTACCGCCCCGGGATGCGCGCGGCGGACTGGGTCAAGACCAAGTGCTGGGAGCGCTACGACCTCGTCGCCGTGGGCTTTACGGGCGCGCTGAGCTCCGTGCTGCTGGCCACGGAGGAAGAGGGCGTGCTTCGCTACGTGGGGCGGGTAAAGGGCTGGGTTACGCGGAAGTCCGAGGCGGGGCTGGTGGCGGCGCTGAGCGAGTGCGAGACGGATGCGTGGCCGCTGTCTGGCCGGCCGCCGTCGGTGAAGGGGGCGCGGTGGGTGCGGCCGGAGCTGACGGTGACCGTGACCGCGCTCCCCCGCGAGGAGACCGAGCCCCTGCGCCACGCCACCCTGCGCGACTGGCGCCCCCGCAACGTGCTCAAGCTGCTGCGGTGAGCAACGTGAATGAGGAGGAGGATGCGGATTGGGAACGGCCGGCTCCCGTCCCCCCGGCGCGCCTCCGTCCCCCCGGCGAATGAATTCGCGGCAATGAACCCGCAATGTCGGCCTTCGCCGACGGCTCGTGCCGGGTGGAAGTCAGTGCAACGGTGCGAGGCTCCTTCGACGCTCGTGCCCCGGCAACCCGTGTGCACCGGGGCGGGGTTCGAGCAGTTGAAGCCTCGTTCGGCGAGCGCAGCGAGCCGAGACGGGGCTTACCGCTTTCCCAGCGGCGGCTTTAGCCGCTCAGGACGGATGCCCGCCCCCACACCCTGATCGCTGCCCACTCTTTGCTGTATCTCCGCCACAACGAAAAAGACCCGGCATCCGCACCGGGCCCATCACTTTCGCACTTTCGCACTTTCGCACTTTCGCACTCACGCACTTCCGCACTTCCGTCACAGCCAGTCCTTCCGCTTGAAGTACATGAACAGCACCGCTCCCACGCTGATCATCAGCACCAGCGCCCACAGGTATCCGTAGCCCCAGTGCAGCTCGGGCATCACGTCGAAGTTCATCCCGTAGATGCCGGCGATCCACGCCATGGCCATGAGGATGATGGACCACGCCGCCATCAGCCGCATGGTCTCGTTCAGCTTGTTGCTGGCGAGGGAAAGCTGGCCCTCCATGGCGCCGTTCAGCAGGTCGCGCAGGGTGTCGATCTCCTCGGCCACGCGGATGGCGTGGTCGTGGATGTCCTGGAAGTACGGCAGCATGTCCGGCTGCAGGAACGGGATGTCGCGCCGCAGCAGCGAGCCGATGACCTCGCGCTCCGGGCCCACCATCCGCCGGAACAGCGCCAGCTCGCGGCGCATTCCCAGGACGGTCTGCATGTCCTCGGAGTTGCGGCGCTGCTCCATCACCCCCGTCTCCAGCTCGGCCACGCGCTCCGAGAAGTGGTCCAGCACGGGAAAGTACCCGTCCACCACCAGGTCCAGCACCGCGTGGGCCAGCACCCCCGGCGCGCGGAACCGCTCGGGGTTGCCCCGCCAGCGCGCCAGCACCTCCGTGAGCTCCTCGATGCGGTGGTCGTGCACGGTCACGACGTAGTTGCCGCCGATGAAGGCGTGCAGCTCGTTGAGCGCCATGCGCCCGCGCTCCTGGTTGATGCGCGCCGCATACATCACCAGGAAGAAGTAGCCGGGATAGCGGTCGATCTTGGGGCGCTGGCGGCCGCGGACGGTGTCTTCCACCGCCAGCGGGTGAAAGTCCATCTCCGCGCGCAGGAACTCCGCCTCGGGCGCGCCCGGGGCGGCGATGTCGATCCACACCAGCGGCGGGTCCTTTTCCTCCCGGCCTGTGGTACCGCGGTGGATGACGGCCAGCGCCGTGGCCAGGGGAACGGCGTGCACGCCCGTCTGCGTTTCGGCGTACGCGTGGATGCGCGTACGCGGTTCGGCGATGGATTCGTCCTCGCAGAGCGGATCGATGATCTCGTCAGCGGGCCGCGCGGCGACGCTCATATCCGGGGACGGTGTTGGTGATGGCGGCGGTGAGCACTTCCACCACCCCCAGGATCACGTGCGGCATCCACACCCGGTCGTCAAAGCCCAGCATCCACGGCGACACGGCCAGCAGCACGCCGCCCAGGGCGTCCAGCATCAGGTGCACGGGCATCTGGATCTTCCGTACCGCGCCCATCTCGTAGTCCGTAAAGGCGCTGTACAGCAGCACGCCGGCGCCCAGCACCACGGGAACCCACCGCGCCGCCTCGTTGTCCGCAAAGCCCAGCAGCCAGGGGCTGGCGATCAGCAGCGCGCCCAGCAGGTAGTCCAGAATGCCGTGGATGCGGGTGGGAAGTCGCATCGCTCCGCCTCGTTGAGTGCAAGGTTTGTCCTGCTTTTCCAGCCGCTGTCGGCGCGCGGATTTGCAAGCGCCGCGCCGCGTCTGGGTTTTTCGGCTGCCGGGAACGCAGGTGAGGATGGAGATCCGGCGAAGGGCAAGCTGTTACGGCGCCCGCTTCGCGGGGCCCCTCACCCCCCGGCCCCCTCTCCCGCAAACTGCGCGGAGGGGGAGAACTTCGTGCTCCAGCTCACGATTGGCCCGGGACTGGATCCGATCCCGCTGATCCTCGTCCCTCCGCCTCCCCCTACCGCCACCCTTCCACGATCCGCTCCCGCGGCGCGGTGAGGCCGGCGTCCGGGTGCAGCCACGCGGCCAGCGCCTCGATCCCGTCCACAACGCGCGGCCCGGAGCGGCTGAAGTACGCGCTGTCGCCCACCGCCGCGCGCCCGCCGTCGATGGCGGGCGCGGCCAGGCGGCGCAGCTGCGCGCGGGCTTCGTCGGCGTCCTGGCGGGCCCGGTCCATGGCGTAGCCGCAGGGGACGAGCAGCAGCCGGTCGGGGTCCAGCCCCTCCGCGCGGCTCCAGGGAATCTCCAGTGAGTGCGATCCCGCCTCGCCGACGAGGTTGTCGCCGCCGGCCAGCGTCACCATCTCCGGCACCCAGTGGCCGGGCGCAAAGGGCGGGTCCAGCCACTCCAGCGCCAGCACGCGCGGCCGCGGGCGCCCCGCCACGGCCTCGCCCACGCGGTCCACGCGCCCGCGCAGCCGCGCCACCGCCTCGTCTCCCCGCGCAGAGTGGCCGGCGGCATCGGCCACCTGGCGCATGGTGTGGAGAATGCCGTCCAGCGTGTGCGCATCCAGCGAAGCCACCGCGGGACGCCAGGGGAGGGCGGCAACGGCCTCATCCACCGAGCCCGTGGGGACGGCGCACACCTCGCAGACGGCCTGGGTCAGGATCACGTCCGGCCGCACCTCGCGCAGCGCATGGACGTCGATCTCGTAGACGCTGCCGTACTCCAGCATGCAGCGGCGCACCTCCGCGTCGATCTGCCCGCTGGTGAGCCCGGCGGGGTCGAAGCGCGAGCGGCTCAGGCGCGGCAGGCGAAGGGCCTCCGGCGGGTAGTCGCACTCGTGCGAGATGCCCACGAGGTGGTCCTGCAATCCCAGCGCGTACACGATCTCCGTGGCGCTGGACAGCATCGATGCAATGCGCATCCGGTTCGGTTCCGTTCGGTTCGTTCTGCGGAGAGCGGCGTCCGGCCGGTGCATCTCCCGCGCGAGGCGGTCCGCGCGGCGCCCCGTCCGCCGCGCAAGATAGAGCCTGCCGCCCGCCGGGGCGATAGCGGACCTTCGCGCTCCTTGCACGTCTTGCACGTCTTGCACGTCTTGCACGTCTTGCACGTCTTGCACGTCTTGCACGTCTTGCACGCGCGCGGGCAAACGGCCTAGCTTACCGCCGCCACCGTCCATCCTACAGAAGGCGCCCCCTGATGCAGATCATCCGCGAGCCGCGCGTCACCCTTATCACGCGCCAGGAATTCCTCTATCCCGAGCACATCGACTGGGAAAGCGACAGCGACGTTGCAGGAGAGGTCGTCGCGGAGTTCGCGGGGCGGATGTGCTATCTCTCCTTCGGTGAGGACGCCGGCCTCGAGGGTGGACACAAGAGCATCCCCGGCCGCACGAGCAACGAGGCATACCTCGGCAACATCCTCCAGGTCAAGCACGGCAGCGTGCTCGAACACGCGGTCTGGACGGTGCTGATCGAAGGCGTCAGCCGCTCGCTCACACACGAGCTCATCCGGCACCGGGCCGGATTCGGCTTCTCGCAGCTGTCGCAGCGATACGTGGACGAGTCCAATATCGGCTTCGTGGTACCGCCGGAAATCTCCGAGGGCTCCCGGAGCTTCGAGATCTGGACGGAGGCGTGCGAGCAGTCGCTGGAGAGCTACCGGACGCTGCTGGACGAGATGGCCAACCAGGTGGGCGACGACGGCCCAGCCACGATGCGAAAGAAGCGCGCGCGCCAGGCTGCCCGCGCCGTCCTTCCCAACTGCGCCGAGACCAAGATCGTGGTGACGGGCAACGCCCGGGCATGGCGCCACTTCATGGAGATGCGCGGAAGCGGCTCGGCGGACGTGGAGATCCGCCGGCTCGCGAACGCCGTGCTGCGGATCATGCGGGACGAGGCGGCGCACATCTTCGGCGACATGCACATGGTGCCGCACTCAGACGGGACCGAGACCGTGGAGACGCCGCACAGCAAGGTGTGAGGATCGGGGAGAGTACGGTCAGATATCCACCAGTGCATCTGACAGGCTGGTCGGCAAGAACCACTCTCTCCCCAACTCTTCGTACATCCGCCCCAAGTTCGTCAGCCGCCGCCAGACGAACATGATGTGTGCGATGAACTCGAACTGCCCTTGGGGCAGATCGAGCGAGCGCACCCATTCCTCGTCCGGCGCATCGCGGGCTCGGTAAGCAGGTAGGATCGTATGGCTGCAACGTTGGTCTCCGCGTGTGGCTGGTTCACCATCTCGCGCAGGGCTACCAGTTCCTGGTACGACCACCAGATCGGCAGCCACTCGGGCACGCGCTGCCAGAAGTCGTAGCGCAGAACCACCGCGAGGAAGTGCCGTACGAGATCGAGAAAGGCGGCTGCGGCCTCGTTTCGCGTTTCGTCCGATCGCGCCCCTTCGTACGAGGCGAACGCGTATTCCAGCTCGTGGCTCTGATCTACGAATTTCTGGAACGCTGCGTAGAGCTTGCTGCGTTTGGCGTACGTCTCCAAGGGGCGCAACGTGAGTGGATCTTGAGATTCGATCCGGTTGCGCAACGGGATGTGGAGCACCTTGCTCTTCTTTTGCGCGTAGTCCGGGTCCTGCGGAATGATCACCTTCTCGATTAGATCGTTCAGGCACACGAAGTAGATCCGACGGGTGGACAGCTCCACCAGGAACAGCAGGACGGGAATCGCGGCACCGATCGCCTGTACCGTCAGCAGCTCCGTTGTTTCCAGCCGCAGGCGCACGACTGGAATCTCCGCAGTTTCAGAAGGATCTTCCCGCAACGGCCCGATCTCTACATTTCGGCGGCCGCGCACGCGCAACACTCCCTCGTCGACCACCTCGGTCGATTTCACCTGCACGAGCAGCATCTCTCCTACGGTGGCGGATTCCGTCGCACTCACGGGTTCAAAGAGCTCGATGAGCAGGTCGATTCCGTAATCCGGCCTGTACTCGCGGATCACCCAGTGGTCCGGGAGCAGGTCCCGCACGATCTGGATGGACCTGTCTTCCATGACGTGCTGGAGGACCCGCTTCTTCGTGGAGGCCATGGGAGAGGTGAAAATGCGCAGAGGACGGCACGGAAGGACCGGCTGCCCAAGATCTGGGCTGGCACTCCGTCCAGCAAGCCCGTGCTCGCGATTCGGGACCGGACCGGCCGCGAACCCTTCCCCAGGCACCCCGCGGCCGGTTACCATGTACCACCGGCCCTGCGGTTCGCCGCCGATCATCCTCATCCAAAGCGCTATCCCGCACGCGAATGCCCATCTCACAGGACCAGGCCCGAACGATCCGCGACCGGCTCATCCAGGGGCGGCCGGCGGACGAGATGGTGGGCCTGCTGGGCGCGACCGACGCCGACGAGCGCCCCATCCCCCCGCGCGTGCCCGGCCTGCGCGAGTGGAGCGCGGAGGCCCATCAAAAGCGCGTGGCGTTCGTCGCGGAGCAGGGCGTGGAGATCCCGCACCTGACGGGCGACGCGCCCCAGGTGGACGCGTCCACCATGCGCGGCAGCATCGAGAACTTCATCGGGTTCGCGCAGGTCCCCGTGGGGCTCATCGGGCCGCTGCGGGTGAACGGCATCCACGCGCGCGGCGACTTCTACGTCCCCCTGGCCACCTCCGAGGGCGCCCTCGTGGCCAGCCACGACCGCGGCGCGCACCTGGTGACGGCCGCCGGCGGCGCCATCTGCCTTACGACCACGGAGCAGGTGCAGCGCGCGCCGGCGTTCGTCTTCGGGGCCATGGCGCAGGCGGCGCACTTCGCGGCGTGGGCGGTGGGGCAGTTCGAGGCGCTGCAGGAGATCGTCTCGCGCGTCACGCGGCACGGGCGGCTCATCGACGTCTCCACGCACATCGAGGCCAACCAGGTCTACCTGATCTTCGCGTTCCACACGGGCGACGCGGCGGGGCAGAACATGGTGACGTTCTGCACGGCGGCCATCTGCGAGGACCTGCTGGCGCGCACGCCCGTGCAGCCGCGCTACTGGTTCCTCGAATCCAACATGTCGGGGGACAAGAAGGCCACGGCGCTCTCGTTCCTGCAGACGCGCGGGCGCAACGTGACGGCCGAGGCGCACATCCCCCGCGCGCTGGTGGAGGGGGTGCTGCACACCACGCCGGAGCGGATGGCGGACTACTGGCGCGTGAGCTTCGTGGGCGGCGTACGCACGGGCTCCATCGGGGTCAACGGGCACATCGCCAACGGCATCGCGGCGCTGTTCCTGGCGTGCGGGCAGGACGTGGCGTGCGTGAGCGAGGCCAGCGTGGGCGTCACCCGGCTGGAGGTGACGGACGCGGGCGACCTGTACGCGGCCGTGAGCCTGCCCAACCTGATCGTGGGCTCGGTGGGCGGCGGCACGCGGCTGCCCACGGCGCAGGAGTGCCTGCGCATCATGGACTGCCTGGGCGACGGGCGCGCCAGCAAGCTCGCGGAGATCTGCGCGGCCGTCACGCTCGCCGGCGAGCTTTCCATCGTGGGCGCCCTGTGCTCCGGCGACTTCGCGCGGGCCCACGCGGCGCTGGGCCGGGGCTCGCGGTGAGGACGGCGGGCGCGGGGATCGGGGCGATGCGGATCGGCTCGAGGGCGGGCATCCAGAAGGCGGGCGTCCCAGGGACGAGCATCCAGATGGCCGGCACACACCCGGCCGAGCGAATGAATTCGCCGCAACGACCACACGAAGTCCGCCTGCGCGGACTGGCGGCTGCCGTCGCGGCCGCGAGGATCCGGCACGGGCATGAAGTTCAGCCTCCCCCAGGGGTTGTTGGGGGAGGTGCGAGCCTGGGCGAGCGGTGGGGGCGCTGCTCGGAGCCCGACCTCGTGCAGGAACGATGAACAGCCTCGCCAGCGCGCCGGCGCCGCTCGCGGGGCGGATGTGGACCTACCAGCGCGAGCGGTTTCCCCTGGCGGCGTACGTGCCGCTCATCGGGATCTCGGCGGCGGCGGCGGCGGGGTACTCGTCCGCGGCACGGGGCGGGGCGGGGCTGCCGCCGTGGCCCGTGCTCCTGGTCGGCGTGGCGACGGGGATCGCGTTCTTCTTCCTCCTGCGCGTGGCGGACGAGCACAAGGACGCGCACGTGGACCGGCAGTTCCGGCCGGAGCTGCCCGTGCCGCGCGGGCTCGTCTCCCTGGCGGAGCTGCGGCGCGCCGGGGCGGTGGTGGCGATCATCGTGTTCCTGGCGAATCTGCTCGTGGCGCCGCGGCTGCTCCTGGCGCTCGTCCCGGCGGCGCTGTGGGCGGCGCTGATGGCGCGCGAGTTCTTCGTGGCGGAGTGGCTGCGGGCGCGCCCGGCGGCGTACCTGCTGAGCCACATGGGGATCATGCCCCTGCTCTTTACCTACCTCACGGGGCTGGACTGGCTGGCCGCGGGGGCGGACCCGCCGCGCGCGCTCCCCCTGTTCCTGGGGCTCGCATTCCTGAACGGCATCCTGGTGGAGATCGGCCGGAAGATCCGCGCGCCGCGGGACGAGCGCGAGGGCGTGGAGACGTACACCGCCACCTGGGGCGTCCGCGCGGCGCCGACGGTCTGGCTGGCGGCGCTGCTGCTGGCGGCCGTGCTGGGCGCGCTCGCGGCGCCGCGGGCCGTGGCGGACGCCGCCGCCATCGCGCTGGCCGTGCTGGGGATCGCGGCCGCGCTGCCGGCCGTCGCGTTTCTCCGCCTCCCTTCCTCCGCCCGGGCCAAGCGGATCGAGACCGCCGCCGGGCTGTGGACCCTCGCCTCCTACCTGCTGCTCGCCCTCACGCCGTACCTCTTCGGATGACGGACCGGACATCGCCCATGGCATCCTGGCCCATCCACGCGGGCGGCGCCGTGCCCCCGCTGGACGCCGTCGGCGGCAAGGCGCGCAACCTGGCCCTGCTGCGGGAGGCCGGCGCGGACGTGCCGCCGTGGATCGCCATCGGCACGGCGGCGTTCGAGCGGCTGGTCACGGGCGCGGACGCATCCACCGAGGCGGACGCGGAGGCCGTGCGCGCCCGGGTGCTGGGGATGGAGCTGCCGGCGGACTTCCGCGCGGCAATCGGCGGGGCGCTGAACGCGGCGGGGCTGCGGGGCTCACTGCTGGCCGTCCGCTCGTCCGCCGTGGGGGAGGACGGGGCGGCGGCCTCGTTCGCGGGGCAGTTCGACACCGTGCTGGGCGTCCGCGCAGGCGGCGACGCGGCGGAATTGTGGGATGCCATCCGGCGCGTGTGGGCCTCCGCCTTCAGCGCGCACGCGGCGGCGTACCGGGCGCGGCACGGCGGGGCGCCGCCGCGGATGGCCGTCATCGTCCAGCAGATGGTGGACGCGCAGGCCGCGGGCGTGGCGTTCTCGGCGGATCCCGTGCGCGGCACGCCGGACGTGGCGGTCGTGAGCGCGGTCTTCGGGCTGGGCGAGGGGCTGGTAAGCGGGGAGCTGGATGCGGATACCTACCGCGTCTCATCCGCCGGCGCCGTGGATGCCGAGATCGCGGCCAAGGACCGCGCGCTGGGACTGCAGCCGGACGGCGGGAGCGCGTGGATTCCCGTCCATCCCAACGATAGCGTGCAGCCCGCGCTGACGGAGGACGAGGCGCGCCGCATCGCATCCTCCGCGCGCACGCTGGCGGACCGGTTCGGCGCGCCGCAGGACGTGGAGTGGGCGCTGGCGAACGATCCCGCCGGGGGCGAGCGGCGGCTGTTCATCCTGCAGACGCGTCCCATCACCACTCTCGCGCCGAACGCATCCGCATCCCCCGTGGCCCCGGCGGACGGGGAGCGGCGGATCTGGGACAACAGCAACATCGTCGAGAGCTACAGCGGGGTCACGACGCCGCTGACGTTCAGCTTCGCGCGGTCGGTCTACGAGGAGGTGTATCTCCAGTTCTGCCGGCTGCTGGGGGTGAGCGAGGCGCTGCTGGAGGAGCACCGGCTGGTGTTCGCCAACATGCTGGGGCTGGTGAACGGGCGGGTGTACTACAACCTGCTCAACTGGTACCGTGTGCTGGCGCTGCTCCCCGGCTACACGGTGAACCGCGAGTTCATGGAGCGGATGATGGGCGTCCGCGAAAAGCTCGCCGATCCGCCGGCCGTGGCCACCGTCGCCGGCAAGTGGGAGGACACGGGGCGCACGGTGCGGATGGTGGGCAAGCTCATCTCCGCGCAGCGCAGCCTGAAGGGGGAGGTGCCGGCGTTCCACGCGCGGGTGGATGCGGCGCTGCGGCCGCTGGCGGGCGTGGACCTGGCTTCGAAGAGCGCGGACGAGCTGGCGGCCATCTACCGCGACCTGGAGGAAAAGCTCCTTCGCCACTGGCGCGCGCCCCTGGTGAACGACTTTTTCGCCATGATCTTCTTCGGCGTGCTGGTGAAGCTGGTGGAGAAGTGGATTCCCGGCGCCCCGCCCACGCTGGCCAACGACCTGCTGTGCGGCGAGGGCGGCATCATCAGCACGGAGCCGGCGAAGCGGGTGCTGGAGCTGAGCGCCCGCGTGGCCGCCGATCCCGCGCTCACCGCGCTCTTCGACGGGGAGCCGGACGACGCGGCGCTGTGGGCGCGGCTGGGGGAGGCGCAGGAGCACGCGGACTTTGGCGGGGAGGTGCGGGCGTACCTGGAGCGCTTCGGCGACCGCTGCGCCAACGAGCTCAAGCTGGAAACGCTCACGCACGGCGACGACCCGACGTTCCTCGTCCGCTTGATCCGCACCTACGCGCGGGCCGGTGCCCTCCGCGAGCAGCCGGGGAACCACGAGGCGCAGGTGCGCGCGTCGGCGGAGGAGACCGTGCGGTCGCGGCTGGGCGGCGTGCGGCGGCGCGTGTTCTTTCGCGTGCTGGGGCAGGCGCGCACGCGCATCCGCGATCGCGAGAACCTGCGCTTCGAACGGACGCGGGTGTTCGGCGCGGTGCGGCGCATCTTCCTGGGCATCGGGGCGCGGCTGGCGGAGGCGGGGCGGCTGGACGCGCCGCGCGACGTGCTGTACCTGCGCGTGGACGAGATCTTTGCGCACCTGGACGGCACCGGCGTCACGGGCGACCTGCGCGCGCTGACGAGCCTGCGCAAGGCGGAGTTCGCGGCGTACGAGCGCGCGCCCGCCCCGCCGGACCGCTTCGAGACGCGCGGCCCGCCCGCGGAGTTCGTGGCGGCGCTGGCGCCCGCCGCCGCCCCGTCCGGCGAGCTGCGGGGGACGGGGTGCTCGCCGGGCATCGTCCGCGCGCCCGTGCGCCTGGTGCGCGACCCCAACCACGCGGGCGAGCTGGCGGGGCACATCATGGTGGCGGAGCGCACCGATCCCGGATGGACGCTGCTCTTTCCCGCCGTGGAGGGGATCCTGGTGCAGCGCGGCTCCCTGCTGAGCCACAGTGCCATCGTGGCGCGCGAGCTGGCGCTGCCGTGCGTGGTGGGGATCGCGGGGCTGATGGATACGCTGCGCGACGGCGAGATGGTGGAGATGGACGGCACCGCCGGGACGATCCGGCGGTTGGAAGCGTTGGATGGGGCGGACGGGATGCCGGGCAGGGCAGACGTCGCAGAGGTGGGAAAATAGCGACCGTGGACGAAGCCCCCGCCTGAGCGGCTAAAGCCGCCGCTGGGACTGCCACAAGCCCTGTCTCGCGCTGACGCGCTCTGCGAACAGGGCTTCAGAAAATCAAAGAAGGGCGATGCTCTCGGCTCGCACGCGGGTTCTCCTCCCCCGCGCGGTTTGGGGAGGACGGGGAAGGGGGCGCTCCGCTGCCGGCAAGGTCTTGCCGGGCGTGTGCGGCGCTCGCGGCACGCACGTGAATCCCTTCGCCTGCACCGTTTACCCGGCTGACGCCGCGACGGAAGGTCTCCCCCTCTCCCGTACAGGGCAGGCAATCGCGGGGGCCGAAAGGGTTGTGTACGGGAGAGGGGGCCGGGGGGTGAGGGGCCCGCCGGGAGCCGGCGATCCGGTGCCGTTACCGTTCTCCCTCCCCCGCGCAGTTTGCGGGGGAGGGTCGGGGAGGGGGGCGGGCCGCTTCCGGCGCGATCCGTCCATCCGCAGCACTACAGCCATGGCATCGGAGCCCGTGCGTGTCGCGGGGCACTTGCCTGGCGAAGTAGATTCCTCGGTCGGCGCCATGGCTTCGTCGGATTGACGGTTCCGGCGGCGCCTCCCTCGGAATGACAGATCGTTGTCCAGACTCACCAATCCCACCCGAAATCCGTGACCGGCGGATCATCCATCGACACCCGCGCATCGTTCTCCTTCATCCGCTACGCGAGCGTGTGGGAGGACGCGGACGTGCTGTGCGAGGCGCTCGCCCCCGCCGCGGCGGGCGGGCGCCTGCTTTCCATCGCCTCCGCGGGCGACAACGCGCTCGCGCTCCTCACCCTGGACCCGGCGGAGGTCGTGGCGGCGGACCTGAGCCCGGTGCAGCTGGCGTGCGTGGAACTGCGGATGGCCGCCTTCCGCCACTTGGATCATCCCCAGCTGCTGGCCTTTCTGGGCACGGCGCCGTCGGCCACGCGGGCGGAGACCTACCGGTCGCTGCGGGGTGAGCTGTCGGCGGAGGCGCGGGCGTTCTGGGACGCGCAGCCGGAGGCGGTGGCGGGCGGAGTCATCCACGCGGGCAAGTTCGAGCGCTACCTGCGCGCCTTTCGCACGCGCATCCTCCCCTTCGTGCACCCGCGCCGGCGCATCGACCGCCTGCGGGAGCGGCGGACGCTGGCGGAGCAGGAGGCGTTCTACCGGCGCGAGTGGGACACGTGGCGGTGGCGGGCGCTCTTCCGCCTCTTCTTCAGCCGCGCGGTGATGGGGCGGATGGGGCGCGATCCCGCCTTCTTCTCGCACGTGGAAGGCTCCGTGGGATCGCGCATCCTGGCGCGGACGCGGCACGCGCTCACCAGGCTGCCCGTGCACAGCAATCCGTACGTCGCCTACATCATGACGGGCAACTATCCGCCCGAGGCCCTGCCCCGCTACCTGCGCCCCGAGTGGTTCGAGACCATCCGGTCGCGCATCGGCCGCGTCCGCCTGGCGCAGGCGCCGGTGGAGACGGCGGGCGAGGGGCGCTTCGACGGATACAACCTGTCCGACATCTTTGAGTACATGAGCCCGGCGGAGCACGACCGCTGCTACGGCGCGCTGGTGGACCGCGCCAATCCGGACGCCCGGCTGGTCTACTGGAACCTGCTGGCGCCGCGCAGCCGGCCGGACGCGCTGGTGGACCGCGTGGAGCCCCTGCGCGAGACGGCGGACGCGCTGCACGCGCGCGACCTGGCGTGGTTCTACGGCGCCCTGCACGTGGACCGGGTGCGCGGATGAACGCGCTCGCGTGGCTGCCGCCGTTCGGCACGGTGGCGGGGGAGGTGGCGCGCGCGGGGCTGGTGACGCTGTTCCTGCTCGTGCTCTTCGCCATCGGCGAGGCGTGGCGGCACTGGGGTGATCCGCCGGCGGAGTGGACGCGCAAGCTGGCCCACGTGGGCGCGGGGGTGGTGACGGCGGCGTTCCCCTGGCTGTTCGCCTGGCACGGGACGGTGCTGCTGCTGGCGTTCGGGTTCGCGGGGATCGTCTTCGGCACGCGGCGGCTGGGATGGCTGCAGAGCATCCACGGGGTGGAGCGGCGCTCGGAGGGGGGCATCTACTACCCCGTCGCCATCTACCTCCTGTTCCTGTTCGCGGGAGACCGCCCGGTCTTCTACCTGATCTCCCTCCTCGTGCTGATGGTGAGCGACTCGCTGGCGGCGCTGCTGGGGTCGGAGTACGGCAAGGCCATCTACCACGTGGAGACGGACCGGCGCAGCGTGGAGGGCTCCGCCGTGTTCCTGCTGACGACGTTCCTGGCCGTGCACCTGCCGCTGCTCCTGGCGACGGACACGGGGCGCTGGGCCGCCGTGCTCATCGCCGCGCAGATCGCGCTGACGGTCACCATCTTCGAAGGGATCAGCCCCGGCGGCAGCGACAACCTGGTGGTGCCGCTGGCGACGTACTTTTTGTTGACGATCATGACGCCCAAGCCGGCGGAGCACATCGCCCAGCAGCTGGCGGCGCAGCTCGTCATCACCCTGCTGGTGGCGCTGCTGGCGTGGCGGTTCCGCTTTCTGGCCCTGAGCAGCTCCATGGGGCTGGCCCTCGTGGTGTACGGGGCGTACGCGCTGGGCGGCGCGGAGTGGACCATCGCGCCGGCGCTGGCCGTGCTGTGGTTCGCGGCGTTCTACCTGATCGCGCGCAAGGTGGAGCCGGACGCGGGCGCGGGGTACCACATCCGCACGCTGTTCTACGTGGCGGGGGTGCCCACGCTGCTGTTCTTTGCCAACAACGCCCTGGAGCACGCGTTCGGGCTGCGGAACGCGCTGCCGAACGTGCGCCTGGCCGAGCCGGACCTGCTGTACGTGCCGTACGTGGGCGCGGTGGCGGCGCAGCTGCTCATCGTGCTGTACGCGCACCTGCAGCGGGTGCCGGAGGAGCACCGCCGCTCGTCCAACGGGATCGCGGCGTTCGGCGCGGTGCTGGGGTTCCTCGTGGTGGTGCCCATCGGGATCGCGGTGGGCCCCCCAAACGTGAACCCCCTGGGAATCATGATCGGGTGCGCCATCTGCGCCGTGGTCTGCGCCGTGAGCCTGGCGCTGTACCTGACCGTGCGGCGGATGGCCGCGTGGCCCAAGGTGGCGCCGTGGGACCTGCGCCTGCAGTCCATCAGCACCGCGACGGCCACGGTCCTCGTGCTGCCGGTGCACCTGTGGACGCTGGGCGTGCTGGGAGGATAGGGGGAGCGGGATGATGATGTCGATCGGGCGAAGGATGATGTCGGTTGCGTGCGGGACGGTATCGGTTGCGCGGGACGGCCGGGAGCGATTGAAATCGCGGCTACAACTTCACACTGTCCGCCTCCGCGGACACCACGGCTGGCTTTCGCTCGTCGTTGCGATGCTCGTGGCGGGGGCGGGAGCCCCGGCAGCCAGCCACGCGCAAGAGACGGCGCCGGCGTCCACGGAAGCCAGGGCGCCGGAGCGGCGGTGCATGGAGCGGCACCTGCGCGAGGCGGCGGCCATCAACAAGGAGCGGATGCCGCTGTACGACTCGCTCACGGGCGGCCGGTCGCGAGGCATCTCGCGGCGCCTCATCTGGACGGAGCGGCTGGGAATCCTGGCGGCGTGGTACGTGGACTGGCGCGCGCGGCCCTTTCAGCGCGCGGGCATCCGCATCGTCTGCGACGACTTCGTGCCGATGGCGCACACGCCGGCGTTCCAGCCGCGCGCCCCCGGTCCGCCCCCGTCGCTCGCCGACTTCGTGCGCGCGGACGCGTCCGGCATCCGGCGCGAGGTGGAGCGCGCGCAGCGCCTGGGCGGATGGGCCGCGGCCAGCGCGACGCTGGAGCGGGAGATCGAGGCGCTGGCCGCCACGCCGGCGTTCCACTGCATGCTGCGCCACCTGCTGGAATCGGCCCTGCGCATCAGCAACCAGGCGCCGCTCTACGCCGACGAGGCGGAAGCGCGCGGGCTGGCGGAATCGCCGGAGGACCTGTCGCTGGCGCTGCTGGACCTGCACCTGCTCTCGCTGGGCGACGCCGCGAAGCTGGACGCGCGCGCCGCGCCGCTGCAGGCGGAGGGCATCCCCATCCTCTGCCAGGACGTCCCGCCCATCCCGCCCTTCGCGGAGCAGTAGCGGGCAAACCGGTCACGTCTCAAGACGCCCGAGGTTCAGTCGCATGTCAGCAACGGACGGAAATGGCGCAAGGCGCGTGGCTCGTACGCATTTGCGCCCCGACGTGTCAATCCTCCGCGCGTTCCTCATTCCGAAGAGCAGGTCCAAGTGCTCCGTATGCGGATCCGAGGATTTTCTGGAGATTGCCCACATACGCCCGATGTCGGGAGCGGAATCCCGCTCGCCGGCGGATTTCATCCTGCTGTGCACCACCTGTCACGCCGGCGTAGACTACCACCAGGTAACGACAGACCTGCTCGCGATCATCAAGGATGATTGGGTCCAGCGGGCAGTTCCGGGAAAGGCGCGCCTTCGCAACTGGCTCCTTGCGTACGGCCGGACACCTTGGGAAAATCTGATCGAGACGGTGGGGACGGCGGCGGACGGGGCCCTCGATCACGTAGCGGATCTCCAGAGGACTTTGAACCTCGTGGAAGCTCAGCAGAGCGAGACGGCGTTTCTGCGTACGCTGCTTAGCCCGCTGATCGATGCACTCGGCTTTGAAGGGAGCAGGGTGCTCCATCAGACAGGACGTACGGAGCACGGCAAAGACATCGTGTTCTACGAACGTGACCGGCTGGGCGGGTTTACGTGGTATGCGGTCGTAGCGTGCCTTGGCGACGTACACGCCAATTCGAGCCGGACCCTGAGTCCAGGCCACTACGCGAAGATCCGCGACCAGTTGGACAAGTGCTTCGCGGCGCCGTTCTCGGATGAGAACCTCAAAGGCGAGTTCTGGATCGACAAAGCCGTCGTCGCATGCACGGGAGCGATCACCCCTGACGCAATGGATTATCTGCGCGAATGGGAATCCCGGAACCGCCGCAAGATCATCTTTCTTCCGGCACAATCCATCGCAGGTCACCTGGTTCGATGCCGGCCCGCGCCGCGCGCGACGTAAACGAAATCTCGCACCGGCGGCCTTTACGCGGAGCCTGCCGGGCCGCTGGATTCTGAATCAGGACACGCGGGCCCAAGCGGTTCCCGGACCTCCCCCTGTGAGGACGTTGCTTCGTCGGCCGGCGGGCGAACGGCAGCCTCGTGGTTGAAGCCTTGTGCTGTCCCAATCCGCGTTGGGGGCACGTTGATGCAGGGCACTCATCCGCGAGGCCAACCATGATGCCTTCCCGCCCTTGCTTTCGCCGCTTTGAAACGACCCTTCGATGTGGATGAAGATCGCCCCCGTGGCGCTGGGGCTGGTGCTGAACGCGTGCCCCTTCGGCAGCGAGCCGGTGGCGGGATACGCGCGGATCGAAGGAACGGTGCGGATGGCGGACGGCTCCGCGTATCGCGGCAGCGTGTTCGTCTTCTGCGGAGAAGGAGGGCAGGACACCGGCACCAACGCGCACGGCCGCTATGCGGTGGAGTACACCGTCCGCTCCATCACCGCGGGCGAGCGGCTGCCCGGCGCCACGGAGGGCGAGTTCAGGCAGATCTGCCGCGTGAGCGCCCCCGGCAACCGGCCGCCGTTCGCGCGGCGCTACGAGACGGTGACGTTTACCCGCGCCCGCGGCGACCGCGTCACCACTGAAATCGACCTGGTGGAGGGCGAGGTTGAAACCGAGCCTCAGCCCTTCCCGTAGCCAAACCGTCCGATTCCGCGAGTCCGGGACGTCGTACCCGAACCCCATCGGCCCGCGCCGCAATCCAGCGGCCGTATCCAACGAAAACGACCGAGAGTCTTTCGATGATGATCATCCAGCGCACCGTCCTGATTCTCCTTGCCGCCGGGATGGCGGCCCTCCCCGCGGACGCAGCGGCCCAGCAGCGGCGCTTTGGCCCGTCCGTGGAAGCCAGCGTGGGGGCCAGTCTGGGCGGCGGCGGCCTGTACACCCATCGCGCCGGCGGGGCGATGGACGCCGTGCTGACCGTGCCGATCGCCTCCACCTCCCGCAGCACGGTGGTCCTGGGCGTAACGGGCACGGCAAACGGGCCCATGGCCGTGGACGACATCTGCATGGTGGGGCCGGGCGACACGTGCGTGGAGGACTATCCCACGTTCATGTCGCTGGGCGTGGTGGGCGGCGTGCAGCGGCAGCTTTCCACCACCCTGTCGTCACGGCTGCTGGCGGGGCCGGCGTACTTCCAGTCCGTGGACGGCGACGACGCGCTCGGGCTGCAGGGCCGCGTGGACATCGCGCGGTCCACCGCCCTGCCCCGCGTGGCGCTCGTCGGCTCGCTGCGCGGGTCGCTGCTCCCCAACTACGAGGGCGAGACGCTGCGCTTCGCCGCCGTCGGGCTGGGGCTGCGCATCCAGTAAGCGGGCGGGCAGCCAGCACGGAGTGATCGCACGGGCGGGCAGAGCGAATGAATTCGCCGCAACGACTACACGAAGTCCGCCTGCGCGGACTGCGGATCCCGTTCTGACGAGGCCGTTTGCCGTGGCAGGCATGCAAACCTCGAGGGTCGCCACGGCCCGACGGCCTCCGCCGGTGCACAGAGTCCACGCAGGTGGACTTCGTGTGTTCGTTGCAGCGAATTCGTTCTCATCCGGAAACTCGGATGAGGGTGGTGAGGGAAGAAAAGAGGGTGCACCGGGTGCTGCGGAGCCCGCGAAGCAAGAGTAGGTTGGAAGTGTGCGGAGTTTCCACCCTTCTTTCC
>JAESFL010000101.1_pt1 | contig 89754 bp, 84 predicted proteins | sample 9269401 | NCBI WGS metagenome assembly JAESFL01 (sample SAMN14506025, study PRJNA617098) | algae metagenome | isolation source: Gloeocapsa sp. UFS-A4-WI-NPMV-4B04 and co-occurring heterotrophs from desert... | place: USA: Utah | collected 2006-10-01 | reverse complement strand
CGTCCCGCAGCCTGGCGATCTTGGCCCCGTCCGTATCGACGCAAACCACCCTGTGCCCAAGCTCCGAAAGGCACGCCCCGGTCACCAGGCCAACATAGCCCGTCCCGATAACCCCCACATTCAGCATCACGAAATAAGTCCTTTACGTCAGCGGCATCATGGCGGGGCGGCTCGCGCCCGCAAGGGCCAACCTGGGCCCATACCCGCTATTCAGCGCCATTGCGAGGATGCTGGGATTTTGCTCCGGTCGCAGCGGTGGGCGTATTTGCGGGCGATCTCCGTCACTTCCGCAAGCAGCCCGTCGCGCAAGGTGATCGGTTCGAGACCCATCCGTAGAAACCGGTCATTGGTGACATGCAGGTCGTTCTCGCTCGCCTCGTTGCGCGGGTTCTCGAGGAACTGCACGGGCGTTCCCGTCAGGTCCGAGATCATCGCGGCGAGGTCGCGGATGCGGTGCGTCTCCGTCATCTGATTCAGAATATTGACCCGCTCACCGCGCTGGGGCGGGTTCTCTATGGCGAGTTCGATGCAGCGGCAGGTGTCGCGGATGTGGATGAAGGCGCGCGTCTGGCCCCCCGTGCCGTGCACCGTCAGCGGATAGCCGATTGCTGCCTGCATGAGAAAGCGGTTGAGGACCGTCCCATAGTCCCCGTCATAATCGAATCGGTTGATCAGCCTTTCGTCCGTCTGGGTTTCTTCCGTCTGGGTGCCCCAGACGATGCCCTGGTGAAGGTCGGTGATCTTCACGCCGTCATTCTTGTTGTAGAAATGGAAGAACAGCTGATCCTGGGTCTTCGTCATGTGATAAATAGAGCCGGGGTTGAACGGGTAGAGGATCTCCTGCTCGATCTGCTGGCCGGCGTCCGTGTCCAATTTCACCTTGAGGTAGCCCTCGGGAATTTTCATCCCGGCGGTGCCGTAGCCGTAGACACCCATGGTTCCGAGGTGGACCAGGTGAACGTCCTGCTTCGCCTCGACGATGGCGCAAAGCACGTCGTTGGTGGCGTTCAAGTTGTTGTTCACCGTATAGCGCTTGTGCCACGGCGACTTCATCGAATAGGGCGCGGCGCGCTGCTCCGCGAAATGGATGATCACGTCCGGCCTGTGCTCGCGGATGTAGGTCACCAGCCGGTGGTAGTTCTCTCCCACCGTGAAACTCTCGAACCGGATGTCCTGGCCTGAAACTTCTTTCCAGACGCGAAGCCGCTCGGACAACGGCCGTATCGGGGTCAGCGACTCGACCTCAAGCTCAACGTCGATCTTACGGCGCGACAGGTTGTCGACGATTGTCACGTCGTGCCCCCGCCGCGAAAGGTAGAGGCTTGTCGGCCAGCCGCAGAAACCGTCGCCGCCCAGAATTAGAATACGCGCCATCGAAATCCCCGGCGTTTGACCTCAGTCGGCCACGGGGGCCGGCCTGACGCGGGCCTAATGCGCTCTCGACGGTGCAGACGCAACATGGGCGGCCGGCGCGTCCGACTCGCTGCGATTCTGCTCAGGCGGACTCGGCGGGAGTGCGGGATGCGCGCCCGAACAACCTTCCGACGCCGCGCTCGAGGTCCCGGCGTTAAAGCATCCTTCACAGAAAGAGACTTGGACCCGCGGTTTTCGTGGCAAAACTGCAACAAGAATCTGGAAAGGCCTGGGGGCAAAGGATCGGCTGTTGCCTCCGCCGCGCGGATAGATAACGTTCACCGCAGCAGCCGATCGGCAGCCGCTGTTTCCGCTGGAGCAGCTTCAGGGGCGGGGGGCCCGACTTCGTTGGCGCAAGCCAAGTCGAAAGCGGAAAAACCTCGGCTTAAGCAACTTGGACTGGAGGTCTAAAATGACATTAAAGAGCCTTCTCTTCGGCTCCGCGGCGATCATCGCCGCAGGCACCGGGGCACAGGCCGCCGATCTTCCGACCGCTGAGCCGGTCGAATACGTGCGGATCTGCGACGCAGCTTACGGCACGGGCTTCTACATTCTTCCGGGCACCGACACCTGCCTTCAGGTGAGCGGCCGGGTGCGTGTCGAAGCGCATTACGTCGACGAATGGGGCGACGATGACGATGACGATGGTGATGACCTCTTCGGCGACGATGAGTTTGGCATCAATCGCGAAACCAACAATTTTACGACCCTGGCTCGCGGCAACGTTCGCCTTGATGCTCGCACGGAGACGGACTTCGGCCTGATCCGCGCGTTCATCAACCTGGAAGGTACGATTGGTCCGGGTGCCGGGTCCACCACCCTGACCTTCGAGGAAACAGATCTGGGTGATGTGGAACGTAGCCTGGAGGCGAACTACAACTCTTCTGCTTTCGCGCTGGCTGAAGCCTTCATTCAGATCACCAACGGTGCTGGAACGTTCACGGCGGGTCACGCCGGGTCGTTCTTCGACTTTTGGGGTTCGAACACCTTCGGAACCCGCGTAGCTATCGACGACAACACGACTGAGCAGACCCTGTTCGGATACGAGTTCTCGGCGGGTGGCTTCAACGCCGGCATCTCATTGGAAGATCCAGCATCTAGCGGACGTCGCCGTGAATCCGAGTTCGGACCCGACAGCTATGAAGGCCAGGAGCTCCCCGATCTCGTTGTCGCTGTCGGTGGTGACTTCGGCTTCGGTTCTGCTCAGCTCATGGGTGCGCTGCGGCACATCCATGACAAGGAGGACGTCGAGCTCTTTGAAGGCGAGGACGACGATGACATGTTCGGCTGGGCGATTGGCGCCGGGTTGGGCACTGAGCTCGGCGCTTTCGGGTTCAAGATGCAGATCGGCTATAGCGAAGGCGCAATTGGTTACATAACCAACGATCCGGGCGAGGCTGGTGATTTCCAGACCGACTTCGACACGGTTGTCTTCGCTGATACCGACGCCGATCCGTTGACCCCTGATGTCGTCGTGGACGTCTTGGGTGCTGAGAGCGATACGAACTCTGCGTTTAGTGTTCGTGCGGGCCTGAGCGCCGGGTTCACAGAAACCCTTACGGCGAACCTCGACGGCTCTTACACGAGGGTCGAAACTGGTGACGATGACGACGATGAGTTTGGCGTATTCGCGCCCGACTACGACTTCTTCGCAGTCGCCGCCAACCTGGTTTACTCGCCGGCTCCTGGCCTGATCATGGGCCCGGAAATCGCCTACAACAACATCAGCTTTGACAACGATGAGACTGATGGCGTGGGGGACGATGACGACCTCGGCGAGGACAGCGTGTGGGGTGCGATGTTCCGCATCCAGCGCGACTTCTGATCGGCTGATCGTCTAAGATATGGAAAGCCCGGCTTCGGCCGGGCTTTCTTTTTGTGCTCTCGTTTGTGGGTGTTGTCCGGCGCGCTGACTTCTGCGCTTAGCCTGGACTTCCAAGATCCACTAGCCGCGCGAACTCCCCCAGCCGCTCCAGCGTGGGCTGGTCCCGCAGCAGCGGCGCGTGACCTTGTCCCTCCACGGTGAATTGCTCAAGTCGCGGATGGCGCTCGGCCATGGCCGCCACGGTCCGGGCGCTCAGGATGTCGGAATGCTCGCCGCGGATGACCAGCACCGGTAGCTTCGCGAGCGCCTCGAATTGCGGCCACAGGACCGGCACCCGGCCGGGATTTGCCGCGTCGCCGAAGGCCTTCATCAGGTTGGCATCGAAATCCGGGATGAGCCCGCGCGGGGTCTCTTTGTGAAATGCCTCAACGGTCGCCCTCCAGTCGTCGGCATTCAAGGCCGGGAAGTGCGCCCTGCCTGCCTCGCTGGTGGCGGTGACCGCCTGTTCGAGCGTAACCGGGGGACGTCTGGCGGATAGCGTCTTGCGAATGCGCGCCAGGCCCGTCCCTTCGATCACCGCTCCGATATCGTTGAGCACGACGCCGGCCATCAAGCCTGGCCGCATTGCGGCCAGCAGCATGGCTATTATGCCGCCGCGCGAGGTTCCCACGACGATCGTGCGCTCAAGCCCGAACACGGCCGCCGCTGCAAGGGCGTCCTGCGCTTCGACGAGCGGGGTGTAGTGCCGCCAATCCGGATCGTGATCGGAGAGCCCGCGACCGCGGTAATCGAGGGCGACGACCCGCCGTGGCTCGGCCGGATGGCGGGAGAAGCTAGTGCCAAGCTTCAGGAAATCGCGCGAATTGCGCGACAGGCCTGGCAGGCACAACAGCGGCAAGCGTGCGCTACTTGGCGCCTCGAACAGCCGGCCGCCGAGTCGGAGGCCGTCCTGCGAGCGGAAGAGCACCACCCGTCCGGATGATTCGGCCTGATCGCGTGCGCTCCCGCTTTCGCTTTCCGGGGGCGTGCCCCTCGTCGCAGTCCCGCGCTCAGCCTTGCGAACCGCCACGGACCAGGTCCCTGGAAAGCGAGAGGGGATGTCCGATTCGGGAGCGGTAGATCTGCAGGTTCTCCATCACCTTCTGGACGTAGTTCCGGGTCTCGTCGAACGGAATGCGCTCGATCCAGTCGACGGGATCGGCCGCACCGCCGCGCGGATCGCCATAGGCCTTCACCCAGTCGCGGGCCCGGCCCGGGCCGGCGTTGTAGCCGACGAAGGTCAGGATGTACGACTGGTCGAGCCGGCGCAGCAGCTCGTCCAGATGCTCGGCCCCGAGCGTCGCGTTGTAGAGCGGATCGCTGGTCAACCGCTGCACGGAGAAAGGTAATTGCGCGCTTCGTGCCGTCGCCCGTGCCGTTTCCGGCATCAGCTGCATCAGTCCGCGCGCGCCGACATGGCTCGTTGCCTGGTGGTTGAACGCACTCTCCTGGCGCGCCACGGCATAAACCAGCGCCCGGTCGACGCGATCGGGCAGCGGCAGGGCGGCCGGGATGCTGAGGAACGGCGCCGGAAGCGACGCAACCTGCAAGCCGCGCTGTTCAGCGACGGCCGCGGCGTTCATGCCGGCACGGGGCTGTTCGATTCGCCGCGCCAGCCCCGTAAGGAGCGTGACCTCGCCGGGCTCCTCGACCCGTTCGGCCAGCCCGCGGAAGAACGGAAACGCCTTTTCCGAATAACCCGCGGCCGCAAGGAGGTGGATGGCCTTGACCGGGTCGCGTCCGGCAAAGCGCAGCCGGTCGAGCGCCGAAGGCGGCGGTGCGCGCTCCAGGCCGGTGGTCAGGAGACCCAGTTTCTCGCGCGCCAGCTGGCCGTAGAACGTGCCGCCGAACTGCACGGCCCCGCCATAAGCGACCCGCGCCGCGGCCTGCTCGCCCTTTGCCTCGAAGTTGCGTCCCAGCCAGTACGCCGCCCGGGCCCGCGTCCGCGGCATGCTGGCGAGTTCCGTGAGTTCGCGGAAATGCGGCTCCGCCACCTCCGGCTTGTTCAGGAAGCGCAGCGCATACCAGCCGGCGTGGAAATCGGCCTCCGCGCGATCGGCGTCCGATGTGGCCCGGTGGCCGGTGACCACCTGGTAAGCAAGGTCGGGCTTGCCGGCATCGAGCAGGTCGCGCGACAGGTCGCGCCGCTCGTCCCACCAGGCACCCGCGTCGCCGGCGACCTTCGATTCGGCTTCCGATCCAAGCAGCAGCCGGGCAGCCTGCAAGGGTTCATCGGCCCGACGAAGCATCCGCACGCGCGCTATGACATAGAGCGGGTCCGCCGCGAACTTCGCTGCCACGCCCTTCAGCAGAGCGGCGGCATTGCTGTCCCGGTTGAATACCGCGATGACCGCCCGGGCAAGCTTGGCGTGTTCAGGGCCCAGGAACTGCGCCTGCGCGGCGGCGTCGCTGCTCTGGCGTTCCAGGACAAGCCGGCGGAACCGGTAAAGGTGATCGTCAGGTGTGAGCTCGGTTCCGAACCGTGTCACGATGGTGCGGGCCTGGCCGTCGGACAGGTCCTCCTCCCGCCAGATCTCCCGCGCGATCCCGGCCGCCTCGGCGGCGCGGCCGCTTTCCCGGATAGCGCCCGCAAGCGCCAGGCGGCCACCGATGCTGCGCGGCTTCGAATGCGAGTAGAACGCCAGGACGGCATTGTGGTCGGGCCCGGTGGCGTGAAAGGCGCGCTCCGCCTGCAGGCGCAAGCGGTCCATATCCGGCCAGCCGGAATGGCTACGGATCACCTTGATGATCTCGGCCGCCGACATGCCGGAATTCTGTTCCCGGGCAATCATCCACTCGACAAGCTTCAGCGCCACCGGATCGGAGTGTTCGGCCGCCAGGGCACGAGCGTTCGCGTACTGGCCGGCATCGAACGCGCTAATCGCCGCGCGCATCTGAAGATCGGGCACGAAGCCGAAGTGGAAGAGGTCGCCCACCAGCTTTGCCACGCGGGCGGCGCCCGGTTCGGGTCGCGCACGCGGCAGGCGGAAGCCCGCCGTGGCCGCTTCCGCGGTGGCGGAGTTCTCGGTCGCTGCCGGTTGAGCAGCGGCGGCCGGCGGCATCGCAACCGGCGCCGCCTCGGCGCTGGCCTCACCGGCCGGGGCGGGATCCGCCTGGTCCGATCGCGCTTGCTCGGGCCGAGGACGGGGGACGCGCGCTTCCGGCGGGGCCGCTCCTGCGACGTCGCCGGCGAGCAACGCCAGCGACATCGCGGCGGTCGCAAGAAAAGGGCGGCGATGTTTCCTCAGGCTCAAAGTGCTGCATCTCATAGGAAGAAGGAACACTTACCTTTTGGCTTTAGCATGGCAGGCCGGCATTCGTCTTGCGGTTAACGCGGTGCCTCTGAGTATCCCAGTTGCGTTTTGCCTGCGACAAGCAGCGGCAGAGCAGCCCGGCTACGGCCCGATTATCTAGCGGTTCTCCAGATCGATCGGAGCACCAGCAATGAACATGTTTCGCGGTACATTCGCCAAGCGCCTGATGCAGGCGCTCCTGCTCACGGTCGCAGCCGTGAAGCTCTATGCTGTCACACACCACTGAGGGATCGGACCAATGCGTTACACCCTTGCCGGCTGCGCAATCCTGTTTGTGACAGCCGTTCTCAGCGGCTTTCTCGATTGGGAGATCGAGCACCTCTTCTCCCACGCAGCGCTCTCGGCCTTTCTGGCAGGCGCCTTTATGATCTACGGCGCCGACTGGGTCCTCCAGCGCACTGCTTGGGGACGACGGCATTCGCAAGGCATGGGCCCGCCCGATCTGGAAACACTCAAGTAGGATCGGCCTGCTTCTTGTAGGTGCCGTGCCGTCCAGATTTGGAGCACGGTACTCGGGCTAAGCTCATTTCCCGGATACCAGCCGGCGCCTCGTTCTTGCCCTGGCGGGAGTGCATCTTTATCGTCGCGCTTCGGTTATTCCCCCTTCTCCTTTGAGGCCCAGATGTTCCGGGGTTCCATTCCCGCACTCGTCACTCCCATGCGCAACGGCTCGCTGGACGAGGAGGCATTCCGCGCCTTCGTGGAGTGGCAGATCGCCGAAGGCTCCAGCGGCGTGGTGCCGGTGGGCACGACGGGAGAATCCCCCACGCTGTCGCACGACGAGCACCGCCGCGTCGTCGAGATCTGCATCGAAGCTGCGCGGGGGCGGGTGCCGGTGATTGCCGGTGCAGGGTCGAACAATACCAGCGAGGCCGTCGAGCTCGCCCGTCATGCCGAGGGAGCGGGGGCCGCCGCCGTGCTGGTCGTCACGCCCTATTACAACAAGCCGAGCCAGCGTGGCCTTTATGCGCATTTCCGCGCCGTCGCCGACGCGATCGCAATCCCGCTCATCATCTACAACATCCCGCCGCGCTCCATCATCGACATGAGCGTGGAAACGATGGCTGAGCTCGTTCGGGACTGCCGCAACATCGTCGGCGTCAAGGACGCGACGGCCAATCTCGCCCGCGCCAGCCTGCAGCGCCACGCGATGGGCCCGGATTTCGTGCAATTGTCCGGCGAGGACGCCACGGCGCTCGGGTTCATGGCGCATGGTGGGCACGGCTGCATATCCGTGACCGCCAACGTTGCGCCGAAGCTCTGCGCCGAGTTCCAGGAGGCGTGCCTTGCCGGAGATTTCCGCGGCGCGCTTGTGTTCCAGGACAGGCTGATGCCGCTTCACCGGGCGCTGTTTCTGGAGCCAAGTCCCGCTCCGACGAAATATGCGCTGTCGCTGCTCGGCCACATGCTGGAGGATGTCCGCTTGCCGATCGTAACGGTGGGCCCGGAAACCCGCGCCGAAGTGGAGGCCGCCATGCGCCATGCCGGCCTCCTCAACTAAGCGATGGCCAAGAAGTCCGAGCCAGGCCGAAAGATCGTCGCAGAGAACCGCAGGGCGCGCTTCAACTTCGAGATCGGCGAAACTTTCGAGGCTGGAATCCAGCTGGTCGGCACCGAGGTGAAGAGCCTGCGCCAGAGCAAGGCGACGATTGCCGAATCCTACGTCAGCCCTGAGGGTGGCGAGATCTGGCTGATCAACTCCAACATCCCGGAATACCTGCAGGCCAACCGCTTCAACCACGAGCCAACCCGGCGCCGGAAGCTGCTGCTCCAGAAGCGGCAGATGGAAAAGCTGGTCGGCGCCGTGCGGCGGGAGGGCATGACCATCGTGCCGCTGCGGCTTTACTTCAACGAGCGGGGCATGGCCAAGGTTGAGATCGCGCTGGCCAAGGGCAAGCAAGTCCACGACAAGCGCGAGAGTGAGAAGGCGCGGGATTGGCAGCGTGAAAAGGGCCGCTTGCTGCGCGACAAGGGCTGAGGCGCTCGCCCCGGTCCGGAACGGAATGCGCATTTGCCGATTCTTCTCACGGGAGAGCCGGAGGAAAACGTCATGGACCAGCGCGACCGCGATGCGATCGATGACCTGTTCGACAAGATTGCGCGTGTCGAAGCCCAGTCGGGGCCGCGCGACGGCGAAGCCGAGGCCTATATTCGATCCCTTGTCGCCGCCCAGCCGTCCGCGCCGTATTTCATGGCGCAGACGATCGTGGTCCAGGAGCAGGCTCTGACCGAAGCGCAACGCCGGATCGACGAACTGGAGAACCGGGGCGGCCGTCAACCATCGGGTGGCGGCTTTCTGGAGTCGATCTTCGGAGGCGGACGGCCGAGCACCTCGCGCGCGCCGGTTTCGCGAACCGGCAGCCGTCAGGGCTATGATGAGGGCGGCCCCTGGGCATCGCGCGGCGGCATGATGGGCGGCGGCTATGGGCGGGGCGGCATGGGAGGCGGCGGCTTCCTGGCCGGCGCGGCGCAGACAGCGATGGGCGTGGCTGGCGGTGTCGTCCTGGGCAACATGATCGCCGACATGCTTTCCCCCGATGAGGCCGCAGCTGCCGGTCTCGACGACAATGCCGGCACTGACAACGACAACGATGTCGCCGATCAGAACGATGCGGGGGAAACAGAGGTCGCCGACGCCGGGGATGATTTCGGCGATTTCGACGCGGGCGACTTCTAGGGGGCCAGCCGTCCCCTAAGCTTGCTGCGTCTCGCCGTCGCTCCGGATCCTCGCCAGCCGGTCGAGCGCGCCCTGGAGGATGAAGGATGCGGCCGCGGCGTCGATGCGCTCGGCGCGTTTGCGGCGTGACATGTCGGCCTCGATCATGGCGCGCTCCGCCGCGGCGGTGGAGAGCCGCTCGTCCCAAAGTGTCACCGGAATGGGGGTGAGCGGCGCAAGGCTGCGCACGAAAGCGCGGGTCGCCTGAACCCGCGGTCCCTCCGTTCCGTTCATGTTGACCGGCAGGCCAAGCACCAGCCCGCCGATCTTCTCGCGGGCGCAAAGGGCAAGCAGTTCCTGCGCGTCCTTGCCGAACTTGGTGCGCCGGATCGTGTGAAAGGGCGTGGCGATCCTCAGCCCGAAATCCGAGACTGCGATGCCGATCGTCTTGGTGCCGAGGTCGAGCCCGGCTAGGCGCGTTCCGGCCGGCAGCCTGGCAGGAAGTTCCTCGATCGGGATGTCAGGGCCGGTCGCCATGCCGGAGGCATAGACCCGAATCGACGCATTGTCGCGACCGGCGGCGCCCGGTAATCGAAGCGGATGGGAAAACAACTGATTCCGGCTGGCGAGGGCGGCGGCGAGATCGTCCCGGTGAACCTCCGGGAAGCGCTGGAGAAGCGCTACCTCGCCTACGCCCTGTCGACCATCATGAACCGCGCGCTGCCGGACGTGCGAGACGGCCTGAAGCCGGTGCACCGCCGCATCCTTTTCGCGATGCGGGAGATGCGGCTGCTGCCGACCGGCGGCTACAAGAAGTCGGCCAAGGTGGTCGGCGAAGTGATGGGCAACTTCCATCCGCACGGCGACCAGTCGATCTACGACGCGCTGGTCCGGCTGGCGCAGGATTTCGCCGTCCGATACCCGCTCGTCGACGGCCAGGGCAATTTCGGCAACATCGACGGCGATAACCCGGCGGCCATGCGCTACACCGAAGCGCGCATGACGGCTGTCGCCGACCTGCTGCTGTCGGGCATCGACGAGGACGCGGTCGATTTTCGCGCCACCTATGACGGCGAGGGCGAGGAGCCCACCGTGCTGCCTGGCGCCTTCCCCAACCTGCTCGCCAACGGCTCGTCCGGCATTGCGGTGGGGATGGCCACCAACATCCCGCCGCATAATGCGGCGGAGGTGTGCGACGCGGCGCTGCACCTCATCAAGCACCCGAACGCCTCTTTCGAGAAGCTGATGGAGCTTGTCCCGGGACCCGACTTCCCGACCGGCGGGATCATCGTTTCGTCCCGCGAAACCATTGCCGAGACCTATCGGACCGGCCGCGGCGGCATCCGCGTGCGGGCCCGCTGGACCCGCGAGGATACCGGCCGCGGCACCTGGGCCGCGGTGATCACTGAAATCCCCTACCAGGTACAGAAAAGCCGATTGATCGAAGCCATCGCCGGGCTGGTGGAAGCGCGCAAACTGCCGCTGGTCGCCGACATCCGCGACGAGAGCGCCGAGGACGTTCGCATCGTCATCGAGCCGCGCAGCCGCACCGTCGAACCGGAACTGATGATGGAATCGCTGTTCCGCACGACGGAGCTGGAAGCGCGCTTCTCGCTCAACATGAACGTGCTGTCGCGTGGCCAGGTCCCCAATGTCCTGTCCCTGCGCGACGTGCTGCTCGAGTGGCTCGACCACCGCAAGGTCGTGCTGGTGCGCCGCTCGCATTTCCGGCTCGGCAAGATCGCCCACCGGCTGGAGGTCCTCGGCGGCTACCTCGTTGCCTACCTGAACCTGGACGAAGTGATCCGCATCATCCGCGAGGAGGATGAGCCCAAGGCGGTGATGATGGCCCGCTGGGCGCTCACCGACGTGCAGGTCGAGGCCATCCTGAACATGCGGCTGCGCGCCCTGCGCAAGCTCGAGGAGGTCGAGATCCGCACCGAGTTCGACGCGCTCACCGCCGAGAAGGCGGATTTGGAAGCCTTGGTCGGCTCGGAGGAGCGGCAGTGGAAGTGCGTCGCTTTCGAGATCGCCCAGGTGCGCAAGACGTTCGGGCCCGACACGCCGCTCGGCAAGCGCCGCACCGGCTTCGCCGATGCGCCGGAGATCGACCTCGGCGACTTCCAGCAGGCGATGATCGAGCGCGAGCCGGTCACGATCGTGCTGTCGGAGAAGGGATGGATCCGCGCCCTGCGCGGTCACCTCATCGACCTGGGCACGCTGACCTTCAAGGAAGGCGACGCCCTGAAGCGGGCCTTCCACGCCTCGACGACCGACAAGCTCCTGCTGTTCTCCACCGGCGGCAAGCTCTTCACCCTGGAAGCCGCCAAGCTGCCGGGCGGCCGTGGCCATGGCGAGCCCGTCCGCCTGATGCTGGACATGGAGAAGGACCAGGATATCGTCACCATCTTCCCCTACGACGCGAGCCGGCGGCTGCTGCTGGCCTCTACAGCCGGCTACGGCTTCGTCGTGCCGGAGAGCGAACTCGTCGCCAATACGCGCAAGGGCAAGCAGGCGCTGAACGTTGCGGGGACGGAAGAGGCGAAGATCTGCGTCCCCGCCGAAGGCGACCATGTCGCCGTGGTCGGCACCAACCGCAAGATGGTCATCTTCCCACTCAACCAGGTGCCGGAGATGGGCCGCGGCAAGGGCGTGCGCCTGCAGCGCTACAAGGATGGCGAGATCGCCGATGCGCGGGTGTTCGCCGGATCGACCGGGCTGGCCTGGACCGACGGGGCAGGGCGCCTCCACACGCGCACTCTCGACGAATTGCGCGACTGGCTCGGCGACCGCGCCCAGGCCGGCCGCCTGGCGCCATCCGGCTTCCCCAAGTCGAACAGGTTCGGCGAGGTGTTTGAACCGAAGGGCTAAGCCCTGATCGGCGCTACTCCACGCGGGCCCAGCCCTTCGGGGTCAGCCGCTCCTGCGGCTTGAAGCGGGACTTGTAGTTCATCTTCGGCGAGCCATCGACCCAATAGCCGAGGTACACGTAGGGCTTGCCGAGCTTGCGGGCGCGCTCGATCTGCTCGAGGATCATGAACGTGCCGAGCGACCGGTCGCGCAGGTCCGGGTCGAAGAACGAGTAGACCATTGAAAGGCCGTCGGCGAGCACGTCGGTGAGCGCGCAGGCGAGGATGCCTCCTTCATCGCGGCCGGTGATGGCGCTGTCGGGCCCGCGCCGCCGGTATTCGACCACCCCGCTCTCGACGTGGCTGTCCTCGACCATCAGGGCGTAATCGAGCACCGACATGTGGGCCATGCCGCCCTCGGTATGACGGCTGTCGAGATAGCGGCGGAACAGGCTGTACTGGTCGCTGGTCGCCTGCGGAGGGCGGAAACGGCCGATCACGTCGCGGTTGGCCTTGAGCACGCGCCGCATGGAGGCTGTCGGACGGAACGCATCGACGCACACGCGCACGGAAACGCACGACATGCAGGATTCGCAGGCAGGACGGTAGGCAATGGCCTGCGAGCGGCGGAATCCGCCTTGCGAGAGCAGGTCGTGCAGTTCGCCGGAGTTCGGGCCGACCAGGTGGGTGAAGACCTTCCGCTCCTGCCGCCCCGGCAGGTAAGGGCAGGGGCTTGGCGCGGTGAGGTAGAACTGGTGGGCGTCGGTAACGAACTTGGTCATCGAAGCGGTCTCGTGCACATCCACGCGCAAAACGGGCGCGAAGGCAAGTCCGTTAAACGCTGATCCGGCAGAGGCTTGGAGCGTGAGGAAATCAGTCGCGTGAGCGCACCGCGACGGTCCCCAGCGCCAGGTCGTGCAGCAGCTGCTTGCGCGCGTTGAGGATCGCCACGACCAAGACGAAGGGTGTGAGCAGGGTCACCGTGAACCAAAAGCCAAGGGCATGCAGTAGGGCCAGGAGAGGCGTCATCGGCTCTCCCGCCGTGGTCCGCAGCTCGATGCCGGCGAAGCGCATGCCCGGCGTGGCGGAATGCCGGCCACCAACGGTCAGCACGGAATAGACGATGGGCACAACCGGCCAGATCAGCGGAAACAGGAACCAGCCCAGGCCCAGTGTGAAGATACCGAGCGCCCCGATCAGCAAGCTGGCCAGGAGCATAAGGAAGAGGACGACGGCTGCGTCGATCAGGAACGCGAAGACGCGCCGGGAGCGCACCCCATCATAGCGGTCCGGGTGCACGGTCGGATCGTATGCAAACCCGCGGGATTGGAAATCTTGAAAGGTCTGGCTCATGGTCGCTCCGCTGCGGCCATCAAGGTGGGAACGGCCGGCCACTCTTCAAGTCTCCCGAATGCTGTCCTTAACCGTTTCTTGGAGCTCTCGCGCTATCTGCGGTTTAGTCGGAAAACGGTTCGGACCATGGCAGAACAAAGTGGCGCCAATCCGCTGGCGGATGCCCTTTCGGCAGCGCCCGGCGACACCGACGTGGTCAAGCGGGCGCTGCAGGCGGTGCGCTCCCACCTCGGGATGAAGGTGGCGTACGTATCGGAGATCGTCGAGGGACGTTCGGTGTTCCGCGAAGTGGACGCGCCGGGGCTTGAGGCCATGGTCAAGCCCGGAGATTTTTATTCGCTCGAGGACGTCTACTGCCAGCACATCCTGGACGGCAAACTGCCGGAACTGATGCCCGATACAAGGGCGATTGCCGGGACGAAGGCTTTCGCAATCACAGAGGGCCTGCCGATCGGCGCTCACATGAGCGTGCCGATCCGGCTGCCGGACGGCCGCACATACGGAATGTTCTGCTGTCTTAGCTTCGAGCCTGATCTCTCGCTCAACAAGCGTGACCTTCAGATGATGCGGGCATTTGCGGACATCACTGCGTTCGAGATCAGTCGCGACCTCGAAGCAGCGGAAATCGTCAAGGCGAAGACGGATCGAATCGCTGCTGCCATGGCGCTGGGTCAGATATCCACCGTCTACCAGCCCATATACAATCTCCTCAGCCAAAGGCCGGTCGGGTTCGAGTGCCTCGCCCGTTTCGCGGCCGTCCCGCCCCGCTCACCGGATGTCTGGTTCAACGAGGCGGCCGAGGTGGGGCTCGGCCCGCAGCTCGAACTGGCTGCCTTGCAGGCGGCGCTGCCGGCGCTTTCCGCGCTGCCGGGCGAGGTCTACCTGGCGCTGAACGCTTCGCCGGCGACGATGATGGAGGCCGAGTTCTCGGCCATCATCGGCGCGCACCCTCCTGAACGGATCGTTCTGGAGGTGACGGAGCATTCGTCCGTCCCCGATTATGACAAGCTGATCGGCATCCTGCAGCCGCTTCGGCAGCGCGGGGTGCGGCTGGCCGTCGACGATGCCGGGGCGGGCTATTCAAGCCTCCGCCACATCCTCGACCTGCAGCCCGACCTTATCAAGCTCGACATAGGTCTGACGCGCAACATCAACCTCGACCCGGCCCGGCGGGCGCTTGCCTCGGCGCTGATCGGCTTTGCGCACGATACGGGAAGCCAGATCATCGCGGAGGGCGTCGAAACCGGGTCCGAACTGGACGCCCTCAGGGCGCTTGGCGTCGAGAAGGCGCAGGGCTACTTTCTCGGCCGCCCAATAAGCTTGGCCGACGCCGTAGCGCTGTTCCGCGATCCGGCTCAGCAGGTCGCCTGAGGCGTCACCCGGCGGCGAGCTTCTCGGCCATGCGCGGCGCGAAATAGGTCAGGATTCCATCCGCCCCGGCTCGCTTGAAGGCGAGCAGGCTTTCGCTCATGGCGCGGTCGCCATCGATCCAGCCGTTGCCGGCCGCTGCCATGATCATCGCGTATTCACCGGAGACCTGGTAGGCGAAGGTCGGCACGGCAAACGTCTGCTTCAAGCGCCAAAGCACGTCGAGATAGGGCATGCCGGGCTTGACCATCAGCATGTCCGCTCCTTCGGCTATGTCGGCTTCCGCCTCGCGCAGGGCCTCGTCCGTGTTGGCCGGATCCATCTGGTAGGTCCGCTTGTCGCCGACCAGCGTGGCGCTGGTGCCGATCGCATCGCGGAACGGCCCATAGAAGGCGGAGGCGTATTTCGCCGAATATGCCATAATCTGCACGTGGCCCAGGCCTGCCGCGTCTAGTGCCTCGCGGATAGCGCCAACGCGCCCGTCCATCATGTCGGACGGCGCGATGACGTCGGCGCCCGCCTCGGCCTGCACGAGGGCCTGGCGCACCAGTTGCGAGACGCTGAGGTCGTTGACGATCTCCTCGCCATCCATGAGCCCGTCATGGCCGTGGCTGGTATAGGGATCGAGAGCCACGTCGGTGATCAGGCCCACCGGCAGGCCGGCCGACTTGATGGCGCGGCAGGCGGTGCAGACCAGGTTCTCCGCATTGAGCGCCTCCGAGCCGGTCAGATCACGCCGCGCCGGGTCGGTATAGGGGAACAGGGCTATCGCCGGGATCCCGAGCCGGGCGGCCCGTTCGGCCTCGCGTACCGCCTCGTCGGCCGACAGCCGCTCCACGCCCGGCATGGAAGCCACCGGATCGCGCCGCCGGGTTCCCGCGGTCAGGAAGACTGGCCAGATCAGGTCGCTGGCAGTAAGGGCGGTTTCGCGCACCAGGCGGCGCGACCAGTCGGTGCGGCGGTTGCGCCGCAGGCGGCGCCGGCCGGTGATGCGGTCGATATCGGGAAGCGGCGCGTTCAGTGGTGCGGTCATGCTGGCCTCTGCATCCGGATGGGATACATCGCCCGGCGGGATTTCCCAACGGCAGCGCCGCGACGGCCTAGCGGCGAAACGTCTCGCGCGCTCGTGAGGGCGGGGTTGCGCAACGAAAAAGCCCGGCGTTTCCGCCGGGCTTGCATGAGTTCCGAACGGCAGCGCCGATCAGAAGCGGAACGAGGCCGTAGCGCGAACCGTGTGGAAGTCGAAGTTGTCGTCACCGGTCGACCGGATGTCGGTTTCGCCGCCCGGGCCGGCGGCAAACGGGCCGCTGTCGAAGGTTACGGTCTGCTGGTCGGCATCCAGGCTGGTGTAAAGGTATTCCAGGCCGACGCTGACGCGCTCGGTCACCAGCGCTTCGACACCGGCGCCGACCGTGTAGCCCCAAGCGTTGTCGTCGTCACCATCCAGGCTCTGCCGCCGGTCTGGAGGAAGTTCGCCGTTGTCATCACCGCCGACCAAATTGGCGCCGGAGTCGGTCGAGAATGACTGGTCGATGCCACCGTAAGCGAAGCCGCCAGTGCCGTAGACGAGGACGCGGTCGAAAGCGACGCCGGCGCGCAGGCGAGCCGTCGCAAGCCAGTCGAGTTCGCGATGGAAGGTGTAGTCCGCCGGCGTTACGCTGGTGCCCGTGGTTTCCTCTTCGAGGTCCAGATAGTTCAAATCAACGACCCCGCCGAGCACGAAGCTGCCGAACTGCTGATCGTAGCCAAGCTTGACGCCGGCTGTGAAGCCGTTGTCGGACTCGCTTTCAAAATCGGGGAATGCGTCAGCGCCCCCGACGAATACGGTATCGTCGAAATCGCCGTCGCCATCCGTATCGAACTCCAGCTCGTCGTCCTCGTCGTTGCCGAAAGCATATCCGCCCTGGACCCCGACGTAGAAGCCTGTCCAGGCGAACTCCGGTACGGGGGCAACGATGGCAGGAGCCTCGACCGGTTCATACGTAGTCAGGTCGGCTGCCTGCGAACCCGCGGTGAGCACAAGTGTCGCGGCGCTGGAGAGGAAAAGAGCTTTCATGATGATATCATGCCTAAAGTGTTCAAAGCAACTGACTGAACTGTGCCTCACGACCAGGAAAACTGCTGTAGCGGCACCGCCACGTTTCATTGGAAACTGCGAGTTACCGGCGAGAACCCCGAAAATGACGCGATCGTGATTTCGTGAAATTTTTTGCTCTCGTTTCGATCAGGGGAAATCAAGGCCCGTTCCGGCCAAGATTGACGTCGTTTTCCCCTGGGCGTAGCTGCGGCCTATGGTCAAAGGACCGCGATTCCCCATGATCTTCAGGAACGCGCCGTGAGCGACGCCCTCGGCGGCCCGGTACGCGAAGACGACCAGCGCCTGCCGCTCGCGGCTCTTTATCTGCGCGTCGTCGCTTTGATCCTGCTGGCAGCGGGGCTGGCGCGAGCCGCGATGGTGCTGGGCATGATTCCAGGCGGGCCGACCTTCGCCGATCTGAGCTCGCCCTGGCGCACGGGAGCGCCAATCCTGATCCTGATCGACCTTTTCGCAGCCGTCGGCCTCTGGATGGGGGCGACCTGGGGTCCCGTGATGTGGGCCGTCGCGCTGGCAGTCGAGGTCTCGATGTACACGGTGTTTTCGCACCTGTTCGGCACGTTCCCATGGCGGGTCGCGGCGCACTGCCTGGTGTTTGCCGGATTTCTGGTGCTTCTGTTCATCCGCTGGCGGGCGAGCCTGTCGGACTGAGCTTCCGGTTCTTTTCGCAAACCGTGAAAGATTCGCTTAAGCGTTTCGCTTAAGTCCGCCTTTAACCGAAATCTCTATGTAGCTCACAAAGCGCCGCTATGGCGGAGACCTATCGGGGACACTGTATGCTCATGTCAGAACAGGCGGCGGCCCGCTACGAAGCCACGGAAAAAGCGCCGGACGATACCAGGACGCTTTATCTGGATGCCCTTACGCTGGTGGAGCGCTTGCACCGGCGCCTCCTGGACGTCATCAAGGACGAATTCGATCGGATGGGACGGTCGGACATCAACAGCGTCCAGGCGCTGCTTCTTTTCAATATCGGCGACGCCGAGCTGACGGCGGGCGAACTGCGGACCCGCGGCTATTATCTCGGTTCCAACGTCTCGTACAACCTCAAGAAGCTGGTGGACTCCGGCTTCATCCGCCACCAGCGGTCCCGGGTCGATCGCCGCTCGGTCCGCGTCTCCCTGACCGGTGCAGGGCTGGAGGTCGCGCGCGTGGTCAACGACCTCTACACTCGGCACATTCAGTCCATCGAGAAGGTCGGCGGGATATCCTGCGATGACTTCCGGCAGATGAACAAGGCGCTGCAGCGCCTGGAGCGCTTCTGGACGGACCAGATCCTCTACCGGCTCTGAGCGAGCACCGCCGAACCCAGGCCTTGCGGCCCGCGCCGATCCGGCGTGGGCCGTTTTGTCATCTGACCAATCCTTGGACCTAGAGGATGAAGTCGCCGGCGGTCAGCTTATGCAGGCCGCTCACGGCGATGTCGAAATCCGCGACCTTGTTGCCGTCGATATCCGCGCTGACCACCGTAAGGTCGCTGGCTGTTCCCGCATAATCGTAGCGACCAAAGCGGAGTTGCCCATCAACTCCGGAGAACGCCACCGCCCCGATGAAAAGGAACGCCTGGTTGCCCGCCGTGCCATCCTGATCGGCGTCGATCGTGGCCAGGTCAATGAGATCCATGGCGGCCACGAAATCGCGGATTACGTCGCGTGCGGCGCCAGCAACGCTCTCCGCGACGGCGTTGAAGTCGAACGTATCGGCCCCGCTGCCACCCCAAAGAACATCTTGCCCGCCGGCTCCGACCAGGAGGTCGCGGCCGGCACCACCGTTCAGGACGTTTGCGCCCTGGTTGCCAATGATCTGGTCGTGACCAAGGCCGCCCGTGGCATTCTCGATCAGTGACCGGAGATCGCCCTTGTGCAGCAGCGCGTTGGCGACGTTGCCAACGGCGACCTTCGATCCGTCATAGTGCAGCTTGGCCAGTTGCGCCGTGGACGTCACTGTCCAGGCGCCCGGCGCAAGATTGATCCTGACGTTGCCCGAATAGTTGGACAGATCGTAGGTGTCGACGCCGCCACCGTCCCAGACGGTGAGAAAGATCTGGTTGCCGCCCGGCTTGCCCTGGCCGACGCCATTGATGAACATCTCGCCCGTCGTCGGGCTCCACGTGTATTTCGTGGCGCCGCTGCGGGTCGTGTAGTCCGCCCCGTACATGTGCTGCACGGCGGCGATATCGTGCATCATCAGGGACTGCGCGTAGCCCCAATCCTCGTTGGAATAGCCCGAGGTGATGGAGGCGCCCTGATACGAACGGTAGCTCATCACCGTGAATTCCATGCGGTCGCCGCCGCTCGGCATTGCCGCGAATGGGCCCGCGGCCTCGTGGGCGTGCTTCAGGCCGAGCGCATGTCCGATCTCGTGCAGGATGGTCAGGAAGGCGTAGCCGCCTACCACCGGGTTGTCGTAATAGCCGCGCGCGTTGTTGAACCAAGCGTCGCCGCCTTCGGGCCGGGTGCTCGGCCCATAGGCATAGGCCGTCGCCGGGTCATTCGATTCGGCGAAGCGCAGGTCGGCGTGCAAGATGGCGCTTTCCTGCACTTCCTTGAAGGCGATATTCGACACGGCCCCGACCTGACCGAGGGCATTTCGCACGGCCGCCTGCTGTGCCGCGTTGAACGCCTGGAAGCCGTTCAAGGGCTCGCCCGAACCATAGGCCGGTTCATACAGCAGGCTCAAGCTCGGGAAGCTGAAGGTCAGGGTCGAAACGCCCCATTTGATGCCTGAGAGCAGGCCGTCGGTGTAATAGTTCCCCGATTTGGATACCGAACTCGTCGCAGCCATTGATCCTACCGTCGTGGTGCTTCAGACAATTCAAGTAATGCTGTCGAGGACATTTCGTCGAATTGACATGACGGCGTAGCTAATCGGTCGTGCACTGGTCCTTATAAATTGAGCATGGCTCCGAAGCCCGGCATTAACCGTCGGCTTGCCGCCGCTCGCGGGGTGGGTATGACGTGGGTCGCTTTGGCCGAGACGGCCAGCAATTCAAAGGATGAAGTCGCTTCGGTGATGAAGTCGCCCGCGGTAAGGACGTGGAGACCACAGATGGCAATCTGGAAGTCGGGGCTGGCTCCGCCATCAACATCGGCGCTCACGAACGTCCGGTCGTTGGTCGTCCCGGCGTAGTCGGCCCACGAATAGCGGAGTTCGCCGTCGCGGCCGCTAAACGCGCCGGTTCCAATGAACTTGAAGGCCTGGTTGCCCGCGGTGCCATCGATGTCGGCGTCGATCGTCGAGAGGTCGATGCAGTCGGCGCGCGGGTCAAAGTCGCGGATAAGGTCGCGACCTTGGCTCTTGGCCTTGCTGTCACCCAGCATGTCGAAGTCGAAAGGGTCTGCGCCGCTGCCGCCCCACAGGTGATCGGCACCAGCTGAGCCGGTCAGCACATCGTTGCCCGCCGCCGCCGCCGCCGCGCAGCGCGTTGTTTGTCGTGTTTCCGACCAGAACGTCATTGCCAGCACCGCCGGTCGCATTCTCGATCAGCGAGCGGCTGTCCACATTGAACAGACGCGCGTTGGCGATGTTGCCGATTGCCAGCTTGGAACCATCGTAGCGAAGTTCGGCGAGTTGGGCCGAGGATGTCTTGGTCCACCCGCCAGGTGTCAGGTCTATCCGGACCCCGCCCGCGTAGTTGGACAGATCGTAGGTATCGTTGCCGCCCCCATCCCAGACCGTAAAAAGGATCTGGTTGCCGCCCGGAGCTCCTTGGCCGACGCCATTGATGGACATCTCCCCGGACGTGGCGCTCCACTTGTATGTCGAATTCCCGGAGTTCGTCGTGTAATCGGCGCCATACATGCTCTGCAGGGCGGCAATGTCGTCCATCATCAACGACTGCGCGTAACCCCAGGTCTCGTTGCAGTACCCCGTGCTGTTGGACGCTCCGACGTAGGAGCAGTAGCTCATGACCGTGTATTCCATGGAATCATGATTGCTCGGGAGGGCCTTGAACACTCCTTCTTGCTCATGGGCATGCTTTAGGCCGAGCGCATGGCCGACTTCGTGCAGCAGGGTGAAGTAGGCGTAGTTGCCCTTTACGGGGCTGTCGTAATAGCCATTCATCACGTTGAGCCAGACGTCGCCGCCTTCCTGGAGGGGGAGGGCATGTAAGCCCAGCCCGTCGCGCCATCATTGGACCCGGCTAAGCGGATATCGGCATGCTGGGCCGAAGTCTCCTTGACCTGTGTGAAGCTCAGGTTCGTGACGGCCGGGAAGGCATCAAGGACCTTCGCCGCCGCGCTGCGCTGGGCCGGGCTGAAGCTCTTGAAGCCGTTGATGTTCTCGCCGCTGCCATAACCGGAGCCGTAGAGGGATCCGAGCTCGGGAAAGCTGATCGTCAGTGACGAGGTTGCCCACCTCGTTCCTGAAAGCAGTCCGTCCGTGTAAGCTTGTCCGGTCGGGCTGAATCGAGTGACGTCGGGCATAGGCTTTCGCTCACAGCAAAGGGCGGTCGCCCCAGCCAGTGCCGTGCAGGCGCTCAAATTGTTCGGATCGTGTTGCGGCTCATACGGATAAAGTTCCGCAAACCTATGTTGGGAGGGTTCTCAAGAGGTTAACCCGCACCACGGGGCTTCCGACCGACATGGATCGGCCACAAAGACCGACGAGTTTAGCGCCTGCATGAGGGGCAATGGCGGTCCGGATTAAAGGGGTAATCCGTGCTGCTGTTCGGTTCAATGCTGAACTAGCGCGCCGGCCATTTTCTCCATGCTTAACAGCCTATTAAGCGGAGCGCGGCAGATTGCGGCGCTAATTGCACGGCCAGATGGCCACCATCGACGGGAATGCCGCCTATGAACGCGACAACCAGACTCAAACTGCTCACCGCGGCCGCACTGCTCCTGGCGCCCGGCTTGGCGAATGCCCAGGATCTCCTATCAGGGGTCACGCAGAGCGAATGGGCGCAGGGCTTCGACGCCCAGTCCGCCGTGTCGCGCCCGGTTTCCACGACCACACCGATCCTGTCGCCGCAAACAGTTCCGGCGATGGAGCAGGCGGTCTTCGTCTATCAGGACCTCGTATCGCGCGGTGGCTGGGGCAGCGTTCCCACCGACAAGGAACTCCGCCTTGGCGTGCGCGACGCCAACGTCGTCGAGTTGCGCCGGCGTCTGATCGCGTCGGGCGACCTTCGGCAGATGAGCGGCGACACGGCCGCATTCGACTCGTATGTGCAGGCTGCAGTGAAGCGGTTTCAGGAGCGCCACGGGATCCCAGCGGACGGCGTCGTCGGGCAGGGGACGCTGAAGGCGCTCAACGTGCCAGCGCATGTGCGCCTGGCGCAGCTGCAGACCAACGTTGAACGTGTTCGCGCCATGGGCATCCCGACCGAGCGCTACATCCTGGTCAACGTGCCCGGTGCGCAGATTGAAACGGTCGAGAACGGCTCGGTGTTCTCTCGCCACACGGCGGTGGTCGGCAAGGTCGATCGGCAGACCCCGCTGCTGTCCAGCCGCATCTACCAGATCAACTTCAACCCGTTCTGGACGGTACCTGCTTCCATCATCAAGAAGGACCTGATCCCGAAGATGCAGAAGGAGCCGACCTACCTGACGGATCACAAGATCCGCATCTTCACCCAGCAGGGCCAGGAGCTGCAGCCGGAACAGGTCAACTGGTACACCGACGAGGCGACGAACTACATGTTCAAGCAGGATCCGGGCGACCAGAACTCGCTCGGGAACATGAAGCTGTCGTTCCACAATCCCCACCAGGTGTACATGCACGACACGCCGGCGAAGAACCTCTTCGGTTCCGACTACCGGTTCGAATCTTCCGGCTGCATGCGCGTGCAGAATGTGCGCGAGCTGGTGAGCTGGGTGCTTCGCGATCAGGGCTATAACCGGGCAGCCATCGATCAGACGGTGCGCTCCGGCCAGCGACTCGACGTCGACGTGCCGAACGGGCCGGCGATCTTCACCGTCTACTTCACGGCCTGGACCACCGGCGACGGCGTGCTGCATTTCCGCGACGACATCTACAACCTCGATGCCCAGGGCATGGTGGCGATGAACCAGTCGCCGGAACTGATCGGGTCGCCAGTCGCGCAGTAACCCGGCTCGGCATGACTCGGGGGCCTTGGCCCCGGACACCTCGGCTCGCCTCAGTGGCGGGCCGAAATCGTTTTTGGGGAAGGGAAACGGCCTAGCCGGGTCCGGAGATTTGCCCGCCACAGGGCATGGCGTTATCGCGCTTCGGCCTAAGCCCCGGGCCACATTCGAGAATCCTTCGCTCTGCAAGCCGCCTCGACGGTGTCACTCGCTCCTGATCTGGTGCAGGAGCAGGCCAAATTAGCCGTATTGTCCCAACCTTAAACCGTTTGTTTACCAAAGTATTCGCAGGTTCTCCCTTGAAGCGCATCGGTCACACTTCGTCCGTTGCGCAGGCCCGCACTCTCAGAACCCCGTGAAAAAGGGCCTGAGCCGCGGCGCCGGTAAGCAAGCCGGAGAACGTTATTGGCTGACGCAAACGCACGGAGGGGAGGGCTGAAACCGGTGGTCGCCGGCCTCGACCGCGCGCTCGGTTTCATTTTGTCGCCACTGGCGAAACTGTTGCCGCGGCGGGTTCGCCGCCTGGCGGAAAAACTTGAACGTGAGCGGTCCCGCCCCATCGGGCAGATCGCCGCCGCCGGCTTCCTGCTCTCCAGCATCCTCTACGGGCTCGTGGCCGGCGGCCAGATCGGAATGGTCGGAGAGTCGCTGCTGGTTTTCAGCGGCTTCGGCATCAATGACGTCCAGATCAGCGGCGAAGCGGAAACTGCGGAACTGGCCGTCCTCGAGAAGCTAGAGCTCGGCGGATCACTGGTCTGGTTCGATGTGGAGCAGGCGCAGGAGCGAGTTGCTTCGCTGCCGTGGGTCGAACGGGCCGTCGTGCGTAAGTTCTACCCGAGCACGCTCCAGGTCGATATCGAGGAGCGCACCCCGTTCGCGCTTTGGCAGCGGGAAGGCAAAGTCTACGTGATGGACGCCAGCGGCACCGAGATGGTCCCGCTGGACGACGCCCGCTTCGCCAAGCTGCCTTTCATGGTCGGCGCCACGGCGAACGAAAAGGCAGCCCAGTTCTTCCTGGAAATCCTGGCCGAGCCGAAGATCGCCGATCAGATGCGCGCCGCCGTGTTCGTCGCCGGACGCCGCTGGGACCTCCACCTGGAGAACGGCGTGACCGTCAAGCTGCCGGAAAAGGACATGCGCGAGGCGCTCGCCCAGCTGGTCAAGCTGGACGACGAGCGCCAGTTGCTGGCCCGCGACGTCATCGTGGTCGATCTGCGCTTGCCGGACCGGATCACCGTGCGGCTCCCTGAGGGGCGCACCATGGAGGAGGTGACCACCGACGGGGCCGCCAAGACGCAAGCCGGGAAGGCGCGCACATGAGCCGCTCCGGACACCATGGCGGCGGCGTTTCCCGCATCAAGCCCTTGGGCAACCGGCGCTCCACCGTGGTCAGCGTCCTCGATGTAGGCTCGACCAAGGTCTGCTGCCTGATCGCGCGGCTGAAGCCGCGCGACAGCGAGGCGCTGCGCCGGCGCAGCCACGCCATCGAGGTGCTCGGTTTTGCCTCCACCCGGTCGCGCGGCATCAAGTCGGGCGTCGTCGTCGACCTGGAGGAGGCTGAACAGGCGATCCGTCTGGCTGTCGATGCTGCCGAGCGGATGGCGGAGATGACTGTCGGGAGCCTGATCGTCAACCTGTCGAGCGGCCGGCTGAAGAGCGAGACTTTTTCGGCGAGCGTCCAGGTCGGCGGGGCGGTTTCGGATGCCGACGTCCAGCGCGTGCTGGCCGCCGGCGGCGCGCACTCGGTCAGCCCCGGGCGCATGGTGCTGCACTCCCTGCCGATCGGATACTCGCTCGACGACAACCGCGGCATCCATGATCCGGCCGGCATGCTGGGCGAGGCGCTCGGCGTCGACATGCATGTAGTGACCGCCGACGAGGCGCCCCTCAGGAACCTCGAACTGGCGATCAATCGCTGCCACCTCGATGTGGAGACCCTGGTTGCCACCCCTTACGCGGCCGGCCTGGCGGCTCTTGTTGACGATGAGGCGGAACTTGGCGTGGCCTGCATCGACATGGGCGGCGGCACAACCACGTTGTCGATCTTCCACGGTGGCGAGTTCGTCCACGCCGATGCGATCGCCGTCGGCGGGCAGCACGTCACCGTCGATATCGCTCGTGGCCTGTCCACCAACCTTGTGGACGCCGAGCGTCTGAAGGCGCGTCACGGCTCTGCCCTGGCCGCGGTTTCCGACGAGAAGGACATCCTCACCATCCCGGCGGTCAGCGGCGACGAGCGCGATCACCCCAACACGGTGCCGCGGTCCGCTCTGGTCCGCATCATCCGGCCCCGCGTCGAGGAGACGCTGGAGATGACGCGCGACATGCTCGCCAAGTCCGGCTTCGCCGCGCAGGTCGGCAAGCGCGTCGTGCTGACGGGCGGCGCCAGCCAGCTTACCGGGATGGCGGAAACCGCCAGGCGCATTCTTGGCGCCGATGTGCGGCTCGGCCGGCCTTTGGGCGTGGCCGGTCTGCCGGAGGCGGCCAGAAGCCCGGCCTTCGCCGCCACGGTAGGCCTGGTCGTTTACCCGCAGGTGGCGCGCATCGAGCAGTTCAACGCCAGCCGGCCCTCGCGCATGTCGATGACCGGCACCGGCGGATACTTCGCGCGCATGGGGCGCTGGATTTCGGACAGCTTCTGAACGGGAGCGAATTGGAACGGAGCCGGCGGCACGCTCGTCTGGCGGAAAGGCGGAAGAGGACGGAACATGAGTGTCAATCTGAAGATGCCAGACATCACCGAGCTCAAGCCGAGGATCACCGTTTTCGGTGTCGGTGGCGCAGGCTGTAACGCCGTCAACAACATGATCGAGGCGGGCCTCCAGGGCGTCGAGTTCGTGGTTGCCAACACGGACGCCCAGGCGCTCACCATGACCAAAGCTGACCGCCTCATCCAGATGGGCGTAGCGGTCACGCAGGGGCTGGGCGCCGGTTCCCAGCCGGAGATCGGCCGGGCCGCCGCCGAGGAGACGATCGACGAGATCAACGAGCACCTCGCCGGCTCGCACATGGCCTTCATCACCGCCGGCATGGGCGGCGGCACCGGCACGGGTGCGGCGCCGATCGTGGCCCGCGCGGCGCGCGAATCCGGCATCCTCACCGTCGGCGTCGTCACCAAGCCGTTCCAGTTCGAGGGCCAGCGCCGCATGCGGCTCGCCGAGGCCGGCATCCAGGAACTGCAGAAGCACGTCGACACCCTGATCGTGATCCCGAACCAGAACCTGTTCCGGATCGCCAACGACAAGACCACCTTCGCCGACGCCTTCGCGATGGCGGACGAGGTGCTCTATTCCGGCGTCGCCTGCATCACCGACCTGATGGTCAAGGACGGCCTGATCAACCTCGACTTCGCCGACGTCCGTTCGGTTATGCGCGAGATGGGCAAGGCAATGATGGGCACCGGCGAGGCATCCGGCGACAAGCGCGCCATCGAGGCCGCGGAGAAGGCCATTTCCAACCCGCTGCTCGACGATGTCTGCATGAAGGGCGCCCGCGGGCTGCTCATTTCCATCACCGGCGGCCGCGACATGACGCTGTTCGAGGTTGATGAAGCGGCGAGCCGGGTCCGCGAGGAAGTGGAGCCGGAAGCCAACATCATCTTCGGCGCTACCTTCGACGAAGGCCTGGAAGGCATCATCCGCGTGTCGGTGGTGGCGACCGGCATCGAACAGGAGCGCGCCCAGGAGCCGCTCGCGGCGCCAACCGCCGGCATGGCGGAACTGACCCGCCGCTTGAAGTCGGTCGCCGGCTCGGGCGCTGCCCAGTCGGCTCCGGCGGCAGGTCAGCCGAAGGCTCAGATGCAGCAGCGGGAAACCATCCCCGCCTATGCGCTGGAGGGCCTGGAACAGGAACTGGCCATGCCGATGACCGCCGCCCGCCCGGCGCAGCCGGCGCAGGCGCAGCAGCGTCCTGCCCCCGAGGGTTCGGTCAGGATTGGGCCGTTCCGCCCCGACCCGTCGCTGTTGGGCTCGGGCCCGGCTGACGACGAGGCCGAGCACGACCACGCCCATGATCAGGGCCGTAGCGGCGGCCCCGTGCACTTCATCCCGCCGGCGGCCGAGCGTCCGGAGCAACTCCAACCCCGCATGCCGCGGGTGGAGGATTTCCCCGTGGTCGCCCAGCGCCAGATCCGCGCCGCGCAGGCCCCGGTGCGACCGGACGAGGAGGAGCGCAAGCCGCGTGGATTGCTGGCCCGTCTTGCCAGCGGACTTGCCCGCCGCGACGAGGACGAGGACGAGGAGCCGCGTGCCCGGCAGAACGCCAAGGAGCCCGAGCCGCGTGTGGTCCATGCGCAGGCGCAGGCTCCGTCCCAGCAGCACGCGCAGCAGGCCAACTCCGACTTCGCCAAGCAGGCGCAACCTCGCCGCATGGGTGAGGTGACCGGTTTGACCGGCAGCCTCGACCCGCGTGGCCGGCCGATGCCGACCGACTCCGGTCGCGACGAACTGGAGATCCCGGCGTTCCTGCGCCGCCAGTCGAGCTGATCCGCCCCGAATGCAGCAGAGCCGGCGCGCAGCAATGCGGGCCGGCTTTTCGTTGTGCGGACTCTGCAAGTAAGCCTACCGCGTAACAATGGGTAAGAATCGTTGATTGGCAGGAGCCGGGGGCCGGCGCTAAAGGGATTCGCGAGGGACTGAGCTCCCGGATTCGCGGCCCTTCGCCCGAACCCGAGCTGATCCCGGGGGCAAAGCGAGTTGATGAGTCGAACAAGTTGTCGTGGTCAGAAGACCCTGCGGGAACGCGTAAGCCTCTCAGGGATCGGGGTGCACGGCGGCAAGCCCGCCACGGTAACGTTATGTCCGGCGGCGCCGGACAGCGGCATCAGCTTTGTGCGGACGGACGTTCCCGGCTCCGCCGATTTCGAGATCCGCGCTCTGTCCTCCTGCGTCGGATCGACCGAGCTGTGCACCGTGCTCGGCGACCCTGAGGGCATTTGCGTCGCCACCATCGAGCATCTGCTCGCCGCGCTGATCGGCCTCGGCGTCGACAATGCCGTGGTGGAAATCGACGGGCCGGAAGTGCCCGTCATGGACGGCAGCGCCCGCGCCTTCGTCCGCGCGATCGACGAGGCCGGCCTGGTGGTGCAGTCGTCGCCGAAGCGGGTGATCCGCATCCGCAAGCCGGTCCGGGTGCAGATGGGCAGCGCCTATGCCGAGTTCCAACCCTACGACGGGTGCCGGTTCGAAGTCGCCATCGCCTATGATTGCTCGGTGATCGGCGCCCAGTCCTACGCCATGGACCTGACGCCGCGGAACTTCCGCGCCGAGGTCGCCGGTGCCCGCACCTTCGGCTACGTCAAGGACGTCGAGCGGCTCTGGGCAGCGGGATATGCGCTCGGCTCGTCGCTCGACAATTCTGTCGCAATCGATGGCGACGCCGTCGTAAACCCCGACGGCCTGCGCTACGCCGACGAGTTCGTCCGCCACAAGCTGCTCGACGCCATCGGCGACATCGCCCTGGCCGGCGCCCCCATCCAGGGTCTCTATCGGTCGTTTAAAGGCGGTCACAAGCTCAACGCTTTGGCGCTTTCTACGCTGCTGGCGCGGACGGATGCCTGGACTCTGACCTCCGCGCCCGCGGCGCCGGTCAAGGCGGAAAAACGAATCGACCTGTTTTCCGGGATACTCACGCCGGCTTTCGCGCCTGACGTTTCCTGACTGGAGGGGTTCGTCACAGGCCGGCCATCTTTGGATGGAACGGCTTCCGCACCGTCGCCGGCTCGGTTATCAGGGCGGCTCAAGCGCTCCAGGCTGTTTCCATGACTCTTCCGAACCAAACCCGTCACCTTTCCCGGCCCGCCCGGGTCCTGCTGCTCGCCGGCGCCGCCTTGCTCATCGCCGGCTGCATGGGCCGCGGCGAGGACACTGACGTCGCGCTCGAGCCGGAGAACCCGGACCTGCTTTACAATCAGGGCCTTGCCCTCATGCAGGCCGGTGACACCGGCGATGCCGGCAAGAAGTTCGAGGAGATCAACAAGCAGCATCCGTATTCGGATTATTCGCGCCGCTCGTTGATGATGTCCGCCTACCTGAATTTCAGGCGTGCGAAATACCAGGAGGCCGTCAACGACGCCCAGCGCTTCGTCACGCTTTATCCGACCAGCCCGGATGCGGCCTATGCGCAGTACCTGATCGGCGAATCGTACTTCCGGCAGATCCCGGACGTGACGCGCGACCAGGACCTGTCAAAGAAGGCCATCGAGGCGATGAACACGGTGGTCACCAAATACCCCGATTCCGAATACGTGGAGGACGCGCAGAAGAAGGCGCAGATGGCGACCGACCAGATCGCCGGCAAGGAGATGCAGGTCGGGCGCTATTACCTGGAACGGCGCGAATACCTGGCAGCCGTGAATCGCTTCAAGAACGTCGCTTCCAACTACCAGACGACGCGCCACGTCGAGGAAGCGCTGCACCGGCTCACCGAGTCCTACCTGGCGCTTGGAATCGCCCCGGAGGCGCAGACCGCGGCCGCCGTACTCGGGCACAATTTCCCGGATAGCCCCTGGTATCAGGACAGCTACGCGCTGCTGAATAAGGGCGGCCTGCAGCCGAAGGAGAACGAGGGTTCCTGGATTTCGCGCGCTTTCCGCGCCTGATATCCTTGCCGGCGATGCTGGCGAACCTGCTTGTTCAAGATATCGTCCTGATCGACCGGCTCGGCATCGACTTCGATGCCGGGCTCACCGTGCTGACCGGCGAAACGGGCGCCGGCAAATCCATTCTGCTCGACGCCCTGGCGCTGGCGCTCGGAGCGCGCGGCGACACAGCGCTGGTGCGCGCCGGCGCCGAACGCGGCCAGGTCACGGCCACGTTCGAACCCCCCGACGATCACCCTGCGATTTCCGTGCTGCTCGAAAACGGGATTGCTGCCGACGGTCCGCTGATCCTGCGCCGGACACAGACGCGTGACGGCAAGACGCGCGCCTTCATCAATGACCAGCCGTGCAGCGTTGCGCTGCTCAAGCAGATCGGGGCGATGCTGGTCGAAATCCATGGCCAGCATGACGAGCGTGCGCTGGTGAGCGGCGACGAGCACCGGCGGCTGCTCGATGCCTTCGGCCGGCTGGAGCCGGATGCCGAGGCGGTCGCCGCGGCACATGGGCAACTCAGGCAGGTGGAGGATGAGGCCCGGCGCATCCGGGACGGGCTGCTCGCGGCGGAGCGGGAAGCCGATTACCTGCGTGCCGCCGTGGAGGAGCTTGAGGCGCTTGCGGCGGAGCCGGGCGAGGAAGCCGCACTCGCCGAGCGGCGGCAGTTCCTGATGCAGGCCGAGAAGCTGGCCGCTGACCTCTACGAAGCCCAGGAAGTCGTGGGCGGCAACGCCTCGCCGGTGCCCGGTTTGGTAGGCCTGGTGCGTCGCCTTGAACGCAAGGCCGGCCACCTGCCCGAGACGGTCTCGGTAACCATTGCGGCGCTGAATTCCGCGATCGATAACCTGGAGGAGGCGCGGCGCGGCTTGCAGGACGCAATCCGGGAATGTGAGTTCGAGCCCAATGAACTGGAGCGCGCGGAGGAGCGGCTGTTCGCTCTCCGCGCGGCGGCGCGCAAATATCGCGTCGACGTTGACGACCTGCCGGCCGTGGCCGCCGATCATGCCGCCAAGCTCGCCGATCTGGATGTCGGCCAGGATCGCCTCTCCAGGCTGGAAGCGGCGGCGGACGAGGCCCGCCAGCTCTACCGCCGCGCGGCCGAGGTGCTTTCCGCCCGGCGGGGCGAAGTAGCGGCGGCCCTGGAGACGGCAGTGAACGCCGAACTGCCGGCCCTCAAGCTCGAAGCCGCGCGCTTCATCGTGGCGCGCGACGTCGACGAGAAATTGGAGGCGCCGGACGGATTTGATCGCATCGCGTTTCACGTTCGGACCAACCCGGGCACCGCGCCGGGTCCGATCATGAAGGTGGCCTCCGGCGGCGAGCTGTCGCGCTTTCTCCTGGCGCTAAAGGTTGCGCTCGCCGACCGGGGCTCGGCGCCAACGCTTGTCTTCGACGAGATCGATTCGGGCGCCGGCGGAGCCGTGGCTGAGGCCATTGGCCGCCGACTGGGCCGGCTGGCTGAGCGCGTTCAGGTCCTTTCCGTCACCCACGCCCCCCAGGTAGCCGCGCACGCCGACGCGCATTTCCTCATCTCCAAGGCGGAGATCGGCAAGGGCGAACGGATGGCCACCAACGTCGAGCCGATCGCCGGCCCGGCGCGGCGCGAAGAAATTGCCCGCATGCTAGCCGGCGCGACCATTTCCGAGGAAGCGCGCGCAGCAGCGGAGCGTCTGATGGCCGGCGCCGCGGCCTAGCGCGGCGGGAGACCAGACTGACCCCGAGCGGGTCACATCAGAAACCGAGAAGACCACTCCCGGGGTGGTTGGATGAAGCGCAAAAGGTGGCTCTGGCCCGTGGGGCTTCTGCTCCTCTTGATCGGCTTTGTTTTCGCCAACAACACGAATCTGTTTCGCGCGGCCAATCCCAACGTCCAATCCGAGCTCCTCGCCCATCGGGGCATCGCGCAGCGCTTCGACGAGCGGGACGTTCGGGCGGACACGTGCACCGCCTCACGAATGCTGCCCCCGAGGCATGCGTTGCTGGAGAACACCATAGCTTCGATGCAGGCCAGCTTCGAAGCCGGCGCCGACATCGTGGAGTTTGACGTCCACCCGACGACCGATGGCCAGTTCGCCGTCTTCCATGACTGGACCGTGGATTGCCGGACCGACGGGCGCGGCGTCACGCGCGAACATTCGATGCCCGAGCTCAAGAAGCTCGACATCGGCTACGGCTACACGGCCGATGGTGGACGAACCTATCCATTCCGGGGGCAGGGGGTCGGCCTCATGCCAAGCTTGGACGAGGTACTGTCGGCGTTCCCGGGTCGCTCCTTATCAACGTGAAAAGTCGCGACCCGGCTGAGGGAGCGCTCCTGGCGCAGGTGCTCGGCCGCCTTCCTCCCGAGCAGAGGGCGCGACTGATGGTCTATGGCGGCGATGAGCCCATAGAGGCGCTTCGCCAGCACCTCCCCGATGTTCGCACCACCTCCCGCGCTGCCCTGAAGGCGTGCCTCCTGGGCTACATGGCGACGGGCTGGACCGGCGTGGTTCCGGCCTCGTGCGGAAACAGGCTCGTGCTCGTGCCCATCAACGTCGCCCCATGGTTGTGGGGTTGGCCAGGCCGGTTCGTGGACCGGATGGAAAAGGCAGGCAGCAAGGTCTTCCTGCTTGGTCCCTATAGCGGAGGGGATTTTTCCAAGGGCATCGACAGCCCGGCCGACTTCGACCGCGTCCCCGCCGACTATGCGGGCGGCATCTACACCAACGAGATCGAGGCCGCCGCCTCGGTCTACAAATCGAATGCAGCCGAGCTCGACGAATGAGTCCGGACCACGCAGTCGGCGCTGCCCGAAGCGGTTGAGGGGGGATAACTTTCGCCGAAAAGCCCGGAAGTCCGCCAGTTTTGCAGAATCTTATCCCCGGCCCTAAAAAGCTGGCGCATAATCCCCGATACCGCTGCTCGATGAGGGACCGGATGGCCAGCCGGAACTGTTCGGGAGCAGCGGGCGGCGCCGCCACGGAGCTTTCCGGAAAAGCTCTGCGACGGCGGCTTTCGGAAGGGTCCCCCTCGGGAGCAATCCCGGTGCCGGATGTTTCATGGCTGCATGTCCCGAGAGGCTTTTCCAACCGGAAGACCTCGAGGGAAGGAAGAGGGGACGAGTCGAAGGCCGAAAAGAACGCCGCGCGGGGCGCTCCCGGAGCGCCACACTTAAACTAGAGAGGCGTTTTGGAAGCGCCCCGCACCCTCGCTTGCGAGGGAACCGGTTCTTAATCCCCCGGGCGTCCGAGCCGCGGGTCGTTGGTGTTCGCGTTGATCTTGGCCGCCGGTCTTGCTTTCTTCCCGACCGGACCGCCACGCGGATACGGGAGTTTGTATGAAGCCGGTCGATGACCTGAGCGAAACGGAGGCCCGCGCCGAGCTGGAGCGGCTCGCCGGTGAGATTGCCGAGCATGACCGGCGCTACCATGGCGAAGACGCGCCGGTCATCTCCGACGCCGACTACGACGCGTTGAGGCGCCGTCACGCCGCTATCGAAGCGCGCTTCCCCGAGCTTGGCCGGGTGGATTCCCCGACACGGCAGGTCGGCGCCAGGCCGTCAGGGCGGTTCCGAAAGGTCCGTCACTCCGTTCCGATGCTGTCGCTCGACAACGCCTTTTCCGACGAAGACGTGCGGGACTTCATGGGCCGGGTTCGGCGCTTTCTGGGGTTGCCGGACGGCAAGCACGTCGCGCTGACGGCGGAACCGAAGATCGACGGGCTTTCTGCGACACTGCGCTATGAGCGCGGTGAGCTTGTGCTCGGCGCAACGCGCGGCGACGGCGCCGAAGGCGAAGACGTCACCGCCAATATCCGCACGATCTCGGAAATCCCGCAGCGCTTGCCCGACGGAGTGCCCGAGGTCGTCGAGGTGCGCGGCGAGGTCTACATGCTGCACGCCGAATTCGCCGAGATGAATGCGCGCGAGGCCGAAAGGGGCGGGCGGGTCTTCGCCAATCCGCGCAATTCCGCCGCCGGCTCACTGCGGCAACAGGACCCGAAGATTACCGCCGCCCGGCCGCTGCATTTCTTCGCCTATGCCTGGGGCGAGATGAGCGCGATGCCGGCCGCGACGCAGTTCGGCATGCTGCAATGTTTTTCCGATTGGGGATTTCGCATCAACCCGCTCACGGAGCGCTGCGAAGACATCGAGGCGGCGCTCGCGCGCCACCACGTGATCGAAGGGGCCCGCCCAAAGCTCGGCTACGACATCGACGGCGTGGTCTACAAGGTCGACGATCTGAAGCTGCAGCAGCGCCTCGGCTTCGTTTCGCGGGCGCCGCGCTGGGCCATTGCCCACAAATTTGCCGCCGAGCAGGCGACGACTTTCCTCGACGGCATCGAGATTCAGGTGGGGCGCACCGGCTCGCTCACCCCGGTCGCGAGGCTCCGCCCGGTCACCGTTGGCGGTGTGGTGGTGACCAGCGCCACCCTCCACAACGAGGATTACATCCGCGGCATCGGCAATGATGGCCAGCCGATCCGCGACGGCAAGGACATCCGGGTTGGCGACACCGTGACGGTGCAGCGGGCAGGAGACGTCATCCCGCAGATCATCGACGTGAACCTCGCCGAGCGGCCGGTCGACTCCCAGCCCTACGAGTTTCCCACAGCCTGTCCGGAATGCGGCAGCGATGCCGTGCGGGAGGAGGGAGAATCCGTCCGCCGCTGCACCGGCGGCCTGATCTGCCCCGCGCAAGCGGTGGAGCGGCTGCGCCACTTCGTCGGCCGAGATACGTTCGACATCGAGGGACTCGGCGCTCGACAGGTGGAGGCGTTCTATCGGGACGGTCTGATCCGCCATCCCTCTGATATTTTTCGGCTGAAACCCGAAATGCTGTCAGGCCGTGAAGGCTACGGCGTCACGAGCATCGGCAATCTGATGCGGGCCATCGAGCAGCGGCGTAAGGTCGAGCTCAACCGCTTCATCCATGCGCTTGGCATCCGCCATATTGGCGAGACGAACGCCCGCCTTCTGGCGCGCCACTTCGGCTCCTTCGAAACCTTCCGGCGCGTGGCCGAAACGGCTGCCGATGGCGATGAGCAGGCGCGGGCGGAGCTGACCGGGATCGGCGGCATCGGCCCGATCGTCGCCGAGGCGATCGTCCAGTTCTTTGCCGAGACACATAACCGCGAGGAACTGAATCGGCTGCTGGCCGAAGTGAACCCGAAACCGATGGAGGCTGTGGCCGTCCAGTCTCCGGTCGCCGGCAAGACCGTGGTGTTCACCGGATCTCTCGAGCGGATGAGCCGCGACGAGGCCAAGGCCATGGCCGAACGGCTCGGCGCCAAGGTGGCCGGCTCGGTTTCCGCCAAGACCGATCTGGTGGTGGCGGGCCCGGGGGCCGGCTCCAAGCTGAGCAAGGCCGCGCAGCTCGGCATCGAAGTGATCGACGAGGATGCCTGGCTGGCGCGAGTCGGCGGTTGACCCGGAATGGGCTCAGGCGTGCCGGCCGACGGCGAACGGTCCAATGCGGGCGGGAATGACAGCGGGACGCTGCTGCACGGCGCGCTGCTCGACCTGAGTCAGCATGGACTCGACGAAGAATTCCACCCCGTCGGGCGGAATACCGAGGTCGCGCAGCTGGGCGGGGGAGAGCCGGTCGAGGGTCCGGACGGCCGAGCGACGCCGGTCGCCCCGCCGGAATGGCGCGACGAGGCTGGAAAAGGAAAACATGTTTGTCTCCAGGATGAAAGCGGTTCACCGAAGCCCGGCTTGCCGCTGATCTGCTGCCGGACAGATAGGCGCGTCGGGCCGGTCTTTCGAACGCTTTGGATGCGTGGTAGCTTGAACGAAGTTCATGCTGGACATTAACTTTGCCGCAATCCCGGCTCCCTTCTCTTCCGCCGCTGCACGCGCTCAAGGCCTTCGACGCCGCGGCACGCTCCGAGCGCTTCCGCGATGCCGCCGCTGCCCTGGGTCTTTCGGAGTCCGCCATCAGCCATCAGGTCAAGCGCCTGGAGGAGTTTCTGGGCGTCGCGCTGTTCGCAAGAACTGGCAATTCCGTGTCGCTCACCGAGGTTGGCCAGCGCTACTTCGAGCAGATCGACCCGGCCTTCGACAGGATTCGACGCGCAACGGAGGAGATCAGAGGTCCGACCGATCTGGCGCGAGTTTCGCTCACGCTGCCCGGCACCTTGGCGACCTTCTGGCTCATTCCCAAGCTCGGCAGCCTCGAAGCCCGCCACCCTGAGATCAGCCTGCAACTGATCACCACCCAGCGCGTCATCGATCTAAGGCGCGAGCAGATCCACCTCGCCATCCGCTACGGTCGTGGTCCCTGGCACGGCCTCGTTTCGGAACATCTGCTCGACGAGCAGGCCTTTCCGGTCTGTGCCCCCGGCCTGCTGGACGCCTCCGTTAAATCTCCGGCGGACGCGCTTCGCAAGCGGCGCATCATCATCAACGACACCGATATGACCGAATGGCACGACTGGTGCGCCGCCCACGGCCTGGAACCGCCACCAATGCGCAATGCCATCGTCCTGCATGCCTCGGACCAGACGCTGGGCGCCGCCCTGGAGGGCCTGGGAATGGCAATCGGTCGCCGCCCGCTGGTCGATCGCTGGCTCGACGAAGGCAGGCTGGTGGCGCCCTTCGGGTCGGCCGACCGCAGCGGCGCAGCGTATTTCCTGGTCTACCCCGAACGCGGAGAGCTGCCGGCCGCCGCGCGAAAGGTAGCACGCTGGCTGCGTGAGATTGCTGCCGAGAATGGCCCGGCTACCGGTAGCCAGCACCGGTCCGCGCATCTTTAGTATCGCGGGCGGCCAAGGATCAGGGCGGCTGACCGGATCCTTCAACAACAGTGACACGACAGGTCAGCTTTGCTGACCTAAGCTCACCGGGTGAGCGACTCAGCCCCGATTACCGGTGCGCCAACCGGGCCCGCCCGTCTGTCCTTTGCCGACGGCGCGCGCGACATCCTGCCCGTCATGGTCGCCACCATCCCGTTCGGCATGGTCTATGGAGCGCTGGCGGCGAAGCAGGGCCTGTCCCTGACCGAGAATGTGCTGATGAGCGCGCTGCTCTTCGCCGGGACCTCCCAGTTCGTCGCGTTGGAACTGTGGGCCGATCCGCTTCCGATCTGGGCCATCTTCTTCTCGGTTCTCGCCGTGAATCTCCGCCACGTCCTCTACAGCGCAGCGCTGGGACGACGCATGCTGCACTGGTCCCCGGTAACCCGGTATGCCGGCCTGGGACTACTGACCGATCCGGCGCTTGCCCTCGTCGAGCTCAGAGACTCTTCGCACCTCACGGTCCGCTACTACTTCGGCATCTGCGTACCGCTCTACCTCAACTGGGTGGTGGTCACCTTCATCGGCGCGGTGTTCGGAGCCTTGATCCGCAACCCCGAAGCGATCGGGCTCGACTTCGTGGTCACCGCCTATTTCCTGTTTCTGATCGTCGGGTTCCGCAAGCGCCCGAACGCGGCTGCCGTGGCGGTGGCGAGCGCGGCGATCTCGGTGCTGATCTACTTTGCCCTCGGCCCGCCCTGGCACATGGCGACCGGAGCTTTGGCCGGCATGGCGGCGGCCGCCGTTCTGACCAAGCACGGCGAAGCCGACAGATGACCAATTCGGCGGACGTCCTGCTGATCGTCGCGCTAGCGATCGCCACCTACTTCACCCGGATCGGCGGGCACCTGATCCTGTCGCGGTTCGGACAGCTGGCGCCGAGGACGACAGCGGCGCTCGATGCGGTCCCGGCAGCGGTGATGACGGCCATCGTCGCGCCGATGGCGCTGACCGGGATGGCCGAGGCGATTGCCGCGCTCGTCACCATGGTCGCGGCGCTGCGGCTGCCGATCCACGCCACGCTTCTGGTAGGCGCCGGTTGCGTGGTCCTGCTGCGGGCGATCGGGCTCTAGCCGGCAATCGGTCGGCAGGCGAGCGCCAGCCAGGCACGCTCCTCGCCCGTCAGCGTCGGCCAGCCGGAAAGGGCGCCGAACACGCGGGTGTGGTAGCTGTCCAGCCAGGCGATCTCTACGGCGCTGAGCAGCCGGGCCTGGATCAGGCGGCGGTCGATGGGCGCCAGAGTGATCGTCTCGAACGAATGCATCGGCCGCTCCCCGCCGGGCACCGGCTCCAGCTCACGCACAACGATCAGGTTCTCGATACGGATACCGAAGTCTCCAGCGCGGTAGTAGCCGGGCTCGTTGGACACGATCATGCCGGGCTCAAGCGGGGTGTGGCCGGTCTTGGCTATCCGTTGCGGGCCTTCATGCACGGACAGATACGAGCCGACTCCGTGGCCGGTGCCGTGGTCGAATTCGAGCCCCGCCTGCCAGAGTGCCTGACGGGCAAGCGTATCGAGCTGTGCGCCGGTCGTGCCCTTCGGAAATCGGGCATTGGCCAGCGCAATATGACCCTTCAGGACCCGGGTGAACCGGTCGCGGTAAAGGTCGAGCCGCTCCGGGGAGGGAGCGCCGATGACGAGCGTCCGGGTAATATCGGTCGTGCCGTCCTGGTACTGGGCGCCGGAATCGATCAGGTAAAGCTCGCCGTCCGCCAGCGCGCGGTTGGTGCGCTCCGTCACGCGGTAATGATTGATGGCCCCGTTTGGGCCGGTCGAGGAGATCGAGTCGAACGACAGGTCGGCTAGCGGCACGTCGCCTTCCGCCGCCGTTTGCGCACGGAACTCTTCCAGCCGTTTTGCGGCATCAATCTCGGTCAGGGAACCGGCCGCGCTCCCCTCTATGAACCGGAGAAACCGGACGACGGCAACGCCGTCGCGGATATGCGCGGCCCGGGTGCCAGCAAGTTCGGTCGGGTTCTTGCGCGCCTTTGGCAGCGCAACAGGGTCGCTGCCTTCGACAAGTTTTCCCCCTGCCTTTTCGATCAGGCTTGCTACCGCCTCGGCCGAGCCGTTCGCATCGTAAAGAACCTTCCGGCTTGCCTGCCCCAACTCAGCAAGGCGGGCCGGGAAGTCACGGGCCTCACGCACGTCAGCGCTGGACTCAAGGGTGTCGCGGACCGCATTCGACAGTTTGCGTCCATCGATGAAGAGCTCTGGTCTCCCCGTCGCGTTCACCACGGCAAAGGACAAGGGGAGGGGGGTGCGCGGAACGTCTTGGCCGCGGATGTTGAACAGCCAGGCGATCGACGCAGGATCGGTGAGCACCGCGGCATCGGCCCGGGCGTCGGTCACGAGCTTCACCACCTCGGAAAGCTTCTCCGCGACGGGATTGCCGGCGAGCGACTCCGGCTGGATCGCGACAGGCGTGATGGGAGCGGGGGGGCGGTCCTGCCAGACGTTGTCAAGCGGGTTGGTTTCGACCGAGACCAGCTCCGCGCCAATGCTTTCCAGGGATATTGCGATCCGACGGACCTGGGCGCGCGTCATCAGCCACGGGTCGTATCCGATGCGCTGGCCGCCCACCGCATTGGCCTTGAGCCAGTCCCCAACGGAGGTTTCCAAGACGGAGACCGGCTCGAACACCGCCGGGTCGACCTGATCGCGAACTTGCAGCGTATAGCGGCCATCAACAAAGATGGCAGCCTTGTCGGCGAGCACCGCGGCGGTGCCGGCCGATCCGGAGAAGCCGGTGAGCCAGGCGAGCCGCTCGGCTGATTTCGGGACGTATTCGCCCTGGTGCTCGTCGGAGCGGGGCACGATGAAGCCGTCCAGCCCAAGTTCTTTCAGTTTGACGCGAAGAGCGGCGGCGCGCTCGGCGCCTTTGGTGGGATCGGCGGATTCTGAAAAGGTCTGGAACATGCCGCGTCCTACCATGCGGCCGAAGCTTCGGGGAGGGCAGGGCAGTGCTGATCACAGGTCCAGGCGCCAGGCCCTTTCTCCCGCTCTGGCCGGCGGGGATGCTACCCGCCGGTCGATGCGCCGACGACCCGTAGGGCGCCGCAGATGCAGCACGCCCCAGTTCTCGAACAACAGCGCTCGCACCAGGAAGATGCCCTGGGCAGCATAAGCTGCGACGACGCGTTCGCGCTGGTGACGCAGCAGGCCGGAGAGGACGAGGTCGCCATCGGGTCCTAGTGCGTGGGTGAGGGCCGGCGCCAGCCGCATGAGTGGTTGCGCCAGGATGTTGGCGACGATCAGGTCGAATGGCGCCCGGGCCCGGAGCACGGGATGTGCGAGGCCATCCGCAACTGCGGCATGCACCCGGTGGGCGACCCCGTTCAGCGCAGCGTTTTCCCTGGCAACGCGCACCGCAATCGGATCGATGTCGGTTGCGAGCACCGGTCGGCGCAGGATCTTGGCGAGGGCGATCGCCAGGACGCCGGAACCGGTGCCAAGGTCGAGCGGGTTCGCGTATGACCGCGCTCGAAGCAGCGCGTCTAGCACGGTGAGGCAGCCCGCCGTGGTGCCGTGATGTCCGGTGCCGAAAGCCTGGCCGGCATCGATTTCGATGGCGACCCGGCCAGCGCGCAGTTTGCCGCGATCGTGGCTGCCATGCACGACGAATCGGCCTGCATAGACCGGAGTGAGGGACTGCAGACCCGCTGCGATCCAGTCTGTGTCCGGCAGCCTTTCGACGGAGAGCGGGGCCCCAAAAGCATCGCTGCCGAGCCGGTTGCGGATTGCGGCGGCGATCTGATCCGGCTCGCCGGTTTCGAAGTAGGCCTCGACCGACCATTGATCACCGGACCCCTCATCCAGCGAAACGACGACGCCATCCTCGCCCCAGTCGCGTTCCAGGAAATTTGAGATCCGGCGTGCTTCGGGGAGCGCCGCGGTGATCGTGGCCTTCAAAGTCATGGCAGTGTGGTCCGGGAACGCGGCGCTCGGGGTTTACCAGAGGATTTCCTGCCGCGGTTGCTGCATTTTGGATCGCTTGCTGTCGGCCGGCGTCCGTTCCGCTATCGTTCTCCCATGCTCGCGACGATTCGCATCATCGGAATAGACCCGGGCCTGCGGCGTACCGGCTGGGGCGTGATCGATTCGATCGGCTCCAGGTTGGCGTTCGTGGGTGCGGGCACCATCCGGCCGGACGACACCCTCAAGCTGGCTGAGCGGCTGCTGGTCATCCACGACCAACTCGTCCGCGTGCTCGATGAGCATCGGCCGGATGAGGCCGCCGTCGAAGCGACGTTCGTCAACCGCGATGCCGCGGCGACGCTGAAGCTGGGCCAGGCGCGCGGCGTGGCGATGCTGGTGCCGGCGCGGGCCGGGCTGCAGGTGGCCGAATACGCGCCAAACGCCGTGAAAAAGACCGTGGTTGGTACTGGCCACGGCGCCAAGGAGCAGATCCGCATGATGGTCACCATGCTGCTGCCGCGCGCCAAGTTCGACAGCGACGATTCCGCCGACGCGCTGGCCGTCGCCATCTGCCATGCGCACCATCGCGGGCCAGCCCTGCGGATCTCGGCGTAGCGCCGTCCACCTCTTCAGGCTATCAGGTCCGCTCAGGAGATTGTTGGCCTATGCCCACGACCCGCACAGCCCTCTTCACGCCGGTTCTCCTGGCCAGCTGCCTTATCCTCCTGGTCGGGTTCGGGATCCGGGCGACATTCGGCATCTTCCAGATCCCGATCGCGGAGGATTTCGGCTGGCTCCGTGCCGAGTTCTCCTTTGCAATCGCCATCCAGAACCTGGCCTGGGGCGTCGGCCAGCCGCTTTTCGCAGCCTTTGCCGAGCGCTTCGGGGACCGCCGTGCGATCGTCGCCGGCGCGCTCGTCTATGCACTCGGCCTGGTGCTCTCCGCCAATGCTGTGAGCCCCGAAGCCCACCAGCTCCTGAATGTCCTGATTGGCTTCGGCATTGCCGGGACCGGCTTCGGGGTGCTCCTCGCCATTGTCGGCCGCGCCGCCTCTCCCGAGAACCGTTCCATGGCGCTCGGGGTGGCCACCGCGGCGGGATCGGCCGGGCAGGTAGTCGGGCCGCCGGCTGCCGAGGCACTGCTGGCCATCGTGCCGTGGTCGCAGGTGTTTCTGGTCTTCGCCGCTGCCATCCTCGCGGTCCTGATGCTCCTGCCGCTGATCCGCACCGCGCCGGCTGGTCCCCGCGTGGCAGCGGAAGAGCCGATGGGCGTGATCCTCGGGCACGCCTTCCGCGACCCTTCCTTTGCGCTGATTTTTCTCGGCTTCTTCTCCTGCGGCTACCAGCTCGGCTTCATCACCGCGCATTTTCCCGCTTTCGTCACGGAAGTCTGTGGACCGATCGCGCCGGGCTCGCTGCTGGCCGATCTCGGGATAACCACGACCTCCGCGCTCGGAGCTGTCGCCATCGGTGTGATCGGACTGGCCAACATCGGCGGTACGCTGCTGGCCGGCGCACTCGGCAAGCATTACCGCAAGAAATACCTGCTGGCGCAGATCTATGTGGCGCGAACGGTCGTGTCGGCGGCCTTCATTCTCGCTCCGATGACCCCGGGGTCGGTGATTCTCTTCTCGGCGCTGATGGGAGCCCTGTGGCTCGCCACCGTGCCGCTCACCTCCGGACTCGTCGCCGAGCTCTACGGCATCCGCTACATGGGCACGCTCTACGGCATCGTGTTCCTGAGCCACCAGATCGGCGCGTTCCTCGGCGTGTGGCTCGGCGGCGAGCTGTACGACCTCTACGGCACCTACACGCTGGTCTGGTGGGTCGGGGTGGGGGTCGGCGCTTTCTCCGCGCTGGTCCATCTGCCCATCCGCGACCAGCGGGCCGCGCTACCGGCCTGATTCAACGCGGCCGCCCGGACCCTCACATTGATCGGAAAACTCAAAGGCACTGTCGACTCGTTCGGGCCGGATTCGCTGGTCCTCGACGTGCATGGCGTCGGTTACCTCGTCCACTGCTCGGCGCGGACGCTTGAGGCGCTGCCGGGCGCCGGCGAGGCGGCCGTCCTCTTCGTCGAGACGCATGTGCGCGAGCAGGAGATAAAGCTGTTCGGCTTTGTCTCCGAGCTGGAAAGGGAGTGGTTTCGGCTCTTGCTGGTGGTGCAGGGAGTCGGGGCGAAGGTGGCGCTGGCCGTGCTTGGCACCCTGAAGGCCTCCGAACTCGCCTCGGCGGTGGCGCTGGGAGACAAGGTTATGATCGCCCGCGCGCCGGGCGTTGGCCCGAAAGTGGCGGCGCGCATCTGCGTGGAGCTGAAAGACAAGGCGCCGGCGCTGTCCGGGCTGGACAGCGGCGTGGCGCGGCTGCAGGCCGAACTTGGGGACAAGGTCGCGCCCAGGCCGGCGGCAGAGGCCGTCTCTGCGCTGATCAATCTCGGCTACGGACAAGCCCAGGCCTCGGCCGCGATAGCAGCGGCGATGGGCGAGGCGGGCGAGGGCGCGGAAACGGCGCGGCTGATCCGGCTAGGACTGAGGGAGCTGGCGCGGTGAGTATAGCCAGTCGTCCGGAAGTCCGGCTTTGACGGCGTGACCAGGTGCCCCGCATGGCCGCGCTGCTCGTGAGCCGCTAGGGTCCGAATCACATGCCTCCTACCGCAGCTCGCCCCGGCATCCTGACCCCTGCAGAGCGGGGCGACGACCTCGACGTCTCGCTGCGGCCGCAGAAACTGGGTGACTTCGTTGGCCAGGCCAAGGCACGCGGTAACCTGCAAGTGTTCATCGACGCCGCGCGCGGGCGCAAGGAGGCGCTGGATCATGTGCTCTTCGTCGGGCCACCGGGGCTCGGCAAGACGACGCTGGCGCAGATCGTGGCGCGCGAGCTCGGGGTGAATTTCCGCGCCACCTCGGGACCGGTGATCGCCAAGGCCGGCGACCTCGCGGCGTTGCTCACCAATCTTGAGGAGCGCGATGTTCTCTTTATCGACGAGATCCACCGGCTCTCGCCGGCGGTGGAGGAAATCCTCTACCCGGCGATGGAGGACTACCAGCTCGACCTGATCATCGGGGAAGGGCCGGCGGCGCGCTCCGTGAAGATTGATCTGTCCAAATTCACGTTGGTCGGCGCGACGACCCGGCTCGGTCTGCTCACCACGCCGCTGCGCGACCGCTTCGGCATTCCCATCCGGCTCGACTTCTATTCCGATGCCGAGCTGGAGATCATCGTGCGCCGTGGGGCGCGCATTCTGGGGGCTCCGATCACTGATGCGGGAGCACGGGAAATCGCACGTCGCTCGCGCGGCACGCCGCGTATTGCTGGGCGGCTGCTCCGGCGCGTCCGCGATTTCGCGGCGGTGGACGGAACGGAGGCAATCACCGACGCGCTGGCCGATAAGGCTCTCTTGGCGCTGGAAGTGGATGCGCGCGGCCTCGACACGCTTGATCGGCGTTACCTTTCAAACATCGCCGAAAACTTTGGCGGCGGACCGGTCGGGATCGAGACGATCTCCGCGGCGCTGTCCGAACCGCGTGACGCCATCGAGGACATCGTCGAGCCGTACCTCATCCAGCAGGGCTTTGTACAGCGCACCCCGCGTGGCAGGCTGCTGACGGCCAAGGCCTTCGCCCACCTCGGACTTGCGGCGCCCACTCAGCCCGGCGCAGCGCAGATTCATCTCTTTGCCGACGATCAGGATGTCTGAGGAGGTGGGTCTGTCCGGTCGACTGACCGGCACCGGGCACGAACTCGTCCAGCGCGTCTATTTCGAGGACACTGACTTTTCCCGCCGGGTGTACCATGCCCGCTACCTGCAGTTCATGGAGCGCGGCCGGTCAGACTATTTGCGGCTTCTCGGTGTCCACCATGGCGAGCTGGCCGCCAATGGGGTGGCGTTTGCCGTCCGCCATATGGCAATCGACTTTCTCAAAGGCGCGTCCATCGATGAGATACTGAGGATCCGCACCGCACCTTTGGCCGTCAGCGGCGCGCGCATCGTGCTGGATCAATCGATTAGCCGTGAGCGCGAGCTCCTCGTTTCCGCCACCGTCACCATCGTTCTGATCGGCGCCAATGGCCGGCCGATGCGGCTGCCGCCCGCCATTCGCGGCCTGTTTGCCGGACATCCTGCCTCTCCGGCCTGAGCCGGCCCGATTGATCGGGCGGGCCTCAAACGTTTGGATCGGCCTTTTGACCCGCGAACAGCTGCAGTTGGGCCAGGCGTGCGTAAAGACCCCCCGCCTCGACCAGGCTGGCATGGGTGCCTTCTTCCACGATGCGGCCGCCGTCCATCACAACGATCCGGTCCGCGCTTTGGATGGTAGCCAGGCGGTGGGCGATCACGAGTGTCGTTCTTCCCTCCATCAAGGTGTTGAGCGCGTCCTGGACCGCCGTCTCGCTTTCCGCGTCCAGCGCGCTGGTTGCCTCGTCGAGGAGCAGGATCGGTGCGCTCTTCAGGATCGCACGTGCGATAGCCACTCGCTGCCGCTGGCCGCCGGAGAGCGTGACGCCGCGCTCGCCGATGACAGTCGCATAAGCCTGGGGAAGGCTCGCCAGAAACGTGTCGGCGTGGGCGGCTCGGGCCGCCCTGCGCACGGCAGCGTCGTCGGCTTCCCAGTCCCCGAACCGGATATTCTCCTCAGCGGACAGGGCGAAGATGGCCGGGTCCTGCGGCACGATCCCGATCCTCCGCCGCAGCGCCTGCGGCTCTACCCGGCGCACGTCGACACCGTCGACGCTCACCGTTCCGGCCTGCGGGTCGTACGAGCGCAACAGCAGCGCGAAGAGGGTGGACTTCCCCGCCCCTGACGGACCGACGATGGCCACCCGCTCGCCGCGGCGCACGCGTAGTGAAAGACCGGACAGGACCGGCATGCCCGCCTGGCCATAGCTGAAATGGACGTCTTCGAAGGCGATTTCGCCTTGCGGGGGTTCGGGCAGCGCGAGCGGGAAAGCCGGGGCGGAAATGGCCGGCTCCGTTCGCAACAGTTCGGCAATTCGTTCGGTCGATCCGGCCGCCTGCGAGATCTCGCCCCACACTTGTGAAAGTTCGCCAAGTGAGCCGGCGGCAAGAACCGAATAGAGCACGAACTGGCTCAGCGTCCCCGCCGTCATTTCTCCCGAGAGGACGGCGTGGGCGCCCCACCATAGCACCGCGACGACGCTGCCGAAGACCAGGAAGATCGCCACCGCCGTGAGCAGGGCGCGCGCGGCAATGGCGTCACGCGCTGCGCCAAATGCCTGTTCGACACGTTCCGCGAACCGTGCGACCGCACCGGACTCCAGGGTAAAAGCCTGGATGGTGCGCACGCCGCCTATGGCTTCGGCGGCGAAGGCGGACGCTTCCGCCAGCCGATCCTGCGCAGCCCGGGAGTTCCTACGGACACGCCCCCCAAAGGCGACGATGGGCAGGACGATGACGGGGATAACGACCAGGATCAGGCCCGACAGCCGAGGGCTGGTGACCACCATCATCGTTGAAGCGCCGGCGAACAGGACGAGGTTGCGCAGCGCGATCGATACGCTCGCGCCCACCGCCGACTTGATCTGCACTGTATCGGCGGTGAGGCGCGACACGATCTCGCCTGACTGGGTCGCATCGAAGAACGCCGGCGATAAGCGGACGAGATGCGCAAAGAAATCCCGGCGCAGGTCAGCCACGATCCGCTCGCCGAGCGTGGTGACCAGGAAGAAGCGTCCGGAACTTGCCAGCGCCAGCGCGGCGGCCAGAAGCATCAGCCCGACAAACGTCCGGTTCACGAACGCGGGGTCGCCGCCCGAGAAGCCGACGTCGATCATCGAGCGGATGGCCAGCGGAACCGCCAGGGTCGCGACCGCCGCGGCGGCCAGCATGCACACGGCACCCAGCGCCCGGCCCTTGTAGCGCATCACGTAGGGGAGGAGGACGGCCAGCACGCGCAGCCTCGCAGGTGCCGGGGCGCTGCCGACGAGGACTGACCGGGGGAAGCGAGCCATTGCCGCGGAGGAGGAGCAAAGAACCGCCCGCCGCGCAAGTGCGGCGCGGGAGCCTTGAAGCGGGCCGGGCGCTCCTATATAGAGCGCGCCAGCATGCAGGCTGGGCGCAGGCGCCGCTTTACGCCGCGAACATCTCTCGAGACCCGACAATGAAAAAAGACATCCACCCCGATTACCACCTCATCAAGGTGGTGATGACCAACGGCACGGAATATCAGACCCGATCAACCTATGGGGCAGAGGGCGACACCCTCAACCTGGACATCGACCCGAACACCCACCCGGCTTGGACCGGCGGCACGCAGCAACTGCTCGACCGCGGCGGGCGCCTGTCGCGCTTCAAGTCCAAGTTCGACGGCTTCCTGGGCTCTTAGGTCCTGGGCTTTTGAGCCCCTTCTCCGCTCCGGCGCGCAACGCAGACCGGATTACGATCCGGCGCTAAGGGCGGCCGCCAGCTCTTTCAGCTGAAGTTTGACGGCGTTCGGTTCGGCGGGCTGTTCCCCGTCATCCAGCAACGCCGCATCGATGCGCTCCACCCGCTTCTGGAGAAGCAGGGATCGAGACACGAGCGCGCGGAAGTCCTGGGGCAGTTCGTCCCAGCCGACGCCCGTCATGATCGTCGACAGCTGCTCCAGCCGGATCTTCCGCTTCTCCTGGCGCGCCCGGTCCAGCGTCATGTCGCCCTCACGGACCGATCGATGCAAGAGCAGCCAGGATGCGAGTTGCATGAGCCGCGTCGTCAGCCGCATGGATTCCGTCGCGTAGACGATGGAAGCGGGGCGCGGCAGGCTCTTGGAGGCAAGACGGCCGGCACCGTCCAGGTACTCGGCGGTTTCCTCCACCAGGCGCATCCCGTCCTTGAACAGGGTGCGAAACGTGTCCGAATGGGCATAGGCCTTGCCGAAAGAGATCGGCTCCCTCGGATCCGTCCTGCGGCGACTGGGTTTGGACTCCACGAGAACTCTTTCGCCTGACGCTTCACACGCGAGCCCGAACGGAAAGCGCTCGGGCAGCGGGCGCACTGTTGCCCGGAGCGGCGGCGTCATCAATCCGATAGTTAGGGAATGGTGAAAAAAGAGCCGCTCGGAGAGCGGCTCTGAGTGCTTTCAACAGGGAGGCGTCAAACAGAGTGGGCAATCCACTCGCGTCCATCGCTGGACATCCGCATTAACGCCCGAAAAGGTTAACGCCGCGTAAACATCCAGAAAGCTGAAACAATTTTGGCTCGGCAGTTATAGCCTAAAAAAGGAATCTGCGGTTCGCCGGCTTTTTTCCTTGGCGTCAAGCTCCTGTTCCAGCCGCTCAATTTCCGCTCGATAAAGCTCGATGCGCGTGCGCAACTCCGCCAGGGAAAGATCGGCAAGGTTTTCGCCCAGCTGGGCCGCAATGGCTTTCTTGGGCCGGTCATCATCGAGAAACATGGCGACGCGCCTCCCTATCACCTCGGAATTCACGCAAGTTCATTGCCAGTCCCGATGATGATAGGACATCCAGCCGGGACAGCCAGTGGAGGATTGCATGCCGCAGACTATGATGGCTATCGCCATCAGCGAGCCGGGCGGACCCGACGTGCTGGTCGCCGAGGAACGGCCAATGCCCATGCCAGGCGAGGAGGAAATCCTGGTGGCAGTTGCGGCGGCCGGCGTGAACCGGCCCGACGTGATGCAACGCATGGGCAAATATCCGCCGCCGCCGGGCGCGCCGGACATCCCGGGCCTGGAAGTCGCAGGCGTGGTGGCGCGCTCGGGTGGAAGCGTGAACCGCTGGAAGGAGGGAGACCAAGTGGTCGCCCTCGTGCCCGGAGGAGGTTACGCGGAGTTCTGCACGGTCCACGAAAGCAACGCGCTGCCGCTGCCGAAAGGGCTGACGATGGTGGAAGGTGCAGGGTTGCCGGAGACCACCTTTACCGTCTGGAATAATGTATTCCAGCGCGGCGGCTTGAGGCGAGGTGAGTGGCTGCTCGTCCATGGCGGCACCAGCGGCATCGGGACAACTGCCATACAGCTCGCGAAGGCATTCGGCGCCCTCGTCGTGGCGACAGCCGGTTCCGACGAGAAATGCCGAGCCGCGAAGCGGCTGGGCGCCGACGTAGCCGTAAACTATAGGACCGCCGATTTCGTCGAAGCCGTGGGGGAAGCGACCGGCGGCGCGGGAGCCGATGTAGTCCTCGACATGGTCGGGGGGGATTACCTCGAGCGCAATCTCGCCGCCGCGGCCCAGGACGGCCGGATCGTGCAGATCGCCACTCAGGCCGGCGCACACACGAAGATCGATCTGCGCAAGATCATGGCCAAGCGCCTCACTCTGACCGGTTCGACGCTGCGCAACCGCTCGGTCGCCTTCAAGGCCGAGCTCGCCCGCTCGCTGGAAGAGGCAGTCTGGCCAGTCATCGCACAGGCGCGCTACAAGCCGCTGATCGACAAGATTTTCGCGCTGGACGATGCAGCCGAGGCGCATCGGCGGATAGACGGCGGCGAGCACATCGGCAAGATCATCCTGACCGTGACCGACTAGCGTCGGCTATCGGCACGGTTGATGGTGACAATCTTTCGATTTCCTTGCGCCCCGGTCCGCGGCTCCCTATAATTTTGCAATTCCCGTCATCGTCGACGACGAGCGGTTCTCCCGGCGAGCCCGGGGGAGCGGAGAGGAGATTTTTGCGTGAACACGACTGCGCCGCTGATGCCGAAGGCAACTGCCGTCTGGCTGGTCGACAATACGTCCCTGACTTTTGACCAGATCGCCAATTTCTGCCGGTTGCACCCGCTCGAGGTGAAAGCGATTGCCGACGGTGACGCCGCTCAGGGCATCAAGGGCATGGACCCGGTTCAGGGTGGCCAACTCGCGCGCGAGGAGATCGAGAAAGGCGAAGCCGATCCGGCTTACCGTCTGAAGGTGCTCGAGCCGAAGACCCGCGTCCCGGACAGCAAGCGCCGCGGGCCGCGCTATACCCCGGTCTCCAAGCGGCACGACCGACCCAATGCCATCCTGTGGCTGGTGCGAAACCATCCAGAACTGAAGGATGCACAGATTATGCGTCTGGTGGGCACGACCAAGCCGACGATCCAGGCGATCCGCGAGCGTACCCACTGGAACTCCGCCACGCTCACGCCAACCGACCCGGTCACGCTCGGTCTCTGCTCGCAACTGGAGCTCGACATGGAAGTGCGAAAGGCGGCACGGGCAGCCCCGCTGGCGACCGAAGCGGAGGGGCAACGTCTGCTTTCGGCCGAGGAAACCACTGCGTTGCGGGCGCGCGACCAGGAGGCGCAGGACGAGCGCCGTCCGGAAGACATGGAAATCAATCCGGAGTCGGTTTTCGCCCGGCTGAAGTCGCTGAACAAGGAAGAAATTTAAGGGGACGAGGCGAGCCAGCAGGCTGATCTGATCCCGGCGGAGCCGGGATCGTCAGCGCTGGCCGAAAGCTCCTGGCGAGCGAAGATCGGGGCGGATCGGCTATGCGGCCGAGAGCTGCTGCAAGGTCGCCTCATCGACCTCATAGTTCGCGTAGACGTTCTGCACGTCGTCGTCGTCCTCCAGCGTGCCGATCAGCTTCAGGAGAGTCTCGGCCTTCTCGCCCTGGACGGGCGTCGTCGTCTGCGGCTTCCAGACGGAGCGAACCGATTGTGGTTCGCCGAGGCTCTCCTCCAACGCCCGCGCGACGGCCTGTAGGTCCTCGAAAGTCGTGACGATCACGTGGCTTTCGGCATCGCTCTGGACGTCATTGGCCCCCGCCTCAATGGCCGCCTCAAGAACCTTGTCCGCATCGCCCGCGGCAGCCGGATAGACGATCTCGCCGATCCGGTCGAACATGAAGGCGACCGAGCCGGTTTCCCCAAGAGCACCACCGTTCTTGGCAAAGTAGGAGCGGATCGCGCCGGCCGTGCGGTTGCGGTTATCTGTAAGCGCTTCGATGATGACGGCGACGCCGCCCGGTCCATAGCCCTCGTAGCGGATCTCCGCATAGTCCTCCGCGTCGCCGCCCGACCCCTTGTTGATGGCGCGCTCGATGCTGTCCTTGGTCATGCCCTGCGCTCGGGCGTTCTGCACGGCCAGCCGCAGGCGCGGGTTGCCGTCGACCGTGGGCCCGCCCTCCTTGGCCGCCACAGTCATTTCGCGCGCCAGTTTGGAAAACAGCTTGGACTTGATCGCGTCCTGCTTTCCCTTGCGGTGCATGATGTTCTTGAATTGTGAATGTCCGGCCATGCCAGTCTCGTTCTGCTTGCAGTCGTTGTCGGGCTCTCGGCGCTTATAAGGTGGTGCCCCGGCGAGCGTCCAGCCAGCCCAGGCCGCCGGATCAGCGCGGCCGCGTCGTGGTCTCCAACTTGTCCAGCCCATCTTCCAGGTGCAGCCAGAACAGCTTGGAGGTGACATACGCATGCCTGTCAGGCACCAGCCGGTCGGCCTCGTCGAACAGGCCGGCGTGTATGTAGATCTCTCCCTGCAGCCGCTCGTCCTCGTAGGTCATCGGAGTTCCGCATTCCGCGCAGAAGGCCCGGGTTATGTGCGGTGAAGACTGCCGCCGCTTTGGGCTGCCCTCGAAGGAAACTTGGTCGGACGCGAAGCCTGCCCACACCACGGCCGGTGCCCCGGTCTGGCGGCGGCAGTCGCGGCAGTGGCACCAGGATACCTGGAACGGCTCGCCGGAGGCGGTCAGCCGGATGGCGCCGCAGAAGCAATGGCCGTGGAGGATGGTCATCTATCGATCTCCGAAGTCCGGCTCGGCCGGGGCGAGTCCCGGACCGACCCTCAGGGGGAACACGCGGCGCGCTAGGCCCGTGCCGTCATCGATTTCGACGGCCACCCCGGACAGCGCTGCCGGGCCGACGGCTGGACCGAACCGCGCCGAAGGAATCTTCGTCGTGGCGCGCCGGAGCGGCTCGTCCTTCTCCATGCCGATCACCGAATCGTAGTCGCCGCACATGCCCACATCGGTCATGAAGGCGGTCCCACCGGGGAGGATGCGATAGTCCGCGGTCGGCACATGGGTATGCGTGCCGACCACCAGGGAAGCCTTGCCGTCGAGGAAGTGCCCCATGACCTGCTTCTCGCTTGTCGCCTCGGCGTGGATGTCGACCACAACCGCGTCGCAGCCCTGGGCTAGTGCGCAGGCTGAAACCTCCCTGGTCACTGCGGCATAAGGATCGTCGAGTGCCGGCATGAAAACTGCGCCCATGACGTTGACGACCAGCACGCGGGCGCCGTTTTTCGCCGAAAAGACGTTTGCGCCACGACCGGGCGTCCCCGGCGGGTAGTTCACCGGACGAAGGAAGCGATCCTGCCGGTCGGCGAAGACCAAGGCTTCGCGCTGGTCCCAGACATGATTGCCGGTAGTGACGCAGTCGGCCCCGGCATCCAGCAGGTCCTGAAGAATCTCTTCGGTGATGCCGAACCCCCCGGCGGCGTTCTCGCCATTCACCACGACGAAATCGAACCGGTGCCGGGCAATGAGGCCGGGCAATTGTTGTGTAACCGCGGCTCGGCCGGACCGGCCGACCACGTCGCCTAAAAACAGCAGCCTCAATTCGGCGTGCCCACGCCAACCAGCTCGCGCTCGGTGGCGATCCATCGCAGCGGCTCGTCATGCGGCTCGACCGGAACCTCGTCCACCTCCTGGCAGGCGAAGGCTATGCCGGCCAACCGGTATGCCCTGCCGCGCACCTTCAGATCGGCGGTGGCCTTGTCGTAATAGCCTGCGCCGTAGCCGACGCGGCCGCCGCGGCGGTCAAAGGCCGCGAGCGGCGCAATGATGAGATCGGGATCCAGCACAGGTTGCCGCTCGTCGGGATGGCTGGTCCCGAACACGCCGGCCACCATGCAATGCTCGCCCTCATATGCGCGGAAGAACATCCGGCGCCCGTCGACGACCGGCATCGCAACCCGCCCACCCGCGGACTCGACATGAGCCACGAGTCCGAGCGGGTCGATCTCGCCGCGCATCGGCCAGAAGAGCGAAACGACCTCGCCGGGCCTGATCAGCGGGACGAGATGCGCCACCGCTTGTGCGGAAGCTTCCCGGCGCGCGTCATCGCTCAGCTGCGCGCGGCGTGCGAGCGCCAGGCTGCGCAACTCGGCTTTTGTCGGACGGCCCGCGGCGGGGGATCGGAGCAATGGACAAGGCTCCAGAAGGGGAGACATCCCGGACGGGATGGGAGAAGTGCGTAGCCGCCTCGGCCGTTGGAGTTTTTCGATCCCGGGAACCTACAGCGTAGGTGGGCGCCGTTATGCCCGAGCCCACGAGCCCGGACAGTGACAGCTCCCATAAGGATCGATAAGGCCCCGGGGATTGAATTCCTGACGAGCCGCGCAGCCACGCAAGGAAGATATAGGTTGCATTGCGGGCGCGGGCAAACATCATTCTCGCCGGAGGAGATGATGATCAGCCGTTATCCAGCGATCTACGCCAGCTGGCGCGCCGAGCCCGAAAAATTCTGGGCAGAGCAGGCCGCCGCTGTTGACTGGGTAAAGCCGGCGGACAAGGTGTTCGATCCGGCCCTAGGAGTCTACGGCCGCTGGTTCCCCGGCGCGCTGTGCAACACCTGCTTCAACTGCGTCGACCGCCACGCGGTCATGCGGCCGGAGCAAACGGCGATCATCTACGACAGCCCTGTCACCGGGACCAAGCGGGCCATCAGCTACGGTGAGCTCCTCCGCGAGGTGCAGGCGCTCGCCGCCGTGTTGCGGGATCGTGCGGTGGGGAAGGGCGACCGGGTGGTCATCTACATGCCGATGATCCCCGAGGCGCTGTTTGCCATGCTGGCCTGCGCGCGGCTCGGCGCTGTGCACTCCGTGGTGTTCGGCGGCTTCGCCGCGCCGGAGCTGGCGGCGCGCATCGACGATGCGCAGCCCAAGCTGATCGTTTCCGCCTCGTGCGGGATCGAGACGGGACGGGTCGTCGCCTACAAGCCGCTGCTCGACGCGGCGATCGCGCGAGCGAGCCACAAGCCGGACCATTGCCTGATCGTGCAGCGGGAGGCGCAGCCCTGTGATCTCGGGCCAGGCGACCTCGACTATGCCGAGGAGGTCGGTCGCGCCCGCGGCAGCGCCGTGGAATGCGTGCCGGTCTTGGCCACCGATCCGCTCTACATCCTCTACACCTCCGGCACGACCGGCAGGCCGAAGGGTGTCGTGCGCGACAATGGCGGGCACATGGTGGCCCTCCATTGGTCGATGCGGGCCGTCTACGGCATCGAGCCGGGCGAGGTCTTCTGGACGGCGTCGGACATCGGCTGGGTAGTCGGCCATTCCTATATCGTCTACGCGCCGCTGCTCCTTGGCTGCACCACGGTGCTCTATGAGGGCAAGCCGGTCGGCACGCCGGATGCCGGGGCGTTCTGGCGGGTGGCCTCGGAACACAAGGTCAAGGCGTTGTTCACCGCGCCGACGGCTTTTCGGGCCATCAAGAAGGAGGATCCGGAGGGCTCCTTCATCGCCCGCACCGATCTCCCAAACTTCCGCACCCTGTTCCTGGCCGGAGAGCGGGCCGATCCCGATACGATCCAGTGGGCCGAAAAACATCTCGGCGTGCCGGTCATCGACCATTGGTGGCAGACGGAGACCGGGTGGGCGATCACCGCCAACCCGGCCGGCCTCGGCCTCATGCCGGTGAAATACGGTTCTCCGGGCGTGCCCATGCCCGGCTACGACGTCCGCGTCCTGGACGATGCCGGCGCCCCCGCCGCGCCCAAGACGCTGGGCAACATCGCCTTGAAACTGCCGCTGGCGCCGGGGTGCCTGCCGACCCTGTGGAACGCCGACGAGCGGTTCCGGGAAAACTACCTCCTCGACTTTCCCGGCTTCTACCGCACCGCCGATGCCGGCTTCGTCGACGAGGATTCTTACGTCTTCGTTATGAGCCGCACCGATGACATCATCAACGTCGCCGGGCACCGGCTCTCCACCGGGGCGATGGAGGAGGTTCTGGCCGGCCACCCGGACGTGGCGGAATGCGCGGTGGTGGGCGTCGCCGACGCGCTGAAGGGGCAGGTGCCGTGCGGCTTCGTGGTGCTGAAATCCGGCCGCGAGCGGGCGCGGGACGAGCTGCAGGCCGAAATCGTCGCCCGGGTGCGGGCGGAGATCGGCCCGGTGGCGGCCTTCCGCACCGTCCACCTGGTGAAGCGCCTGCCCAAGACGCGCTCCGGAAAAATTCTGCGCGCGACGATGCGGGGGATCGCCGAGGGCGGCTCGCCGCCGGTGCCGCCGACCATCGACGACCCGGCGATCCTGGACGAGATCAGGGCGGTGTTCTTGGCGGGGTAGGGCGCATGGGTTCTCGTTCCCGCGGCCCAAAGGGCCCGGGGGTGTGAAAGAGCAAGAGGGCGGGGCGCTGCAAAAGCGCCTTAGGCCAGAGTTGGGTGACGCTTTTTCAGCGCCCCGCGCGGCGTTCGTTTCTCCCCGACTCGCCGCTCTTCCTCCCAACCGACGCTCGAACGCGAAGCGAAGGGCATAGCCGCACCACAGCGGCAGAGCGCACCCTGGGATATGCGCCCGGTCGGCCTTTCCGGGGCGTAGCGCGCCGGGTTCTACGGAAAACCCGGCCACGTCGCCGCCTACCCTCCCCAAAAGCTCCGGTCGCGCGTCCGGGCCTCTCACGAGGAGCAGTGTGTTGGGGTGTAGCACGAAAGGGCAGGGTTGTCTAGGAATATTTTCAGGCGCTCCGAGCTGGAACTCTGATACTATTTACGACAGCGGGTCGCTCCCGCTACGGTAGCAAATGGCCTATCGCTTGCTAGCCCTTGATGCCCTCCTCGTTAATCGCGCCAACGACCGCCACGGCGAGCTTGAGAACGAGACAGCCGCAATCGCGTGGCTCTACAACAACCGCGAACAGCATATGCGTAATCTTACCAAAGATCTGGTGAGAACGGGCGAGTTATACGAGGCGCCTCTCGTTTCACCAGAAGGTGGAAAGTTTATCGTGCATGACGGAAATCGGCGGATCACCTGTTTGAAATTGCTGGCCGACCCCCGTCGAGCGCCAACGCAGGACCTTCAGCTGTTCTATCGAGAGCAGCAATCAGCATGGCCAGGCACGTTGCCCAAATCCGTCAACTGCCGAGTAGAACAAGACCGCGATCGAATCGACGAGATACTTTTCCGGAGGCATACCGGAACTCAGAACGGGGTGGGACAAAGCACTTGGGACGACCGAATGAAGGAGACCTTCGTTCAGCGAACCGGGAAGGGCGGCGCTCTCAGTGTTGCGGATGAGATTGAGAAACGCCTGAACACGGCGGGCCTTCTGCCGAATCGTCGCAAGATTCCCCGATCCACTCTTAATCGTTTGCTGTCAGCGGAGACATTCCGGAATCGGGTCGGAATCTCAGTGAGTCGGGGCAGATTTGAACTCACTCACGACGAGACGGAGGTTCTCCCGGCCCTTCACCGCATTGCTGATGACTTAGCGCAGCGGAAAGTCGTGTTAGGTGATCTCTGGGATATTGATGGCAAGCGCAGCTATTTGGACCAGCTTGAGAGCGAAGCGGTTCTTCCCCCGTCCGGCCAAGCCATTCCCAAGACACCAGCGCGATCACCGAAGCCTGCCCCGCCGAAGCCGTCGATCACGTCAAAGCCCATGAAGAGGTCCACGCTCATACCGCATGTCGAATATGGCGTCGCGTGGGCAGGGCGCATCCATCGTCACAAGGCCATCTGGGAGGAACTACAGTTCCGGCTTGAGCTCTCGGACCATCCAAACGCCATATCAGTTCTTTTCCGCGTCCTGTTTGAGCTCGCGGTCGACAATTATATCGCGCAAACTGCCCTGGCCACGGTCAACCCTGGTGACAAACTCGCACAGCGGGCTATTAAGGTCGGGACAGACCTTCATGCCAAGAGAAAGATTGACGAGAAGTACGCCGGAATCATCAAGAAGCTTCCCCAGCAGGATAATCTCTTTTCGATGGACACACTCAACCGCTACGTTCACTCGCCGCAATTCGCCCCATCACCGGAGCATCTCATGGCGATGTGGGACACAAGCGCTGATTTCATAGTCCATTGCCTCAATGCTTAATAGGTTCGGAGCCTCCTTGCTCTACTACTCTTACGCCGGTGGCGCGGAACGCACCTGCGCTTCTGCCCGCACTGGCTGGAAATGAAGCGTTAGGTTGATCACGCAAAGGTCCCGCACTCGCTTTCTGAGACGCTTTGTTATCCCCTCAGACAACCACCCCTTCGTCGGCCGGTTTTTGACCTATCCATCGTAGCGTACCACTTCGAAAGCTACGACGAATTAGCGGCCTACTCGGATTGCAAATATGCGGTTGACGTCAACGCTGAGCTTTCCACGCTCGTACAAAGAGTGGAGTCGCTCAACTTGGTAGGGAGCATGTTGTGGCCAGACCCAATGCCCCGCTTCGAGGAGTTCCCGACAACTCGGTACGAATGGTTGACTGTGGCCGCGGACGTTTTCCTGATGCGGTACATATCTGTCGTCGACTGTGCACTCCTGGTTACGAACGAGGTATTCGAAACGGGTCTCGAACGCCGTCGGTGTTCAATAAAGAGCTTAAGACGGGCGGGGGTGCCCGAGCGAGTTATCTCGGTTCTGGAAAAGCTTAAAACGGATCAGGGCGTACTTCGCGATGAGCGCAATGCACGCTTCCATCATGGCCAGGAGCGACACTTTACGACTGATGACATCACATTCCGAACTGCGGCCTCGTTTGAAAAGTGGGGTGGTGGCTTACGAGGCCGGGGGCAAGACGGGCGCCCCGTCAACGTTGATCGATCTTTCAGGGAGGGACTGGTTGCGCTTCAGCAGGAGTTCAACCAATCGGCTCGTAATCTGCAATCTGCGCTCAATGATCTTTATGACGCGATAAGCATGGAGTTTGAGAGCAGGTTTGTTCCTAGATTTCGAGCTGGTCCATTCGGTCCTCGCGAGGCTAACGGCTGATGAGTCAGGCTCTCTCTGCCAGCGCCCAAGCGAATCCGAATTTGCAGTTCGCTGAATGACTGATCAGCCAACCACGCTCTTGGGAAATTGCAGGCATCGTGCACCTGATCTGAACCGGCGCAATGTTCAGCTTACGTTCTCCGCGACCCGATAGGAACGCCATGCCGAAATTCACCATACTCTCCCGCAAGGACGCGTTTGTGGATTAACTCGCCGAGGTCGAAGCGCCGGATGCGCAGGCGGCGGTTGATCTGGCCTTTGAGGGCGGTCCGGAGATCAAGTGGGAGGAGCGTGGCGTGGTCCAGTTCGACGCGGTCCACATGGTCGCGCTCGACGAGGACGGCCAAGAAATCGAGAAGACCGCGCGGGGCGATTTCACTTGCGGCTGTTCGGCTGCATGATTGCAGCCGATGAGCGACGAGAACCCCTGGACCAATCTCGGCTTTGCCGAGGCGCAGACGCCGTTTGAGAGCCCGTCGCAGAATGCGCGGGTGTGGACGGAGGGGTGGGTCGCGAGTTCGCTGTTCTGCCCGAATTGCGGGGCGGAGAGGATCAGCCGATTTCCGGCCAACCGGGCGCTGGCCGATTTCGAGTGCCGCTCCTGTCAGGAGCAATATGAGCTGAAGGCGCAGCGCGCCCGATTCGGCGCGCGGATCATGGACGGGGAATATTCGACCAAGCTGCAGCGGCTGCGGGCGGCCGACAATCCGAGCCTGATGGTCATGCGCTACGACCGGGGCGCGATGAGCGTCACAGACCTCATCGTGGTGCCAAAACATTTCTTCACGCCGGAGATGGTCGAGGCGCGCAGGCCGCTGGGGCCGAATGCGCGGCGCGCCGGGTGGCAGGGCTCGCATATCCGGCTTGATGCGGTGCCGGATTCGGGAAAGATCGCGCTGGTGCGCGAGGGCGTGCTGGTGCCGAAGCAGACGGTGCTGGAACGCTGGCGCGAGACGCTGTTCTTGCGCGACGCCGGGCTGGCCGGGAGGGGGTGGCTCATCGAAGTGATGCGCTGCGTGGAGCGGATCGGGCGGCAGGAATTTTCGCTGGACGACGTTTACGCGTTCGAGCCGGTGCTTTCGCGGCTTTATCCCGACAACAACAATGTGCGGCCGAAGATCAGGCAGCAGCTGCAGGTGCTGCGCGATGCGGGGTGGCTCGTGTTCGAGGGCAGGGGGCGGTATCGGCTGCGCGGGGCGTGAGCGGGCGCCGCGGCGCCGGTGGCCTTCTCCCCTCCCTGGCCCTCCCCCGCAAGGGGGGAGGGGGTGTGCGGGTACCGTGGATCAGCCCGCGGCGTCGTCGTTGGACTTGTAGTTGGTGCCGTCGGCGTTGATCTCGACGTCGATCTCCTTGCCTTCGTGGGTGCCCTCGAACTCGTAGATCACCACGTCGTTCGGGCGGGTGCTCTTTTCCGAGACGGTCGGCTCGAAGCCGGAAAGGTTCTGCCCCAGTGTCGTCCGCACGGCTTCCGGCACGGCGCTGAACTCGACCTGCTCCTCGATCTCTTCGAGCGTGCCGTCGGCGAGGACGTCGACCTCGAAGGCCATGCCGTTCGCCATTTTTCCGGACAGCTCGTAGGTGTCGGTGCCCTCGTCGTCGTCCATGGCGACGGCGGTGAACTCGACGCCGTTGGCGTTGGCCTTGGCGGCCGTCATGGCGGCGGCCGGGACCTGGTCCATGGTGATCGTCTGCTCTTCCTGGGCGAAGGCCGGCACGGCGAGGGCGATCGCTGCGGCGGCAATAAGAACGTGCTTCATGACTGACATCCCTGTGTTTCGTTCAGACGCGTGCGGCGGGCCGGCGACCGAGCGCCTCCCGCCACGGACGTTTGAGCGCCGCTGGAACACAGGGTGACGACGCTGGGTTGACGTTCTCGCGACACGGGGTGGGCAGCGCGCGGGACGGTGTGGGGGGCCCGGGGAGCCGCCTATTCCTCCGGCTCGGTGGTGAAGAGGAGCGGAAAACCTTTCTGGCGGCCGGCGTCGGTGGCGCGGGTGGCTTTGGTTTCGGCGATGTCCTTGGGGTAGACGGACACCACGCAGGAGCCGCGCTGGTGGGCGGTCATCATCACCCGGTAGGCCTGGTCGTCGGTGACCCCGAACTCGGCCTTCAGCACCGTCACGACGAACTCGCGCGGGGTGAAATCGTCGTTGACCAGGATCACCTTGTGGAGTGGCGGGCGCGCCACCTTGGGCCTGGTCTTGAGGCGCGGCTTGGTGAGGTTGTCGCTCATGCCGAATAGGTAGCCCGGTTGGAGCGGAGCGCAATCCGCGGTTTGCAGCGGGGCAGGGATCCCGCATTGCGCTGCGCTTCATGCGGGCTACGATTGGCGGCTGTTGGCAGGATTCTTCATGAGCGACGACGAGAGCATCTTTATCGGCAAGAGTGGCAAGGCGGAAAACCTGCATCTGCGCTTTGCCAACCGGCACGGGCTGATCACCGGCGCGACCGGGACCGGCAAGACGGTGACGCTGCAGGTTCTAGCAGAAGGGTTTTCACGGGCCGGGGTGCCGGTCTTCGCCGCCGACATCAAGGGCGACCTGTCGGGGATCGGCGCGCCGGGAGCAGGGCAGGAGCCTTTCGTCAAGCGGGCGGAGGCGATTGGCGTGCCTTATGCGCCGGAGCAATTCCCGGTGGTGTTCTGGGACCTCTTGGGCGCCCAGGGGCACCGGATCCGCGCCACGGTGTCGGACATGGGGCCGCTGCTGTTGGCCCGCCTGCTTGACCTCAACGAGGTGCAGGAGGGGGTGCTCAACATCGCCTTCCGCATCGCCGACGAGCAAGGGCTGCTGCTCCTCGACCTGAAGGATTTGCGGGCGCTGCTGCAGCTGGTGGCGGAGAACGCCAAGGAGCTGACGGCGAGCTACGGCAATGTCTCGACCGCCTCCGTCGGGGCGATCCAGCGGCAGCTATTGGTCCTGGAAAACCAGCGCGGCCAGGAGTTTCTGGGCGAGCCGGCGCTCGATATCGCCGACCTGATGCGCACCGACCGCGACGGGCGGGGGATCGTCAACATCCTCGCCGCCGACGAGCTGATGGCCAACCCGCGGCTCTATGCGACGTTTTTGCTGTGGCTGATGTCGGAGCTGTTCGAGGAGCTGCCGGAGGCGGGCGACCTTTCTCAGCCGAAGCTCGTCTTCTTCTTCGACGAGGCGCATCTGCTTTTCGACGGGGCGCCGAAAAGCCTGGTCGAGGCGGTGGAGCGGGTGGTTCGGCTGATCCGCTCCAAGGGCGTGGGCGTGTATTTTGTGACGCAGAACCCGCTCGACGTGCCGGATAGCGTGCTGGCGCAGCTGGGTAACCGGGTGCAGCATGCGCTGCGCGCCTTCACGCCGCGCGACCAGAAGGCGGTGCGCGCGGCGGCCTCGACGTTCCGGCAGAACCCGGCCTTCTCGACGGAGGAGGCGATCACCCAGCTTGGAGTCGGCGAGGCGCTGGTTTCGGTGCTGGAGGAGAAGGGGACGCCGTCGGTGGTGGAGCGCACGCTGATTGCGCCGCCCGCCGCGCAGGTCGGGCCGATCGATCCGGTGCTGCGTGCACAGCTCATGGCGGGGAGCGGGTTCGGCTCGAAATACGACGCGGCGGTGGATGCGGAATCGGCGCACGAGATGCTGGTGAAGCGGGCGGCGGAGCGGACGGCGGCCGCCGAGGCCCCGGCGGCAGGCGGCGGCGGATTGCTGGACAGCATCGGCTCGATGTTCGGCACGCGCCGCAAGCGCGGCGAAACGCTGACGATGGGCCAGTCGGTGGCACGCGAGGTGACGCGCACGGTGGTGAACCGCGTGGCGGGGCAGATCGCGGCGGATGTCGGCAAGTCGATCGGCGGCCGGACCGGAAGCTCCATCGGACGGGCCATCGTGCGCGGCGCGCTGGGCGGCCTGCTGCGGCGCTGATTTGAACGAGGTGGTTGGTCAGCCGGCTTGGAATTTGCCGCGGAGGTGCTAAACCGCTGCCCCGCCTGAGTCGCGCATTCGAAGCGCCCGGGCGGATTGAAGCCGAAAGAGTTCCGCTATGAACGATGTGTCGTTTGCGCGTGATCCATTGCTCGCCGGGGCTCCGGCCGTCTCGGCGCGCGGCCTAGTCAAGCATTTCGGCGCGGTCCGGGCTGTCGACGGGATCAGCCTCGACGTGCCGCGCGGCATCATCTTCGCTATCCTCGGGCCGAACGGGGCCGGCAAGACCACCCTGATGCGCATCCTGGCGACGCTCATCAAGCCGGACGGCGGATCGGCGGCGGTCATGGGCCACGATGTCGTGGCGGCACCGCACGATGTGCGCGCCTCGATCGGCATGACCGGCCAGTTCGCCTCGCTCGACGAGGACCTGACCGGGCGGGAGAACCTGCTGCTGCTGGCGCGCCTGTGGGGTTTTCGCGGCAAGGCGGCGAAGACCCGCGCCGATGAACTGCTTGCCGGCTTCGACTTGGCGGAGGCGGCCAACAAGCAGGTGAAGGCCTATTCCGGAGGCATGCGGCGGCGCCTCGACATCGCCGCCTCGCTCGTGGTTACGCCCGGCGTGCTGTTCCTCGATGAACCGACGACGGGTCTCGACCCGAATGCGCGCCAGGGCGTGTGGCGGATGATCCGCGCCCTGACCGAAGCGGGCGTCACGGTGCTGCTGACCACGCAATACCTGGACGAGGCGGACCAGCTCGCATCGCGCATCGCCGTGATCGACAAGGGCAAGAAGATCGCCGAGGGCACCAGCCGCGAACTCAAGGCGGCAACGGGATCGGGCTTCCTCCATGTGACTGTCGGCGACCCGGCACGGCTCGACGAAGCGGCCGAGATCCTGCGGCTCGCGCTCGGCGGCTCGGTCCAGCGCAGCCCGGAAGGCGCCGCCCTGTCGGCTGTGGCCGGCAGTCCAAAGGCGGCCAACGCGGCGATCGCAGCGCTGCTCGACAGAGGGATCGAACTGGCGGACTTCTCGATGGGCTCGCCCAGCCTGGAGGAGGTCTTCTTTGCGCTGACCGGCAGTGGGCATTCAGCGTCGCTGGAGGAGAGCGCGGCATGAGCAGCAATGCCCGGGACTTTGAACCGATCGTTCGGATGCAGGCCCGCCCTGCCGCGCCTTCGGCCTTTTCCAACGCACTCGTCTTCGGCTGGCGCGCGATGCTGAAATTCAGGCACGTCCCCGAGCAGCTCTTCGATCTGGTGATGACGCCGATCATGTTCACGCTGCTGTTCACCTTCGTGTTCGGCGGCGCCTTGGCCGGCTCCACCGGCGCCTACCTGCAGTATTTCCTGCCCGGCATCCTGGTGCAGACGGTGACGTTCAATGCGGTCTATTCGGGCATGGGGCTGTCGACGGACATGGGCAAGGGCCTTTTCGACCGCTTTCGCTCGCTGCCGATCTGGTCGCTGGCGCCGTTCGCCGGGCTGATGGTCGGCGACGTCTTGCGGCACCTGATCGCCGGGGTGATCATCCTGACCATCGGGCTAATCCTTGGCTACCGTCCGGAAGCGGGCGTGGCCGGTGTCGTTGCGGCCTTTGCTGTCCTGATCGGGATCGGCTTCGGGATGGGCTGGATCTTTATTGTGCTGGGATTGCTGATCCGCACTCCGACAACGGTTATGACCCTCGGCTTCACCTTCCTTTTCCCTGTCGTCTTCGCGTCCAACATCATGGTGGACCCGGCTACCATGCCGGGCTGGCTGCGGGTGATCGTCGAACTCAACCCGGTTTCGCACATGGCGACGGCCATCCGCGGCCTGATGGAGGGAACGGCGGTTCCAAGCCAGATCCTGCTGGCGCTGGCGGCGCCGGTGGTTTTGACAGCCCTGCTGGCGCCGGTCACGCTCTGGCTGTTCCGGCGCCAGGAATGATCCCGTGCTGAAGCGGGGCCGGCCGGCTCATTGACCGTCCGCCTGCGCGCCGTCATGGTCCGCGCCGGTTCGGGAGGGGCGGCATGGCGCTGACAAACAAGGTTGCGATCGTCACCGGGGGCGCCAAGGGCATCGGCCTGGCGATCGCCCGACGTTTCGTGGCGGACGGGGCACGGGTGGTCATTGCCGACATCGCCGAGGACGCCGGCAGCCGCGCCGTCGAGGAACTCGGCGCCGCCGGAGCGGTGCGGTTCGTCCGCTGCGACGTTGGCGACAAGGCGGATGCGGAGAACCTTGTGGCCGCGGCCGCGCAGGACTGGGGCTCGGTGGACGTTCTGGTCAACAATGCGGGCATCGTCCACGCAGCGGAGTTCCTGGACCTTAGCGAGGCGGATTTCGATCGGGTCCTGCGAGTGAACCTGAAGGGCGCCTTCTTGGTCGGCCAGGCAGCGGCGCGGCAGATGGTGCGGCAGGTCGAATCGGGGGGCGGGCTGGGCTCGATCGTCAACATGAGCTCGGTGAACGCCGTGTTCGCGATCCCGACACAGGTCCCCTACTCGGTATCGAAAGGCGGGGTGAACCAGCTCACCAGGGTGATGGCCCTGGCCCTTGCCCCGCACGGAATCCGGGTAAACGCAATCGGGCCGGGCTCCATCATGACCGACATGCTGGCCACCGTGAACAGCGATCCCGAGGCCAAGCGGCGCCTCCTCTCGCGCACCCCGCTGGGGCGTATCGGCGACCCTGCCGAGATCGCGGCTATCGCGGCCTTCTTGGCCTCCGATGAGGCGAGCTACATCACCGGCCAGACAATCTATGCCGACGGCGGCCGCCTGCCGCTGAACTATACGGTGCCGGTCCGGGAACCCTGACTACTCCTGACACGATGCTGTCAGGAGCAGCGGGATAGTCTAGCGGGGCTGAAACAGGGGAGTTCGCGCCATGGCAGGGCGAAAGGCGATAGGCCTCGTATTCGTCGAGGGCTTTGCCGACTGGGAATTCGGGTTTCTGAGCGGCTCGGCGGCTGAGTGGTTCGGCGGCAGGACCTTCGTTCTGACGCCGGCTGGTTCGTCCGTTACTTCGCATGGGGGCGTGTCCGCCAACGGCCAGCGAAGCATTGATCCCGAGGATAATGGTGACCTGGACGCCGTGGCGGTCATCGGATCGGACCAATGGACGGCCGAAACTCCGCCCGATGTCGGCCCGCTGCTCCATGCAATCTCCGAGCGGGGCGGAGTGGTCGGCGCAATCTGCGCCGGAACCTTGGCTCTGGCGCGCGCCGGCCTGTTCAGCGGGCGCGCCCACACCAGCAACGGTCGCGACTGGATTTTGGGCAAGGAGCCGAACTATGCCGGCGCCGAACACTACCGCGACGTGCCCCATGCCGTAGCGGATGGGCGCCTGATCAGCGCACCCGGGTCAGCCCCGGGGACATTCGCCGTTGAGTTCCTTGGCGCGCTTTACCCGGAAAGAACCGGAGAATTGGCGCAGATGCGCAAGATATTCGGCAGCGAGTATAGGCTGGGGCCGACATCCTCCTGACAACAGGCTGTCAGCAGGGCTGTGCGAAGGTGCCTGCGTCCAACCAAAGGAGTTTCGACATGGACGCGATCACCTCGACGGAAGCCAAGACCGATTTGCGCAAGCATGCCGCGGTCTGGTTCGAAATCCCGGTCACCGACATGGAGCGGTCCAAGGCGTTTTACTCGGCCGTGCTGCGTACGAGTTTTGTGGACGACAACAGTGGCCCGAACCCGATGGCGAACTTTGCGGTCGAGGATTTCAATTCCGGGGTTTCCGGTCACCTTTATCCGGGCAAGCCGGCTGCCGATGGAAGCGGCCCCACGATCCATCTCGCCGCACCCGAACCGCTGGAGGAAACTTTGCAGCGCGTCGGCCCGAACGGCGGCAAGGTCCTGTCGCCGATCGTCAAAATCCCGCCGGGTCGTTTCGCGTACTGCCTGGATCCCGACGGCAACTCGATCGGGCTATTCACCAGAGGCTGACGAAGGAATGCGCCGAGCCGACCGCCTTTTCCAGATTGTCCAGCATTTGAGGGGCGGCCGGCTGGTCACAGCGCGGGCTCTTGCCGAACGGCTGGAGGTTTCCGAGCGGACGATCTACCGGGACGTCGCAGACCTGATTGGCTGCGGCGTTCCGATCGATGGCGAGGCGGGGATCGGATACATGATGCGCGCCGGCTTCGAATTGCCGCCGCTCATGTTCACTCGCGACGAACTGGCGGCCCTGACGCTCGGGGCGCGCTTCGTCAAAGCGTGGGGCGGCGCGCGGCTAGCGCTCGCCGCGGAGGAGGCGCTCGTCAAGATCGGCGCCGTGCTGCCGGAGGCAGAGAAGAACGCTGCGGCGGAGACGAACCTTTTCGCCATGTCGTTCGACCAGCCGGCTTCGCTGCGAGGCGTTCTGGACCGGCTCGATTCGGCCATTGCCGCCAGGCGACGCACGCGGGTCACTTATCAGGCGCTGGACGGCGGAAAGACCGAGCGGGTCCTGCGCCCGCTCTGTTTGGTGCATTGGGGAAAAGTTTGGACGCTCGCCGCATGGTGCGAGTTGCGCGAGGATTTTCGCAATTTCCGCGCAGACTGCATCCAGGATTTGGCCGATTGCGGCGACAGCTTTCGGAACGAGCCGGGCAAGACGCTGAAGGACTTCCTGCGCCGCATGGCTGATTGCGGGGAGCACGCCCCGAGTGGCGCCGTGCATCGATAAAGCGGAGGGAGTCGGTGAGGGGCGAAGGGCGAGATCGCCCGGTCGGGGATGGTAGCGACGTTGAACCGCCGGCCATTCGAATTCGCAGTTGCTGATTCTTATTGATGTAGGTTGATGCGGGACGGCCACTAATAGGGCCCTGATGAGCGGTCGCTTCCCTCCCGAGCGACCAAACTTGCGGCAGTGGAACTTCCTTACCTTGCGGGTTCCGCTGCCGCTTCTGGCAACCCGATGACCCGCAGTTTTGAATGGCCGCCGTTCCGTTTCGCTTCACGTCGATGTCGCGTGCGCCATCAGAGGCCGCTTCACGTCATGGGCACGACAGCTTAAAAGGGCGCCATTCGGCACTGATCACAGCGGCAAAGCGGGCTTCGTTCGGGGGTTTGTTGCGGGCCTGCTCCGGACGCTCAAGGAGGGCGCCATGAGCGTTCCCGATCACCGCCAAAATTTGCCGCTTGCCTCGTTGTCCGACTCAGACCGGGCGGTCCTCGCTGGACGACTGAGCCCGTTCACATTCAAGCAGCAGGAAGTGCTGATCCGACAAGGCGAGCATCCCGAGTACATTGTCTTTCCGGTCGAGGGAATGATCTCGGCGGTCACTTTCCTGGAGGAAGGCAGCGGGATCGAAGCTTCGGCTGTGGGGCCTCGCGGTATCGTTGGGGCAATCTTCGGGCTGGGCCTGGGCTTCAGCTACAGCGAGTATATCGCGCAGATCGGCGGCTCGGGCTATCGGGTCAAGGTCGCCGAACTGCGGAACGCGGTCGAGTATCACCCGGGCATCCGCAAGATGGTGGATGTTGCCACCGATATCGTGGTGGCCCAGTCCTTCCAGTCCGCGGCCTGCTTGGCCTACCATCCTGTCGAGGCCCGAATGGCCCGATGGCTCCTAACGGCGAAGGACGAGGTCTGGTCCAACACGCTGCCCCTTACACAGGAGTTCCTGGCCCACATGTTGGGCGTGCAGCGCACAACCGTTACGCTCGCCGCGCAGTCGCTGCAAACGGCAGGGCTGGTGAGATATCGACGCGGTTCAATCGAGCTCATCGATATAGCCGGCCTCGAAGCAAGTGCTTGCGAGTGCTACGGCAGCCTTCGGGAGCGTTTCGCGCGTGCCTATCCGGGTAAGCCCGGCCACCTGGCGCTCGTATCACCCGCGACGTAGCCGTTTTATCCGAACGGCCCGTTCGCGCTTGAGCTCCACTTGCCGCTTCTGCTTCGCTGTCGAGCGCGGGGCTCTTATGCGATGGCCCGCTCGCGTTCCGGTACCCAGCGATGGAGTTCCTCGCGATACGGTCTTGCAGTCGGCGGAAGCTGACGCCTCAAGTAGTAATCCGGTTCATTCCGCTGTCGCCAGACGACGGGCAGCATATCCCTGTAAGCATGCCAGATCGAGGGGTCGGGCGGAGGCAGGTCGTGCTTGATCAGTTCGTGCAGCTTTGGAAGGTTGTAGTAAGGCACCATCGGAAACATGTGGTGCTCCACGTGGTAGTTCATGTTCCAGTAGATCCAACGGCTCACCGGATTCATATAGACTGTACGGGTGTTCAACCGGTGATCCACCACATTCTCAGCGAGTCCGCCGTGCTGAAGCAGGCCGGTCATGATGAAGTGCCAGCAGCCATAGATGCGCGGCAGACCGATCACCATGAACGGGATCAATGCTTGCCAGCCCATGCCGGCCGCCAGCATCCAGAGGGAGACGGCAGCCGTAGCGGCGTAGATGGCCATGTGCACGCGAGCGGCAAAGATGGCCTTCGGAACCTCGCCTTCGGGAATGTAGTTCCGTTCATCGGGGCTGACGTTACCCGCGGCGTTGCGTGCCAGGATCTTCAGTGACTCCCAGACATCGTAGATGCCCACGAAGTGCAGAACCTTGATCAGCATGTTCGGAGGCAGCATCCAGGCAATCTCGGCGTCACGGCCGACGATGATCGTATCGGTATGGTGGCGCGCGTGGCTCCACCGCCAGGATACCGGGTTACGCATTACCTGGAACGAGGCGATGTGGTAGACGACATCGTTCATCCAGCGCGTCCGGAATGCCGTGCCGTGGCCGGCTTCGTGCCAACGCGAATCGCAAGCCGAGCCATAGAGCACCCCGTAGGCCAGCCAGAAGGGGACACACCACCACGTCCCCCAGAAGTAGATGCCGCCAGCTGCGGTAAGCACGTGCAGCGTGATCCAGAGGATCGTATCGCGGATGGCGGGCCCATCACGCCGCTGGATCAGCTCCTTCATCACCTTTCGCGGGACATCCGTGTGATACCAGTCAGCCGCGGCGAGGCCGGCCTCAATTGCACGGCGTGCCGATGGCCCGGTCAACGAGTAGTCACGGTCGGACCCGGCTGCCTGTGTCTGTTCGTCGCCAATGGCGGGAGCGGGCATGGTGGTCAAAGAAGAACTCCTCAGTCGTGTGGCTCTTCGCGGCGCATCTGCCCGGTGAGCGTGGCCCGATCTTCGGTCGTCAGAGCGGTTGACGCGCAATTATGGAAACCGGGTCAAGGCCCCCCCGCTATATAGTCTTAGACATTAGCAGCTTCCAGAACGAGCTACAGGAGCGAGACTGGCTGCCGCAAGTGCTCTCCACCGACGACGCGGCCAGCATTTTGCGGTTAGGTGATGGCGTACCCCTGAGGGGGTCGGCCCACACAGCTCAGTACCGTGCATAGACGTTCACCCAACGGGGAGCTCTGTGCCGATCTCTCCAGCGCGCGCAAGTCCCAGTCCGCAGGACAGCCGCTGCGCTCTGCGCCGGGCTAACCCAAACCGATAAAATCAGTGGCGCGGCACAAAGGCTGTCCATGAGGCGGAAGGAAACAGATACGTTCTTTATGCGTTGGCGCGGTCGCTACCTGGCCCATCGACAGCTGCCGAGGAAGGATGACCAGCCTTACCGTGACCCGTCCAACCCTGGTCCGGGTCAATCCACCTGTTCAGCCGCTGCCGCCGTTGCGCTTGCTTAGAGCGGTGGTCCGGAACCCGATCGAGACCTTCCCACAGGCGGTCTATGACGCGCCGCTGTATCGGACCCGCTTCTTCGGTCGGGAGACCGTGTTCGTTTGTGACCCGGAACTGATCCGGCAGGTGCTCGTCGACCAGGCAGACTCGTTCGAGAAGGCGGAGTCGATGCGCAGGGCGCTGAGGCCAGCGCTGGGGGATGCGATCCTGACTGCGGAAGGCGCCCATTGGCGTTGGCAACGGCGCGCCGCCGCGCCGATCTTCCGGCACGAGCGGATCCTGGGCTTCCTGCCAGCCATGCTGGACGCGGCACAGCGCACAGCCCGGCGATGGCGCGGCCTCCCGGACGGTGCTGAAGTGGATGTCGCGCACGAGATGATGCGCACCACCTTCGACATCATCGTCGAGACCATGCTCTCCGGGCGGGGCGGCATCGACGTGGACCGTGTCGAGCGGGGCGTGACCGACTACCTGGAAGCGACGGGCTGGACCACGGCGTTGGCCCTGCTCAAGGCCCCGCACTGGACCCCATATCCGGGGCGCCGTCGAGCCGACGCGGCGCGGGATTACCTGCGGGCTGAGCTGCTGCGCATGGTCGCCCAGCGGCGGTCGAACAACGAGAGCAGGAGCGACCTGATCAGCCTCTTACTTCAGGCAGAGGATCCCGAAACGGGGCAGGCCATGAGCGATCAGGACATCGCCGACAACCTGCTCACATTCATCACCGCCGGACACGAGACCACCGCTCTCGCGCTAGCCTGGACCTTCTACCTTCTGAGCCAGCATCCAGAGATCGAGGCCAGGGTTCTCGATGAGATCCAAAACGCAACTGCGGGCGGGCAGCTAGGGGTGGAGCACGTCGGGCAGTTGACCTTTGCCCGGCAGGTTATCTCAGAGGCCATGCGGCTCTATCCGCCTGCGCCGATCGTGGTACGTGCGGCCACACGGGACGTGCAGATCGGAAACCACAGCATCGCGAGCGGCACGCCGACCTATGTCCCGATCTACGCCGTTCACCGGCACTCTGCCCTCTGGACAGATCCAGACCGCTTCGATCCGAGCCGCTTCGAGCCTGAAACGGCGAAGGAACGGCACAGGTATGCTTACCTGCCCTTCGGAGCCGGCCCGCGCATCTGCGTCGGAATGAGCTTTGCGCTGACCGAAGCCGTTGCGATCCTCGCTTCCCTGCTCAGGGTGGCAAGAGTGGAGCTACGCCCTGGGCATGTTCCGCAGCTAAAGATGCGGGTGACCTTGCGTCCCGGGACAGGGATGCCCATGCGGATCTGGAGACGCTAGCCGTCGCTTACGATCCATGCAGCAGCCATCGAAGGGACCGCTTTATTGCTGCAGTGCCGCCGCGCTCGAACCAGCGACCATGGGCGAAGATGACCCGCTCAGGTGCCCAAGCCACCAGCCGAGCCGCAGCCGCGGCGGCCTCACGCCGTTGAAGGCCAATGATGAGCCGGAGATAAGCAGGGGCCTTCCCGTCGGGCGCCAGCGTGCCCGTCAGCTTGGCAAAGAGCCGGGTCGCAACTGGCAGCTTCTCGGGTTCCAGGTTCACAATCAGGTCGGTCAGTAAGAGGGTGCGGGAGGGCTTGTGGAAGAAGGCCACCTCACGAAAGCCCCCACCTCCCGGGATGATCGTCTGCTCCATTTCGCCCACCCATGCAGCTGGGGGGCGTTCACCGAGCTCGTTATCAAACCGGACGGCAGCCTTGTTCACCTGAGCGCGGTCGCCAAGCTTCGGTGCTGCCCAGGTCACCGCTTCGGGGCAGTGCTGCTGCCAGTCTTTGATGAAGACCCAGTGAGCCGCGCTAGGCGCCACTAGGTGCCCAATCGGACCAACCGCCTCGATCGCGTTCTGCAAGCGCCTGTCCCACCGGGTCGGCGAGTGTAGCCAGACCTCGCCTGAACTCAGCCGGATCACCGTCATCCTGACGGGCAGGTCGAGCCCCATCATCCGGAGTGGACCGCTGTCCACCACCCAAAGGTTCTCCGTCACGGGCTTGAGAACGTCCAACGACGGATACGTGACTTGGTTCGTGCTCACGCTGATGACCGGGCGACTGGATACCTTCCCAACAGTAGCGCAGAGCGGCCATCAGCCAAGCGGCCGTGAGCGGTCGGTTTCGGCGCAGATTTCGGGAAGGTGCGGAACTACGAGGGTCGCCTCAGGGCTCCTCGAAGCAGCCTACGAGGTCCTCTGCCGGTGTAAGTACGGGCGTTTAGTACGGATCTGAACTTCCTTGCTGAGCAGGCACTTAGCGCGGCCTGATTTCGGCCAGTTTTGGGCGCAATCGCATGCCGAAAGGCACCGACCGGTATTGGCCAAAATCGCACTAGCCGCTTTGGCGCACCAAGCTCGGAACGCTCAGCGGGCGTCGTACGGGCGCCCGTGGGTTCTCTAGCGCGTCGCATAGCCGAATTCTTGGCAGCACGCTTGACTCGCCACTGAGCCGCTTACAAAAGGCTTGAAAGCGCTTTCAGTCGCGGCATGCGCGCACTTAGCTAGCCGGAACGAGTGCTTTGAGGAAAACTGGAGGAACCATGACAATGAAGCACCCCCATTCTTGCCGCGTCGGGAGGCTCGCTCTCCTCGGCGCCACGGCATTGACGCTCCTTGGTTCGCCAAAAGCGGCGACCGCTCAAGAGGAAAATACCATAGCGATCGCGGTGAAAGTGGCGGGCGATCCATGGTGGAGCCGAATGGAAGAGGGCCTTAAGGAATTTGATGAAGCCAACAACTCCGTCCGAGTGTTTATGCAGGGCGTGTCGCAGTCTGATGGCGCGTTGCAGGCTCAGCTCATCGAGGACCTGATTGCGCAGAAAGTCGATGCGCTTGGCATCGTGCCCATCTCGCCCCAGACGCTTGAGCCGGTCATCGCCAAGGCTCGCGCAGCGGGCATCAAGGTCGTGACGCACGAAGGTGAGACTCAGCCCACGAAGGACTTCGACGTCGAGGCTTTCGACAACGCTGCCTACGGCCGCCATCTCATGGACGAATTGGCCAAACGGATGGGCGAGGAAGGCGAATATGCCGTGTTCGTCGGAAAACTCACCAATGTCTCGCACAACCAGTGGGTAGACGCTGCCGTTGAATACCAGAAGGAGAAGTATCCCAAGATGACGCTGGTCGGCAGCAAGAACGAGACGAATGAGGACGCCCAGACTGCCTACAGGAAAGCTCAGGAATTGCTCGTGGCCTATCCCAATATCAAAGGCTTCCAGGGCTCGTCGTCCAACGACCCGATCGGCATTGGGCAAGCAATTGAAGAGGCCGGTCTTGAGGAAAAGACCACCGTCGTGGGTACAAGCCTTGTGTCTCTGGCAGGGAACTTGCTGGAAACCGACGCTGTCGACTCGATCAGCTTTTGGGATCCGAAGCTTGCCGGAATGGCGATGTGCGAAATCGCGGTACGCCTGCTCAACGGCGAGACGGTGAAGGAAGGGGACGACTTAGGGGTTGAGGGCTACAACAAGGTGAGCGTCAAAGGCGACGTGATTTTCGGTGCCGCCTGGGTCGATGTAACCAAAGACAACATGGGCGAGTACAACTTCTGAGCCACTGCAAGCAGGGCGGCCAAGCCCGCCCTGCCTGCCGGGAAAAAGAAGTCCCCGTTCCGGATCATCGATGAACTCAAACGTTGTTGCACTCACGCCTGAACGGCGCGACGACACGCGGCCGTTGCTGCTGCGAGCTGACGGGATCAGCAAGAATTACGATGGTGTGAAGGCGCTCACCGACGTCACTTTGGACGTGGGCAGAGGCGAAGTTCTCGCTCTGGCAGGCGAGAACGGCTCCGGCAAATCGACGCTGATTAAGATTATTGCGGGAGTCGAGACCGCGGATAGCGGTTCGTTGTTCATGGACGGCGTCGACTGGACACACCGGACACCTGTAGAGCGGATCGAAGCCGGCGTTCAGATCATCTATCAGGACTTCGCGCTGTTTCCGAACCTATCCGCTGGGGAGAACATCTGGCTACCCCAGCAATTGCATCGGGGCCGGCGTCTTGTGACACGCCCCAGTGGGATTTCCACGGCACGACGTGCACTTGACGAGATCGGAGTGGCCGTCGATCTGGACCGCAGCGTCGCCGACCTGCCGGTTTCGCAAAAACAGCTCGTTGCGATAGCGCGGGCCCTTGTCCATGAAGCACGTCTGCTGATCATGGATGAGCCGACGACGGCCCTTACCCATCGGGAAGTAGAGCATCTGTTCGCCATCATACGCCGCTTGGCGGCTGGCGGCATGAGCTTCGTGTTCGTAAGCCACAAGCTGCAGGAAGTGGCAGACATATGCGAGCGCGTTGTCGTCCTGCGCAATGGTGCCAAGACCCTTGATGCGCCGATCAGCCGCCTGACTCCGGCCGATATCGGCCGGGCCATGACCGGGCGCGACATCGGCACGGCGCGCTACCAGCGTCCGCCGACGCCCGTCAGCGCGACTCCAATGCTTGCGGTCCGTGATCTGTCCCGCAATGGCGAATACCGGGATGTCAGCTTTGCGCTTCATCCCGGTGAGGTGCTGGGGCTAGCCGGGTTGATGGGGGCTGGGCGCACAGCCGTGGCCAAGGGCATCTTCGGGATTTCCCCGGCCGACTCTGGGACGATCGAAATCGGGGGCCGACCGGTTGCAATCCGCAAGGTCGCCGATGCGATAGCCGCCCGCATCGGCTATGTCCCTGAGGATCGCCTGAGCGAAGGCCTGTTCCTCAACTTCAGCATCGGCGACAATATCGTCGTGCGCGCGCTGGACCGGCTGCTGACGAGAGGCGGTTGGATCACCGCCGCAGGCAAGGCCAAAGAGGCCTCGCATTGGATCGACCGCCTGTCGATCAAAACACCTTCACCCCGCCTGCCGGTCAGCAGTCTCTCGGGCGGCAATCAGCAACGTGTGGTCTTGGCGAAATGGATCGCCAGCGATCCCCGCGTGCTGATCCTGAACCGGCCGACGGTGGGCGTCGATGTTGGCTCTAAGGCGGGCATCCACGACATCATTATCGAGCTTGCGAATGCAGGGATGGGTATCATCGTGATCTCCGACGACCTGCCTGAAATCATGCGGGTTTGCGACCGCGTGCTCGTCATGCGGGCCGGGCAGATCGCGGTCGAGCGGCGTGTCGAGGACAGCTCCGAAGCGGAGATCACGGCGATCATGGGCGAAACAGGCTCATCATGACGAAACGTATTAGCTTTGGGCACGAACTGATCGTTTTGATCGCGCTTGTTGCGCTCGCCCTCATTGTCGGTGCTATCAACCCGGCCTTCTTCTCCTTCTTCAATATTTTCTCGCTGCTCAAGAACAGCACCATTATCGGCCTGTTCGCGATGGGCTTTTTCCTGGTGCTCGTGGTGGGCGGTTTGGACGTTTCGTTCGCCGCGATCGGGGTCGTGGCGATGTACTCGACCGTGAAGCTGGCGATAGCTTATTTCCCTGATGCTCCGTTTCTCCTGCTCTGCTTAGTCGCTGCAACGATCGGAGCGGCGCTGGGCCTGATCAACGGCCTACTTGTCACGCGCTTGCGGGCACCGTCCCTGATAGTCACGCTGGGCACCTTGAGCCTGTTTCGTGGTTTCCTCCTGTACTTCGTGGGCACCGAGAGCATCCGCCAGGTTCCGCAGGCGATGTCCGAATTTGCCAGAAGCAATGTCCTGGTGATGACGGCGGCGAACGGGGCGAAGGTCGGCTTGCACGCGTCAGTTCTCATATTCCTTGGCGCGGTCGCGATCGTCTTTTTCTTTCTGCGCTACACAGCCCTGGGCAGGAGCCTTTACGCCGTTGGTGGCAATCCTGTCGCCGCCAAGCGCATGGGCATCAATGTCGAAGGGGTCGAAACCTTTGCCTATTGTGCGGCGGGCATTCTCGCCGGGATCGCCGGACTCCTTTCCGCGGCAATGTTGCGACTAGCCAACCCGCAGACGCTGACTGGTTCGGAACTCGACGTCATTGCCGCAGCGGTGCTTGGCGGCGCGGCGATAACCGGCGGCCGCGGAACGGCTATTGGCGTCCTGCTCGGGGTTCTTCTGATCGTGCTTACGAATAATAGCCTGATCGTGCTCGGCATTCCCTCAAGCTGGCAAAAGGTGGCGATCGGAGCGCTTCTGCTCATCGCGATCGGAGCTCCCCTCCTTGGCCGTCGTCGGGAAGGAAGCTCGTCCCTTCTGGCCGGGAGCGAAGCTAAGATACCGGAGAAAGCGTAGCCATGCGACGGCTGACCTCGCTCGATCCGCGACTGATCATTCTGGTCTGCACGGCCGTCCTGATTGCAGGGACGCTTGGCGCTATGCGGCCGGGTGTATTTCTCAGCGCGGCGAACATCGACTCGATGCTCCTTCAAAGCAGCGTCATCGGCTTGTTGGCTTTGGCAGTGTCGGTCAGCATGCTCACCGGCGGGATCGACTTGTCCGTCAATGCGACCGCTAATTTTACCTCCATTCTCGTCGCCCTCTTTCTTACGGCGATCAGCCCGGCTGAGGGTGGTGCCTATGCCTTCATAAGCACTGGTCTCGCGGTTCTTGTTGGTCTTGGAATTGGCTTGGCTTGCGGGCTGTTCAACGGGTTCTTGATCGCGGTCCTAGGCTTTTCGCCAATTCTGGCGACCCTCGGTACCATGACGCTCTTCGCAGGTCTGGGCACAGTTGTGACCGGGGGAAGTACACTGTTCGGGATCAGTGCTTTCGCCGCCATTGGTCGTGGCTCGGTGCTTGGCGTTCCGTTTCCCGCCCTTATCTTTCTGCTCGCCGCCTTCATTTTGTCCCTTGCTCTGCAAACGCGGCGCTTCGGATTTCATGTCTACCTGTTTGGCGCCAACGAGGCGGCGGCCAGGTTCTCGGGGATCGACTCCCGACGCCTCATCCTGGGAGTTTACGCGACGAGCGGTCTTCTTGCGGCGCTCGCCGGGCTTATCAATCTCGGCGTGACCAACTCCGCCAACGTTGATTTCGGAACGTCCTATGTCCTGCTGGCCATTCTCATAGCGGTGCTCGGTGGAATATCGCCGACCGGTGGTGCCGGCAGGATCGTTGGGGTCGTGCTAGCGGTGTTCATCCTCCAGTTTCTGTCAACGGGGTTGAACCTCGTGTTCCAGTCCAGCGGCAGCAACTTCCTCAAGGAGTTTGCGTGGGGTGCTACACTCCTCGTGGTGCTGGCCATCGGCCAGGGCCGGCAGCCTTGGATGGACACTCTCCTAAGGCAGGCGCGGGCCAACAAGACGCCGGCTCGCGGCAAGGCTGTTCAGCCCTGATCCAACACCGGGAGGGAACGGGGATGGGTGACGCTCAAGGAACATCGGAGCCGCTTCTGCTGGCCTGCGACGCCGTGCTCCGCGAGGTTGCGGGATACCCGATCACGCCCGATCGCCTGTCCGCTGCGCTGCCGCTGATCCGCAGCTTCGTTTCTGCCATTCGCGCCATGGATGAGGTTGAACTCGGAGCATTGGAGCCGATGACAACTTTCCGACCGCTGACGTGACCAGCGTGGCACCGATAACGATACGACAGGCGAGAGAAGATTTCCGCACCGGGTCCAGATCTGCTGTCGAGCTCATGACGGCCTGCCTCGACAGGACTGATCTGTTTGATCGAACGCTCAATGTTTTCGCGGCCCGGAACGATCGCGATTCCCTCCTGGAGCAAGCAGATGCGGTAGACGCAGGTCGCAAGGTGGGCCAGGGCCTCGGACTGCTTGCCGGGATTCCGATCGCAGTCAAAGATATTTATTTCACCAAAGACCTTCCGACGACAGCCAGCTCCAAAGTGCTGGCCGGTCATCGCACGAACGACGACGCCAGCACCGTCGCCAAGCTCCGCGCGGCCGGTGCCCTGGTAATCGGCAAGGCGCATACGCATGAGTTCGCATATGGGCCCACCACCGCCAACGAGTATGCCGGTCCCTCTCGCAATCCTTGGAACCCAGAGCATGTGCCGGGCGGATCCAGCGGTGGCTCCGCAATCGCAGTTGCCACCGGGATGTGTCTGGGCGCCACGGCAAGCGACACAGGCGGCTCCATCCGGCACCCCAGCGCGTTTTGCGGCGTCAGCGGCCTCAAACCCACCTATGGCCTGGTCAGCCGGCGCGGGATCCTTCCGCTGAGCTGGTCCCTGGACCATGCCGGGCCGATCGCACGCAGCGTCGACGACTTAGCCTTCCTGCTCGCGGTGATGGCAGGCTTCGATCCGGAAGACCCCGGCTCCGTAGAGGTTACTATCCCCGATTACGTCGGGCGCGTTCAGGACGCCCCAGCGGCACTGCGCATCGGGGTTCCAAGGGAGCACTTCTTCGATGTGGTTGACCCGGAAGTCAGGCAAGCTTTCGATGCGGCGCTGGACGTCTTCCGGAGCTTCAACTGGACCGTGGAGGAGGTTTCCGTTCCGCATGTCAAATATGCGCTTGGGGCCGAACTGGCGATCCTGAGCGCAGAGGCATCCGAGTATCATCGCCGCACGATGCGCGCCCGGGCGGCCGACGTCTCGCCGAACGTCCGGAAGGAGTTGGATGCGGGAATGGTGGTCTTGGCCACCGACTATCTGCTTGGCCAGCGGGTCAGGCGCGTCATTGCAGAGGAGTTCGCCGCTGTATTGCGGAGCGTCGACATATTGGTCACGCCGACCATCCCCATTGTTGCGCCGCTGATCGGACAGGAGCAGATCGATATTTCCGGCACGTCTCACCCCGCCTTGGATGCAATTTGGCGGAACGTCTATCCGACTAATCTCACCGGCTCGCCCACCTTGAGCATACCTTGCGGATTTTCGCGAACCGGCTTGCCGATCGGCCTTCAGCTGATAGGTCGGAACTTCGGTGAACTCCCGCTATTGCAGGCAGCGAACCTGTTTCAGAATAAGACGGATTGGCACAAACATGTCCCGCCGATTTGATAGGCTCAAGCACAGGGGTCCGACAGGCCGCCAAAGCGGATGTCACGCTGCGAACGGGCCCCTTCTTCGAGACGGGTTCCCCCAGACCAGCTGTGGGCCGGTCGTAATCTCAGCCGATAGCGGCTTACCACTCGTTCCGGCTAAGCTGTCGGCCTGTTAATTCAGCCCCGGGGCTGACTGGGGCAGGGACGCTCTAGCCGACAACTTATTGGCAATAGCGGTGAAGCGGCGGGGCCCATGTCGCTGTGAGCGGGCGCCGTCTACGGGGCACCGCAAGATTGGCTGCCCCGGATCCGCTCTGGAAACTCCCGCCCGAAGAAATCGTTGAGCGCTCCACCCGAATCTTCTCAGCTGTTGGACGCGACAAAATGAAGACATCGGTTGTCCGTGGACAGCCTAAGCAGCGATAAGGGGACGCCACAGCAGGTTGTGGCCAAAAATTTGGCCAGTCCGCTTCGACATCGCAATGGCAGAAGCAGACCTCGGCGCACTACACGCCCACGCTTTTCAGTGCTCAAGATCAGGAGGTGGGCCGCGGCACGCTCCCATCTTCGACCAACCGCACAGTAGAGACGAGCGGCGCGTGCGCCGATTGGGTCCGGCACCCAGAATACGCCTGGTTAATTGCGGCTCGACCGCTCGCGACGCAGGTGGTCCGCCATTTTTTCGCCGATCATGATGGTGGTGAAATTCGTGTTCGCCCGGCAGTCCAAAGGCATGATGGATGCATCGATGACCCAGAGGTTCTCGACGCCCCTGACCCGGCATTGCGGATCGACGACGGTCCCGCCGCCCTGCGCGCCCGCCGGCCCCATCCGGCAGCTGCCGGCGCCGTGCTGAGCGTCGGAACAGTCGGTGAGCAGCCATTCGTCGATACGGCCGTCGTCGGCCTGTGCCATTTCGGCCGCGGTTACCCCGCTGTTGCCGGCCAGAACGGTTTCCGCGATGGCTGCAACCGCCGGGTCCTGGCCTATGGCCAGCAGATGACGTGCTCCGGCGCGCATGCGTGCGAGGTCGCGCTCATCCGACAGCATGCGCAGGTTGATCTCCGGCTGCACGCCTGGGTCAGGTGACACCAGCTTCACTTCTCCGGGGGAGAAGCATTCGAAAAGGCAGACATGGATTCCGGCCTCGCCGAACATGTCGGGGTCGAGGTCGCCGAAGCCGCCGTGGTTCATGGCGAAGAAGATCATGTCGTTGAAGCCGCCGCCCGGCAGTCCGGACGAGAATTTCACACAGCAATTGGTATGACGCGCATGAAGGTCGCTGGGCCGGTGCTCTGCCTTGAGTTTGAGCTCCAGACGGACGAAGGGGTGATCGAACAGACCCTGCCCGACCGGCAGATCGAGGACGGGGGTGATCCCGAGTGACTGCAGATGACCGGCCGGGCCCAGGCCGGAGCGGAGGAGGATCGGGGGTGTATGGATCGCGCCGGCTGAGAGGATAACCCGCCGGGCGCGGAAATCCTGTGACTGACCGCCGATCCGGGCCCGGACGCCCACGGCACGATGACCTTCGAGCAGCACCTTGTCGGCGAGGGCGTCGCCGATGATCGTAAGGTTTGGTCGACCCCGTGCTGGATCGAGGTAGGCGCCTACGACCGAAACGCGATGGCCATCGCGAATATTGATGGCATAGGTCGTGACGCCGGTTGCGTCGGGGCTATTGAGATCGTCCGTCCACGGGTGGCCGAGCGCGAGCGCCGCATCCCGCAGCGCCTTATCGACCGGGCCCCATTGCTCCTGCGGCATTCGATAGACGGGCGTCGGCCCGCCCCACCCGTGATAGGGGAGGTCGCCGAAGTCCTGATCGTCCTCGAGACGGATGAAGTACGGAAGCACATCGGCCCAGGACCAGCCAGCGGCGCCAGCTTGCGCCCATTCGTCGAACGCGGCGGCAACGCCGCGGATGGCAATCTGCCCATTGATCGACGAGCTGCCGCCGGCCCCCCGTCCTCGCCAATAAATCCGCGCTTCCTGGCGCTCCGTGCGCCGGGCCATCAGCGATGGCCACAGGTACTGGGCCTGGAAGTGTTTTGGCAGGATGACGTTGAAGGGGTTCTTGCTTTTCATGGCGTCCGGCATGTCGGCGGACGCGTAGTCAGCGCCCGCCTCCAGCAGGAGCACGCGACAGTCCCGGTCTTCGCTCAGCCGCGATGCCAGAACGGCGCCGGCCGATCCGGAACCAACAACAATGTAGTCGAAGGTCGATGTCATCACGGTTTCCCCAGACGCACGCGCTGCGCTGCCGACCTATTCGGCGGCAATCGGGGCCGTGCGGCTGAGGCCGCCGGCGGCAAGCTGTGCCTCCGCTTCGTCCACCGGCGTATTCGCCCAGTAGCATGCGGCCACGCCGCCGGGCCGCTCGTACAGCGGCGGCTCATCGCCTTGAAAGCACTTGTCGAAGGAGAGTGGGCAGCGCGTGTTGAAGCTGCAGCCCGGCGGAATCTTCACGGGGCTGGGCGGCTCGCCTTCCAGCAGGCAGCGGGCCGGGTCGTAGCGGCGCTCCTCGACGGTCGGCACCGCGCTGAGCAACGCCCTGGTGTAAGGATGCCCGGGATTGAAGAACGTGGTGTGATTGTCGGCCAGTTCCACCACCTTGCCGAGGTACATCACGGCGATGCGGGTGCAGGCACGACGGACCATCGCCAGGTCGTGCGAGATGAAGATGTATGTGAATTTGTGCTGCGTTTGCAGCCGCTCGAACAGATCAAGCAGCCGCCCTTGCTCCACCTGGTCGAGCGAGGACAAGGTCTCGTCGAGGATCAGCAGGTCCGGCTCGAGCACAAGGGCGCGCGCTAGGCTGATCCGCTGGCGCTGGCCGGCGCTCAGGCCCACCTGCAAGCTGTCGTAAAGCTCGCGCGGCAACCCGACCTCACCCATGACGGCAAGGACCCGGTCGCGGACCTCCTTGCGGCCTGCATTAGCATGGATGAGCAGTGGTTCCGCGATGGTGCGCCCGACCGGCATGTGCGGCGGCATGGAATTATACGGGTCCTGCAGGAGCAGCTGGAACCTGCTGCGCAGCGCAAAGAGCTGCTTGCGCGACATGCGCGAGACGTCGTTCCCCTCGAAGAAGATCTGGCCGCGGTCTGGCTCCTCGATCCAGGTCAGCAACCGCGACAAGGTTGACTTGCCGCAGCCGGATTCGCCGACGATGCCGAAATTGTCGCCGGGCATTACATCAAAGCTGACGCCGCGCACCGCCTTGACCTCGTTGTGGCCGAAGACCCGCTTGGGATCGCGGACTCGGTAGGTCTTATAGACGTCGCGCACGCTCAGGACGGCCCCGCCGTTCTTCGGGACCTCTGCAACGCGCCGTTTGTCTTCGACGTCCCAGATGCGCGGGATTCGGTCCACAAGCGTGCGGGAATAGCCGTGCTGGGGGGCAGCGATCAGGCCGGCAGGGGTGTTGTGCTCGACGATGGCGCCGTCCTGCAAAACCAGGACGTCGTCGGCGATCTCGCGAACAACCGCCAAGGACGAGGAGATGAAGATGATCGCGGTATCGAAGCGGTCACGCAACTCGCGCATGAGATAGAGGATCTGCGCGGCGATCGTCACGTCGAGAGATTGCGTGACATTGTCGGCGATGAGGAAGGCCGGGCGGGTGACCATCGCGTCGACGATGAGCGCCCGCTGCATCATGCCGCCGCTGTACTGGAAAGGGAACTCTTCGAAGCGCGTATCCGGCGACGGGATGCGCACCTGCTCGAGCATGCTGATAACGCGGCTGCGCGCCTCCGCTCGGGACAGGTTCGGCTCGACCGCACGCAGCTTCTCTACGATCTGGCCGCCCACCGAAAGGGTAGGATCGAGCGCGCTGCCAGGATCGCTTCCGATATACCCGATCTCCCGGCCGCGAATGCCCTGCATCTCAGCCTCGGACAGCTGCAGGAGATCGCGGCCATGATGCTCGATCCTGCCGCTCGTCACGTGCAGCGGCGGCCGCACCCAGTTGACCAAGGCGCGGCTGAGCACGCTCTTGCCCGACCCGCTCTCGCCGATGATGCCGAGGACCTTGCGTTCTGCCAGCTCGAAACTGACGTTGCGCAGGATCGGGCGCGTCTCCGCACCGCGGCGAAGCTCGACGGAAAGGTCCTGAACCTTGAGAAAGCTGCCGGCCTGCATCAGCCGACCCCCATGAACAGCCTGTTGCGCGCCCGTTCCAGCGATGCGCCCATCAGGTTGATGCTGATCAGCGCGACGAACAGGAACGCGCCGGGCATGGTGGGGATCCACCAGTAGTTGATCAGGTACTTGGTGCCGTCGGCGATGATGTTGCCGAAGGTGGGGGTCGGCGGCTGGATGCCGATCCCGATGAAGCCGAATATCGCCTCGAAAATCATCATCCGCGCCACGTCGAGCACCGCCACGAAGGCGATGGGCGGCAGGATGTTGGGCGCCACCATTCGCGCCATGATGCGGAAATCAGATGCGCCGAGGATTTTCGCGCCGCGCACATATTCCTTTTGTCGCTCCACCAGCGTCACGCTTCTGGCTACCCGGGCATAGATCGGCCAACCGGCGAGGACGAGGACGGCAACCACTGTGAAGAAATTCGGCCGGGTGACGCCGAGGATAGTGATGGCGAGGATGATGAGCGGGATCGACAGCTGCGCGTCGGTCAACCGCATCAGTGCGACGTCGATCCAGCCGCCCTTGTAGCCTGAAATCACGCCCAGCCCGCAGCCGATCACGAACATCAGGGCGACGCTGGTTACCGCGATTGCGAGCGCGTTACGCAGTCCGATCAGCGAGCGCAGCAGCAGGTCGCGGCCAAGCTGGTCGGTGCCGAGGATATGCCCCCAGGTGCCGCCTTCCAGGAAAACCGGAGGCAGGAACTTGTCGCGGATGTTGATCTTTGTCGGCGACACGGCCGTGAATTCCGGCCAGATGATCGCCGCCAGGACCAGGCTCGCCACGACGATCAGCCCAAGCTTGAATTCCGTCGTCCGCCATGCGGCGCGGAACATCCGACCGCTGATGGATCCACCGCGTGGCGTAACCGGCTGGATTGGGTCGACGACGCTGACGACCATCAGTATTGCAGCCTTCGGTCGATATAGGTGGAGAGGAGGTCCACCAGGATGTTGATAAGGACGAGCACGCTGCTGGCCAGGATGGCGACCCCCTGGATCACAGGAAAATCGCGCTGCAGCACCGCCTTGATGGTGAGGTTGCCGAGGCCCGGATAGTCGAAGATGTATTCGACCACGAAGACACCGCCGAGCAGCAGGCCTCCAAGCTGAACCCCGAAAAGGTTGAGCAGCGGGATCGAAGAGTTCCGCAGGACGTGCCGGCTGATCATCTGCCTGTGGGACAAGCCCCGGATGACGCCCATGCTGACGTAATTCTGCTGGACGTTGGCCGCTACGGCCACGCTGAGCGACCGGATGATGATCGGGGACAGCTCGATGGCGAGAACAAGCGCCGGAAGGATCGTATAAGCGAAGCCTCCATAGCCGATGGCCGGCATCCAGTTCAGCCGCGCCGAGAGGACCAGGATAAGCACCAGACCGAACCAGAAATTCGGCAATGAGACGAAGACGGAGCTGGTGATGAAGGCCAGCTTGTCCGGCCATCGGTCGGCGTTCAGCCCGGCGGCGATGCCGAGCGGAATGGAGATCAGCAGCGCCATGGCAACGCCCAGTCCGGCGAGTTGGAGCGTGAGCGGCAGCGCGTCCATGATCATGGGGAAGACACGCGCGCCCTGGCCGACTTGCGCCTCACCGCGATCGCGACCGCCGCCGAACGTAGCGCCGCCCTCCGACCGGATGTAGGAGCGCCCGAGATCTCCCTGCACCAACCCGGCGATGTAGCGCCCGAACTGGATCGGAATCGGGTCGCGCAACCCGAGTTTCTGGCCCATCTCCTCGACCACATTGGTCGGAGCCATCGGGCCGAGCATGATCCGGACGGGGTCACCCGGAATGATGCGCAGCAGGGAAAAGATCAGAAACGCGACCAGCAGAACGATCAGAGCCCCCTGGGCGAGCCTGCGCAGCAGGAAGCTGATGACAAACGCCATGACCGCTACGCTTTCGGGCCGGCAGGCGGCTCTGGGCCCTCGGGCACTCGCCGCCTGCCGCAACCGGTGATCAGCTGAACGTCGCCTTGCTCAGGTCGATTGGCCCGTTGGGATAGAAATAAACGTTCTGCAGGTTGGTATTGACGCCGTGCAGCAGAACTGACGTGAACAGCGACAAGCTCGGCGCTTTCGCCGCGATGGCGGGCAGCGTCTCATTCTGGAGGATGCCGCGCCGCTGCTCCGGATCAGTGGCCGCCTGCTCCTTGTCCAGCACCGCATCCAGTTCGGGATCCTTGATGCCCGTGATCAACGACGCGGACGAGTGCCACATCGGCCGCAGCACGAGGTCCGGCTCAGGCGAGCCCGTCGACCAGCCTACGTCCACCAGGTGCCCGGGCGCCTCGCCCTCCTTGCGCTGGTAGATGCGCTCCAGCCAAGCCGCGGTTTCCAGCACGCTCAGCGTGACGTTGAAGCCCTGCTCCTGCAGCATGGCGGTGATCGCCTCGCCATATTCCTTTGTCTTCGGATAGAAGCCGACCGAAACGATATATTCCAGTTCCGGCAGACCCTCGCCGTTGGGAAAGCCTGCTTCCGCCAGCAGCTGCTGTGCCTTCTCCGGGTCGTATTGCGGATAATTGGGCACATCGGCGTAGCCGAACTTCACCGGGGAGATATGGGCGTTGGACGCCTGACCCGCTTCGCCCATGATGTCCATGATCACGCTTCGGTCGATCGAGTGGCACGCCGCGAGCCGTACCTTCTCGTTGTCGAAGGGCGGCTTGTTGCAACGGAAGTGAAGATACTTGTTTTCCGTCGCGATGGTCCGGCTGAGCCGCACGCGGGCTTCGCTCTTCAGGGTTTCGTACTGCTCCGGCTCCAGCCGCTCGATGATGTCCGCTTCCCCGTTCAAGAGCGCCAGCACGCGCGTATTCACGTCGCCGATATAGGAGAAGTGCAGGTTCTCGATTGCCGGTTTTCCCTCGAAGTAATCAGGGAAGGCCTTGAGCACGGTGGTGTCGCCCCGCTGCTCCACGAACGTGTAGGGACCGGTGCCGTTCGGCCGCTGCCGTAAGCTGTCGGGATTGGCGGTGTCCTTGGCGGACATGATGGGCAGGAAGCCTGCCAGGAAGTAATAGGCCGACGCGGGGTAGTTGCCCTTTTCGGTGCGGACGCGGGCGACCAGCCGGTCGACCACCTCGACCTCAGCCGGGCCGGGATACCACGCTGCCGGCCGCCCCGGTTGGGACGCATATTCGAACGTCGCCTTGACGTCCTCTGCGGAGAAATCCTTCCCGTCATGGAATTTCACGCCGTCGCGGAGGGTATACTCGATCGTGTGCTCGTCGACGATCTTCTGCCCGGTCGCCAGTTCCCAAACGATCTCGTCCGGGTCCTCCGGCCGCATCGGGGTGCGGAACAGTTTTCCGAAGATGAAGCCTTCCAGGTTGATCTGCGCCAGCGTGGTGTGGGAGGTCGGATCGAAACTTCCGGTAATCGGCTCGCCCGACGCGAACACCACGGTGTCCTTCGCCTGTGCCCAGGCACGACTTACAAAGGGCGCCTTGCCACCAGCAATCGCGATGCCTGCTCCGGCCGCTGTTCCGGCAAGGAACTTCCGTCGTGTCGTCAAAGCCATCCCACCCCCCTTATGGACAAGCCAGCTGTTTAGCCGACAAGGAAGGCTAACGTGCGCAGATCGGCCTGGTCAACGGCTCGGCGGTGAAGGCCGGGCCGGAGCTATGCTACCTCTGCGTGTGATAGGGGCTGCTTGATACATCGCCGCGGCGCGTGTGATGCTTCGCGGCCCGACGGTCCGCAACGGTCCCCCTGCGCATGAACTCTCCTGGTCACCTCCGAGCTGCTGCAAGACCAGCCGAGGTTATCCGCATCGAGCCGGCCGGGCTGCAGCGGATGGTGGACGAGGTATCTTCGTTTGGTGGCGGGCCCGGGGGCGCCATGACCCGGCTTGCACTGTCTCGGGAGGATGCTGCGGCACGCGATTGGCTCAAGTCCTGGTGTCGTCACACGGGGCTTCGCGTCGAGGTTGACCAGATCGGCAACGTGTTCGGCATCCTCGACTGGGCCGGAGGGGACGCTCCCACGATCATGGCCGGGTCCCACCTCGACAGTCAGCCCAACGGCGGCCGATTTGACGGGGCGCTCGGGGTCATCGCGGCTTGTGCGGCCGTAGAGGCCATCAAGCGGAAATCGGTGGAGATTGGCCTGCAGCCCAAGTGCAATCTGGTGGTTGCCAACTGGACCAACGAGGAGGGCGCTCGCTTCCAGCCGAGTCTCCTTGGCAGCGGCGTCTATACGGGCGCATTGCCGATTGACTTCGCCTTGGATCGGAAGGACGGCGACGGCATCTCCGTGCGCCAGGCGCTGCGGGAGATCGGCACTTGTGGCGAAGCCGCGCCCGCCGTGCCGGACGCTTACCTCGAGCTTCACATAGAAGGATCTTCCTTTCTGGAGAATGCCGGCAAGCGGCTGGCCGCCTTCACCCGATACTGGGGCGCAACCAAGCTCCGGGTCGCCTATCTCGGCCAGCAGGCGCATACCGGTCCGACCCCGATGGCGGAGCGGCGCGACGCGCTGCTCGCCGCCGCTTACCTCATCGCGGAACTGAAGGGGCTCGCGGACCGCGCCGGCACCGATCTCCACACCTCCGTCGGACGGCTGGAGATTTCCCCCAATTCGCCAAACGTCGTGCCGGCGGAAGCCGTTCTTTTCGCCGAACTGCGATCCGTGTCGCCCGAGATCCTGGAGCGGGCGGAGGGGGATCTGAACGGAAAAATCGCCGAATGCGCACGACGCGCCGGTGTCGAATTCGAGATACGCTCGACGGACCGGCGCAAGGCGGGCCGTATGGATGCCGGCCTGGTCGGCCTCGCCGAGCGGACCGCCGGCGAACTGGGGCATGATTTGATGCATCTGGACACCATCGCCGGCCACGACGCGGTCAGCATGGCCGCCGTTTGCCCGTCCATCGTCCTGGCCGTGCCGAGCGTCGGCGGCGTGATCCACCATCCGTCAGAATTCACCACGCCTGATGACTGCGTGCTTGGCACGGAACTTCTGGCTGGCATGCTTTGGCATTTCTGCGTCACCGGCGAGGTGCCCAGCCGGCGCTTGAGTGGAACTGCTGCATGAAGGTGCTGGGCGAGCCCGCCGATGCCTATGAAGAAGCCGCTGAAGCCGCCCTCCGCTGCGTCGCGGATTGGGAAGGCTCGGAAGTTCGCTACGCTCTCGCGGTGCCCGGCGTGGTCTCGCCCGTGCATCGCGGCGTGGACAGCGCCTGCTGGGCCGTTTCCGTCGGAAGCGGACCACCGCAATACTTCTTGAAGGTCCTGCACCAGGATGCGGCGCCGTACATTGACCTCGCCACCAGTTTCGAGGCTGCCAGGCGCGCCGCCGAATGCCGCTTGACGCCCGCTCCCCGTCATTTCCTGCCGGAGCAGCGGAGCGTCATCTTCACCCTGCTCGACGGCTCCTGGCGCACCGCGCACATGGACGACCTGCAGGAGCCCGCCATTATGGAGAACGTGATCGCCGCCAAAAAGCGGATCCAGAAGCTGGCGCCCTTGGGCCGGCCCTGGACGGTCTTCGACGGCATCCGCCGCTTGAACGGGGAGCTTGAGAGGTCCGGTGTCCGGCTTGCCGATGATGCCTGGTGGCTGCTCGACAATGCGCAGGACATCGAGCAGGCTCTGCTGGCCGCGGGCAGCGACGCGAAGCCCTGTCACGCTGACGGCGTGTCGTCCAACGTCATGATCGGAACGTCCGGGGCGGTCCAGCTCGTCGACTTCGATCAAGCCTGCGACACCGACCCTTTCTATGACATCGGGATCGTCCTGAACGAGGCCTTCCAGTTCGAAGCGGACATGCGCCCGGCCCTGGAAATGTTCGCGGGCACCTGTCGCGAAGAGTTCATGAACCGGTGCCGGCTCTACGGCATCGCGGATGACCTGATGTGGGGGATCTGGGGCACGCTGATGGATGCGGTCTCGCCGCGCACCGGAGTCGAGTTCCTCAAATATGCGCAATGGCGCCTGCTCCGCTGCCGCATGGCGCTCCACGATCCCGGCTTCGAAGCAATGCTTCGGCGGCTCTGAACGCTTTTCTGGAAACGGATCCAATGCTGGAAAGGAAACTGGGCGAAGGGGAAACGGAGGCGGAGCGCGAGGCCGAAGGCGTGCTGCGCGAGGTCGAGCCCTGGGCCGGCCGGGACATTCGCTACCGCCCGGTCCTGGGCGGCATCAGCAACACCAATTGGCGCGTGCACGTCAGCGGCGAGCCGGGCAGCTTCTTCGTCAAGGTGCCCGGCCGCGGCACGGAAATGTTCATCGACCGGAAGGCCGCATTCGAGGCGAGCCGCAAGGCGCAGACCTTGGGCCTCGGCCCGGCGGTGTTCGATTACCTCGCCCACAAGGGGGTGGAGATCAACGCCTTCATCGAGGGGCGCCGGCCCTGTACCAACAAGGATTTCGGCGATCGCGAGGTCCGCCGCGCTGCCGTCGCGGCTTACCGGACTTTCAATAGCTCCGATCAGCTGACGCTGACGAAGACGGTTTTCGACATGATCGACGAGCATGTCGAACAGGTGCGCGAACTCGGCGGCGCCTTTCCGCCGGATTTCGCCTGGCTCCACAAGCAATACCGCTTGGCCCGTTCAGCGCTGGAGGCGTCGGGGCTGGACCTGGTGCCATGCTTCAACGATCCCATGCCGGGCAATTTCATGGTGGACCAGGCGAAGACGATCATGCTGGTCGACTACGAATATGCCTCCAACAACGATCGGCTGTACGATCTGGCTATCTGGTGCGGGGAAATGTTCTCCACGCCCGCCGTCGAGAAGGAAGTCATCGAAGATTACTTCGGAGCTTATTCTGAAGCGCTCGGCGCACGCCTCACGGTCCACAAGGCTCTCGCCGACATGAAGTGGTCGACATGGGCGATGGTGCAGAACGAGCTTTCGACGCTCGATTTCGATTTCTTCAAATATGGCGCCTGGAAGCACATGCGCGCACGCGCCATCATGCACGATCCTCGCTGGGTCGATCACCTCAGCCGGGTCTAGGCGATCTGCTCAGCTTGCGCTGGTTGCAAACGCAAATGTCCGCTTTGAAGCAGGAAAAGTTTTGAAGTTCACGGCGGAGAAGGGCGCAAAGCAGAAGGAACCTACTTGGGCCGAGGTCCTGTCGTTCGGCTGGAGGGCGCGCCGGATGATCTCGGGCCAAGCGAGCGTCGGCCGCACCACTTTTGCGACCACGGCCCTTCGGCAGCGCCGTTTCGAATGGCTGGCCGTCGTCGCTTAAGGGTACTTCAGAATTCGGGCTCGGCTTCACTCGACCCCGAGCGGCGGACCTGTGAAGCGCAAGCTGTGCCGCGCCGCCGAGGCACCGACCTGCTCCATGTCCTCAGGAATACGGAAGCCACCCCTAGCCATTTCCGCAAAGAAGCCCTCGAAGCCACCGGGTGTGAGGATAAGCAAATGACGACTTGGCTGGCTTCCGGCGACCCGGAAGGTATGCTCCCGTCCACGCGGGATGAACGCGCTCTCGCCAGGCCCTCTGATGAAGCTGGTTCCTTCGAGCCAGAACTCGCATTCACCAGTAAGGACAACGAAGGTCTCGTCCTCGCGGTCGTGCACATGCCGGGGAGGACCACTGCCTGCTGGGCTGAGACTGTCCACAATGGACATGCCGCCCCCCGTTTCGGAGGCGGGGAGGATCGTCTTATAGCGGACACCCAGCCACTCGAGAACGTCAGGGCCAGACAGTTCATGGTTCATGATCTCTCCTACCAAGCTGCTCAGTTAGGTTCGCCGCTACGCCGCGCCATCATCTCACGAAAAGGCCGGTCGCGCCTGACAAGCGGTTAGCCAGGCGGTCACGGCCGAATACTGCTCCAGAAGCTCGGGCGCTGGTTGCGCATACCGGAGCACCTCAGCCGTATTGATGTCGGCCACGGTGAAGCGCCGGCCGACCAGAAAACCTCCGCCTTAACCCAGGGTAGCTCCAGAACGGCCAAAGGCTTTCTCAACGCGGTGATCGCAGCATCGGTATCGCCGGGCTCGTGAACTTCCTGGACAGTTCTGACATTTGCGTGGCTCCGTTGCAGTATTTGGTGCCGAAAGAACAGCGCGGGACGGCAAACGTTGTGCGCTTATTGCATCATCCAAGGGAAGTTGTGGGATGCGAAGGATGTGGGCGGCGCTTAT
>JAESFL010000100.1_pt1 | contig 89760 bp, 80 predicted proteins | sample 9269401 | NCBI WGS metagenome assembly JAESFL01 (sample SAMN14506025, study PRJNA617098) | algae metagenome | isolation source: Gloeocapsa sp. UFS-A4-WI-NPMV-4B04 and co-occurring heterotrophs from desert... | place: USA: Utah | collected 2006-10-01 | reverse complement strand
CAAAGGGGGGTGGGCGTCCGCGCGGACGCCCACCCCCTCGTTCATCCAGGATCAACCGGCTCGTTCGATCGTGCTTCCGCCCCCGCGGATCAGCGGTAGATGGTGACGAAGCCGGAAAGCGTGTTTCCGCCGGACCACGCGTTGTAGCACGCGCCGCTGCTGTCCTTGTACGAGCGGTTGGTTACCGTGCGCACCGTCGTTCCGGCCAGGCCGGTGCCGTTCCACGAGCGCCGCACGCCGTCGTAGTTGTAGTACGCCGTGTAGTAGCTTTCCGTCCCCGTGCAGTCCGGGCCGGTAAAGTGGCTGATGTACGCGGCCGTCACCGGCGTGCACGACGCCTCGCCGCACCCGGCGACCATCCGCTCGTTCCACGACTCCTGGTAGCCGGGGCCCTTGGGCCCGCTGGTGTTCTCGTCCGGGTTGGCCTCCTCCAGCCCGACCTCGCCCCACCGGCCCGAGTACCGCAGCCACTCCTGCCCGGGCATGGGGCGCCGGCTGGTGCCCGCCAGCGGCATCTCGCCCACGTTCACCAGCCCGCCGCCCTGCAGGCCCTGGTCGTAGCCCTTGCCGCCGGCCCAGGTGAACCACCGCTGGTCGGGGTTCAGCCAGCAGCTCTCGCCCGGGCCTTCGGCCGTGATGGCGTTGCAATCACCCTGGAACACGTAGCTGGCGTGCGATCCGTCGGCGACCCACACGTACGGGTGCGTGGTGTTGTACCAGCCCACCTGGTACGCCTCGTACGTCTTGGGGCTGTGGTGCGCCGCGAACGTCACGCTGTGGCGCTCCTGGTTGGCGTCCAGGTGCACGGTGATGTGCTCCCAGTCGCCTTCGTGGTTGTACCCCGCGATGAAGTCGTTGTACGGGTAGAAGAACCAGTACTGGATGCTGGTTCCGCCCATGTCGTTGCGGTACACGTGCGTGTACGTGATCCAGCCGGACGCGTCGCGCACGCCGGGATGCACCAGGGTGTCGTTCGTGGCCTGCAGGAAGAACGCGTTCTTGTTGTCGAACCCGCCCTCGCCGTTGGAGCCGAAGGTGGTGCCCGAGTGCGAGCAGCCCAGCCACGTGGTGGCGCGCTGATGGCGCTGCGAGATCAGGTTCACGGGGTTGATGGTGCCCGCTTCCAGGATGGCGTGGTCCGGGCAGTTGCTGTGGTGAAAGCGCATGCGCACCTTGGGAAGGTACCACGCCACGCTCCCCGGCCACGTCCAGTCGCCCGACACGCCGTTGCCGGCCTCGCTCCGGGTGATGAGGTTGGGCATCCACAGCACCGGCGCATACGTGTTCGCCAGGTCCGCTTCCGTCCCGTCGTCGATCCCGTCGCCGTCGTTGTCCGTTCCCCACACGGAAAGGCTGGGCGCGTCCCCCGCCGATGCCAGGGGCTGCGCGGAGTCGGTACATCCCGCCACAAGCACGGCGAGGCCCAGAAGGGCAATCAGTTTCTTCATCTTCTCGGGAGAATGGGAGATGCGGGTGACGCACAGTTCGCGGCGTCTTGTGCTGTAAATCTATGTCAAAAAAGTAGTAACGTCAATGGAGAGGGAGGGTTGCACAGCGTAAACGGCGCCATCGCAGTTTCCTGAAGGCCCGAGTCGCCCGCCGCCTGCGGGATGGGCATCTACCCGCTCCCGGCTCCCCGGGCTATCTTCGCGCATCCCGCCCGATCCACCCCGACGATGATCCCGACCATGCGCAGGCTCCTGCTCCCGATCGCGCTGCTGATGGCCGCCGCGCCCGCCGCCGCCCAGCCGGAACCCGCGCGCCCCGTGGACTGGGCCGCGCTGCAGGCGGAGGCCGTGCAGGTGCTCTCGGACTACATCCGCGTCAACACGACCAACGCGCCGGGCAACGAAAAGGCGGGCGCGGAGTTCCTGGCGGCCCTCCTGCGCCGCGAGGGGATCGAGGCGCAGATCCTGGACGAGGACGTGCTGGGCCCCGGCCGCGCCAACCTGTACGCCCGGCTGCGCGGCGACGGCTCCAAGCGCGCCATCGCCCTCGTGCACCACATGGACGTGGTGCCGGCGAACGCCGCAAGCTGGTCGGTGGACCCGCTGGGGGGCGTGGTGCGCGACGGGTACGTGTGGGGGCGCGGCGCCATCGACATGAAGGGCGACGGCGTGGTGCACCTGCTGGCCATGCTGGCCCTCAAGCGCAGCGGTGTGCCGCTCACCCGCGACATCGTCTACATCGCCAACGCCGACGAGGAGCTGGGCTCCACGGGCGCCGTGGCTTTCGTGGAGCGGCACGCGGACCTGCTGCGCGACGTGGAGTTCCTGATCACGGAGGGCGGCGACATCCCCATGGAGAACGGGCGCCTGCAGTTCTACGGGGTGGGCGTGGCGGAGAAGCGCACGTTCTGGCAGCGGCTGCGCGTGGCGGGCACGCCCAGCCACGCGTCGCGCCCCACGCGCGAGAACCCCGTGCCGCGGATGGTGGCCGCGCTCGCCCGCATCGCCGCGTACGAGACGCCGCTGGAGGTCACAGCCGGCGTGGACAAGTACTTCCGCGACATCTCGCGCAACTACGCGGGCGAGCAGCGCACGTGGCTGGCGGACGTGCGCACGGCCCTGGCGGACCCGCGGGCGCGCGCGTGGATCCTGGGCGACGTGTACTGGAACGCCATCCTGCGCAACACCATCTCGCTCACGGTGCTCACGGGATCGAACAAGACCAACGTCATCCCCGCCGAGGCCGTGGCGGAGATCGACATCCGCCTGCTTCCGACCGCCAGTCCGGATTCCATGCTGGCCACGCTGCAGGCCATCGCGGCGGACAGCGGCATCACCTGGACAACGCTGATGGCGCCCAAGACGCCGCTGGAGAACCCGGTAGATACGGACCTGTTCCGCGCCATCGAGCGCGCGGCGGAGGAGCGCGATCCGGGCGCGCTGGTGACCACCCCGATGTTCACCGCCGCCAGCGACCGCCCGACGTACCGCCGGCTGGGCATCATCACCTACGGCATCGATCCGTTCAAGGTCGAGAACGCCGAGCACCAGAAGATGATGCACGGCAACGACGAGCGGATCAGCATCGAGAACCTGGGGTGGGGCACGCGGTTCATCTACGACATCCTGCGGTACGCGCAGTGACGACAGTGCGGAAGTGCGGAAGTGCGTTAGTGCGAAAGTGCGAAAGTGCGAAAGTGCGAAAGTGCGAAAGTGCGAAAGTGCGAAAGTGCGAAAGTGGGAAAGTGACAGATCAAGACGGGGCCGTCCGCATCGCGCGGATGGCCCCGTTTGATCCCCGTTCAGTCGTGCTACGGAACGCGCGGTAGCCGGGCTGCGATTCCTGGCCGAGCGGCGAGGATGGCGGTGCGAAGCGTGGTCATTGCCTCGGGCAGGTGGGCAAGGGCTTCCGCAAGACGCTCGGCGAGATCGGTTTCGTCGAGGTTCACTCCGTAGATGGAGTCATTCCTCGTCCCGCGCATCTCGTCGAACACCCGTCCGTGAGGTGCAAGCGCGCCATCCAGCTTCTGGAGCGCGTAGAAGGCCTTGTAGTGATTCGCCGTGCTCTTGACCCGGAGGCCATGGGCAGCCAGCGTCGCGATGGTCGCCTGGAGCGCGGCCGTGTACAGGTGCTGAAACGCCCCGTCGGAGGACAACCCGGGAACGAGGGCATCCGCATACGAAGCCGCGCCCTTTCCCCACATGAACGCGACCTGCTCGTCCGTGAACGTCTCGCGGGCAAGGCTGCGATCATCCACCAGCTGCTGGATCTCCGCTTCACTCACGCCTCACCCCCGGGTTGGAGCACCGCCTCGTCACCTACGAGCCATGTCTTGGGTCCCGCCAGGACGGCGCTCAGGAAGCCATCGTCGCGCCGCGCTTGCAGCTTGTCCCGCGTGTAGCGGACGACATTCACTTCGCGATCCAGCAGCATCGACGCCTCGAGCGTTCCGCGCGCGAGCGTGAGCCGGGTATCCCGGTTTTTCAGCGCGTCTCCAAGCGCGAAGACGTCGATGTCGCTCTCGGGATGCATGTCGCCCCGCGCGAACGATCCGTAGACGAAAGCAGCGTCGATCCCCGGCACCTCCACGAGCGCGGTACGCAGCAGCGTCGTCGGCTCGGCGAACTCGCGGACGAGGTCCCGGAAGACGAACCAGCGCGGATGATCGGCAGCGCGCCGGTAGCGCATCAGCCGGCCGTCGCGCTCGCGCCGGATCATCCCCAGCTCCTGCAGCCGCGCCAACTCGTGCTGCAGCGACCGGCTGGAGATGCCGGTGGCACGCTGCAGTCCGCGAAAATGCGGCACCGCATCCGGATGGATGACGAAGTACAGGATCAGGTGCGCCAGCGCGCTCGATGCGAGCACACGGGACAGCGAATCACCGGACGCCGGACGGGTGGACGGGATGCGGGAGCTCATGCGCTACATTGTAGTGCAATCCGTCACGCGCATCAACTGCGGTTACGGTTGATATCGGCCGCCGCACAGCCGAGATTCCGCGGGCGGATCACACCACGACAACGGCGGGCGGATGACGATGAGCGACGAGGGGGCGGAGGGGCAGCCACTGGACATCCTGCTGCGCCTGCTGGACTTGGAGCGGCTGGAGCTGAACCTGTTCCGCGGATACAACCGGGACATCGGCTCGGGGCGGGTGTTCGGCGGGCAGGTGCTGGCGCAGGCGCTGGTGGCCGCGGGGCGCACGGTGGATGGACGGGCCGTGCACTCGCTGCACGGCTACTTCATGCTGCCGGGCGACGTGCACACGCCCATCGTCTACCAGGTGGACCGCATCCGCGACGGACGCAGCTTCACCACCCGGCGCGTGCTGGCCATCCAGGAGGGGCGCGAGATCTTTTCCATGCTCTGCTCGTTCCAGGTGGAGGAGCCCGGGATCCAGCACGGCGCGGCGCTGCCGGACGTGCCCCCGCCGGAGGCACTGCCCCGCGAGCTGGATCTGGTGCGCGCCATGGCGGACCGCATTCCCGCGCCCCTGCGCGCCGTGTACGTGCAGGACCGGCCCATCGACTTTCGCCCCGTGGCGCCCGTGGACCCGTTCGCGCCGGACGTGCGCGAGCCCGTGAAGCACACGTGGTTCCGGGCCGAGGGCTCCATGCCGGACGATCCCATCCTGCACCAGGCCGTTCTGGCGTATGCGTCGGACTACGGGCTGCTGGGCACGGCGCTGCTGCCGCACGGGCTGTCGTTCATGATGCGGGGCGTGCAGGCGGCCAGCCTGGACCACGCCGTGTGGTTCCACCGCCCGTTCCGCGTGGACGACTGGCTGCTCTACGCCATGGACGCCCCCGCCGCCGCCGGCGCGCGCGGATTCACCCGCGGCTCCCTCTTTACCCGCGACGGCACGCTGGTCGCCTCCACGGTGCAGGAGGGCCTGCTGCGCATCCGCCGCGAAGAGGCCGACGAGGGCTGATTCGTCCGCCGTCACCGGCCGGCATTTCGCGGGCGGCACCCAACCCGCCCGGACGGGCAGACGGCGGGAGCAGTCCGCGCAGGCGGACTTCGCGCCTTTCCAGCGGCGAATTCACTCGCTCCGGCGGGGGTTCCGCGTATTGACGAGTGACGGTTTCGTTCGCTCCGGCTGGCGCTCCGCGTACTGACGCGGTGACGGATGCCATTCGCTCCGGCTGGCGGACTGCATCATCTCCGGGAGCCTGCTTCATCGATCCGGCGGGGAATGCGCGTCCGGGGCGGATTGGGATGTGCCCCGATCTGCCGATCCCGTCCTCCCCTCTCCATCCCCGAAAACGCCCGCCGCCGGTTGCACAACCCGCACACATCCGCTATAATCTCCTGCTCCCCCGGAAACGGGGGAGAATTGTTTTTCCTGCTCCGCGCGCACCGGCGCGGGGCCTCATGTCCAAAGGACTGGTGACCTTTGAGGGACTACGAGATCGTGTACATCTTCGCCCCGGCGCTTGAAGAAGCGCAGGTAGGCGAAAAGCTCGACCGTTTCCACGGCCTGCTTACGGGGGCCAACGGCGGCGAGATCACGGCGACCGACCATTGGGGCCGCCGCCAGCTGGCGTACGAAGTCGCGAACCAGACCAGCGGGTACTACGTGGTCGAGCACTTCCGTGCCCCGGGCGAGGCGCTCCCCGAGTTCGAGCGCGCGCTCAAGCTGGACGAAGAAGTCCTGCGCTACCTGGTGGTGGTGAACGAGGGCAACCTGCCCACGACGCCCGTGCCGCCGGTGGAGAAGCGCGAAGAAGAAAACGAAGACGAAACGGAGGGCTGAGCAATGCGTGGACGCAAGACGTGCCCCATGTGCGAGGGCTCCGTTCGCAATGTGGACTACAAGGACGAGAAGACGCTCTCCCGCTTCATCACCGAGCGCGGCAAGATCCTGCCTCGGCGTATCAGCGGGATGTGCGCCCGGCACCAGCGGCAGGTGGGCACCGCCATCAAGCGCGGCCGCTACCTGGCCCTGCTTCCGTACATCGCCGGCCACGAGGCCTGAGCCTAACTGAGGAGATACGACAATGCAGGTGATCCTCAGGGACAAGATCGAGAACCTGGGCAACGCGGGTGACGTGGTGGAAGTGCGGCCGGGCTACGGCCGCAACTACCTCATCCCCAAGGGGCTGGCGTACGAGGCCACGCAGGCCAACGTCCGCCGCCACGAGGCCGAGCGCGCCGCGCAGGGCCGCCGTGACGAGGAGACGCTGGGCGAGGCGCGCCAGCGAGCCGCCGCCATCGAGGGCGTGTCGCTCACCTTCCACGCCCGCGCGGGCCAGGAAGGCAAGCTGTTCGGCTCCATCACGTCGTCCGACATCGCCGACAAGCTGGCGGAGCAGGGCGTGCAGATCGACCGCCGCACCATCGAGCTGGACGAGCCCATCAAGACGCTGGGCGTGACGAGCGTTCCCGTGCGCCTGCACCCGCAGGTCCGCCCGGAGCTCAAGGTCTGGGTCATCGCCGAGAGCTGATCGCTCGACGCGCCTGATCCACGCAGCACACCAAGGGCGGCTTCCCACGCGGAAGCCGCCCTTCGCGCGTCCGCACCGAACTTCGGCTCACGCAGAGGCGCGGAGACGCGGAGGAGAGGGTGCGGCACGGAGCCGATGCACATCCGCCGGGGCTGTCACATGGAGGATGCGTCGGTCGTTCACGGGCAAGACGACCTCTTGCCGACGATCCCACGCCCGACGCATCGTCCCATGATCCTACGCCTGATCCTCGCCGCCGTGCTCACGCTGCCCGCCGCGGGCTGCGCATCCATCATCACCACCGGCTTCCAGGAGCTGCATCCCGCCGTGGCGCCCGTGCACGCCGAGCGCATCGCCGTGCTCCCCGTGACGGCGGAGGGCGGTTCGGCGCACCTGCGCGCCGTCATCGGCGACTCGCTGCTGCGGCAGGCGGAGCGCCGGCACCCGGACGTGAAGTGGATGGCGGCCGCGGAGGCGCTGGACCGCCTGAACGACGCGGGGCTGGCGGAGCGCTTCGCCAACCTGCTGCTGGCCCACCAGGGCACGGGCATCTACGACCGCGCCCTCCTGCGCGAGGTGGGCGCCGCGCTGGGCGCCGACCACGTGCTGCAGCTGCGCGTGGGCTACGACCGGCGCGACGAGGTGGCGCACCGCCTGTTCTATCCCAGCGAGACGTACACGTCCGAGCGGCAGCAGCTGAACGTGACGGCGCTGCTGTGGGACGTGCGCGACGGGGGGCTGGCGTGGGAGGCGGCCGGCGTAAGCATCACGGAAGAAGGCGAGTACAGCGTGCGGCGCGACTTTGGCGAGGTGCTGGCGCAGACGGCCGCGCAGCTGGCGGTGCAGCTGCCCATCGCGGGGCGGGCGCCCGCGGGGGAGGACGGCGTGGCCGGCGGCGGGTGAGCCCGCGCGGCACCCGACTTGCCCGCATTGGCGATACGGCCCAAGTTGGGCAGGGACCGCGAGTTTTATCGACCTGAAAGACGCCAGCGCCAGGACCGGATGAACGACACCGCCCCTACCGAGATCAAGGACCTTCCGTCGGAGGTCGCCCGCGCGGTGGACCTGCTGTTCGACCGCAAGGCCAACGAAGTGGTGCTGATGGACCTGCGGACGGTCAGCACCGCCACGGACTTCTTCCTGATCGCCAGCGGCACCAGCGACACGCACGTGGCCGCCATCGCCGACCACGTGGTGGAGGAGCTCAAGAAGGAGGGCAACCGGCCGCTCAACGTGGAAGGCGAGCGCGGCGGCCGGTGGATCCTCATCGACTACTTCAGCTTCGTGGTGCACGTCTTTCACCCCGCCGCGCGCGAGTTCTACCAGCTCGAGCGCCTGTGGGGCGACGCCCCGACCGTGCGGATGGAGCCGCAGACGGCGTAGGGAAGGACGGAAGTGCCAAGTCCCCAGTGCCCAGTGCCAAGGGTTGATTCTTGGCACTTGTCACTCGGCACTACGGGACCGGAGCCCGGGTCGCGCGGTCACCGGCCGCTCGGCGCGATATCCGGCCTCGCGCCGAGCGGTTGAAACCGCCGCTGGAACGTCACGAAGTCCGCCTGCGCGGACTGGCCCGTGCGCGTGCGGCCGCGGTGCACCATCTCCAGTACAGCAGGTGAAGCCCCGCGTTGTTGGCGGGGCTTTTCGCCGTTGTGGCGGCGGGTTCAGCCGGTCAGCGGACGGCCCGGCAGCCGCCCGGAATGCCCTCGTCCGCTATTCCCTATTCCCTATTCCCTATTCCCTCCCCCCGTCCATCCGCCGGAAACGCTTGCCTCGCAACGACTCCGACCTTTACTTTCCGCACGGATCGAGTCACCGGCACCACGCGCGCCACGCCGCGTAACCGCCTGGACCCACCGCCCGGAACCCATGACGCAAACGCAGCCGAACGCCGGCCCCCACGACGCCGTTCCGTCGCCCACGTTCTTCGACCCGTCGTTCGAGCGGCTTCCCGCGCCCGTGGGCGGGGACACGGCCGCGCCCGGCCCCGTGCTGCTGGTGTTCGACCGCACGGCGGACCGCGACTGGGCCGCCGACGCCGCCGTGGCGCTGGCCACGGGGTGGCACGCCGCCGGGCGCCGCACCGTGCTGGCCGACCTGTGCCTGGAGGACCCGTTCCTCAACGAGCGCATCGGCATGCCCAACCAGGAAGGTGTCGTCGACATCTTCCTCTACGGCGCGTCGCTGGCCCGCAGCGCGCGGGCCGTGCCGGGGCGCGGCTTCTACCTGATCTCCGCGGGCACCTACACGCCGGAGCCCGGGGCCGTGCTGGCGCATCCCCGGTGGGACAAGATCGTGGGCGGGTTCCGCGACAACCAGGCGGCGCTCCTGCTCTTCGTCCCCAGCGACGCACCGGAGCTGCCGGCGCTCAAGCGGTGGGTGGACGAGGCCATCCTCCTGGGCGGCGGCGACGGCGCGGGGCCGCTCCCCGCGTCCGGCGACTTCAGCGTGCGGGCCTGGCTGGCGCCCCCGCGCCGCGACGGGGCGGGGCACGGGTCCGCCGCGCGCCCCGCGTCGCCCGCGGAGCGCTTCCCGGAGCCGGAGCCCGTATCCCCGTGGAACGCGCCCCCCGGCACCCGCGCGGAGCTGAACGTCGTTCCGCCACCGGCGGACGGCGTGACCGGGCCCGCGGCCGTCCCCGTGTCCGAGATCCCCGTCCCCGAGGCGGACTGGGAGCGCGAGGCCGCGCCGGCGAAGCCGAAGAAGCGCGCCGTGTCGCCCCTGCTGCTCCTCCTCCTGCTCGTGGCGCTTCTCGCCGCGCTGGTGTTCCTGGGGCCGCAGTACATCCCCGGGTTTCCCAACCTGCTGGCGTCGTCCGCGCCCGCGCCCGCCGCGGCGCCCGTGGAAAAGGCCGTTCCCCGCGCCGCGCCCGTTCCCCGCGGGCCGCTGACGGCGGCGGGGACGGCGCTGCCGTACTCCGTGCATGTGGCCGGGTTCACCGAGTGGGACGACGCGTCGGCGTTCGCGGCCAACGTGGCGGGGCGCTTCGACGAGGCGCAGTTCTTCGTGGTCCCCGAGCTGCGGCAGGGGATCACCTACTGGATGGTGATGGCGGGGATGGCGGACGACACCAGCGCCGTCCGCGAGCTGCGCGACCGGCTGGTGGCCGCGGACGTGGCGGACGAGGAGTCCGTGGGCGGCCGCTACGACCTGATCCAGCACCGCCCGCTGGCGTTCGAGGTGGGCGAGTTCCGCAATCCCACCCAGGCCCGCGCCCGCGCCGACTCGCTCACCGCCCGCGCCATCCCGGCCTACGCGGCGCCCGTGCCCTACTCGGACGGCAGCGAGCGGTGGAAGGTGTACGCCGGCGCCTACCGCGACACGGCCAGCAGCGCCCCCATGCGCAGCCTGCTGGCCGGCGCCAGCATCGAGCCGAAGCTGGTGCAGCGCACCGGCCGGCCCCCCGCAGCACCGAAATGAAGCTTCGCTCCCTCCATCTCCACGGCTTCAAGTCCTTCGCAGACAAAACGGTGCTGGAGCTTCGCGACGGCGTGACCGCCATCGTGGGCTCCAACGGCTGCGGCAAGTCCAACACGGCCGACGCCGTCCGCTGGGTCCTGGGTGAGACCCGCGCGGGTGCCCTCCGCAGCGCCAAGATGGAAGAGGTCATCTTCCAGGGCACCATCCGCCGCCGTCCCCTGAACTACGCGGAGGTCTCGCTCGTCTTCGGCAACGAGGACGGGAGCGTGCCCATTCCCCAGACAGAGATCGAGATCGCGCGAAAGGTCTTTCGCGAGGGGGGGAGCGAGTACTTCCTGAACCGCCAGAGCTGCCGGCTGCGCGACGTGCACGACCTGCTGCGCGACACGGGGCTGGGGAGCGACGCGTACTCGATCATTGAGGCGGGGATGATCGACGCCATCCTGAGCGAGCGGCACGACGAGCGCCGCACCATGTTCGAGGAGGCGGCCGGCATCGGCCGCTACAAGGACCGCCGCAAGGCCGCCCAGCGCCGGCTTGAAGCGGCGGAAGTCGACCTGTCGCGGTTGAACGACCTGGTGGGCGAGGTGGAATCCAAGGTCAAGGCGCTCGCCCGGCAAAAGCGGAAGGCCCAGCGCCACGCGGAGCTGCAGGCGCGCCGGCTGGACCTGGAGATGGCCGTTGCCCGGGCGGAGTCGGACGCGCTCACGGCCGCCCTGGCCGCCGGGGCGCAGCGGCTCGTGGAGCTGGAGCGGGAGGGGCGCGAGTCCGCCACGGAGCGCGTGACGGCCGAGGCCATCCTGGGCGAGCGGCGCATCGAGGGCGCGGAGATCACCCGCCAGCGCTCCGCCGTGGCGGCGCGGCTGGAGGACGTGCGCAAGCGGCTGGACACGCGGGAGCGCGAGATCCTGCTGGCGGACGAGCGCCGCTCCCACGCGGAGATGCGCATCGCCCAGCTGGTGCGCGAGCGCGGGGAGCTGGCGGAGCGCGCGGAGCGGCTGGCGGCGGATGCGTCGCGGCTGGAGGGCGAGGTACGCAACGCGGCGTCGCGGCTGGAGGGGGTGCGCGAGCGGCTGGAGATGCGGCTGGAGGAGAACGAGACCCTGCGCGCCACCCTGGCCGCCCACCGCCAGGCCTCCGACGCGGCCGCCGCGAAGTCGCGCGAGCTGGCCCGGGAGACGGCCGCCGCGGAGGGGGAGCGTGCCGCCGCCGAGCGCAGGCAGGCAGAAGCGGCGGAGCGCATCGCGCGGCTGGCGGAGCAGGAGGCGCAGCTGGCGGGCGACCTGGCCGTGCTGGACGAGCAGACGGAGCTGTGGAGCGGCCAGGGCGACACCCTGCGCGACCGGCTGGACGCCGCCATCGACGCCGCCGAGCGGGCGCGCGAGGAGATCCGCGTCCTCCGGGGCCGCGAATCCGCCCTCCGCGACCTTCTGCGCGCGGCGGACGACCGGCTGTCGCGCCTGACGGCGCAGGTCTCGGCCCGCGAGGCGCTGGAGGCCAGCTACGAGGGCTTTTCCCCCGCCGTCTCCGCGCTCATGGGGCTCAAGGAGGCGCGCTTTCCCGGCATCCTGGGCCCGCTGGCCGACTTCGTCCGGGCGACGACGGCGGACGCGGCGACGGCATCGGCCGTGGAGTCGTTCCTGGGGACGCTGCTGCAGGCGCTCGTCGTCCGAGACCTGACGGCGGCGCGCCACGTCCGCCACTGGTTCCGCGAGGAATGGGACGGCGGGGGTACGCTCCTTCTCCTTCCCCTAGACGCGCCGGGCGTGCGCGAGGCCGTTGCGGACCCCGCCGCCGCCGCGCGGCTGGGCGTGGCCGGCCACGGCGCGGCGGCCGCGTGGGTGGAAACCTTTCTCCACGGGCTGATCGTCGTCCAGGGGCAGGACGGGCTGGAGGGGTACGGCCGCGGCGCACGCGTGGACGCCCTGGGCGACACCATCGACCCGCGCGGCGTCATCCGCCTGGGCCAGCCCGTCTCCGGGGAGGGAATCCTGGCCCGGCGCGAGGCCCTGGGCCGGCTGCGGAACGAGGTGGAGGACGCGCGCGTGGCCCACGACCGCCTCGTCCTGGAGCGTGACGCCCTGGCGGAGCAGCTGGCCGTCGCCGAGGAAACGGCGCGCGACGCGGAGGAGCACGTGCGCGTGACGGAGAACGAGCTCCGCCAGCTGGACGCGGACGCCGCCGCCCACGGCCACCGGCAGAGCCGCCTGCGCCGCGAGCGCGAGGAGGTGGGCGTGGGGATGCAGAACGCGCGGCGGCTCTCGGCGGAGGCGGCGGAGCGCATCGCGGCCCTGGACGCGCGGCTGGCGGAGCTGCAGCGCGCCACCAACGAAGCCGCGGGCGAGCAGCACCGCGCGGGCGGCGCCCTGGGCGAGCTGGACGCCGTGTGGGAGGCCGCGCGCGACGAGGAAAGCGAGCTGCGCGTGGCCGTGGCCCGCGCGGAGGGCGACCTGCGCGAGCTGGAGCGGGGGTTCGCCGCGGCCACGCAGGGCTCGGATTCGGCCCGGGGTCGGTCGCGGACGCTGGAGAGCGAGGCGGCGGAGCTGCGCCGGTCGCTGGAGGGCCTCTCCGGCATCCGCGACCGCGCGGGGGACGAGGTGCAGGGCCTGTTCGCCGAGCGCGACCGCGAGGCGGCCACCCTGGCCAACCTGGATACGCGCCTGGGCGAGCTGGAGGCGGAGGCCGCGCAGGCGGAGGAGCGCGCCCGCGTGGCCCGCCGCCGCGAGAGCGAGGCCTCCGAGGGGCGCCACCGGCTGGAGCTGGAGCGCGCGGAGCAGGAAAGCCGGCTGGCGCGCACCCGCGAGCGGGTGGAGGTGGAGTGGGGGCGCCCGTGGGACGTGCTCGTGTCGCAGGCCGCGCCCGTGGAGGAGGGCGGGCCGGACGCGTGGCGGGCGGAGGTGCGCGAGGTGGCGCAGGCCGTGGACGCGCTGGGGCCCATCAACATGCTGGCCGTGCAGGAGCACGAGGAAGAGGACACGCGCCTGCGCTTTCTGCTGGAGCAGCAGTCGGACCTCACCAGCGCCCGCGATGACCTGTCGTCCGCCATCCGGCAGATCAACAAGACGGCGCGCGAGGTGTTCATGGGCACCTTTACCCAGGTGCGCGAGAACTTTCACCGCACCTTCCAGTCGCTGTTCCAGGGCGGCGAGTGCGACGTGTGGCTCACGGAGCCCGACGACCCGCTGGAGTCGCCCATCGAGATCCAGGCGTCGCCGCGGGGCAAGAAGACGCAGCGCATCCACCTGCTGAGCGGCGGCGAGCGCACGCTCACGGCGCTGTCGCTGCTCTTTGCCATCTACCTGGTCAAGCCGTCGCCGTTCTGCCTGTTCGACGAGGTGGACGCGCCGCTGGACGAGAGCAACGTGGGCCGCTTCATCCAGCTGCTCAACGACTTCAAGCACCAGACGCAGTTCATCGTCATCACCCACAACCCGCGGACCATGGAGTCGGCGGACTGGATCTACGGGGTGACGATGGAAGAGCCCGGCGTCTCGACGATCGTGGGCGTGGAGCTGGAAGGCGCGTGGTCGTTCGGGGACCCGCGGGCGGCGTAGGGGAGAGGAAAGTTCCTAGTGCCTGGTTCCTAGTGCCCAGTACCGAGTGCCCGCTGCCTGGGCACTTGTCACTTGGCACTTGGCACCTGACCCTCTCACAAACGCACACCGCGCGCCTTGAACTTTCTTCTTCGGTCTATATATTCAGCAACCCCACACGACATCGAAGTGGCAGCGCATCGTCCTCGCTGCAAATGGGTCACCCGGCGCAACATCCGCCGGGGAGCGCCAGCCGCGTCTCCCGCGGGCCCCGTGACGGGCTCGCGCGGCCGCGGGTCCCGCCCTCCGGGGTGCGGGGCGAGCCGCCACGAGTAGACGTGCGGACGCCGCTACGGTAGATTCCATCTTCGTACACCCCCGTTTTTCCTCCCACCGATCTCCGTACCATGCTGGTCGTAATGAGGCACGATGCGACGCCGCGAGACATCGACGCGGTCGTCGGAACCATTCGGGAGATGGGCTACGAGGCCCGTCCCATGCCGGGCAAGCAGCGCGTGGCCATCGGCCTCATCGGCAACGACGGCAAGGTGAACGCCGACCGCATCGAGGCGCTGAACGGCGTGCTGGAGATCATCCACGTCTCCCAGCCGTACAAGCAGGTCTCGCGCGAGTGGAGGGAAGAGTCCACCGTCATCACGCTGGGCAACGGCACCCGCATTGGCGCGGACGACGTGTGCGTGATGGCGGGGCCGTGCTCCGTGGAGTCCGAGGCGCAGATCATCGGCATCGCGCACCGGCTGCGCGACGCGGGCGCCACCATCCTGCGCGGCGGCGCCTTCAAGCCCCGCACGTCGCCCTACTCCTTCCAGGGGATGGGCGAGGACGGCCTCAAGCTGCTGGCCCGTGCCCGCGAAGAGACGGGGATGGCCATCGTCACCGAGGCCATCGACAGCGAAAGCCTGGACCTGGTGGCCCAGTACGCCGACATCGTGCAGATCGGCGCGCGCAACATGCAGAACTTCTCGCTGCTGCGCCGCGCCGGCCGGGCCGGCAAGCCGGTGCTGCTCAAGCGCGGCATGGCGGCCACCATCAAGGACCTGCTCCTGTCCGCGGAGTACCTGCTGGCGGAGGGCAACGGCAACGTGATCCTGTGCGAGCGCGGCGTGCGCAGCTTCGACACGCACACGCGCAACCTGCTGGACCTCACGGCCATCCCCGTGGTCAAGTCGCTGTCGCACCTGCCCATCATCGCCGACCCCAGCCACGGCACGGGCATTCGCTCCAAGGTCATCCCCATGGCGCGCGCCGCCGTGGCCGCCGGCGCCGACGGGCTGATGATCGAGGTGCACCCGGACCCGGAGCGGGCCATGAGCGACGGCGCGCAGTCGCTGTATCCCGACATGTTCGAGGAGATGATGGAGCAGATCGCCGTCATCGCCCACGCGATCGGCCGCACCCTGGTGCAGCCCCTGGTTCCCGCGGAGAGCGCCTCGTAGCCTCGCCGGTCCCACGCGAGCCAGGCCCCGGAAGAACGGCCCCGCTGCACGATGCAGCGGGGCCGTTTTCGTACCGTCCTGTCGAAGTCTCACGCGGCTGGCGATTTCCCGTGCACTGGCGGAAAGAAAAATCACGCGGAGGACGCGGAGGAACAAAGCAAGGACGCGGAGAAAAACCTTCTGTTCTCCGCGTCCTCGCCGTTTGTCTCCGCGTCCTCCGCGTGATCCATCTCCCTTGGAATGCACACAGATGCCCGGGATCACACGAACGCGCTGTGGCCGGTGATGGCGCGGCCGACGATGAGCGTGTTCATCTCGTTGGTGCCCTCGTACGAGTAGATGGCCTCGGCGTCGGCGAACAGGCGGGCGGCGCCGTGCTCCAGGAGGATGCCGTTGCCCCCCATCAGGTCCCGCGCGAGCGCGACGGTCTCCCGGCACTTCGCGGCGCAGAACTGCTTGGCCAGCGCGGAGTGCTCGTCGCGCTGGGTGCCGTCCTCCTGCATCCGCGTCACGCGTAGCGCGATCCCCAGCATGGCGGTGACGTTGCCCAGCATCACCACGAGCTTTTGCTGGATGAGCTGGAACCCCGCGATGGGCCGGCCGAACTGCTGGCGCTCCAGCGCGTACCGCAGCGCGTGCTCGTACGCGCCCATGGCGCACCCCACCGCCTGCCACGCCACCCCCGCGCGCCCCATGCGGAGGATGCGCGCCACGTCCTTGAACGTGCTTGCGCCCGGCAGCCGGTCCGCTTCCGGCACGCGGCAGCCGGTGAGGGTGATGAGCCCGCTCTGCACCGTGCGCTGGGCGATCTTGCCCGTGATCTTTTCCACGCCGTAGCCGGGGTTCTCCGTGCGGACGAGGAACCCGTGCACGGCGCCGGGCGCTTCGCCGCGGGCCCAGATCACCACCACGTCGGCGAAGGTGGCGTTGCCGATCCACTTCTTCTGCCCGTCCAGCACCCAGCCGTCCCCGTCGCGCCGGCAGCGCATGGTCAGCCCGCCGGACGTCCCCGAGCCCACCTCCGGCTCCGTGAGCCCGAACGCGCCCACCTTGTCCCACCGGCGCAGGGCGGGGAGCCACTCCGCCTTCTGCGCGTCGGATCCCACGAGGGCGATGGAGCCCATGCACAGCCCCGCGTGCACGCCAAAGAAGCTGGCCGAGCCGGGATCCACCCGCGCCATCTCCATGCTGATGACGGCCCGCGCCACGGCCGGCGGCCCCGGCTCGTCGTGGTACCAGCGGTCCAGCAGGTCCATCCCCCGGAACGCGTCGCGCAGGGCGTGGGGAAACTCCTCCGCCTGCCAGCACGCGTTCACGACCGGCGCCACGACCTCCTCCATCACCCGCCGCACGGCCAGCCGCGTCCGCGCCTCCTCCTCCGTGAGGGTGCCGAACCAGCCGTAGAAGTCGGGGTCGATGGGGGGCGGCGGGCGGCGCGCGTTGGAATCGGCCACGGCGGTCTCCAGGGTGCGAAAGGGGTTCCGTCCGGCGCCCGGTGCAGCGATCGTGCGCCGGCTCCGAACGGTGTTCGTTTCCAACACTGGCGGGCGGCGGCGCGGCGCGCAACCCGGGCGCGCGGCCGTTGACAACCCCGCGAACGGCCGGGCAGATTGCGGATGAGCGAGGCTCATTTTCCCGGCGTTCCCCATCTGCCCGTGTCGATGCAGCAACCCTGGACGGACACCGGCCTGCGCGCCGCCACCCTGGACACCACGCGCACGCTGCTGGTGCGGGACGGCTACGAGAACCTGTCCATGCGCAAGATCGCGCGGCAGGTGGGGTGCAGCGTGAGCAGCATCTACGAGCACTTCGCGGGCAAGGACCAGCTCGTGCACGCGCTCATCGACGAGGGGTTCCAGCGCTGGTACGACGAGGTGGTGGAGGCGGCGCAGGCGCCGGGCACGCCCCTGCAGCGGCTGGAGCTGCACAGCCGGCGGTACGTGGAGTTCGGGCTGCGCAACCCGGAGTTCTACGAGATCATGTACATGCACCACCCCCGCTTTACGGATCGCTTTCCCCGCGAGCTGTTCCGCCGGGCCACGCGGTCCATGGACGTGCTGTCGGGCCTCGTGCACGACGCCGCGCCGGGTGTGTTCGCCAGCGCGGCGGAGGCCCGCATCCACGCGCACGTCGTGTGGGCCATCCTGCACGGCGTCGTTTCCACCATCATCGCCACGCGCCTGGACACCCGCATCGACCAGGCGGCGTACATCGACTCGTCCATCCAGTTCGCTGTCGATTCCATCCGCCGCATGGAGCCCGCGGCCGTGTGACACCAGATCCTGAAAAAGCATGAGCGTACAGAGGAACAGAGTTAGACAGAGGAAGATGAACTGCTTCCTGCTCCTCTGTTTGACTCTGTTCCTCTGTATCCCCAGCTGTTTTTTTCGGATTTTCCGGATTTGGCATGAGGCGCCGGCTGCCGGTGCGGGGCCGCCGTCCGTCACGCTTTGAACGCAGAGTTCGCAGAGTAGAACGGAGAGTACACAGAGGAGCTGATCCGTCCTCTGCGTACTCTCTTTGTGACTCTGCGAACTCTGCGTTCAAAACCGGCGGGGCTCCGCGTGCGGCGATGGCTGCGCAGCGGTGTACTACCCCTCGAATGTCCGACCCGCATCCCCCCCGTTCGGGCAATACCGCGCATGAGTGAAAGCCGGCATCGTTCATCCAGCGAACGAAGGGTGGATGGACACCGGACAGGGGAGATGGCATGAGCGAGGCATTGCAGGCGCTCTCGGACGGGCTGGCGGACGCGGTGGAGCGCGTGGCGCGGTCGGTGGCGGCGGTGCACGGGCGGCGGCGCATTCCCGCCAGCGGCCTGGTGTGGCGGCCCGGCGTGATCGTGATGGCGCACCACACGCTGGAGCGGGACGAGGACCTGAACGTCACGCTGGAAGGCGGCGCCACCGTGCCCGCCACGCTGGCGGGGCGCGACCCGGGGACGGACATCGCCGTGCTGCGCTTCGAGGGCGACGCGCCCGCGGTGGACCAGGCGGAGGCGTCGAAGCTGCGCGTGGGGAGCCTGGTGCTGGCCGTGGGCCGGCCGGGGCGGTCGGTGACGGCCAGCCTGGGCGCCATCAGCCGGGTGGGCGGCGAGTGGCGCACGCGCGGCGGCGGGCGCATCGACCAGATGGTGCGGCTGGACATGGTCATCCACGACGGGTTCAGCGGCGGCGCGCTCACGGGGGTGGACGGGCGGGTCCTGGGGATGAACACGTCGCGGGTGGGCCGCGGCGCGCCCATCACCCTTCCCGCCGCCACGGTGGAGCGGGTGGCGGCCCAGCTGCTGGAGCGCGGATACGTGCCGCGCCGCTACCTGGGGCTGGGCGGGCAGCCCGTCCGCATCCCGCACGCCACGGAAGGGGCGAACGCGGCGGGGGAGATGGGGGTGATGGTGATCAGCGTGGCGCCCGGCGGTCCCGCGGACCGCGCGGGGATCCTGCTGGGCGACGTGGTGCTCGCGTTCGGCGGGGTGCCCGTGGGCGACCCGGGCGACGTGATGGGGGTGCTGATGGCGCACGAGGTGGGGGACGAGGTGCCCGTGCGGCTGCTGCGCGCGGGGGCGGTGGTGGATGCGGCCATCACCATCGGCGAGTACCCGCGGCACGGGGAGGGATGATGACGGGCATCGGCGACGTCGCGGGGCAGGGGATGGACGAGGCCATGGCGATGGTGGCGGACGGGCTCCGCCGCTCCGTGGTGCGCGTGCGCCCGCGGGGCAGGGATGGCGGTGGCGCGGGGGTGATCTGGCGCCCGGACGGATTGATCGTGACCAACGCGCACGTGGTCCGCGGCGGCAACGTGGACGTGGAGCTGGCGGACGGGCGCGTGCTCGCCGGGACGGTGGCGGACCGGGACCCGGCGCGCGACCTGGCCTCCGTGCGCGTCGCGGCGGGTGACCTGCCGGCGGCGGACGTGGCGCACGCCGCCGGCCTGCGCGCGGGCGACCTGGTGATCGCGCTGGGGCATCCGCACGGCTGGGTGGGCGCGCTCTCCGTGGGCGTGGTGCATTCGGTGGAGCGGGCGGGGCCCAACGCGGCGCCGCACGCCGTCCGCGCGGCCCTGCGGCTGGCCCCCGGCAACTCCGGCGGCCCGCTGGCGGACGCGCGGGGCCGGGTGGTGGGCATCAACACGATGGTGGCGCGCGGGCTGGGCGTGGCCATCCCCACGGAGACGGTGGAGCGCTTCCTGGGCATGGGCGGCCGCCGCCAGTCGCTGGGCGCGCGCGTGCGCCCCGTGCGGCTACGCACGGGCGGCGCGGACGGCACGGAGCTCCCCGGCTGGCTTGTGCTGGAGATCGTGGGAGGCGGCTTGGCGCAGGCGGCCGGCCTCCTGGCGGGGGACGTGCTGACGGCGCTGGAGGGGCGCCCCGTGCGCTCGCCGGAGGAGATCGCGGCCACCCTGGACGAGGCCGGCGCGGGCGCGCAGGTGCGGCTGGAGCTGGTGCGGGGCGGCCGGTGGACGCGCGTGGACCTGCGGGTGCCGGGGATGGCGGAGGCGGCGTGATCCGTGTGCTCGTGGCCGCCGCGTCGCCGGTGGTGCGGGCCGGGCTGGAGGCGGTGATCGCCGGCGCGGGCGGATACGTTCTCGCCCGCGCCGGCGGCGTGCATCCGCGCGAGCTGGCGGATGCGGCGGCGTGGTCCGGGGCGGACGTGGTGGTCGTGGAGCTGGCCGCGGGCGACGACCTTCCGCTTCCCCTGGCGGAGGAGGGTGAGGGGGAGATCGCCGCGCCGGCCGTGGTGCTGCTGGCGGAGCGGCCGGGGGCGGCGTGGGTGGCGGAGGTCCTGCGCGCGGGCGCGCTGGCCGTGCTTCCCCGCGACGCGCGCCCGGAGGAGATCACGGCCGCGGTGGAGGGCGCCGCGGCGGGCCTCGTGGTGCTCTCCGCACCCCTGGCGGCGGAACTGGCCGCGCGCTCCGCGGAGGGCGACGTCCCCGAGCCGCGGCTTCCCGTGGCGGACCCCGGCCTGACGCCGCGGGAGCGCGAGGTGCTGGAGCAGCTGGCGCGGGGTATGGGGAACAAGGGCGTGGCGCGCGTGCTCGGCATCTCCGAGCACACGGTCAAGGCGCACGTGGGCGCCGTCTTCGAGAAGCTCGGCGCCTCCACCCGCGCCGAGGCCGTGGCCATCGGCGTGCGATCGGGGCTGCTGCTGCTGTAGCCGGCCCGCGACGGAGCGGCTGAAGCCGCCGCAACGACTGCGGAAAGCCTCACAAACTGCGTGAGGCTTCAACTGCGGACTCTAATCGGCCGCGGAAGAACGGCGGTTAGCGGCCCGGGTTCTCACGGGCAGCGGAGCTTGCGGATCGACTGCTTGATGGCGGGGCGGATGGTGCGGATCTCGTCCGCCAGTCCGTTCAGGAGCGCGCAGACGTTGGCGCGCATCGCACCGGCTTCCTCCTCCGACACCATCCGGTGTGCGCCGTACTCCAGATCGTGGCGCACGCCGCGCTGCACCTGCATCCCGGCGATGATGTTCTTCAGCGTCTCCGGCGCCAGCGCCACGCCGGCCGCGAACGTGTGCTGGTGGTGATCCGATGTCCCCTTGGCCCGGAATCCATGCGCGGCGTTGAACGCGACGACGCCCTGCCGGGCCGCGTCGTACAACTGCTTGAACTGGCCCGTGCGACTCAGGCGAGGCGTGGTGGAGTCGTCGAACGATTCGATGGCGCGGCGCCAGAGCCCCAGCACCTCCGCATCGTCCGCGGCGAGCGGCTCCGCCCAGCGGTTGGCGACCAGCTGGTCGATGCTAGGCCCCGTCATGCGGCGAACGCCTCCTCGGGCGAGCCGACGGCCCATTGCGTGGTCCCGGCGAGCACGCGCTTGACGTAGCTCGTGCCCTCGCGCGCCTGCTCGGCGCGGATGGCGGCGGGGGTGTAGTGCTTCAGGTCGATCTCCCGCCCCAGCAGCATCCCCAGCTCCATCGTCGCCATCCCCAGCGCGCCCGCGTCCGCCGCGTCGCCGATGACGAACACGTCCACGTCGCTGTCCGGGCGCATCTGCCCCGTCGCGGCGGAGCCGAACACGAACGCACCGCGCACGCCCGGCACGCCGTGGAACAGGTCGCCCACGACTTCCGCCGGCGCGGCGAAGGTGCGGATCAGCTCGCGGAGCGGCTGCCATCCCACGTGATCGGCGGCCCTGTAGTGCACGCGCTGCCCCGCTTCGCTCCGCGTGACGAGTCCCAGGTGCTCCAGCGTGTCGAGCGCGTTCTTGAGCGACTGGCGCGACAAACCCAGCCGGCGCTCCAGCGCGCGAAAGTGCAGCTCCGAACCCGGTCGTGCAGCAAAGTGCACGATCAGCCGGCGCATGGCTTCGGAGCCGAGGAGTGATTGCAGTGCCATCCGGATTCTCATCCCAGGGGTGTCCTATAATCTAGGACAGCGGATCTGGATATCAAGGTCTGAAGCCGTGGGCCCGCAGTCCGCGCAGGCGGACTTCGTGTAGTCGTTGCGGCGAATTCATTCGCTCTGTCTCTATGTCCGCCCGATGATTGGCATCCTCCCCCACATCTCCCTTGACATCCGTTGGTACTCGCAACTATACTCGAATCCAGATCGTTGCAAGTGACAATCGAAAGGCGGGATCGCAGGCACATGGCGACGCAGACGCTGGCACGCACGCGCGCACCGCTCCCCATCGCGGGGCAGGACGCGGCGCTGGAGGGGGACACGGTGGGGCTGCACCGCGCGCTCACGGAGCTGGTGCGCGTCTACCAGTTCCGCGACCGCGACCGCATCTGCTGCTACGACATCTCCGTCACGCAGTGCTACGCGCTGGAGGCGGTGGTGCAGGAGCAGCCGCTCACCCTCAACCAGCTGGCCGCGAGGCTGTACCTGGACAAGAGCACGGCCAGCCGCGTGGTGGACGCGCTGGAGAAAAAGGGCTACGTGCAGCGCCAGGCCAGCCCCGAGGACCGCCGCGCGCTGCACCTGGTTGCCACGGAGGCGGGCGCCGACCTGTACGCGCGCATCGACGCCGACATCCTGGCGGGCGAGCGCGCGCTGCTGGCGGAGTTCCCCAGCGAGGTGCGGCAGTCGATGACCAAGCTGATCGGCCAGCTCGCGCGCGCCGCCGCGGCCCGCGTGGACAGCTCCGGCGGCACCTGCTGCACGATCCCGGGATGATGGAATTCGGCGCCGATGCAGATGATGCGCTTCCTTCGCGCGAACGCGTCATCCTGAGGGAGCCGCCGCCGGATCGTTGCCCGGGCATGATTCCATGGCGGCGACCGAAGGATCTTGCTCGCGATGCACGGGGCCAGGATCGAGGCGGGATGCCGGCCACCGGATTGGCGGAGAAGATTCCTCGGTCGGCGCCTGAGACTCTGCACGGGTGAGTTTCGGCGGCGCCTCCCTCGGAATGACAGTGGCGGTCGCGGGTGCGGATGATTGGGCCGGGATGCTTTCTGCGCGATCAGCGCCGACTCAGGGTGGCCCGCCGGCGGCAGAGGCAGTGCCGGCTTGGATGATCGTGCCGGCGCGGATGTGCCAGAAGGGCAGGGGATGGCGCAGGGACGGCCCTCGGCGTGAGGGCCTGCTTTCTGGACTGATCGTTGCAACTGACAACCATACACGAATGGAGGATGCGATGCGCGGGATCGAGGAAGGCCTGGACACGCTGCCGGTGGCGGTGATCGGGGCGGGGCCCATCGGGCTCGTGGCGGCGGCGCAGCTGGTGTCGCGCGGCGAGCGGCCGGTCGTGCTGGAGGCGGGGGACGCGGTGGGCGACAGCATCCGCCGCTGGGGGCACGTGCGGCTGTTCTCGCCCTGGAAGTACCTCACGGAGCCCGTGTCGCGCGGGATGCTGGAATCCGCCGGCTGGACGCTCCCCGATCCCGACGGCCTCCCCACCGGCGGCGAGCTGGTGAGCGGGCTGCTGGAGCCGCTGGCCGCCCTGCCGCAGATCGCGCCGCACCTCCGCCTGGGCCACCGCGTGGTCTCCGTCACCCGCCGCGGCTTCGACAAGACCAAGACGGCGGGGCGCGAGGCGGCGCCGTTCGAGCTGGTCGTCCAGCGCGCGGACGGCTCGCGCGAGCGGCTGCTGGCGCGGGCCGTCATCGACGCGTCGGGGACGTACACCACGCCGAATCCCATCGGCGCGGGCGGGCTGGCGGCGGACGGCGAGGCCGAGGCGGCGGACCGCATCCACTACGGCATCCCCGACGTGCTGGGCCGCGACCGCGCGCGCTACGCAGGCCGGCGCACGCTCGTCGTGGGCAGCGGGCACTCGGCGTTCAACGCGCTGCTGGAGCTGGCCGCCCTCGCGAAGGACGCGCCGGGGACGGAGGTGGTGTGGGCCGTGCGCCGGCGCGATCCCGGCCTCATGTTCGGCGGGGGCGAGCGGGATGCGCTGCCGGCGCGCGGCAGCCTGGGCGCGCGGATGCGGGCGCTGGTGGACGGCGGCGCCGTGCGGCTGGTGACGGGCTTTCGGGCGGAGCGGCTGGTGCGCACGGAGCGCGGCATCCTGGCGGAGAGCGCGGACGGCGTCATCGGCCCCGTGGACGAGCTGGTGGTGGCGACGGGGTTCCGCCCGGACCTGGACATGCTGCGCGAGGTGCGGCTGGAGGTGGACTCCGCGCTGGAGAGCCCCGTGCGCCTGGCGCCCCTCATCGACCCCAACGTGCACAGCTGCGGCACCGTCTATCCGCATGGATTTTCAGAGCTTGCCCATCCCGAGCGGGACTTCTACGTGGTGGGGATGAAGAGCTACGGCCGCGCGCCCACCTTTCTGATGCTCACGGGCTACGAGCAGGTGCGCTCCGTCGTCGCCGCGCTCGCGGGCGACCTGGAGGCGGCACGCGCGGTCGAGCTCGTGCTGCCGGAAACGGGCGTGTGCTCCACGGACCTGGGCGGCGCCGCGTGCTGCTCCGTTCCGGAGGATGCGGCGGAGCCGGCGCCCATCGGCGGGTCGTGCGGCATCGGCAACGCGTGCGCCTCACCCAAAGCGCTGCCTATCCTGGCGGGCGCGGCCCCGGCCGGCGGCGGCTGCTGCTGATGCCGGGCGCCGCCGCGGACGCATCGGCATCCGCCCCATCGACGGTCGTTTCGGGCCGCTGGTTCTACGGCTGGACGCTCGTGGTGGCGCTGGGGGTGACGGAGACGGTGTCGTACGGCATCCTGCAGTACGCGTTTCCCGTCTTCATTGCCCCCATGGGCGCGGAGCTGGGATGGTCCATGGCCGCCGTCACGGGCGCGTTCTCCCTGTCCACGCTCGTCTCCGCGGCGGCGGCGGTGCCGGCGGGGCGGTGGGTGGACCGCCACGGCCCGCGCGGGCTGATGACCCTCGGCTCCGTCTTGGCCGCGCTGCTCCTGCTCGCCTGGTCGCGCGTGCGGACGATCGAGGGCTTCTACCTGCTCTCCGCCGGGCTGGGGCTGGCGATGGCGGCGGTGCTGTACGAGCCCGCGTTCGCCGTGGTGGCCAACTGGTTCCACCGGCTGCGGGGCCGCGCGCTGACGGTGTTGACGTTCATCGCCGGGTTCGCCAGCGTGATCTTCGTGCCGCTGGCGACGGGGCTGGTGGATGCGCACGGGTGGCGGCAGGCGCTCGTCTGGCTCGCCGCCATCCTGGCCGTGACGACCATCCCGCCGCACGCGCTCCTCCTGCGCCGCCGGCCGGAGGACCTGGGGCTGCACCCGGACGGCGCCGCATCCGCCCCGTTCCATTCCGTCGATGGCGCGGGGGAGCCGTCCGTCCCCGCGCGGGCGGCCGTGCGCAGCCGCTCGTTCGGGTGGCTGTCGGCGGGGTTCTCGCTGTCCGCCCTGGCGGGGACGGCCATCGCGGTGCACCTGATTCCGCTGCTGCTGGAGCGCGGCCACACGCCGGCGTTCGCGGGTGCGGCGCTGGGGATGGTGGGATTGATGGCGCTCCCCGGCCGCCTGGTCTTTACCCCGCTGGGCGGCCGCTGGCCCCGCGCGGCCGTGACGGCGGCCATCTTCGCGCTGCAGGGGCTGGGGATCGCCGCGCTGATGATGGGCGAGGGGACGGCGGGCGTGTGGGCCTTCGTGGTGCTGTTCGGCGCGGGGTTCGGGGCCATCACCCCGGCGCGGGCGGCGCTCGTGGCGGAATTGTACGGCCGCGCCAGCTTCGGCGCGGTGAACGGCACGCTGGCCCTGCTGCTGGCCCTGGCCCGCGCCGCCGCGCCCATCGGCGCCAGCCTGCTGTACCTGGCGGGCGGCGGCTATCCGCTCGTTCTGGCCGTGCTCGCCGCGCTTTGCTTCGCATCCGCCGCGGCCGTGCTGGGCGCCGGCCGCCACCATCCGCATCCCATCGCATCCGCCGCATGACCTCCGTCCCCACCATCCGCCCCGCCACCCCGGCCGACGCGGACGCCATCGCATCCATCTACAACGAGGGAATCCGCGGCCGGGGCGCCACCTTCGAGACGCGCGAGCGGACGGCGGGGGACATCGCGGGCTGGTTCGGCGATCCGCGCCACCCCGTGCTCGTGGCGGAGGACGGCGGGGCCGTGCTGGGATGGGTGGCGGCCTCCACCTACCGCCCCCGCGACGCCTACGCCGGGATCGCGGAGTTCTCCGTCTACGTGGCGTCCGCCGCGCGCGGCCGGGGCGTGGGCGACACGCTGATGGCGGCATTCCTTCCCGCGTGCGAGGCGGCCGGCCTGTGGAAGGTGCTGTCGCGAATCTTTCCCGAGAACACGGCCTCCTTGCGCCTGTGCGCGTGCCACGGTTTTCGCGAGGTGGGCGTCTACCGGCGCCACGGGCGGCTGGACGGCGCGTGGCGCGACGTGGTCATCGTGGAGCGGCTGCTGGGCGAGGCACTGGAGGGGTGATCCCCGGCTCCCCTGACGCGGCCGGCCTCCGGCGCGGCCGGCGCTTACGGATCGCGATCAGGTGGATGATGTGCCATGGCAGCCATCCACCTCCATTGCCGCCGTCGGGCCTCTCTGAAAAAACGCGGATGCCGTCCCCTCGCCGGCAGCGGCCTCGCTACCAGGGGCCTGATGCACCCGCCGAGCGCCGCCCGCTCCGCATCCGGTCGTCACGATCGCAGCCATCCGGGGGGGAGAGATGCGGTGCGTCGGATCGTTCGGCCTGCCATGCGGTTGCGCGCCGTCCGCCGCGCGTCCGTCGCTGGCGCCGGGGCGGCCGGGCCCGCAAATTGAGGATAGGAAGCCCAAGCGGCCGTGTGAGCCGCACTGTTTCCGCACCTGCTCCGCACGTGGTGGTGAGCGACAACACGCGACTGACCCGCCTATTCCGGCGCCTGCTGGGACAGCGCCGCACGGTGCTGGACCCCGCCCGCCCGCCCGGCCGCCGCGCCGCGGACTACGAGCCGCTCAGCGGCTGGCGTCCCGCGCTGCTGATCGCGCTGTCCATCGCGGTGCTGGACTGGCTGGTGAAGGCGGCCATCATCTCGTCCATGGAGATCGGCGACTTTCGCGAGGTGATCAGCGGCCGCGTGGCGCTGTGGCACGTGCGCAACCCGGCGATGATCCTGGGGCTGTGGGCGAACTTCCCCATCGAGTACCGCAAGCTGCTGGCGATCGTGGCGGCCGTGCTGGGCGCGCTGGTGCTGCTGCAGATCGTGGGGCGCGCGCACCGGCTGCCGCCCAGGCAGCGTCGCTGGGCGTGGATCTTCACGGGGCTGGTGACGGGCGGGATGCTGGGCAACCTGGGCGAGCGGGCGATTCACTGGGGCGTGACGGACTACCTCTCGTTCCGGTACGGCGCGTACTGGCTGCCGCCGGGCAACGTGGCGGACATCGCCCTGTTCCTGTCGATCCCGCTGGCCATCCCGGTGATCTTCTTCGAGCTGCGTGGCCGCGCCCGCCGCGGCCACGGCCGCGACCCCGCGCGCCCCGCGCATCCGCCGCGGTCGTCCGGCCCACAGACGGCGTAGAAGGGCCCTCACCCGGGTTCGTAAACCTCACCCACCCTCTCCCACGAACTGCGTGGGAGAGGGTGTATACGTCTAGCGGGGTATGTGCTGGCGCGGCGGAGTCCCGCAGCGCCCCCACCCGGGCTCGCATTACTCGCCCACCCTCCCCCCAAAAAACCCTGGGGGAGGGTTGGGCAGGCAGAGCCCGCGAGCGGCGGCGACCAGACTGCCCGAACGAAGTTCTCCCCCTCCCTCCGCGGAGCGGGGGAGGGGGCGCCCCGCCCGTGCACGATCCATCCACCGCGATGGAAGTAGCACCTTCCCCAGGGGTTTTTGGGGGAGGTCGCGAGGAACGAGCGGGTGGGGGCGCCGCCGGGTGCCTGCCTCGAGGTACGCGGGTCTCCCTTCCCCCACGTAGTTTGTGGGGGAAGGGCCGGGGATGGGGGGCGCTCTGCTGCCGGCGTGGTCCACGTCACACGCGATCGAAGTTTGCCGCACCCCGCCCGGCTGGCGGGGTACGGGAGGGGGCGCCTATCTTGCGCGCGCCCTTTTTTCGCATCCCGAGCAGTGAACGATGGTTCCGGAATCCAAGCGGCAGCACCTGCAGTCCATCCTCCGCCAGTGCGGCTCCGTCGTCGTGGGCTACAGCGGCGGCGTCGACTCCGTCTTCCTGGCGCGCGTGGCCGTGGACGTGCTGTCTGCGCCCAACGTGCTCGCCGTTACGGGCAAGAGCGACAGCATCGCGTCGTGGATGGAAGACACGGCCCGCCAGGTCGCGCAGCAGTTCGGCATCCCGTGGCTGGAGCTGGAGACGCGCGAGATGGACGACCCGCGCTACGCCGCCAACCCCAGCAACCGCTGCTACTTCTGCAAGAGCGAGCTGTGGACGCGGCTGTCGGAGCTGGCCCGCGAGCGCGGCTTTGGCGCCGTGCTGGACGGCAGCAACGCCGACGACGTGGGCGACCACCGGCCGGGCGCCGTGGCCGCGGACGAGAACGCCGTCCGCTCGCCGCTGCTGGAGGCCGGGCTCACCAAGGCCGAGATCCGCGAATGGTCGCATGAGCTGGGGCTGCCCACGTGGGACCAGCCCGCCGCCCCCTGCCTGGCGTCGCGCATCCCCTACGGCATCGCCGTCACGCCGGAGCGGCTGCGGCAGATCGAGGCCGCGGAGCTGGCCCTGCGCGCGCTGGGCTTTCGCGACTTTCGCGTGCGGCACCACGACGGCATCGCGCGGCTGGAGGTGCATCCGGCGGAGATCGCCCGCGCGGCGGAGCTGCGGCGCGAGGTCGCGTCCGCCCTGCGGGACGCGGGCTTCCGGCGCGTGCTCGTCGACCTGCAGGGCTACCGCCGCGGCTCGCTGAACGAGGGGCTGGCGGGCGGGCAGCTGGTGCAGCTGGGAGCGTGGGGATGACGGACGCGCGCATCCAGGCGGCCCAGCGGGTGCTGGCCGCCCACGGGCTGTACGGCGCCGAGGTGTCGGTGGAGGGGCACGAGCGCGAGATCGCGGCCCTGCGCGTGCCGGACGGCGCGTGGGAGCGGATGATGGGCGACGACGGCGCCGCCATCGCGGCCCAGGTCAAGGCGCTGGGGTTCCGCTACGTGGCGCTGGACCTGGACGGCGGGCCCGCCCCTGCGCCGGACTGAGCGGATGACGGACGACGTCGTCTACCTGGACTACGCGGCGACGTCGGCCCTGCGCCCCGATTCCGTGACGGAGGCCGTCGTGCGCTACCTGCGCGACGTGGGCGCCACCCCCGGCCGCGCGGGGCACCGGCGCGCGGTGGAGGCGGGACGCATCGTCTTTCGCTGCCGGCGTGCGCTGGCGGCGCTCTTCAACGCGCCCGGCGACCCCGGGCGCGTGACGTTTCACCTCAACGCCACGCACGCGCTGAACGCCGCGCTTTTCGGGCTGCTGGCGGAGGGGGACCGCGTGGTCCGCACGGCGTACGACCACAACGCCGTCCGCCGCCCCGTGCAGGCCCTGGCCGCGCGCGGCGTGACGGAGACGGTCCTCGGCGGCGATCCCGCGGGCACGGTGGACCTGGACGAGGCGGAGCGGGCGCTGCGGGGAGCCAGCGTGCTCGTGGTCCCCCACGCCAACAACGTGCTGGGCGTGGCGCTGCCCGTGCGGGAATTGGCGGAGCTCGCGCACGCGGCCGGCGCGGTGGTGCTGGTGGATGCGGCCCAGTCCGCGGGCCACCTGCCCGTCGACGTGGAGGCGATGGGGATCGACCTGCTCGCGTTCACGGGCCACAAGGGGCTGTTGGGGCCGCAGGGCACGGGCGGATTGTGGATTCGCGAGGGGATCGAGATCCCGCCCGCGTTCTTCGGCGGCACGGGGGGCGATTCGGATTCGCCGGACATGCCCGCGCTGCTGCCGGACCGGCTGGAGGCGGGCTCGCAGAACGGGCCCGGGATCGCCGGCCTGCTGGCGGGCGTCCAGTGGCTGGCGGAGCACGGCGCGGAGGCCGTCCACGCGCGGGAAGACGCGCTCAAGTGGCGGCTGTGGGATGCGCTCGCCGCCATCCCCGGCGTCGTCGTCCACACGCCGGATACGCGCCGCGTGCCCAGCGTGGGGATCGTGACGATCACGGTGGACGGGATGGATTCCGCGGCCGTGGCGCGGCGGCTGGACGCGGAGTTCGGCGTGCTGGTGCGCGCGGGGCTGCACTGCGCGCCGGAGTCGCACGACATCCTGGGCACCGGGCAGACGGGCGCCGTGCGCTTCTCCGTGGGATGGGCCACGACGGAAGCGGAGATCGAGGGCGCCGCGGCCGCCGTGGCGCACGTGGCGGAAACAAAAGACAGTCCGCGCGGGTAGCCTCACCCGCGACCGTCCACCCGGCGGGACACGGCGGATGCGGTGGATGCGGTGGATGCGGGACGGCTGGATGCCTGCGACGGTGCACGGCACCCGCCGCGTGCCGGACCCGCCGGCGCAGGCCGGCATCACGTTTTCGGTGCCGCGATTTCAATCGCCGGGGACGGAGCGCGGCCGCGGAGACCACTCTCCGGCCGCGGTGGATCGATTCGGTTCGGCAGGATGGATCGCGGCGCGGGCAGGATCGGTCCGCGGAGCCGCCGTCATGCACGGGATGGTAGATCGTTCGGCCGGCGCCGGAGATTGAAGTACGCGGGGAATCGGCGGCGCCACCCTCAGGAAATCGAGGCGCTGGGGTGGATGGCCCGTGACGTCGGGGTCCCGGAGGGATTCGGGCAATCAACAGGAGCAGGGGAGAGACGATGGCGCGCGGAGTGGGAGGCAAGCTGGCGCTGCTGGTTGTGCTGCTGGTGGTCGGGGGCGGGCTGTGGGTCTTCCGCGACCTGATCCCGGGGCCGTGGCAGCGTCCGGATCCCGTCATCACCGAGGTCTCGGAAGCCGGCGCCATCGCCGCCGACGCCAAGCTCAAGCGCCTGCGCGAAGACGGCGAGACGGTGCGGATGAACGGCGCCGAGTTCACGAGCTACATGCGCTACCGCATGGCCCCGCGCTTCTCCGCCGACATCGAGCTGCCGACGGTGGCGTTCGCCGGCGATCAGGTGCAGGTGGCGGGCAGGCTGCCCAAGGACCGCATTCCCGCCGCGCAGCTGCGGCAGCTGGGGCGCGCCGCGGACTTCATCCCCGACACCGCGACGGTGGAGGTGGGCGGCGGGCTGCGGATGCTGGCACCCGGCCGCGCGGCGCTCAAGGTGACGTCCGTTTCCGCCGAGCGCCTGCCCATCCCCCGCGACCGCTATCTGCCCGTTCTGGACCGCGTGGGCGGGATGGACGAGCCCGGCCTGGAGCGCGACGAGGTCGCCTTTCAGCTGCCTCCGGGCGTGGGCTCCGCGCGCGTGGAGAACGGCGAGCTGGTGCTGGCCCCCGCGCAGACGCGGTAGGGGCGGAAGTCGGCGCGGGAGCCGGCCCGGGTGGAGATCGTCGGGCGAGGCGGGTATCCGTCCCCCGGCGATTGAAATCGCGGCAATGACCCCGCGATGTCGGCCTTCGCCGACAGGTCCGGCATGGGGGAGTGCCCTGCGCGGAGGCGGGGCGTCGGCGAGGCGCGGGCTTAGCCCCGGCGCGCGGCCGGGCACGAGCGGACGCGGAGTAGATTCCTCGGTCGCGCACGTGGATTCGGCCCCGGCGAGTGCCGCCGGGCGCTCCCTCGGAATGACAGTGGGTGCACGGGCCGGGTTCTCCCCCTCTCCCGTACGGGGCAGGCAATCGAGGGTGCAGAGAGGCCGTGTACGGGAGAGGGGGCCGGGGGGTGAGGGCCCCGCGCGATCCCGGCGGACCGGTCCGTCCGCGTGAGGGATGCGCGCCCGCAGGGCCGAGACCCCGGAGCGGCGGGGCAACAGCAGTATCGTTGCCCTGACGCGCAGGGGGCTCGGCGCCGTTGGCAACAGTCGTATCGTTGCCTACGGCGCGCGCAGCCCGGCCCCCGCTTGCGGGGGACACGCCCCAATCCCGCAGTTGAAGCCGTTCCATCAGTTTCACCGGTTTGCACGCAGTCGCAGCTCATCCCACTGAAGACACGCAAGGCACACCCCCATGGCACGCATTCTGGTCGTTGACGACGAGGAAGGCATCCGGCGCGTCCTGCACCAGCTGTTCGAATACGAGGACCACGAGGTGCGCTCGGCGGGCGGCGGCGCGGAGGCCATCTCCATCTACCAGGAGTTCCACCCCGACGTCACCTTCCTGGACGTGAAGATGGCGCGGATGGACGGCCTGGAGGCCCTGACCAAGATCCGCGAGCACGATCCCGGCGCCGTGGTGGTGATGATCAGCGGCCACGGCACCATCGACACGGCCGTGGAGGCCACCCGCCGCGGCGCGTACGACTTCCTGGAAAAGCCGCTGGACACGGACCGGCTGCTGCTCGTCCTGCGCAACGCGCTGCAGCAGCAGGGGCTGGCGCAGGAGAACGCGCGGCTGCGGGGCGAGATCGAGAGCCGGCACCAGATCGTGGGCCGCTCCTTTGCCCTGCGCCAGGTGCTGGACCGCGTGGAGAAGGTGGCCCCCACGGACGCCCGCGTGCTCGTCACGGGCGAGAACGGCACGGGCAAGGAGCTGGTGGCGCGCGCCATCCACCGCCTTAGCCCCCGCGCGGACAAGGCGTTCATCGAGCTCAACTGCGCGGCCATCCCGTCCGAGCTGATCGAATCCGAGCTGTTTGGCCACATGAAGGGCTCGTTCACGGGCGCGCACGAGGACCGCGCGGGCAAGTTCGAGCTGGCGGACGGCGGCACGCTGTTCCTGGACGAGATCGGCGACATGTCGCTGCAGGCGCAGGCCAAGGTGCTGCGCGCCCTGCAGGAGGGCATCGTCACGCGGGTGGGCGGCGCCAAGCCCATCCAGGTGGACGTGCGCGTGCTGGCGGCGACGAACAAGGACCTGGAGGAGGAGATCAAGGGCGGCCGGTTCCGCGAGGACCTGTACTACCGGCTGAACGTGATCCCGCTGCACGTCCCGCCCCTGCGCGAGCGGCGCGAGGACATCCCCATGCTCGTGCGGCACTTCGTGGAGGCCAACGCCCGCGAGGCCAACCTGCGCCCCCGCTCGTTCACGGACGAGGCGGTGGAGCGGCTGCAGCGGATGGACTGGCCGGGCAACGTGCGCGAACTGCGCAACACCGTGGAGCGGCTGCTGATCCTGGCCGGCGCCTCCACCGTGGCCGCGGACGACGTGGACCTGCTGGTGGGCGGCAAGATGAAGGGCGGCGGCCTGTCCGGCGACCTGCTGGGATGCACGACCTTCGCCGAGTTCAAGGAAGCCGCCGAGCGCGCCTTCATCCTGCAGAAGCTGCGGGAGAACGACTGGAACGTGAGCGAGACGGCCCGCATCCTGGACATGCCCCGCTCCAACCTGTACAAGAAGATCGAGCGGTACGAGCTGGTGCGCGAAGGCTGACGCCGGTGGGAAGCCCGTGGATGTGGTGGCTGATCATCGCCGCCGTGTGGATGCTGGGGACGTTCGGCGGCGGGTGGGTGCTGGCGTGGCTGTACAAGCGCCTGCACCCGTCGCTGGCGTTCTACAAGCTGTGGGCGCTGTGGTCCATGCTGCTGGGCGTCATCGCCGCGCTGGTCGTGGGCCTCGGGTTCGTGCGGCTGTAGCTTTCCCTTTCGCCACAAGGCCATGACCAAGCTGCTCGCGTTTTTCGGGATGACCATCGGCGGATGGATCGGCTGGGCCGTGGGCGCGCCCATGGGCCTGTTCGCCGCGTTCATCTTCAGCATCATCGGCACGGGCTTTGGCCTGTACCTGGGCCGGCGCGTCGCGAACGACTACTTCTGATCCAACGCGCCGGGTTCCTTGGGCAGACGGACCCTGCATTTCACGCAGAGGGCGCAGAGGAAACCCGGTGGGGACCTCTGCGTCCTCGCTTCTGTTCTCTGCGCCCTCGCGTGAAACATGATGGTTGGATGCACACGCAACGATGGATTCCGGTATGATCCGAGACCCGCGCGCGATCGAACGAAAGCGGGCCCCGCTGCACGTCGGCGGGGCCCGCTTGTGGTCTGGAGGCCAGGCAGGGCGCGGCGGGCGTGATGCTCCCGCCGCGCGCGCCGCCGCTACCGGCTCGCCTTGCCCGCGCTGGGTGCAGGCGACACGAAGGACCCGCACGATCCGCTGGCGGCCACGGCGCTGGAGAGCACGAACGAGCCGGTCCCTTCGCTGAAGCCCGCGGCTGCCAGCGCGTACGAGCCGGGAGCAAGCTGCATGCGGATGAGCGAGTTCAGGCCGCCGCCGCTGTCGTCGTTCTGCGAGAGGATGACGCCGACGTTGTTCAGCAGGTACAGGTAGGCGTCGAACTGCGAGGAGCTCATCCGGAACTCCAGGCACTGCGCGGTCGCCACCGTAAAGGTGTACACCTCGGCGTTGCGGCTTCCGATCCTGCAGCGGCCGGCACGGAGCACGTCCGTGATGGTGGAAAGGAGCGTGTACGTACGGCTGCCGCAGGGGGCCATGGACGTGGCCGTGAACACCAGCGAGTCCAGCCCCGCCACCCGGGCGACCAGCCGGTTGGTTCCCGTGTCGCCCAGGACCCAGCGCCCCACCGCCGCGCGCCCGTCGGGCGACGTCGCGACCGTGCCGCCCGTCACCGTGCCGCTGCCGGCCGCGGGGGTGAACGTCACCGTGCGCCCGGGAACGGCGTTGCCGTACCGGTCCGTGACCCGCACCGCAGGCGCGATCTGGACGGCCATCCCGGTGGGCGCCGCCTGCCCTTCGCCCTCCAGCCGGACGATGGACGCGGGCGCCGCGGCCGTGACGGTGACCGCGAAGGACTGCTGCGTCAGGATCCCGCTGGACGCCCGCACCTGGACGCTCCCCGGGCGGATGGGCAGCGTCAGGCTCACGCGGGCGTGACCCTCCGCGCCCGTCAGCCGGGTCGTGGCGCTGAGCGTGCCCGCCGTGGTGGTGAAGGCCACCGGCACGTCCGGCACGCCGTTGCCGTGCGCGTCCAACACGCGGACGGAGATGGAATCAGCCAGCACGCTTCCCGCCCCGGCGGTCTGCGCGTCGCCGCCCGCCTTCTCCACGCTCGTTGCGGGGCCGGGAAGGGCCGTGACGCGGAACGTCACCGGGGTCACGTCGGGGACGGAGGCGGTCAGCACGTTTTCCACCGCCGCCGTGCCCGTGGTCCACCCGGACGCCACCGCCATGCCCCCGGCGTCGGTGAGCGCCTTCGCGGCCACCGCTCCGTTGCCGCTCGTGATGGCGAAGGTGACCTCCACCCCGGAGAGCGCGCGGCCGCGGTGGTCGCTCACGAGCACGGTCGGGGGCACGGGCACCGCCGTGGCGACGGGCACGCGCTGGGTGGTGGCCGTGATCGCCACCATCGAGGCGGGGCGGGCGGGGCCGGTGCCGTCCCCGTCGCAGGCGGCCGTGGCCAGCAGCACCAGCATGCAGGCGCGGCGCACGGGTCCAAACGAATTCATGATTGTGCTGCCTCCAGATGAAGAGCGAGGGTTCCCCCGGCATCCGCGTCCATCGCGGAGACCGCATGCCGCCACGGGAATCGTTCGAGGGGAGCTCGGAACAGAAAGGCGGGGAGCCGGGGGAGGGATAGGCGGGGTAAGCGCCTCGTCCGGAAAGATAGCAAGCACGCGTCCGCGACGCCAGATTTTTATACGCTAAGAGAGCGGAATCCAGCCGTTTGTAGTCGCCGCCCCTGTAATCGCAATCTCGGATGGCGGATCCTGGCACCCGTGGAAATGTGCGTTTCCGCCGCGCGGACGAGGAAGGGGGGCGGCGGCGCGGGAAACGCCCGCAACCGTCATTCGTCGAGCACGTACGGCCGCGCAAGGCCATCAACGTCCACCTTCTTCGCGGTGGATTCGGGAGGCGCTCCGGCCGCGGAATCCGCGCGGGATGGCGTGGACGGCCCGGTGGACGGCGGCGCGCGTTGCAGGTCTTGCCGCCCGGGTTAGATTCCCCGCTTCCAAACGCAACCGGCTCCCGGCGAGCCCTCCCGATTCAGCGAGCGAACGAGCATGGCGGACCAGTTCAAGAACTTCATCGGCGGCGAGTGGGTGGAGCCGTCGAACGGCCAATACTTCGAGAACCGCAATCCCGCGAAGCAGTCGGACCTGATCGGCCTGTGGCCGCGCAGCACGCGCGAGGACGTGGACCGCGCCGTGGCCGCCGCCAAGGCCGCGTTCCCCGAGTGGAGCCGCATGCCGGCCCCCGCCCGCGGCGACATCCTGCGCCGCGTGGGCGACCTGCTCACGGAGCGCAAGGACGAGATCGCCCGCGCCGCCACCCGCGAGATGGGCAAGGTGCTCACCGAGACGCGCGGCGACCTGCAGGAGGGCATCGACACGGCCTACTACGCCGGCGTGGAGGGCCGCCGCCTGTTCGGCAAGACGGTGCCGTCGGAGCTGGCCAACAAGTGGGCCATGAGCGTGCGCCGTCCCATCGGCGTGTGCGGCCTCATCACGCCGTTCAACTTCCCCCTGGCCATCCCCACGTGGAAGATGTTCCCCGCGCTCGTCTGCGGGAACACGGTGGTGATCAAGCCGGCGGAAGACACGCCGCACACCGTGTCGCTGCTGGTGGAGATCCTGGAAGAGGCGGGCATCCCCAGGGGCGTCGTGAACCTGGTGCACGGCCTGGGCGAGGAAGTGGGTGCGGCCATCGTGGACCACCCGGACATCCCCGTGATCTCCTTCACGGGATCGACGCAGACGGGGTCGGTCATCGGGCAGGAGTGCGGGCGCACGCACAAGCGCCTGTCGCTGGAGATGGGCGGCAAGAACGCGCAGATCGTGATGGCCGACGCGGACCAGGAGCTCGCGCTGAACGGTGTGCTGTGGGGCGCGTTCGGCACCACGGGGCAGCGCTGCACGGCCACGTCGCGCCTTCTTCTCCAGGACGAGATCCACGACGAGTTCGTGGCAAAGCTGATCGACCGCGCGAAGAAGCTCAAGCTGGGCTACGGCGTGGAGGAGGGCGTGGACGTGGGCCCGCTCATCCACCAGGCCTCGCTGGACAAGGTGATGGAGTACGTGGAGATCGGGAAGCAGGAGGGCACGCTGGCCCTGGGCGGCGAGCGCGCCACCGGCGAGGGGCTGGACGACGGCTTCTTCTTTCAGCCCACCATCTTCACGGACATCAAACCGGGCTCGCGGATGGCGACCGAGGAGATCTTCGGGCCCGTGCTGACGGTGATCCGCTTCAAGGATCTGGACGAGGCCATCCGGATCAACAACGAGGTCAAGTACGGCCTGAGCTCCAGCATCTACACCCGCGACAACGTGGCGTCGTTCCGCGCGTTCCAGGACCTGGACAACGGCATCACCTACGTCAACGCGCCCACCATCGGCGCCGAGGCGCACCTGCCGTTCGGCGGTGTCAAGCAGACGGGCAACGGCCACCGCGAGGGCGGCTGGGAGGTATACGAGTTCTACAGCGAGACCAAGGTCTGCTACCTGGACTACAGCGGCAAGCTGCAGCGCGCGCAGATCGACAACTACGCGGGCGCGCCGTACTGAGCTGAACTGCAGGGAATAGGGAACAGGGAATAGGGAATAGCCGGCAACGGCATTTCCGATTCTCGTCGGGTCCCGCTCCGGGTGACGGGAGCGGGACCCGTTCGTATCCGCCGTATCCGCACGCGCAGTTCCTTTCTTCCGCCGCTCTCCTCCATCTCTTTCGATGATCCGCACCGCCGTGACCGCCAAGGGTGATCGCTTTCTCGCCGGCTTCGGCCTGCTCTCGTTCCTCACCGTCGCGATGGGATGCGCGATCGTCGCGGCCCACGGCGTGGGGGTGGGATCGTGGTCGCGGAACCTGGTCGCGTGGGTCGTGGGAGCAGCAGCGGCGTGGGGCGTCGCGCGGCGGCCGGCTGCTCTCCCGGCGTTCCTGCTGGCGGCCCCCGCCTCGCTCGCCGTTACGCTGCTGAACGCCCCGGTGGACGGCGTGCACCGGTGGATCGACGTGGGGCCCCTGCACATCAACGCGGCCGCCGTGCTGCTCCCGGCGGCGATCGTCGCACTCGCGGCGCTGCGCGACCGGCGCTGGAGCTGGCTTGCGGCGGCCGCCATCCTCGGGCTGCTCGTGGTGCAGCCGGACGCGTCGCAGGCGACCGCGTTCGGCGCGGGGATGATCGTCGTCCTCGCGTCGTCGCGCGCGCCGGCGGCGATCCGCGCGGGCGGAGCGATCGCGACGGTGCTGGCCGTTGCCGCCGCGTGGATGCGGCCCGATCCGCTCCCGCCCGTGCCGGAGGTGGAGGACGTCATCGGCCTCGCGTGGGGATGGTCGCCCCTGGCGGCGGCCGCGGCGGTCGCGCTGCTGGCGGCCACGGCGCTCTGGCCGCTGCGGATCGCCCTCGCGGACCGGCCGTGGTCCAGGACCGCCGCCCTCGCCCTCGCCGTCTGCCTGGTGGCGTCGGCGGTGGCGCGCGTGCTCGGCGCCTTTCCCGTGCCGCTGGTGGGGATCGGGATGAGCCCCGTGCTCGGCTTCTGGCTGGGCGCCGGGGCGCTGGCCGCGGCGCATCGCCCCGGGGCCGGGGAACCAGGGAGCGGATGAATGGTCGGGGAGGGGTTTCCGTGTGCGGCCATCCCGGGAGCGAATGAATTCGCGGCTACAACTTCACACTGTCGGCCTGCGCCGACACCACGGATGGTCCCGTCTCGCGGCGGACACCCTGCCCAGAAGTCGATGGCTGTCCTCCCTCCCCCACGCAGTTTGTGGGGGAGGGCCGGGGAGGGGGGCGCTCTGCCCGCGACGAGACTCCGCCGCTCCGCCGGGATCCACTCCCGCACTTTCGCACTTTCGCACTTTCGCACTTTCGCACTTCAGTTCCCCCCGCGCACGGAAGTTGCCCGCATTGGCCCGGAGAACGCACCCGCGGCGTGCACGCGCGCTTGCCGGGCACGCCCCGCAGGCGTAGCTTGCGCAAGCAGTTGCACCCCTCACCACCCCTCCTACCCCGGTCGCCGGATGCCCCCTCGCGATCCCCGCGAAGCCGAATCCAGTTTCACCGATCCCGATCGGGACGCGTACGAGTCCATTCCCGGCATGCCCGGCACCATCATGCGCATGCCCGAGGCGCCGCAGTCCACGGACGCGGCGGTGGAGCAGCTGCTGGAGGACCTGGGCGAAGAGACGCAGCCCAAGTCGCTCAAGTACGGCTCGTCGCTCCGGGGCCGCGCGGCCATCGTCACGGGCGGCGCCACGGGGATCGGGCGGGCCATCGCGCTGGAGCTGGCGCGCAACGGGGCCCACGTGGCGTTCAACTACTTCTCCTACGACGGCGGCGGCGGGATGAAGGCGGAGGCCGAGGACACGGCCCGCGAGATTCGCCAGCTGGAGGTGAAGGTGCGCTGCGAGGAGTGCGACGTGCGCGACTCGGCCGCCGTGGAGCGCTTCGTCCGCAACACGGTGGACGAGTTCGGCGCCGTGCAGATCCTGGTCAACAACGCCGGCATCGCCCGCGACCGCGCCCTGTGGCGGCTCTCCGACGAGCAGTGGCGCTCCGTGCTGGACACGAACCTCACGGGCGCGTTCCACATGATCCGCGCCCTGGCCCCCCTCTTCCGCCGCCAGCACGACGGCAAGATCGTGAACGTGTCGTCCGTGCACGGCATCCGCAGCGAGTTCGGCCTGGCCAACTACAGCGCGTCCAAGGCGGGGCTCCTGGGCCTGACCCGCAGCGCCGCCGTGGAGCTGGGGCCCAGCAACGTCAACGTGAACGCCGTGGCGCCGGGATACATCCGCACCACGCGGCTCACGAGCGGCGTGCCCGCGGAGATCCTGGATACGGCCCGCGAGCGCGCCGTGCTGGGCCGCTTGGGCGACCCGCAGGACGTGGCCAACGTGGTCGTCTTTCTCTGCTCCGAGTACGCGCGCCACATCACGGGCGCCGTCATTCCCGTCGACGGGGGACACCTCCTTTGATCCGCCGCTCCATCGTCCCGTCCCGCCGCGCGCACGCCCGGCGGCTCCCGGCGCTCGCCTGCGCTCTGCTCGCCGTCGCCCTCACCGGCTGCGGGGGCAAGGCCAAGCCGGCGCCGGGACAGGTGGCGCCCGCCGTGTCCGTGGCGCCCATGGACCTGGGCGGCCAGCGCGTGCTCATCCTCCCCGTGCAGGCCAGCGCCGGCCTGCAGTTCACCCGCGAGGACGTGACGGCCGAGCTGGTTTCCGCCCTCCGCGGGCGGGACACGCGCACGCAGTGGGTGGACCCGGCGCGGCTGCGGCGCTCGCTGGCCGCGTCGCCCAACTTTGCGCCGGACCCGGCCGCGCTCCCCAACGACCGCTACGAGGTGTACGGCGAGCGGCGCGTGCAGGGCGGGCTGGCCGACGCCCTGCGCCGCTACATGGCCCTCACGGAGGCGCGGCTGGTGGTGGTCCCGCGCTCCGCCGTGCTCGTGGATCCCGACAGTGCGCCCCCGTTCGTGCGGATGAGCGCCGCGCTGGTGGACGCGCGCACGGGGCTGCTGGTGTGGTGGGGCGAGGCGGACGGCACTCCCGCGCCGGCGGACGACCGCGCGCTCATCGCCAGCGCGGCGGAAGCCATGGCGGCGCGGATGGTGATCGCGGACTCGCGCTGAACGGCGGCGCGTCCTAGCTTGTCCGCGAGCGCTTCCGCCCTGTGCGGGGGCGCTCGCATCCGTCTTGCACGGAGCGCGACGGAGCAGGGCAACGAGGCGCGGAGGCCGAAGCGGAGAGCCGGGGACCACCGCGCATCCGTTCGGCGACCAGCGGGGGACGCGGGGCAGGGGACGGCGCCCGCCCGGACTTTGGGAACGATTCGGAAAGAGCAGATGCCGCATACCGTTACGCTGATCCCGGGAGACGGGATCGGACCGGACATCACACAGGCCGTGGTGCGGGTGGTGGAAGCCACCGGCGCCGACATCACCTGGGACCATCGCGCCGCCGGCGTGAGCGCCATCGAGCAGCACAACTCGCCGCTGCCGCAGGAGACCATCGACGCCATCCGCAGCACGCGCGTGGCGCTCAAGGGTCCGCTCACCACCCCGTCGGGCGTGGGCTTCCGCTCCATCAACGTCGCCCTCCGCAAGGAGTTCGACCTGTACGCCAACGTGCGCCCCGCCAAGAGCATCGTGCCCGGCGGGCGCTACGAAGACGTGGACATCGTCCTCATCCGCGAGAACACGGAGGGGCTGTACAGCGGCGTGGAGCACTACATCGGCATCAGCGGCGACCCGCGCGCGGCGGCGGAGTCCGTGATGCTGGTGACGCGCTTCGGGGTGGAGCGCATCCTTCGCTACGCCTTCGAGTACGCCGTAAAGCACGGGCGCAAGAAGCTCACGCTGGCGCACAAGGCCAACATCCTCAAGTACACGCAGGGGCTCTTCCTGGACGTGGGCCGGGAGATGGCCAAGGAGTTCGAGGGGCGGGTGGAGTTCGAGGACCGCATCATCGACGCCACGGCCATGCAGCTGGTGATGGACCCCACCAAGTTCGACATGATCGTCTGCGAGAACATGTTCGGCGACATCCTGTCGGACGAGATCGCGGGCCTGGTGGGCGGGCTGGGGCTGGCCCCGGGCGCCAACATCGGCAAGGACGCGGCGATCTTCGAGGCCGTGCACGGCTCGGCGCCGGACATCGCGGGCAAGGGCATCGCCAACCCGGCGGCGCTGCTGCTGGCGGCCATCATGATGCTGGAGCACCTGGACATGCGCGACGAGGCGGCGCGCATCACCCAGGCGCTGGAAGGCGCCCTGCGCGAAGGGGACACCCTGACGCCGGACCTGGGCGGCACGGGGACCACGGATACGTTCGCGGACGCCCTCATCCGCCGCCTCTGATGTCCGCGCCCGCCGCCGGAGCCGCCGCGGACGCCCATCCGCCGTTCGACTGCAGCAAGTGCGGCCGCACCGTCCGCGGCCAGAAGGCGGACGACGCGGGGTGGTGCGAGACGTGCCGCCAGGAGCTCATCCGCCACTCCAGCCGGCAGGCGTACCTGCCCGCGGCGGTCGTGGCGGCGGCGTTCCTGTGGCTGCTGTGGTGGAGCGGGCTGCTGGAGTCGCCCCTGATGGCGTTCTGGGTGGCGCTGGGCGGGGTGCTTACGTTCGTGGCCTACAAGGTGGCCCGCCGGGTGCTGTTCGACCTGCTGCGCGGCCGCGCGACGGGAGACGGGAAAGGCTGATGCGCGACTGGCTGCTTTCGCCGTGGTTCAACATCATCGGCGCCATCGCGGGCGGGATGGCGCTGGGCTACGGCCTGGGATCGCTCCCCGGCGGCGTGACCGCCGTGGGCGCGGTGTGGACGGTGATCGGGCTGCTGCTGCTCTGGTGGACGCTCGTGGACCGCAACAAGGCGCGCCGCGGCACCCCCGAGAGCGAGCACGACGGCTCGCACACGATCGAGTGAGCCGAAGTGCGTGAGTGCGGCGGTGCGTGAGTGCGGACGTGGATCCGCATGCGGAGGGCCCTTCCTGGCGATGCCGGGAAGGGCCCTCGCCTTTGGGGGATTCGATGCGTCGGATGATATGAGATGCGTCGGACCAGATGCGGTGGATTTGATGCGGTGGATGCGATGCGTCTGGCGGGGGCGGCGCGGAGTACCCGTGAGGCGAGCGATTGAGGCGCCGGGAGCGAATGAATTCGCGGCTACAACTTCACACTGTCGGCCTGCGCCGACACCAGGACGGTTCCCCGCCAGGGTGCCATTTATAACAGAGGACGGGAAGTTCCTCTGTTACCCCTGTTCCTCTGTGTGATCCAAGCCGTTGTCGTTCCGCAGTTCTCCGCGTCCTCCGCGTCTCCGCGTGAGATCGCAGTAGAGCTCTGCGTGCACGATGATTCCTGAGATTCGGCATCAGGGGGCGGCGTGATGAGGAGGTGGAAAATCGTATATCGCGGAGCGATGGAGACGGTCCGGCGCGCGCGCATCATCTTTTTCGATGCGAAGATGTGCGCAAAGGGGCGGGGTTGATCCAAGTCGCGGTACCTGATACTTTTCTGCCACGCCGGCATGCAGTCCGCGCGGCGCCCTGCCGCGCGCGTTCCCCCGGTGCCCTCCTGTCCGTTCCCCCTCTCGCGAGGGTCCCGGAAGGAACCTCCCATCGCTTCCGTTTCAGGTAGAATTCCCATGAGATCTGTGGGCCAGGGCTGTCGCGCCCTTGCATTGCTCGTGCTGTTCGCCGCGTGCGGCGACGGGGGTGGTGGTGGTGGCGGGGGAGGAGGCGGCGGTGGTGGTGGCGGCGGCGGTGGAACCGAGACGCCGGTCGCCTCCGGCGTCGTGGCGACGACGCCCGTGTCGCAGGCGGCCCTCGCGGGCACGGCCGTGGCCCAGGCGCCCGCCGTGCGCGTGACGGACCAGAAGGGCAACGCCATGGCCGGCGTGGCCGTCACCTTCGCCGCCGTGGGCGGCGGCAGCGTGGCGTCCGCCTCGGCCACGACCAACGCGTCGGGCACGGCCTCGGCGGGCACCTGGACCCTGGGCCCCACGGCGGGCACGCAGACCGTGACGGCCACCGCGGGCTCGCTGGCCCCCGTGCAGTTCACCGCCACCGCGCAGGCCCGCGCGGCCGCGGCGGTGACGGCCGTCTCCAGCACCACGCAGGCCGGGCTGGCGGGCACCCTGGTCGCCGAGCCGCCCGCCGTACGCGTGACCGACCAGACGGGGCAGCCGCTGGCCGGCGTGGCGGTGACCTTCGCCGTGACGGCGGGCGGCGGCACGGTGGGCAGCGCCACGGCCACCACGGCCGCCAACGGCACGGCCTCGGCGGGCAGCTGGACCCTGGGCACGGGCGGGCAGAACACCGTCACGGCCACCGTGGCGGGACTCGCGCCGGTGGCCTTCAGCGCCACGGCGCAGGCGCGCCAGGCGGCCACCGTCACCGCCGTCTCGCCCACGACCCAGAGCGGCTCCGTGGGCGCGGCGGTGCAGGCGCCATCCGTGCGCGTGAGCGACCAGACGGGGCAGCCGCTGGCCGGCGTGCCGGTGACCTTTGCCGTGACGGCGGGCGGCGGATCGCTCACGGGCGCGGCCGCCGTCACCAACGCGGCGGGCGTGGCCACGGCGGCCACCTGGACCCTGGGCGCCTTTCCCGCGACGAACACGGTCACGGCCACGGTCGTGGGGCTTACGCCGGTGACCTTCACGGCCACGGCGCAGAGCCGCCCGGCCGCCGCCATGACCGCCGCCTCGCCCACCTCGCAGACGGGTTCCGCCGGATCGCCCGTGGGGCAGCCGCCCACGGTGCGCGTGACGGATGCCACGGGCGCCGGGCTCGCCGGCGTGGAGGTGACGTTCACCGTAACGGCGGGCGGCGGGCGCGTGGGCCGGGCATCCACGAGCACGGGCGCCACCGGCTTCGCCACGGCGGAGAGCTGGACGCTGGGCGCCGCGGGGCAGAACACCGTGACGGCGACCACGCAGGGGCTGCCGGCCGTGACGTTCTCGGCCACGGCGCAGGATCCCTGCTCCGCCCGGGCGTACCCGTTCTTCACACTGGTGGAGGGCACCCTGGCCGCGGGCGACTGCCGGCACGACAGCGGCCACTACGTGGACCTGTACTCCACCTCGCTTGCCCGCGCGGGGGCCGTGGAGATCACCCTCGTCTCCGGCGACTTCAACTCCTTCCTGGAGATGTACGACGCGAACGGACGGCTTCTCGCCTACAACGACGATGTTCCCGAACCGGCGTTCGGCAGCGCGCGGCTGCGGGTGTTCGCCCCCCCCGGGAGCTACGTGCTGGGCGCCAGCAGCGCCCCGTCCGGCGCCACGGGCCGGTACAGCATGAGCTCGGCCTCGTCGGCCACGGGCAGCAACGACAACTGCCTCGAGTACTGGCTGGTGCCCAACATCACCGTCTACGGCGCGATCGTGAACGAGGACTGCTACCAGGACGGATACCTGGTGGACAGCTACCTGGTCCACCTGCGGGCCGGCCAGCAGATTACGGTGAAGCTGGAGTCCTCGCAGTTCAACGCCGTGCTGGGCCTGTACCGCGGGGGCGCCACGCAGGTGGCCAGCAACGACAACGGCGGGGGCGGCACCAACGCCCTGCTCACCTACACGGCACCCACGGCGGGCGTCTACGCGATCGACGCGGGCGCGGTGGACAAGGACCGGCGGGGCTCGTACACCCTGATCGTCACAGCCAACTGAGAATGGAGCCTCGCATGCGCAGCTTGTTCTTCGCCCTGGTGCTCACGCTGGGGCTCGCGGGCACCGCCGGCGCACAGGAGCGCGCCCGCCCGGCCGGCCAGGCGCCCGCCCGCGCCGCCGGCGCACAGCCCGCCCGCGCGGGGACCGTGCAGCCCCTGCCCGCGGACGTGCGGCAGCGGATCAAGACCGCGGCCCCGCCGCGCGGCAAGTCCGGTGCGCCGCCCCGGGCCACCACCCGCACCCGCCGCCCCGCCACGCGCGCCGACTGACGGGCGGGACGTGCGGCGTCATGGAGCCCTCCCCGGTTCGCCCGGGGAGGGCTCTTTGCGTCGGCGGAGACGCCGGGGGACCGGGTGGTGCGGCTGTCCCCTGTACCCCTGTCCTCCGCGGTTCTACATCCTCCGGGTTGCGACCATGATGGCGGAGCCCAGCCCGTCCGCCTGGCGCGTGGTGAGCTCCGCGTTGATCGCACGGTTGTCCAGGAACCGCACTTCCTCCACGGAGGTCGCGGGAATCTGCCGGAGAAACTCCACGCCGCCCACCGGGGCGCCGTTCACGAACACGCCGATCACCGTTCTCAGCGTGCCCTGCGGCACGAGCCACCGGGGCTGCAGCCGCTGGATGGCATCGTACAGGGTATGCTGCTCCGTCGCGGCGATCTGCGTGTGGGTGATCAGGTCGCGGCGCGTGCGGGGCGTGTCGGCTGGGTTTCCGCCCGTGGCCGTGGGGGCGCAGGCGGAGGCGAGGAGCAGCAGCGCGGCAGTGGCGCTTCGGCGGATCGGCATGCGGGAGGGCCGGGTTCGGGGCGGCGGCGGCGGGGAAGACGCGCCGGGATACCGCGGCGGAGTGTAGCCTGCGCCCCATCCACGGCGCAACGAGGCCCGGCCCCCCGCAAGGGGGACAGCGATGTGGCCGCTGGGCGGAACTCGATCCTCTCTCGGCCAACGATGCGCGGGACGATGAGGCGGCCTCATGCATCCGCTGGGGGCGTTCGTATCGTACGTCGATGTATGGGGATAGATACCGGCAGGCCGGCGTGTCGCCCATCCATTCGGCGTGCGGAGGGAGGGGAGGAGACGAGTCCGCGGGGGCGCGCCGGATTCGTCGCATCCCTGCTTGCCTCCAACGGTTGCCGGGGCAGGGCGGCGTGCCTATCTTCCGCGGCTTCCGTGCGACGAGAAAGCTGCATCCAGACAACCGAGAGAGCCCGACGATGGCCAGGTTCCAGGGCGTAGACTACTACGACATAGACTCGCTGCTCACCGAAGAGCAGCGGATGATCCGCGATACGGTGCGGCAGTGGGTGGACGACGAGCTCATGCCCGTCATCAACGACGCCTACATCAACCGCTACCTCCCCAAGCAGCTCATTCCCGGGATGGCGGAGCTGGGCGTGTTCGGCGCCAACCTCCCCGAGGAGTACGGCTGCGCGGGGCTGGACAACGTGTCGTACGGCCTCATCATGCAGGAGCTGGAGCGTGGCGACAGCGGCATCCGCTCGTTCGCCAGCGTGCAGGGCGCGCTGTGCATGTACCCCATCTACGCCTTTGGCAGCGAAGAGCAGAAGCACGAGTACCTGCCGCGCATGGCCGCCGGCGAGGTGATCGGCTGCTTTGGCCTCACGGAGCCGGACTTCGGCAGCAACCCGGGCGGGATGATCACGCGGGCGCAAAAGACGGACGACGGCTGGGTGATCAACGGCGCCAAGATGTGGATCACCAACGGGTCCACGGCCAACATCGCCATCATCTGGGCCAAGACGGGCGAGCTCAACGACAGCAAGTCCATCCGCGGCTTCATCGTCCCCACGGACACGCCGGGGTTCAGCGCCAAGGACCAGAAGGGCAAGCTGTCGCTGCTGGCCTCCGACACGTCGGAGCTGGTGCTGCAGGACGTGCGCGTTCCCGACAGCGCGCTGCTGCCCAAGTCGGGCGGCCTCAAGAGCCCGCTGATGTGCCTTACGCAGGCGCGCTACGGCATCTCGTGGGGCGCCATCGGCGCGGCCATGGCGTGCTACGACGAGGCCCTGCGCTACGCCACCAACCGTGAGATGTTCGGCCGTCCGCTAGGCGGCACGCAGATCCAGCAGGTGCGCCTGGCGGAGATGCTCACCGAGATCACTAAGGCGCAGCTGATCGCGTGGCGCCTGGGCAACCTCAAGGAGCAGGGCACCATGCGCCCGGAGCAGGTGTCGCTGGCCAAGCGCAACAACGTGAACATGGCCACGGAAGTGGCTCGCGAGGCGCGCCGGCTGCTGGGCGGCAACGGCATCCTCATCGAGTACCAGTCCATGCGGCACATGGCGAACCTCGAGTCCGTGTACACGTACGAGGGCACGCACGACGTCCATGGCCTGATCCTGGGCCAGGACATCACCGGCATCGCCGCGTACTGACGCACTTCGCGGCCTGACGCTGAAGCAGACGAGAAGGGCGCGGATCCGCTTGGGTCCGCGCCCTTGTCGCGGGTGGGCGCACCGTTCGCGCGCTCCGTCCCCCGAAGAGCCCCGAAGTGTGGACGGGACGATCCAGGCCATGGCGGCCGGGATCGCGCGGCATCTGGACCTACCGTCCCCGGCGGACCATCCGGAGAGGGGCATGTAAAATGCGGCTGGAAATAAAAGGAATGGCTCCGCCAAACCTGTCGCACGCCGTTCCATCCCGGAGGCGCCGGCACAATCTTCCAAAGCAAGGAGAGCATCATGCGAAAGCTCAAGTTGAATCTGGATCAACTGACGGTGGACTCGTTCGGCACGGCGCCCGCTGACGAGAAGAAGGGCACCGTGCTCGGCGAGCAGTGCACCTGCCACACCGCGTGCACCTGTCCGGGGTGCAACACCTGCGATGCGTCATGCAACGGCACCTGCTGGGCCGACTGCGGCAGCCGCGCTAGCAACTGCGGCGCCTGCGATAGCAACGATCCTTCCCTGACGGTCGGCGGGCCCAACTGCATGTGCTGCTGGTGACCGCAAGCGAACACGAAAAAGCCCCGGCGCGAGCGGATCGCGCCGGGGCTTCTCTTCACTTGGGGATGCGGGTCAGTGGTCCTTGCCGTTGCGGCGGCCGTTCTGGCGCTCCTCTTCCATGCCGTAGTAGCCGAAGCCGGCGCGGGCGGGATCCAGGTCGTTGAGCACCGCGCCGCGCACCGGGGCGCAAGCAAAGGGCAGGGCACGGGGCGAGCGAATCGTCCCGCGCCCTGTTGCGTTTCTGTGGATGCGGATCATCGAATCGACTGGGACTTTCACGTACGCCACGGTCTGTCATTCCGAGCGAGGAACGAGTGAGGAATCTACCCGGCGCGGCAGGTGGATCGCGTTGCGCCTCGATCTCGCCCGTTCCGCACCGCGCAGGCCCTGATTCGTCGATGGTGGATGTGCCGCGACGCTGTTCATCGCGGTTTTTCGGAAAGGGCAGATATCTCGATCCTGCGGCGCGAAGCCGGTTTGCCGGCGTATCCACCTGATCGCGTTCTTTTGATTCTCGGCGCGCGCAGAGAATCTGCGCGATCCCGCGAAACCCGTCGCTGAAGCGGATCAACCGCCGACAAGGCGCCGCGAGCGTACGAAGGCGGACGAACGAAGAAGCCCCGGCGCGAACGGTCGCGCCGGGGCTTCTCGTGATGCGGAGAGCGGAGAGCTAGTGGCCCTTGCCGTTCTTGCGGCCGTTGCGGCGGCCGTTGGAGGAGGGCTCGTCCTCCGCCATGCCGTAGTACCCGTACCCGTCGCGGTGCAGGTCCAGGTCGTTGAGCACCACGCCGCCCACGGGCGCCCGCAGCAGCTCCAGCCGCCCGGCCGCGTGCCGCAGCGCGTTCTTTTCCGTGGCCCCCGCGCGCGCGACCAGAAGCGTGCTGTCGGCCATGCCGCCCAGCACCGCCGCGTCCGTCACGTGCATCAGCGGCGGCGCGTCCAGCACGATCACGCCAAAGCGCTCGCGCAGCTGCGCCAGCAATTCACGCATCCGCGGCGAGCCCAGCAGCTCCGCCGGGTTGGGCGGAAACACGCCCGAGGGGAGGAACGAGAGCGGCATGGCCCCGTCTCCCATGGGCAGCTGCTGGATGGCCTCGTCCAGCGTGGCGCGGCCCAGCAGCACGTGCGTCAGGCCGGGCTCCTTCTCGCCGCCCATCACGTGGTGCAGCAGCCCCTTGCGCAGGTCCGCGTCCACCAGCAGCGTGGGCGTGCCCTGCTGCGCCAGCGTCACGGCCAGGTTGGCCGCGCTGGTGCTCTTGCCGTCGCCCGGCATGGCGCTGGTGACCACCAGCACCTGCGGCGCCCCGTTCACCCCCGCAAAGGTGAGGTTGGTGCGCAGGGCGCGATACGCCTCGCTCACCGGGTTGCGGGGGTCGCTGTGCGTGACCAGGCGCGAGGCCATGGCCGCCTCGGCCGCGCTCCCGGTGCGGCGCGCGCCGGCCACCGCCTTGGCCGGGCGGATGCGGGGGATGGTCCCCAGCACCGGCACCCCGCCGGAGAGCGACGCCGCCTCGTCTTCCGTGCGCACCTTGGTGTCCAGCGCCTCCAGCCCCATGGCCGCGCCCACCCCCAGCAGCAGCCCGAACGCCATGGCCAGCACCATGTTCTTCAGCGGCACGGGCGACACCGGCTTGTCGGGCACCAGGGCCGTGTCCAGCACGCGGATGTTGGTGGGCTCCACCGCGTCCGCGATCTCGGCCTCCTTGAGGCGCGTCTGCAGCAGCGTGTACAGCTCCTCCAGCAGCTCCTGCTCGCGCAGCCGCCGCGCGAACTCCAGCTCGCGGGCCGGGATCGTCTGCAGCTGCGCGCCAAAGCGGGACAGCTCCGCGTCGATGGAGCCCAGCTCCGTGTTCAGGCTCTCCAGGTAGCCGCGGGCCGTGCGGTACAGCTGGTCCTCCAGCTGGGCCACCCGCTCGTTGATGCCCACCACCTCGGGGTGCGACTCCGTGCGCTGCACCAGCAGCTCCGTGCGCCGGTTCTCCAGCCCCGTGATGGCCGCCACCAGGTCCTGCACGAGCGGGTTGGCCAGGAACACGGGGAACGACGCCAGCTGCCGGTACGGCGAGCGGCCCCCCTCAGACGGCGCCGCGCTGGCCCGCTGCAGCAGCCCCGCCAGGGCGTCGCGCTGGGCGCGCTTGGCGTCGCGGTCGGCCGTGCGCAGGGCCAGCTGCTTGACCTGCTCCGTGGCCTCGTCCTTGGGCGCCACCACCCGGGCCGACTCGCGGAAGGTGCGCAGGTCCGACTCGGCCGTGCGCAGCTGCTCCTCGTAGCCCGCCACCTGGCTGCGCAGGAAGTCCACCATCTCGCGGGCTTCGCGGCTTTCCAGCCCCGCCTTGTGGCGGATGAAGTTCACGGCCGCCGCGTTGGGCACGGCCGCCGCCAGCTGCGGGTCCGTGTGCCGGTAGTTCACGTTCACCACCGTCACGTCGCGGCTGTTGCGCCCCACGCCCATGGTGCGGCGCAGCCCCGCCACGGCCCCACGAAAGCGGCCCACCTGCACCACGATCTCCTCGGGCGCATGCCGGTTCACGGCGGGCTTGAGCAGGATCGTCGTCTGCCCCAGCTTCACGGGCTGGCCCACGCGGGCCGTCACGGCGGCCTGCCCGGGGATCTCCGCCCGGTAGCTGCCGTCGCCCTGCCGCACCAGCGTGTACGTGCGGCGCACCTCCGAGCGGGGCGCGAACGCCACGTCCAGCAGCTCGCTGCGGGGAAGGCGGGGCTTGAGCAGGTTCACGTGCAGGGCCAGCGAGTCGGCCACGGCCTCGGCGATCAGGCGGCTTTGCAGCACCAGCATGTCCGTCTCGATGCCGCGCCCCCCGCCTCCGCCCGTGAGCGGCGCCAGCTCCGTCATCAGGCTGATCCCCGCCTGCTTTTCCTCGATGAGGATGGTGCTGTCGCTGGAGTACACGGGCGTCTGCCACCACGTGAACAGCGCCCCCAGCGCCAGCATGCCCGCGGTGATGCCGGCCACCAGCCAGCGGTTGCGCCGCAGGGTGTGCCAGATGTCCAGGAGGCTCAGTCCGCCTTCCGCGTCTTCGGCGGAGGGAACGTGTTTGCGCAGCTCTGCCATGTATCGTTCAGGTTCGTTCGGGGGCCGTCCCGTCCCGGGCGGCCTCGCACACGGGGTCAAGCACCGCGGGCCCGGCGCCGGCCGCGCGGCCGTCCGGGCGCCGTCTCCAACGAGCCGCGCGCGGCTAGTTGGAGACGATGAGCGCGGTGGCGATGCTGGTGGCCAGCGTCGCCACGGCGCTGATGATGATGGTGGAGTTGCGCGAGAACCAGCTCTTCTCCTCCACGACGATCTGGTCGCCGGAGCGGATGTCGGCGCCCGTCAGCGTTTCGCCGGCGCCCACCTGCTCGCGGATGACGGAGCCCTCGCGCACGATGCGAATGCGGTTCAGGTTCCCCTCGGGGGTCGCGCCCCCCGCCATGGCCACAACCGCCGCCAGCGAGAAGGTGGGGTCGGCGCCGTACAGCCCCGGCCGCTGCACCTGTCCCAGCACGCTCACCCGCCGCACGGGGGTCACGTTGATGGACGGGTTCTTCAGGTGCACCCGGTACTGCGCCGTGAGCGAGTCGCGCAGCATCTCCAGGGGGATGTCCACCAGCCGCTGACGCCCCAGCAGGGGCAGCGTCACCGTGCCGTCCAGGGCCACCGTGAAGTCGCCGCTCAGGTCGCCCTCGCGCCAGATCTCCACCTTGATGGCGTCCCCGGGGCGAAGGGTGGCCTGCGGCTGCGCGGCGGCCCGCCCCGCGGACAGGAGCAGGGCCAGCAGCAGCAGGGGCGCGCGGAGGCGGAGCAACGGCTTCACGACGGTGGACGGGGGTGCGCGGTGAAAAATTGGCATTCCGGGCCTAAACCATGGGAATATAACGCGCTGGACGCAGCCGGAACAGGCCGCGCCCGCGCGTGGAGGTCCCCGTACCCGGGGGGGCGCCGTTTGTTGCGGCGGGGCACCCCGCCGTCTATGTTGCCGCCCTTTCCGGGCCGCGCGCGCCGGCCCGTGCCACTGAACCCGTGGGTACGGAACGTATGAAGATCGCAGTCGTGGGCACCGGCTACGTGGGCCTCGTGGCGGGCGCCTGCCTGGCCGAGACGGGCAACGACGTCGTCTGCGCCGACATCGATGCGGGCAAGATCGGCCGCCTGAACGCCGGCGAGATCCCCATCTACGAGCCCGGGCTGGAGCCCATGGTGGAGCGCAACCTGCGCGAGGGGCGCCTGTCCTTCACCACCGACGTGGCCGCGGCCACCCGCGAGGCCGAGGTCATCTTCATCGCCGTGGGCACGCCCCCGGGCGAGGACGGCTCGGCGGACCTGCAGCACGTGCTGTCCGTGGCCGAGACGGTGGGCCGCAACATGCCCGCCGACGGGCCGGAGAAGATCGTCATCACCAAGAGCACGGTGCCCGTGGGCACGGCCAACAAGGTGCGCGACGCCATCCGCCGCCACACCGACCGGCCGTTCCACGTCTGCTCCAACCCCGAGTTCCTCAAGGAGGGGGCGGCCGTGCAGGACTTCATGAAGCCCGACCGGGTGGTGGTCGGCGTGGAGAGCGAGCACGCCCGCGCGCGCCTGGCGGAGCTGTACGGGCCCTTCGTGCGGCAGGGCAACCCCATCCTGTTCATGGACATCGCCTCGGCCGAGATCACCAAGTACGCGGCCAACGCCATGCTGGCCACGCGCATCTCGTTCATGAACACCATCGCGCACCTGTGCGAGGCCGTGGGCGCCGACGTGGGGCTGGTGCGGCAGGGGATCGGCACGGACGAGCGCATCGGGCCGTCGTTCCTGTACGCGGGGATCGGGTACGGGGGCAGCTGCTTTCCCAAGGACGTCAAGGCGCTCGTGCACACCCTGCGCGAGACGGGCGTGGACCCGGCCATCCTGGAAGGGGTGGAGAAGGTGAACGCCGTGCAGAAGCGCGTGCTGCTGGCCCGCGTGGCCGAGCGCTTCGGCGAGGACCTGTCGGGGCGCACCTTCGCCGTGTGGGGCCTCTCGTTCAAGCCCGAGACGGACGACATGCGCGAGGCGCCGTCGCTGGACGTGGTGCGCGGGCTGGTGGAGCGCGGCGCCCGGGTGCGCGCGCACGACCCCGAGGCGCGGCACGAGGCGGAGCGCCACTTCGCGGACCTGCTGGCGGAGGGGCGGCTGGCCCTGTGCGAGCACAACTACGACTGCCTGGAGGGCGCCGACGCGCTGCTGGTGCTCACCGAGTGGCACTCGTACCGCAACCCGGACTTCGCCCGCATCCGCGACAGCCTGCGCGAGCCGCTGGTGTTCGACGGCCGCAACCTGTGGGACCCGGCGCGCATGGTGGAACTGGGCTTCGCCTACGAGTCCATCGGCCGGGCCTCCGCCGTCCCGGAGACGGCGGGGCAGGGCGCCGGCGCGTAGGCCAAGGTCCATCCGCCGGCCGCCTCGCCAAGCCGCCGGGGAGTCCGCCGCATCCGCCGGTGCGCACGGCGGCGGATTCCGTGCGCGGCGGGTGCCGGAAAAAACACGCGCGGGGTGGATGATGATCCTCGTCCCTCCCGCGCCCCACACACCTTCGATCCGCAGATGACCGTGCAGCCGATCACCCGCATCCGCCGGAGCCCATGCGCGTACTGATCACCGGGGCGGCGGGCTTTCTGGGCTCGCACCTGTGCGACCGCTTCCTGGCCGAGGGGCACCAGGTGCTGGGGATGGACAACTTCATCACCGGCCACCGCGACAACCTGGCCCACCTGGAGGGGCGCGGCGACTTCGAGTTCGTGGAGCACGACGTCACGGGCTACATCGACGTGCCGGGCGCGCTGGACGGGGTGCTGCACTTCGCCAGCCCCGCGTCGCCCGTGGACTACCTGGAGAAGCCCATCCAGACGCTCAAGGTGGGCTCGCTGGGAACGCACAACGCGCTGGGTCTGGCCATGGCCAAGGGCGCGCGCTTCCTGATGGCGTCCACCTCCGAGGTGTACGGCGACCCGCTCGTGCATCCGCAGCCGGAGACCTACTGGGGCAACGTGAACCCGGTGGGCCCGCGCGGCGTGTACGACGAGGCCAAGCGCTTCAGCGAGGCCATCACCATGGCCTACCACCGGCACCACGGGGTGCAGACGCGCATCGTCCGCATCTTCAACACCTATGGCCCCCGCATGCGTCCGGGCGACGGCCGCGTGGTGAGCAACTTCATCGTGCAGGCGCTGCGGGGCGACCCGCTCTCCGTCTATGGCGACGGCAGCCAGACGCGCTCGTTCTGCTACGTGGACGACCTGGTGGACGGCATCTACCGCCTGTTCCTCTCGGACCGCGCGGACCCCACCAACGTGGGCAATCCCGTGGAGTTCACCGTGCGCGAGCTGGCGGAGCTGGTGCTGCGGATGACGGGAAGCGCGTCGCAGATCGACTGGCTGCCGCTGCCCGAGGATGATCCCAAGGTGCGCCAGCCGGACATCACCCTTGCCCGCGAGGTGCTGGGGTGGGAGCCGCGCGTGCCGCTGGAGGAGGGGCTGCGCCGGACGATCCCGTACTTCGAGCGGCTGGTGGAGCACCAGGCGGCCCGGACGCTGTGAACTGCAGGGAATTGTGAACTGCAGGGAATAGGGAATAGGGAATAGGGAATAGCGGACGGGTTTCGCGGGGGAACGCGGATCGTCCTGGCGAAGCGACGGAGGGCGCGGAGATCGATTCTCCGCGCCCTCCGTTTTCCGTCGATCGGCCGGGGTGTCATCTCGTTTCCCGGCTTCGGTGTGCTCTCGGAACAGGGTAATTCAACGCAGAGTGCGCAGAGTACAAAGAGAGTTCGCAGAGACAGACGCGGTCTCCTCTGCGAACTCTCCTTTCAACTCCGCGAACTCCGCGTTGAGCCGTTTCTTCCGTTCTGCACGGGCGACCGGGCGAACCAGTGTCTCGAGAGGGGAAGGGAAGAGATGCGCCGCGCGCACGATCCCAACCCGTTCCCGGGCTCCTATTCCCTATTCCCTATTCCCTATTCCCTATTCCCTATTCCCTATTCCCTATTCCCTATTCCCTAATTCCCTGTTCCCTCACCGCCGCCGCCCCAGCCGCGGCGCCGACGCCGAGACGCCCAGCCGCAGCGTGTGGTTCACCACGTTCTGCGTCAGGTTGCGGCTGCCGTACGACACGGCCTCGCTCTGGAATAGGAAGTTGTACCGCTTCTGCAGCGTGTATTCCGCGTTCAGGCGCAGGGGCCCCGCCACGAACACGCTCCGCAGGCCGCCGAACAGGCTCACGTCGTGGCCGTACACGAACTCGGGACCGCCCGGCTTGTCGTAGTACGCGTCCTCCGCCCAGCGGATGCGGCCAAAGAACGCGCCGCCCCGGCCGCGCCCCCGCAGCCAGTCCAGGGCCAGCCACTGCCCGCTGGCCCCGGGGCCCACGGACGCGCCCAGCACCTGGCCCTCGTGCGTGTACCCCTGCGGGATCACCGGGCTGGCGTACCAGCTGCCGGGGGAAAGCCAGGCAAAGGTGGGGCTTTCCTCCACGTAGGTGTGCTCCGCCTGCAGCCGCAGCTCGCCGCGCCGGAACGGGCGCAGCCACTGCAGCCCGATGGTGTAGCCCTGCGTGTGCTCCGGCGTCTCCAGGAGGGCGCGGGGGTTGATGGGCAGCCGCGTGCGCGCCCACTCCACGTAGAACTCCGCCCCCTCCTCCGGCACCACCACCCGCGTCCACACGGCCGTGATCTGCTCGTAGCGCCCCGCGTCCTCCGGGTCGCGCTCCTCGCCCCAGCGGGTGAACACGCTCCCCGCCCCGGCCAGGGCGTCGCCTGCGCCGTCCGCGGGCGTCAGCACCGTCCGCGCGAGACCCAGCGACAGCCGGCGCCACGGCGAGACGACGAGGGCCGCCGCGCCCAGCGAGCGCCAGCCCCGCTCCACCCCCCGCTCCCGCGCGAACCACTCCGAGTCGCGCAGGGCGCCCGCGATCCACCGCGCCTCCACCTGGCCCACGGGGGTGCGCAGGGGCCGCGCCGTCCGCACGAACAGGTGCCCGAAACCCGCCGCCTGGTTGCTGAGCAGCAGCGCGTTGCGGATCCCCGGGCCCCACCACTCGTTCTCCGTGGCCGCGCCCACGGCCACGGGCCCCGCCGTCACCGTGAGCGACGACTGGCCAGGGTGCAGCCGCGCCAGCGGCTCGTCGCCCATCCGGTAGGGGAGGTCGATGGAGTGCTCGTTGCGCAGCCACGGCGGCAGGTACATCTGCGGGTCCGCCGGGACCCACTCCTCCGGGATCAGGTCGTCGAAGCCCGCGTTGGCCGCGTACGCCAGCTCCGGCGCCACGATCAGCCGGACGGGGCCCGCCTCCACCCCCACGCCCGCCCGCAGCAGGGTGCTGGCCCCCGCGCCGGACCACAGCGCGCCGTCGTTCAGCCCGAAGGGGATGGCGGAGTTCCACCCCAGCTCCGCCTCCGGCGCCACGATCCACAGCCGCGGCCCCGTGCTCCCCGCCGGCGGCAGGGCCGCCTGCGACGAGGGAGAGCGGAGCAGGAAGCCCGCGGCGGACGCCTCGCCCCGCAGCTGCGCCGCCCGCCACGCCTCCTCCTCCCCGCCGCCGATGCTGCCCAGGGGGCGCACGGGGGTGCCCAGCACGTCGCCCGGAACGGGATCCGCGCGGCCGGCGGAATCCGTGGCCAAGGCGGCGGCGGATGGAGCCGGCGGCAGGGTGTCGCGGGCGGCGGACGCGGGGTCCGGGGCCTGCGCGCGCGCGGGGAACGGGGCCGCCGCCAGCGTCAGGGCCAGCAGCGGGAATCGGATACGAAAAAGCATGGACGACGGGGGATGCGGGACGCGCGGGCCGCCAGCGGCCTAGACACGATCTGGGTCCCATGATAACATCCACGGGCCGTACCGGCCAATGGACGCGCGTTTCCTGTACCCGGCGTTTCTCTGAGCTCCCATCCGTCCGACCGTATGCGACCCCTTCGTCAGCCGATCCTCGCGGGTGCCGCGGCGCTCGCGTGCGCCTGGGCCGCGGGCACGCCCCTGGCCGCGCAGGGGCCGGACCTGCGCGCCGAGGTCACGGTGGGCAGCGAAGCCGAGCGGTACCTGCGCGTGCTGCAGGTAGCGGGCAAGGCGCCCCTGTACCCGTGGTCCGTCCGCGGCTTTTCCCCCGCCGAGGTGGAGCGGCTCATGCCGGCGGACTCGGCGCACCCGTGGGCGTCGCGCGCGGGCCCGCCCCCGCCCGGCCCGGACGAGCGGCGGATGGACATCCGCCTGGTGCGCCCCCGGGGCGAGCTGGCCTTCAACTCCGCCCTTCCCGGCGGGGGCAACGACGGCGCCGTGTGGGCCGGGCGGGGGATCACCGCCACGGGGAGCGCCGGCGTGCGCGTGGTGGCGGGGCCCCTCTCCCTGCGGCTGGAGCCCCTGGTGTTCTGGACGCAGAACCGGTCGTTCGCCATGGTCCCCAACGGGCTGCGCCTGGACGACTCGCTGACGTACCGAAACGCCCGCTCGCCCACCACGCTGGACTATCCCCAGCGCTTCGGCGAGGGCTCGTTCGGCGAGGTGGACCCGGGGCAGAGCACCCTGCGGCTGGACCTGCTGGGGGTGGCCGCCAGCTTCTCCACGGCCAACCAGCAGTGGGGGCCCGCCATCGACCAGCCGCTCATGCTGGGGCCCAACGCGGGCGGATACGCGCACGGGTTCATCGGCACCTCCAGCCCGTGGAAGATCGGCATCGGCCGGGTGCACGGGCGCGTCGTGTGGGGAAGCCTGCAGCAGACGGAGTGGTCGCCCATGCTGCCGGGCACCTTTCCGTCCGTGAACGTGGACCACGGCAGCCGGCGCTTTTCCAGCGGCATCGTGGGCGTGTTCCTTCCCTGGGGGCTGGACGGGCTGGAGGTGGGGATCAGCCGCTTCTACCACCAGCCGTGGCCCTCCGACGGGCTGGACCTGGGCGACCTGCCGCGCCCCCTGGAAGCCTTCTGGCGCAACAGCCTGCGGCTTCCCGACGAGTACGACGTGAACCAGATCGCCACCGCCTTCGCGCGCTGGGTGCTTCCCCGCGGCGGGGTGGAGGTGTACGGCGAGTTCGCCCGCGAGGACCACAACTACGACTTCGCGGACGCCGTGCTGGAGCCCGACCGCTCGTCCGGCTACCTGCTGGGCGGCCGCAAGGTGTGGGGCGATGCGGGGCGGCTGATGAGCTTTCGCGCCGAGTGGGTGGATACCCAGGCGTCGCACCTGGACCAGGCCAGCAGCCAGGCCCCGGCGCTGTACGGCAACAACTCGCTGCGGCAGGGGCACACGCACCGGGGGCAGCTGCTGGGCTCCACGGCGGGGTACGGGGGCGGGGGCAGCGTCGTGGGGCTGGACGCCTACACCCCCCGGGGCCGCCTGGGGGTGGATTGGACCCGCACCCGGCTGCGCAGCCCCCGCACCATCCGCGGCGAGGAGTTCGGCGTGCACGTGGCGCACTCGCTGGGGGCCGAGGCCGTGGCCTTTCGCGGCCCCGTGGACCTGGTGGCCCGCCTGCGGGGCACCCTGGAGCTCAACCGCCTTCCCGGCGAGGACGTGTTCAACCTGACCGCGGCGCTGGGCGCCCGCGTGGGCTTTTGACCGCCGTGCCCGCGCCGATCCGCCCCCGCCGCGTGCGCATGCGCCCGCCGGGTGCCACCCCGTGCCCGTCCCGAGCTCGATGATCGACTTTCACAACCACCTCATCCCCGGCGTGGACGACGGCGCCTCCGACGCCGAGCAGACGCGCGCGGCGCTGGAGACCTTTCGCGCCCAGGGCGTGGACCGCGTGGTGTGCACCCCGCACGTGGGCGGCGAGGTCACCCGCCGCCCCGAGGAGCTGGCCGAACTGCTGGAGCGGCTGGACCGCGGCTGGGACGAGGCCCGCGGCGTGGCCGCCGGGTTCCCGGACATGGAGGTGCTGCGCGGGGCCGAGGTCATGCTCGACACCCCCGAGCCGGACCTGTCGGACCCGCGGCTGCGGCTGGCGGGGACGCGCTTCGTGCTGGTGGAGTTCCCCTTCATGGTGATCCCCCCCAACGGCCCGCGCGCCCTGTTCGAGCTCAAGATGGCCGGATGGGCCCCCGTGCTGGCCCATCCCGAGCGCTATGGCAACGCGTCGTCCGAGTTCGGGGACGCCGAAGAATGGCGGCGCGTGGGAGCCCACCTGCAGGTGAACTGCGGGAGCCTGCTGGGCCGCTATGGCGCGAAGGCGCAGCAGCTTGCGTGGGGGCTGTTGGAGCGGGGCTGGGTGGACTATCTTTCCAGCGACTATCATGCCCGGGGCACCTGCCCGGTGGCCGAGTGCCGCCGCGCGCTGGAGGCCCGGGGCGCGGCGGAGCAGGCGGTCCTGCTCACCGAGACCAATCCCGAGCGCCTCCTGGCCGGCCAGGCGCCACTCGCCGTTCCGCCCCTGCGCGCCGCGCGTCCCCTGTGGCGCCGCCTGCTGGGGCTGGGACGGGAGTGATCGCGCCCGGCGCCCTTTTCACGTTCCGTGCAGCCCGAGCCGATGTCCCCGAGCAGCGAGACCGCGCCCCCCGTGACCGCCCCCCGCATCATCCCCAAGCCGTGGGGACGCGAGGTGTGGTACGCGCACGAGGAGCGCTACGCCGGCAAGATCCTGGAGGTCACGGCCGGCTTTGCCCTGTCGCTGCAGAAGCACGAGCGCAAGCAGGAGACCATGTACCTGCAGTCGGGGCGCATCCTGTACCACCTGAACGGGGTGGACTTCGAGATGACCCCCGGGCAGTGCATCACCATCCGCCCGGGCGACGTGCACCGGGTGGAGGCCCTGGAAGACGCCGTGATCCTGGAAGTGAGCACCCCCGAGCTGGACGACGTGGTGCGCCTGGAAGACCGCTACGGCCGCACGGGCACCTGAGCCCCGCGGCCGTTTCGCGTCGCGCGCCCCGCGCCTTCACCCTTTCGCCGAGCCGAGCCTTGCATCTTTGCGCCGCTGTTTCCGCCCGTGTCCGCCGCCTGCTCCGGGCCCTTCCGCTGCTCCTGGCGGCCGCCCTCTGCCCCGCGGCCGCCGCGGCCCAGGACGGCGGCGTGGTGAACCCCGGCGACATGGTGCGGGTCACCGTGTACCGCAACGCCGACATGTCGGGCGAGATGGTGGTGGGCGACGACGGGACCCTGCTACACCCCCTGTACCGGGACTTGCGGGTCACGGGGCTCACCCAGGCGCAGCTCAACGAGCGCCTGGCCGCGCACCTGGCCCGCTACGGCGCCGAGCCGGCGTTCGTGGCCGAGCCGCTCGTGCGGGTGACGGTCTCGGGCGAGGTTCGTCAGCCCCAGGTGTCCAACGTGCGCCCCGGCACCACCGTCTTCCAGGCGCTGGCGCTGGCGGGAGGCATCACCCCCTCGGGGCGCCCCAGCCGCGTGCTCCTGGTGCGCCAGGGCGCGTCGCGCACCCTGGACCTGACGCTCCCCACGGCGGAGGGTGCCAGCGAGCCCGTGCGCTCCGGCGACCTGCTGGTGGTGGAGCGGCGCTCCACCTGGGTGCGCGACGTGCTCACCCCCGCCGCGTCGGTCGCCAGCGTCGCCATTGCGCTCATCAACCTGCTCCGCCGATAGATGATGGAAGTCCAAGTCCCCGATCGCGTCCTTCCGGGCGTTCCCGTCATGCGCCCCGGCGAGAACGGTCGCGGCGCCTCGCCCGTGCCCGGCGTCCGCGCCGACGGCGGCGAGTCCATCAACCTGCAGGAGGTGCTGCGCGTGCTGCGCCGGCACCTGCTGCTGGTGTCGCTGTTCGCCCTGTCGTTCGCGGGCATCTTCGCGTGGGTGGCGCTGCGCACCCCGCCCTCCTACGAGAGCACGGCCACGGTGCGCCTGGCCGACCTGCGCTCCGGCCTCACGGGCGGGCTGGGCGACCCCGTGGCGGAGCGGATCACGGGCCGGCGCGACCCCCTGCTGTCGCAGATGGAGGTCATGAAGAGCCGGACCCTGGTGGGCCGCGTGGTGGACCGCGAGGGGCTGCGCCTGCGTCCCGTGGGGACGGAGCTCCCCGCCGGGCTCATCCGTGACGCCAAGGTCCCGGGCGACGCGCCCGGCGACACCATCCAGCTCACCTTCGGGGCGCAGCAGGTGCAGGCGCGCTCCGGCGCCCTGCGGGCCGCGGCCGCGTACGGCGCGCCCCTCACCCTGGGGCAGGTGTCGTTCGTGGTGGACCGCCGCCCCGAGGTGGGCACGGGCGAGCTGGTGATCGCCTCGCGGGCGGCCACCATCAACGGCCTGCTGGGACGGCTCCGCGCCCGCCCCCGCGGCGAGACGGACCTGTTCGACCTGACGTTCGTGGCGGGCGACCCCAACTCGGCGCGCACGGTGCTGGACGCCGTGGTGGACGAGTTCCAGCAGCTCAACGCGCAGGCCGCGCAGCTGCGGTCGCGCAAGCGCCGCGAGTTCATCGAGGAGCAGCTGCAGCAGAGCGACCGCGAGCTGGCGGGGGCCCAGCTGGCCCTGAGCGAGTTCCGCCGCAACCGGCAGGTGTACAGCTCGCGCGAGCAGATCGGGCAGGAGCAGCAGGGGCTGCGGGACCTGGAGGTGCGGCGCGAGGAGCTGGAGGCCGACCGGCAGACCAGCCGCATGCTGCTGGCCGCCGCCGAGCGCGGGGGCACCGACACCCGGGCCCTGCGCGGGCTGGTGTCGTCCCCCGCCATCGCCGGCAACCCCGTCATCCAGGGGCTGTACAACCAGCTGATGGCGTACGAGGCCGAGCGCGACACGCTCACCACGGGCCGCTTCCGCAGCGCCGAGGAGAGCCCGGCCGTTCAGCGCATCAACCAGCTCATCGCCGGCACGCAGGCCCGCATCGCCGACGCCGTGCGCAGCGAGATCCAGTCGCAGGACGCGCGCATCGCGGCCCTGGACGCCATCCGCGACCGCCGCACGTCGCGCATGAGCGGGCTGCCGGAGGTGGAGGCCGAGGAGGAGCGCCTCACGCAGCGGATGGTGACCCAGCAGGAGGGGGCCAACGCCCTGCGGGCCGAGCTGCAGAAGGCGCGCATCGCCGAGGCGGTGGAGATCGGGCAGGTGGAGGTGGTGGACCGCGCCTCCGTCCCCGCCGCGCCCGTTGCCCAGCACCGGGGGCTGCGCATCTTCCTGGGCCTGCTGGTGGGCCTCGGGGTGGGCGGCGTGGCGGCCATCATCCGCGAGAACATGAACACCACCATCTCCAGCCGCGAGGAGCTGGAGACCATGATGGGCGTGGCGACCCTGGCCGTGATCCCGCAGATCAACCCGGCGGGCGGGAGCAAGCGCTCGCTGCTGCGCGCGGGGGCCAAGGGCGAGACGCTGCCGCAGGTGGCGGGCTCCGTGGACCCCAGCGTGGTGGCCGCGTCGCACTCGCACACGCCGGGCGCCGAGGCGTACCGCACCCTGCGCACCAACCTCATGTTCTCGCAGTCCGTGCGGCTGCGCACCATGGTGGTCACCAGCGCCGGCCCCGCCGACGGCAAGACGACCACGTCGTCCAACGTGGCGGCCACCTTCGCGCAGCAGGGGATGCGCGTGGTGCTGGTGGACTGCGACCTGCGCCGCCCGCGCATCCACGAGGTGTTCGGGATGGAGAAGGAGCCGGGGCTGTCGCAGCTCATCCTGGGCTACAACGGGGTCGAGGACGTGATCCGTCCGTCCGGAGTGGAGAACCTGTCCATCATCTCCAGCGGCACGCCGCCCCCCAACCCGTCGGAGCTGCTGGGGAGCGAGCGCATGATGGCCGTGCTGCGCGACCTGCGCGAGCACTTCGACCTGGTGGTGCTCGACACGCCGCCCGTGCTGCTGGCCCCCGAGGCCTCCGTGCTGGCCGCCGGCGCCGACGGCGTGGTGCTGGTGGTGCGCGCGGGCGTCACGCAGCGGGCCGCGGCGCAGGACGCGTCGCAGCAGCTGCACACGGTGGGCGCCAACCTGGTCGGCACGGTGCTCAACGACCCCGACGCCAAGCTGCCGGGCTACTCCAGCTACTACGCCTACCGCTACTACGGGTACGCGTACGGGGCCGCGAAGAACTGACGGGTTTGCCAGGTCGTGTGGAATGACGAGAGCGGCCGTCCCTTCGGGGGGCGGCCGCTCTTTCGTTGGGGGCGTGGATGGTGTGAACTGCGGAAGGACAGGGTTTGGGCGTGTCCCCCGCAAGCGGGGGCCGGGCTGCGCGCGCCGTAGGGCACGATACAACCGTGCCCAACGGCGCCGAGCCCCCTGCGCGCCGGGTCAACGATACTGCTGTTGCCCCGCCGCTCCGGGGTCTCGGCCCTGCGGGCGCGCATCCCTCACGCAACGGCAACGGCGCACGGTCCGCCGGGTCTGCGCGGGGGCCCTCACCCCCCGGCCCCCTCTCCCGTACACGACCTCCCTGCACCCTCGAGTGCCTGCCCCGTACGGGAGAGGGGGAGGCGATCCGTTGCCAAACCCACCGTCGGCCGGCCCCGCGCTCGCCGTGCATCGCCCGACGGGTCTTCGGCTCCGCGCGTGCCGTGCGTGCATCGCCCGAGGGTCCCTCCGGACCCGCGCTCGCCGTACATCGCCTGACAAGCCCTTCGGCCCCGCGCGCCCAAACTGTCATTCCGAGGGAGCGCACGAAGGCACTCGCCCGTGCCGCGAGCCCCGCGCGCGACCGAGGAATCTTCTCCGCGCGCGCTCGTGCTCCGCCCTTCGGCTCCCATCTCCGCCCATGCACGGCCCGTCCCGGGATCCACCCCGGTGGCCGTCCCGAATCCATGCCCGATTTGCGTCTCCTACCAAGTCTCAGGAATGATTGTGCACGCAGAGTTCTACTGCGACTTCACGCGGAGGCGCGGGGAACACGGAGCACTGCGGAAAGACAACCGATTGAATCACACAGAGGAACAGGGGTAACAGAGGAAATTCTGCCGTCCTCTGTTCCCCCTGTTCCTCTGTGTGCGATTGCCGTTGTTGTTCTCATTTTGTTCTCTGCACCTTCTGCGTGAGCCCATCTTTGAAGCCCGAGTGCATAATCATCTCGGATATCCGGTATCCGAAGCCGGCGCCGTCCAATCCGGCCGCTACGAATCCGCGGCGGCGTAGCGGAGGGCGCGGCGGGCGAGGAGACGTGCGGCGGGGGTGAGCAGCCATTCCGGCACGCGGCGCAGGAGCGAACCGAGGGGACCGGCGCGGCCGGGCGCGTCTTCCCCGTCCCCCGCGGCGGGGCCCGTGCCGGCGCGCCGCGCGAGGGTGAGGAACACGGCCTCCGCCAGGGGGCCCTTGAAGGCGTGGGAGAGACGGGCGGGCGCCAGGTGCTCCAGGAGGGTGTACGCCGCCGCCGCCACCTCGCGGAAGGGATCGGCCGCGGGGGGGCGGCGCGCGCGGACGCACTGCGCCAGCTCCAGCTGCGCGCGGAGGGCGGGCCCGTCGCCGCGGGCGAGGATCCGCGCCTCCGTGGCGGCCACGTCCCCCGGGGCGCAGCGGCCCAGGGCGTCGGCCAGGACCACGAGCTCGCGCAGGGAGCCGCGCCGGCCCGTGTGCTGGGCCACAGTGTGCAGCAGCAGGTGCCACAGGTGGTCCGCGGGGTGCGGCACCCGCAGCCCCGGCGTGCGGGCGTCCACGGCGCGTGACACGAACGCCTCCGCCGGCCCGATGCCGGGGACGCCCGTGTGGATCTCCACCTGCACGGCGTCCCCCGTCGTCCGCTCGCGCAGCCGGTGCGACGAGGCGCGGCCGTACGCCGTGTAGCCCGCCGCGTCCAGGGCCGCGCCCAGCGCCTCGGCCTGGGCGGGGGGCGCCAGCACGTCCACGTCCGCCACGTCCGCGCCCGGCCGCCCTTCCGCCAGGGGCACGCCCCCCTTGAGGACCACGACGCTCGCCCCCGTCGTGCGCGCCAGCCTGCCGACCATGTGCAGCTGCGCCCCGCCGGAGAGCACCCGCTGCGTCTCGACCGAAGCGCGGCGCCGCACGTGCGCCGCGCCGCCGCCCAGGGCCGCGTCGCCCAGGGCCAGCAGGGCGATGGCGCACCGCTCCGCCCGCAGAAAGGTGCTCCACCCCGCCGCGGAGGCGGCCGGCGCCGTGCCCTCCGCGCCGCAGAGGGCGGGGAGGGCCCAGCGGCGCAGGGCCAGGGCCTCGCGGATGCGGACGTCGCGCGGATCGGGGGAGGGGCGGGGCACGATGGCGGTTCTCTTCGGGGTGAGCGGGCGTGGAAAGCTGCGGCGCGGCGGACGAGGGCGCAATGCACCGATCCCCATCCGCATCCGCCGCGTCACCGCGCCGGGACACGATCATCCGTTACCCGCCGAGAGCTGCCACGGCGACGCACCGCCCCACTTTCGCACTCTCGCACTTTCGCACTTTCGCACTTCCCTCCTGCTCCCCGCTGTTACCGGTCCGGCTTTCGCAACGGGGGAGCGGCGTCTATATTCCCCGGCCTTTTCCACGGACCGTCCGTGGTCCGTTCATCCATTGCCGTACGCATGATCTCTCCCTCCCCCGTATACGAGCACGCCCGCGCCGCCCTGCAGGCGGCCCCGCGCACGTGGCTGGTGACCGGCGCCGCCGGCTTCATCGGCAGCAACCTGGCCGAGGCGCTGCTGCGGCTGGGGCAGCGGGTCGTGGGCATCGACGACTTTTCCAACGGGTTCCAGCACAACGTGGACGACGTGCGCCGCCAGGTGGGCGAGGCGGCGTCGGAGCGCTTTCGCTTCTTCGAAGGCGACGTGCGCAACCCGGGCGACTGCGCCGAGGCGTGCCGCGGGGTGGACGTGGTGCTGCACCAGGCGGCGCTGGGCTCCGTGCCCCGCTCCATCGCCAACCCCGTGGCCTCGCACCTGGCCAATGCCGACGGCACGCTGAACATGATGACGGCCGCCCGTGACGCGGGGGTGCGCCGCTTCGTCTTCGCCTCGTCCAGCAGCACCTACGGCGACAACCCGGCGCTCCCCAAGATCGAGCACCAGATGGGCCGCCCCCTGTCGCCGTACGCCGTGAGCAAGTACGTGGGCGAGCTGTACGGCGGGGTGTTCCACCGCGTGTACGGACTGGAGACGGTGGGGCTGCGCTACTTCAACGTCTTTGGACGGCGGCAGCGCCCGGACGGGCCCTACGCGGCCGTCATTCCCCGGTGGATCGGCCGGCTGCTCTCCGGCGAGCCGTGCGTCATCCACGGCGACGGGGAAACCAGCCGCGACTTCTGCTTCGTGGAGAACGTCGTGCAGGCCAACGTGCTGGCGGGGGTCACGGAGAACCCGGAGGCGTTCGGCGAGGTGTACAACGTGGCCTGCGGGCGCAGCACCAGCCTGAACCACCTGCTGGACCTCATCCGCGGCGGGCTGCAGGGGCTGCGGCCGGGGACGGACCTTCCCGGCGCGGAGTACACCCCGCCCCGCGAGGGCGACATCCGCGACTCGCTGGCGGACCTGTCCAAGGTGCGGGCGCGGCTGGGGTACGAGCCCACGCACTACGTGGCGGACGGCCTGCAGGAGGCCCTGCGCTGGTACGTGGAGTGGCACGAGTCCACCGTGGCCGCCGCCCCCCGGCCGTGACGGCGGGACCCGCGGACGCCGCGGGGACGGAAGTGGGCGGAGAGGAGGGCGGCGCACCCCCGGCGGCCGCGCCGGCAAGGGAATGGCGGCGGCGCCTGGGAGACCTGCGCAAGCGGGGGAGCTTCACCCGCAACCTGGCCACGGTCATGACGGGCACCTCCGTGGCGCAGGCCCTGGGCGTGGCCGCCGCGCCCGTGCTGACCCGCGTGTACGACCCCGCGGCCATGGGCGCGTTCGGCTTCTACCTGGCCGTGGTCTCCACCGTGGCCATCGCCGCCTGCGGCCGCTACGACCAGGCCGTGGTGCTCCCCGAGCGGGACGAGGACGCGGCGTCGCTGCTGGCGCTGTCCCTCTGGCTGGCGCTGGGCACGGGGCTGCTCGTGCTGCTGGTGATGGCCCTGGCGGGCGGCCCCATCCTCGCCCGCGCCGGGGTGCCGGACAGCTGGGCGCTGCGCCTGCTCCTCCCGGCGGGGATCGCGTCCACGGCGGCGTTCGTGGCCCTGAACGCCTGGGCCCAGCGCCGCAAGGACTTTCGCGGGGTGGCCGGGTCGCGGATGGCCCAGGCCGCGGGGACGGCCGGGGCGCAGGTGGGGCTCGGATTCGTGGCCGGGGCGGGCGGGCTCCCCGGCGGGCACGTGCTGGGCAACGTGCTGGGCGGCGCGCGGCTGGGCTGGCGCACCTGGCGCGAGGACGGCCCCGTGCTGCGGGCCAACGCCTCCGCGGCGGCCCTGCGGCGGCAGGCGGCGGCGCACGCGGACTTTCCCCGCTACGCCGCCCCCCTGGGGATGCTGAACACCCTGTCGCAGCAGATTCCCGCCCTGCTCCTTCCCGCGCTCTTCGCGCCGGCGGTGCTGGGGCAGTACGTGCTGTCGTACCGCGTGTTCTCGCTCCCGCTGTCCGTGGTGGGGCAGGCGTTCCAGCAGGTGTTCTACCAGCGCGCGGCCCAGCAGCACGCGCGGGGGCTGCCCCTGCGCCCCCTGCTGGTGAAGAGCTACCTGGGGCTGCTGGCCGTGTCCGTGCCCCCCGCGCTGCTGCTGATGGCCGTGGCGCCGCCCCTGTTCGCCTGGGTGTTCGGGCCGGAGTGGCGGGTGGCGGGCGAGTACACGCGGCTGCTGGTGCCCTGGCTGGCCGTCAAGTTCGCCACGTCGCCGGCCACGTCGCTGTTCGCCATCCTGGGACGGCAGCGGCTGATGTTCTGGTACGAGAACGCCACCTTCGTCCTGCGGCTGGCGGCCCTGCTCGTCGGCGGGCTGCTGCTGCACAGCGCGACGTGGGCCATCGGCCTGTTCGGCGCGGCGGGGCTGCTGGTGAACGTGCTGTACGCGCACCGCCTGATGGCGCTGGCCGCCGAGGCGGACGCCGCCCGCGCCCCCGCGGCCTCCCCGTGAGCGGGCGCCCGGAACGCTTGCCGCGCGTGTGCGCCGAGCCCATTTTTTTCGCCTCCCGCGGCTCCGGCCGCGCGGCGGCCTGGATGACTTCTACCCGCGGGCGGTGATGGACTGGATTGCGGCAAAGCGCCGGGTGTACGGCGCGCTCCCCGGCGGCGTGCGCGAGTGGATGCGGGTCGGGCTCAAGGCGGCCGAGCGCCGCGCCGTCGCGCGGTTCGCCTCGGAGGGCCCCGCGCGGCTGTCGCGCGGCGAGCGCATGGCCCTGGTGCGCCGCTACGTGGCCATCTCGGGCGGGATGACCTGCGCGCACACGCAGGAGCAGATGCTGGAGTTCGCCACCACCATCCTGGAACTGCCGGACGCCGTCCCCGGCGTCGTCGTGGAGGCCGGATGCTTCAAGGGCGGCTCCACGGCCAAGTTCAGCCTGGCGGCCCGCGCCGCCGGGCGGAAGCTGGTGGTGTTCGACTCGTTCGAGGGCATTCCCCCCAACGACGAGGACCACGGCCACAACCTGTTCGGACAGCACACCCCCCACTTCGGCGCCGGCACCTACGCGGGCGGGCTGGACGAGGTCAAGGGGAACGTGGCCCGCTGGGGGGCGCCGGAGGTGTGCGAGTACGTGCCGGGGTGGTTCGAGAACTCCATGCCCGGCTTCAACCGCCCCGTGGCGGCCGCGTACGTGGACGTGGACCTGGCCTCGTCCACCCGCACCTGCCTGAAGCACCTGTATCCGCTGCTGGTGCCCGGCGGCGCCATCTTCTCGCACGACGGGCACCTGCCCCTGGTGCGGGAGGTGCTCACGGACGACGCCTTCTGGCGCGGCGAGGTGGGCGTTCCCCGTCCCCCCATCGAGGGGCTGGGCGAGCGCAAGCTGGTGGTGATCCGCAAGCCGCGCGACGCCGCCCCCCTGGCCCCGGTCCGGGCGCGGGCGTGACCCCCGGCGACACCGCGGCGCCCGCGGCCCCGCCGCTGGCCGTCCGTCCCATGCGGGCCACGGAGGACGACGTGCGCCGGCTGCGGGACTGCTTCAACGCGAACGGCTCCCGCAAGGAGCTCGAGGCGCTGCGCTGGCAGTACCTGCGCCGCCCCGCGCCGGGGATCTTCACCCACTTCGCGGAGGTGTCGGACGGGGAGGGATCGTCCGTGGCGGGGATCTACTCGCTCCTGGCCAGCCACCTGCGCGTGCGGGGGGGCATCCGCCCCGGGGCGCAGTCGCTGGACGTGCTGACGGACGCGCGCCTGCGCGGGCGCGGCGTCTTCGTCCAGCTGGGACGGGCCGCGTGCGCCCTGGCGGAGCGGGAGGGGGTGGCGGTGCTGTACGCCTTTCCCAACGACCAGTCCGCCCCCGGCTTCTGGAGCAAGCTGGGATGGACGCGGCTGGGCACCCCGCCGTTCCTCGTGCGCCCCTTGCGCACCCGCTACTTCCTGTCCCGCCTGCCCCGCGTGGGGCGGACGCTGGCGCGGCTGCCGGACGTGCCCCTGCCGGGCGCGCGCGCCGTGCGGGCGGATGGCGCCGTGGAGGGACTGGCGGAGTGGGGCGGGGAGCTGGACGCGCTGTGGGAGCGCTTCGCGGCGGGGATCGGCGTGGCCGTGCAGCGCGACGCCGCGTTCCTGCGCTGGCGCTTCGGGGCCCGGCCGGGGGAGCGCTACGAGGTGCGCACCCTGCGCCGGGGCGGGCGGACGGAGGGGCTGGTGGTGTGGGCCGTGCGCGAAAAGCACGGCGGGCGCATCGGCTACCTGATGGAGCTGCTGCACGACCCCGCACGGCCGGACGACGGGCGCGCCCTGCTGTCCACGGCCGTGCGCGCCATGGCGGCGGAGGGCGCGGACGCGGTGCTGGCCTGGAGCCTGGACCACGCGCCCAACCACGGCGTGTACCGGCGCGCGGGCTTTTTGCCCATGCCCGAGCGGCTGCGCCCCATCCGGCTGAACTTTGGCGTCCGCGCCCTGGACCCGGCCCTGGCGCCCCTCGCGGGCGACCTGCGCAGCTGGTACCTGAGCTACGCCGACTCCGACACGGTGTGACGGCTCCGCCCTCCCCCGCGCCGCGTCCACCGGCGGACGCCGGCGCCCGCGAGACCGGCGCCCTGGTGCTGTCGGTGGACTTCGAGCTCCACTGGGGGGTGTTCGACGTGCAGCCGCCGGACGGGCCCTACCGCCCCAACCTGCTGGGCGCGCGGCGGGCCGTGCCGGCCATGCTGGACGTGTTCGCGGAGCGGGGGGTGGGCGCCACCTGGGCCACCGTGGGGCTGCTGATGGCGCGCTCCCGCGCCGAGGCGGAGCGGCTGCGGCCCCGGGTGGGCCCCGCGTACCGCGACCCGCGGCTGGATCCCTACGCCGTCCCCGTGGGCGAGGGCGAGGACGACGACCCGCTGCACTACGCGCCGTCGCTCGTGGCCCGCATCGCCGCGGCGCCGGGGCAGGAGCTGGCCACGCACACCTTTGCCCACGTGTACTGCGCCGAGCCGGGGCAGACGCGCGAGGCGTTCGCGGCCGACCTGGCGGCCGCGCACGAGGCGGCGCGCCCGTACGGGGTGCCCCTGCGCTCCATCGTCCTGCCCCGCAACCAGCACGACCCCGCGTACGACGGGGTGCTGCGCGAGGCGGGGATCACGGCGTACCGGGGCAACGCGCGGGGGTGGGTGTACCGGCCCATGCGCCTGGCGCAGGAGACGGGGATGCTGCGGGCGGCGCGGCGGCTGGACGCCTACCTTCCCCTGACGGGGGCGCAGGGGTGGGCGTGGAGCGCGCTGCGGCCCCGGGACGGGCTGTGCAACGTCCCCGCGAGCATCCTGCTGCGCCCGTACCTTCCGGGCTCGCCCGCGCTCAACGCCCTGTCGCTGCGGCGGGCGCAGCGCGCGGTGGAGGCGGCGGCGCGGGGGCGGCGGGTGGTGCACCTGTGGTGGCACCCGCACAACTTCGGCGTCGCCCTGGATGCGAACCTGGCGCGGCTGCGGGCCCTGCTGGACACCTTCGCCGCCTGCCGCGCCCGGTGGGGGATGCGGTCGCTGACCATGGCCCAGGCGGCGGAGGCCGCCGCGGCAGCGTAATTGCCCTGGGAAAGCCCCCGATGGTCCGGGAGGCTCCCCGATCCGCCCGTACAGATTCGGCCGGACACGCTTCACTTACGATTACGGAATGTTGCGACGACTCGTCCGGCGGCTAGGCCGCGAACGGCGGCCCATCCGATACCTCACCTCCCGCGTGCTGTGGTTCGGCGGCGTGTCGCGCTGGTTCGCCGTGCGCCGCACGGGCGACGCCCCCGGCGGCTACCGCGTCCGCTTCTTTCCCTCGTCCGTCTCCAGCTACGCCTGGGTGTACCCGGACGACGTGAACGAGGAGGAGGCGTTCGTTGCGCGCACGCTGCGCCCGGGGCAGACCTACGTGGACGTGGGCGCCAACGTGGGGCTGCTGGCCCTGCGCGCCGCCTCCGTCGTGGGGCCGGGGGGAAGCGTGGTGGCCGTGGAGGCGCACCCCCGCACCGCCTCGTTCCTGCGGGGCAACGTGGCCCTGAACGGGTTCGGCAACGTGACGGTGGAAAGCTGCGCCGTGGGCGACGCGCGGGGCACCGTGTGGTTCAGCGACCTGCACAGCGACGACCAGAACGGGGTGGATCCCGCCCGGCGGGGGCTGGAGGTGCCGGTGGTCCCGCTCGACGAGCTGCTCCCGGCGTCGCGGGTGCCCCACGTGCACCTGCTCAAGGTGGACGTGGAGGGCTTCGAGCTGCACGCCCTGCGCGGCGCGCCGGAGCTGCTGCGCCGGGTGGACCGCATCCTCATCGAGTCCAGCACGGGCCACTGCGCGCGCTACGGCTACGAGGCGCGCGAGGTGTACGACCTGCTGCGCGACGCCGGCTTCCGGTTGCGGCGCCTGGGCGACGAGACCGAGATCGCCGCGGACTTCGCTCCCACGGGTACCGAGAACCTCGTCGCCGAGCGCGTCGGATGACGGGGGACGTTTCCGTCCGCGGCGGAATGCGCCTGGCGGCCGGGCCGCGCACCCGTCCCGCCGCGGGCTCCGTCACGCCGCCCGGCGCCGTGCGCCCCCTGCGGTTGCCGGCCCCGGGCACCCGCGATAGTTTCGGCGCCGCCCGCGGCCCGGCAGCGTCCGGGGCCCGCCGCCGTCCTTGCCCGTGCCCCGCCCTCTGGCGGCGCGGATCGTCCTTGCATCCGCGCTCCGCCGCCAATCCGGGACGCACCACGAACCGACCATGAACGACGGGCTGTATTTCGAGAATCCCGGGCTGTGGGCCGCGGAGCGGTACGAGGAGTCGCACCAGGTGCAGCGGTTTCGCACCTGCGCCAGCCTTCTTCCCGCCGGCACCACCAGCCTGCTGGACGTAGGCACGGGCAACGGCGCCTTCCTGGCCTTCCTGGAACGCGAGCGGCCGGAGATCTCGGCCGTGGGGCTGGAGCGCTCCGTGGCGGCCATCTCCCACTCGGTGACGTCGGCGCCCATCACGGAAGGTTCGGGCGAGCAGCTCCCGTTCGGCGACCGCAGCGTGGACGTGGTGTCGGCGCTGGAGGTCATCGAGCACTTTCCCAACGGCGTGTACGAGACGTGCCTGCGGGAGATGGAGCGGGTGGCGGGGCGCAACATCCTCATCTCCGTCCCCTACCGGGAGCGGCGGATGAGCGTGCGCTGCCCCTACTGCGGGTGCTCGTTCAACCCGCACTACCACATGCGGAGCTTTGACGAGGGGGTGATGCGGGGCCTGTTCCCCCAGTTCGAGTGCACCGACATCCAGACCGTCGACGCGCCGGACGTCCCCCTGGGCAACGTCATCAAGCCGTTCTACCGCTGGGCCCGCGGGCGCCTGGGATTCTTTCCCTGGGGCGCCGTGTGCCCGCAGTGCGGCTACCAGTCCACCCAGCCCACGGGGCTGGAGAGCGTGGACGCCCGGGTGGCCCCCCCGGAGCCCGCGGACGACGTGACGCACCGGCGCACGGCCCGCGCCGTGCGCCTGGGCCGGGCCGTCCGCGGCGCGCTCCCCTCCGTGGCGCGCCCCCTGTGGATGGTGGGGCTGTTCCGGCGGCGCGGGTGACCGTCACGGCCCCCGACGCCCCGCGCCCGCCGGCGCGGACGGTCCTGATGGTGGCGTACTCGTATCCGCCCAACGGCTCGCCGGGCGCCCTGCGGGCCGTGAAGTTCGCCCGCTACCTGCCGGAGCTGGGCTGGCGCCCCGTGGTGGTGACGCCCCGCGGGGGCTACGCCGCCATCTCGGGGCTGTCGGACGAGGGCCAGGCGGCCGGCGCGCGCGTGGTGCGCACGGGCGACCTGGGATGGGCCCTGCGGCGCCTGGCGCCCGTGTCCACCCCCTCGCCGTCCGGCGCGGCCCCCCCGCAGGCCCGCGCCCGGGGCGGCGGCCGCCGGGCCGCCCTGCTGCGCGCGGCGCAGGTGAACGTGGTGCCGGACCGCAACATCGGCTGGTACCCGTTCGGCGTGTCCGCCGCCGCGGCCACCGCCCGCGAGGAGCGGCCGGCCGTCGTCTTCTCCAGCTCTCCCGCCATCACCAACCACCTGGTGGCCCTGCGCACGGCGGCGCGCTTCGGCCTTCCCTTCGTGGCGGACTTCCGCGACCCCTGGACGCTCTCCGCGGCGTACGACATGCCCCGCTGGCGGCGCCCCGTGGACGCCGCGATCGAGCGGCGCATCGTGCGGGGCGCCGCCCGGATCGCCGTGACGACGGAGCACGACGTGGAATTGTTCGCCCGCGCGTATCCGTGGGCGCGCGAAAAGCTGCGCCTGGTGCGCAACGGCTTTGACCCGGCGGACTTCGCGGGGCTGCCCGGCCCCCCCGCGGGGGACGCCCGCTTCGTGCTGACCCACGCGGGGAGCTTCTACGGCGGCGGGCGCGATCCCGACGCGCTCTTCGCGGCCATGGCGTCGCTGCGGGCGCAGGGGGTGCTCACGCCGGCCAACTTCCTCCTGCGGCTGGTGGGGCACCCCGAGGCGGCCGTGCGGGCCCGGGTGGCGGAGCACGGGGTGGCGGACCTGGTGGAGGAGACGGGGGCCGTGGCGTACCCCGACTCGCTGGCGGCGCTGGCGGCCTCGTCCGCCGTGCTCCTGCTCACGCACCTGCACCTGAGCTCCATCCCCGTGAAGTTCTACGACTACCTGGGCGTGCGCCGTCCCATGCTGGCGCTCACCAACCCGGAGTTCGAGGTGGCGGCGCTCGTGCGGCAGAGCGGGGCGGGGACGGTCATCCACCTGCAGGACGCGGAGGCGATCCGCGCCTGGCTGGCGGAGCGCGTGGGTGCCGGGCACCCCCCGTCCCTGACCGGCGCCGCGGGCGGGCTCACGCGGCAGGCGGCCGCGCAAAGCCTCGCCGCCGTGCTGGACGAAGCGGCGGCGGAGGGCGCGACCGTCCCCCCCCGGGCCGCGGGATGAGCGCCCCCCGGCTGCGCATCGGCTTTACGGGCGACCTGGCCCTGTACGCCTCGTTCGCCGCGGAACGCGCCCCGGAGGCGCGGTTCGCCCCGGAGGTCACGGACTTCCTTCGCGCCAACCACCACAACGTGGTGAACGTGGAGGGCCCCGTGACCGTGCGGCCGGAGCGCCGGGGCATCGGCCCCACCCTGGTGAACCCGCCCGCGGCCGCCCTGCCGGCGCTCCGCCACCTGCGGGGGGACGTGGCCAACCTGGCCAACAACCACACCATGGACTGCGGGCCGGAGGGGCTGGCGGAGACGCTGGAGCACTTCGCCCGCGAGGGGATCCGCCCCCTGGGCGCGGGACGCCGCCTGGACGAGGCGGCGGCGCCCGTGGTCGTGGAGCGGGACGGGATCCGCGTGGGGCTCCTGGCCGTGTGCGACCCCAGCGGCACCCCTGCGGGCGACGACGCCCCCGGCGTGCTGACGCACGTGCGCGAGGCCCGGGTCCGCGATGCGCTGGCGGAGCTGCGCCGGCGCTGCGACTGGGTGGTGCTCAGCTACCACGGTGGCGAGGAGTACACGCACGAGCCCATGCCGGCCCGCCGGCGCCGGCTGCTGCACTACCTGGAGCAGGGCGCGCACGTGGTCGTGGCCCACCACGCGCACGTGGTGCAGGGGTGGGAAGCCACCCCGCGGGGCCTGGTGTTCTACGGGCTGGGCAACTTCATGCTGGACCACCCCGTGCAGCGGCACCGCCCCGGCACGTACGAAGGCGTGGTGCTGTCCCTCTCCTTCGGCCCGGACGAGCTGGCGTGGGAGCCCCTGTTCACCCGCGCGGACCGCGAGGCGGTCCGGCTGGAGGCGGGCCCCCCGCTCGCGGCCTTCGTTCCCCTGGCGCCGCGCGGGCGGCGGGCGCGCTGGTGCCGCGAGGCGTACCGCGTCCGCACCATCCCGCGCCCCGTGCCGGCGCCCGTCTTCGGCGCGCCGGCGCCGGAGGACGCCGCGGCCGTCCCCTCGGGCCCCCTCGCGGCGCGGGTGAACCGCCTGCGCGGCCTGGTGCGGCTGGCCCGCTCGTGGAACTACCGCCCCGTGGTGCTGGGTGCCCTGGAGCACCGGGTCCGAGGCGCCGTGGGGCTGGCCGCGCCCGTGGAGGGCGGGGCAGGGACGGGCGAGGTGCCGCCCCGGGTCTTCGTCCGCCCGGATCGGGGAGGCGGCGCCCTCCGTCCCCCGAACGGCAGCGCCACGGTGGATGTGGATCCGCCGCGGCGCGCTGCATCCTGACGGGACTCCACCGGACGTCGACGGCTGATTTCGGGCCCGCCCAATCCGGCGGGCCCGTTTCTGGCTACCGGGTGATCATCCGCACCATGCGCGATTCGTCCGCCGCCCCCGCCTTTCGGTGCGTGATGCACGTGCCTGCCGTCCGCACCCCGCCCGGAGCCGCATGAACGTTTCCATCCGCATCGACGGCCGGGAGCCGACCGGCGCCACGGCCCTGCGCGGCCGCCTCTACCACGACGGCGGCGTTCCGGGGGACCTGGACGCGCTCTGCGCCGGCTGGGACGGGCTGGACGGGTGGGCGGCGGAGCTGCGCCGGACCAACGGCTTCTTCGCCCTGGCGCACCGGCGCGGGGCGGAGGTGTTCGCGGCGGTGGACCGCGTCCGCAGCATTCCCCTGTTCTGGGGGACGGCCGGGGACGAGGCCTACCTGTCGGACGACGCACACTGGGTGGCGGGGCGCCTGGGCGCGGGCGAGGGGCACGAGCCCGCCGCCACGGAGTTCCTCCTGGCCGGTTTCGTCACGGGCAACGACACCCTGGTGCCGGGGGTGCGGCAGCTGGCCGCGGGCGACGTGCTGCGCCTGGCGCCGGGGCCCGGCGGGATGGCGGCGGAGGTGCGCCGCTGGTGGGCGTACGGGGGCGCGGGGGACCCGTCCGTGCGCCGCGAGGAGCTGGAGGCGCGCTTCGATGCCATGATGGAGCGCATCGTGGGGCGGCTGGCGGAGGTGGCCGGGGGGCGTCCCATCGTGGTGCCGCTGAGCGGGGGCAACGACTCGCGGCTGCTGCTGACGATGCTCAAGCGGCTGAAGTATCCGTCGCTCATCGCCTTCACCTACGGGCGGCCGGAGAACCACGAGGCCGTGGTGAGCCGGCGGGTGGCGGAGATGCTGGGGGTTCCCTGGCACTTCGTCCCCTACGACAACGCGTCGTGGCGGCGCTGGTTCCAGTCGGAGGAGCGCGGGGCGTACTACCGGATGGCGGACGGGCTGTCGTCGCTCCCGCTGCTGCAGGACTGGCCGGCCGTGGGCGAGCTGCGCAGGCGGGGCATCGCGCCGGAGGGCTCCGTGTTCGCGCCGGGGCTCTCGGCGGACCTGCAGGCGGGAAGCCGCAGCAAGCGGTATCCGCAGGTGTACCGGCCGGGTGTCACGCCCCGCGACGAGCTGGTACGCCTCCTCCTGCGCTCCGGCTTTGGCCTGTGGGACTGGACGCGGCGGGAGGACGAGCTGTACCCGGTGCTGGCGGCGCGGGTGCTGGACGGCCTGGGGGACTACGCGCGCTTCGACGACGGAGGGCGCGCGATGGAGGCGTGGGATTCGCGCGAGCGGGTGTCCAAGTACATCGTGAATTCCGTCCGGGCGTACGAGTTCTGGGGATACGACTGGTGGATCCCCTTCTGGGACGCGGAGTGGCTGGACTTCTGGGCGGACGTGCCCGTGGACATGCGAATGGACGTGGCGTTCTACCGCGGCTGCGTGGAGCGGATCTTCGGGGAGGTCACGGGCGTTCCCGCGCGCGGGCGGCCCGCCACGGCTCGCCACGGGTGGGTGGGGCCGATGGTCAAGCGGCTCGTCCTCACCACCCCGCTGTACCCCCTGGTGCGGTCGGCGTACGGGCTGGTCCGCGCGTACGCGGAGTACGACCGCCACTTCATGGCCTGGTACGGGATGGTCCCCCGCGACGTGTTCCTGCGCACCCGGGGGTGGAACTCCGCGGCGTCGTTCCTCACGGCCGAGCGGATGGGGCGGCTGGACCTGTCCGGCGGGTCCCGGGCCCGGTCCGCCCCCGTCGTGGGGCGCGGGCCCGCGGGCCCGCGGGGTAGCGGGAGGGCGGAGCCGGTCGCGTGAGGGGGGGCGGGGAGAGGGGGGACGAAGAAGGTGCGCGGCGGCCTGGGACGGAGGCCGTGCACGCTGGTGCTTCTTCGTTCGTGCTGATACACTTACGGAAAGCCGCGGCCCCTTTTGGGCCACTCGCGTTGAGGCCCGCGCGGGTCCGCGGCGCACGCGCCGGAGACTGCCGCCCCCGCGTCCGGCGGGACCGCATGAGTCTGCCGCCGCGGCCGCCGCGGCACGCGCACGACTCCATGCCCCAGGCTGAATGAACGTACGCATACGCATCGATGGGGCGGAGTCCACCGCCGCGGGCACCTCCCTTCGGGGCCGCCTGTTCCACGACGGCCGCGTTCCCGGGGACGTGCACGCGGCCTGCGCCGGGTGGCAGGGGGTGGACGGCTGGTGCGCCGGGCTGCGGCGCACCAGCGGGTTCTTCGCCCTGGCGCACCGCCGCGGGGCGGAGGTGTTCGCGGCGGTGGACCGGGTCCGCAGCATCCCCCTGTTCTGGGGGACGGCCGGGGACGAGGCGTACCTGTCGGACGATGCGCGCTGGGTGGCGGGGCGCCTGGGGGTGAGCGAGGGGCACGAGCCCGCCGCGACGGAGTTCCTCCTCGCCAGCTTCGTCACGGGCAACGACACGCTGGTGCCGGGGATGCACCAGCTGGCCGCGGGCGACGTGCTGCGCCTGGCGCCGGGGCCCGGGGGGATGACGGCGGAGGTGCGCCGCTACTGGGAGTACGCCGACGCGCGGGACCCGTCCGTGCGCCGCGAGGAGCTGGAGGCGCGCTTCGAGGCCATGATGGAGCGCATCGTGGGGCGGCTGGCGGAGGTGGCGGGCGGGCGCACCATCGTCGTGCCGCTGAGCGGGGGCAACGACTCGCGGCTGCTGCTGACGATGCTCAAGCGGCTCGAGTATCCCTCGCTCGTCTCCTTTACCTACGGGCGGCCCGAGAACCACGAGGCGGTCCTGAGCCGGCGCGTGGCGGAGCTGCTGGGCGTTCCCTGGCACTTCATCCCCTACGACAACGCGTCGTGGCGGCGCTGGTTCCAGTCGGAGGAGCGCCGGGCGTACTACCGGATGGCGGACGGATTGTCCTCGCTGCCGCTGCTGCTGGACTGGCCCGCCGTGGGCGAGCTGCGCAGGCGGGGAATCGCCCCGGAGGGGTCCGTCTTCGCGCCGGGGCTTTCGGCGGACCTGCAGGCGGGAAGCCGCAGCAAGCGGTATCCGCGGATGTACCGGCCGGGGCTGCCGTCCCGCGACGAGGCCGTGCACCTGCTGCTGCGCTCCAGCTTTGCCCTGTGGGACTGGTCGCGGCGCGAGGACGAGCTGTACCCCCTGCTGGCGGAGCGGGTGCTGGACGGCCTGGGGAACTATGCGCGCTTCGACGACGGGGGGCGCGTGCTGGAGGCGTGGGAGTCGCGCGAGCGCCAGTCCAAGTACACGGTGAACTCCGTGCGGGCGTACGAGTTCTGGGGGTACGACTGGTGGATCCCGTTCTGGGACGCGGAGTGGCTGGACTTCTGGCCCAACGTGCCCGTGGACCTGCGGACGGACCGGGTGTTCTACCGGGCCTGCGTGGAGCGGATCTTCGCGGACGTCACGGGGGTGCCCCACCAGGCGCAGCCCGCCACCGCCAACCACGGATGGGTAGGGCCGGCCGTCAAGCGGATGGTGCTCAACACCTCGCTGTACCCCCTGGCGCGGTCGGCGTACGGGCTGATCCGCTCGTACGCGGAGTACGATCGCCACTTCATGGCCTGGTACGGAATGGTCCCCCGCCACGTGTTCCTGCGCACCCGTGGGTGGAACTCCGCGGCGTCGTTCCTCACGGCCGAGCGGATGGGGCGGCTGGACCTGTCCGGCGGATCCCGCGTCCGGACCACCCCCGTCGTGGGGCGCGGGCCGCTCGCGTAGCGCCGCGGGCAGAATCCTCCTCGTGGCTCCGGCTGACACGGGCGGATGGCGGATGAAGATGCGGATCGCCCGCTCGATGGTGGAGCGCTGCGTGCCGAATCTTCCCCGCGGCTCCGGCTGGTAAGGCGGATGGCGGATGCGGATCGTCCGCTCGGGGGTTTAGCGCTGTGGGCCGAATCCTCCGCCCCCTGCTCTGGCTGATTGCGGCGGATGGCGGATGCGAATCGTCCGATGGTGCAGCACGGTGGGGGCGAATCCTCCCCGCTGGTACGGCGGATGGTGGATGCGGATCGTCCGCCGATGCGGAGGCCGCGCCGCCGAAGCCCCGTTGGACGAGGGGCCGGATGCCGTCGGCGGGGTTCCGCCGGCTCCCGTCGCGAGGGGATGAACGGATGCGCGGCGCCCCGGCCGGACGCCGTGGACGCTGGTGCTTCCCCGTTCGTGCTGATACTCTTACGGAAAGCTGCGGCCCCTTTCGGGCCGCCCGCATCGAGGCCCGCGCGCGGGTCCGCGGCGCATACGCCGGAGACCGCCGCCCCCGCGTCCGGGGGCGGGACCGCATGAGTCTGCCGCCCGCGACCGCCGCGGCCCACGCGCACGACCGCATGCCCAAAGCCGAATGAACGTACGCATACGCATCGACGGGAAGGAGCTCGCCGGGGGCACCTCCCTTCGCGGCCGCCTGTTCCTGGACGGCCGCCTCCGCACGGATGGGGACGTGGACGCGGCCTGCGCCGGATGGCAGGGGCTGGACGGCTGGTGCGCCGGGCTGCGGCGCACCAACGGGTTCTTCGCCCTGGTGCACCGCCGCGGCGACGAGGTGTACGCCGCGACGGACCGCGCCCGCTCCATCCCCCTGTTCTTCGCCACGGCGGGGGATGAGGCGTACCTGTCGGACGACGCGCACTGGGTGCGCGACCAGCTGGGCGCGGACGAGGGGCAGGAGCCCGCCGCCACGGAGATGCTGCTTTCCAGCTTCGTGGCCAACAACGGGACGCTGGTGCCCGGGATGCGCCAGGTGGCCGCGGGCGACGTGCTGCGCCTGGCGCCGGGGCCCGGGGGGATGACGGCCGAGCTGCGCCGCTGGTGGGCGTACGCCGACCAGCGCGATCCCTCCATGCCCCGCGAGGCGCTGGAGGAGCGCTTCGACGCCCTGCTCGTGCGCTCGTTCGAGCGGATGGCCGAGGTGGCGGGGGGGCGCACCATCATGGTGCCGCTCAGCGGGGGCAACGACTCGCGCCTCCTGCTCACCATGCTCAAGCGGATCGGCTATCCCAAGCTGGTGACCTTTACCTACGGGCGGCCGGACAACCGCGAGGCCGTGGTGAGCCGGCGGGTGGCCCAGCTGCTGGGGGTGCCCTGGCACTTCATCCCCTACGACAACGCGTCGTGGCGCCGCTGGTTCCGCTCCGAGGAGCGGGAGGCGTACTACCGCATGGCAGACGGGCTGAGCACCACCCCCCTGCTGCTGGACTGGCCGGCCGTGGGCGAGCTGCGCCGGCAGGGCATTGCGCCCGAGGGGGCCCTGTTCGCCCCGGGGCTCTCGGCGGACCTGCACGCGGGCAGCCGCAGCAAGCGGTATCCCCGGCTGTACCGGCAGGGACCCGTGCCCCGCGACGAGGTGGTGCAGGTGCTGCTGCGCTCCGGCTTCAACCTGTGGGACTGGTCGCGGCGCGAGGAGGAGCTGTACCCCGTGCTGGCCGAGCGCGTGGTGGAGGCCCTGGGCGACTACGGCCGCTTCGGGGACGGCGGGCAGGCGCTGGAGGCGTGGGAGTCGCGCGAGCGGCAGTCCAAGTACATCGTGAACTCCGTGCGCGCGTACGAGTTCTGGGGGTACGACTGGTGGATCCCGTTCTGGGACGCGGAGTTCCTGGACTTCTGGCCGGACGTGCCCGTGGACCTGCGGATGCACCGCACCTTCTACCGGCCGTTCGTGGAGCGGATGTTCGCCCGCGTGAGCGGGGTGCCCCAGCGGGAGCAGCCCGCCACGGCCAAGCACGGCTGGGTGGGCCCCGCCGTCAAGCGGCTGGTGCTCAACACGCCGCTGTACCCGCTGGCGCGGTCGGCCCACCGCGTGCTGCGCTCGTACGCGGAGTACGAGCGCCACTTCATCGGCTGGTACGGCATGGTCCCGCGCGACGTGTTCCTGCGCACGCCGGGATGGAACAGCGTGCTGTCGTTTCTCACGGCCGAGCGGCTGGGCCGGCTGGACCTGTCCGGCAGGGCCCGCCGCCGGCCGCCGCCCGTGGTGGCGGCCCCGTGACGGGGCCGCGGGCCGGACAACCTTCGCGGGACAGGGGGCGCTGAACGGTGCGCTGGTTTCTCTTCATCTACTTCGTGCTCAGCGGCGTCACCTGGGTGGCGGGCAACGCGGGCCGCGGCGTGGCCGGCCGCGTGGCCCTGCCCGACGTGTACATGCCCGTGCTGGTGCTGATCCTGATCGCCACGCAGAAGACGCCCCTGCGCGTTCCCGCCCTGGGGTGGGCGGGCGCCTTCATGCTGCTGACGTTCACCCCCGGCGTGCTGATGGCCCCGCACCTCACGGACTCCGTGCTGGAGTGGTCCGTGTACACGTACGCCCTGATGGGCTTCTTCGTCATCTACAACCTGGTGGTGCGGCTCCCCGTGGACGAGCGGCTGGAGACCATGGTGTGGTGGAGCCGGGCGTGCGCCATCCTCGCCATGGTGGGCATCTACGACCTGTTCGCCGCCACGGCGGGGCTGCCGCGCATCGCGGGGATGCTGGGGCAGGACCTTCGCTCGCAGGGCGGGCTGGTGGGCACCTTCCGCAACACGGGGCAGGCGGGCTCGTTCCTGGGCACGGGGCTGGCCGTGGCGCTGCCCCTGAGCGTGGTGCTGGAGGACCGCAAGCGCAAGAACGAGCTCACCCTCATCACCGCCATCCTGGTGCTGGCGCTGGTGCTCACCGTCAAGCGGGCCGCCCTCGTGGGGATGGTGGTGGGCGGGGGATTGTTCCTCTTCCGCGGGCTGCAGCGCAAGCAGGTGGGGCGCACGCTGGCCATCGGCGCCGTCTCGGCCCTGCTCCTGATCCCCGCGTACCGGTGGATGACCAACGCCTCGGAGTCGTTCCGCTGGCGCACCACCTCCAAGCTGGGCTCCAGCGCCGGCGAGTCCGTGTCCCGGTTCGCGGCCAACAACCTGGAGACGACGGCCGAGGCGTTCGGCCGCGAGCCCGTGTTCGGGGTGGGGATGGGCACCATCACGGCGGGCGGCAGCGCCTTCGAGATCCACAGCACGTACCTGAACGTGGTGGCGTCGGCGGGGCTCCTGGGGGCGCTGGGGTACGCCGTGCTGGCCCTGTCCCTGTTCCGCGGCGTGACCCGGCACCGCAACGACGACCCGCGGGCCATCCGGTTCTCCCGGCTGTTCACGCCCATGCTGCTGGGGCTCATGCTCTCGTACGCCTACACCAACCACCTGCGCAAGCGCGAGTTCTGGATCACGGCGGCCCTGGCGTCGGCGCTCATGGCCCCCGAGGCCGTGCGCCGCACGCGGGCGCCCGTGGTGGCGCGCCCCGTACGGGCGCCCCGGCGCGCGGCGCAGATGGCGGTCGTCCCCCCCGGCGGGTGAGCGGCGGCGCCGAGCGCTGGTACGCCGCGGCGCCCGTGTGGCTGCAGCACCTGCTGGTGTCGGCGCGGGGGGCGGACCACCGCTGGCTGCGGGTGAGCGGCGCGGCCCTGCGGGACGAGCTGGCGCTGCTGCGCGAGAGCGAGCGGTGGCCGGCGGAGCGGATGGCGGAGCTCCGCGCCCGCCGCCTGCAGGCCCTGCTGCGCACGGCCTTCGCCGAGGTGCCGCACTGGCGCGACCTGGCCGCCCGCCTGGGGTGCGCCCCCGGCGACTTTCGCACGGCCGGCGACCTGCGGGCGCTCCCCCTCCTCACCCGGGCCGAGGTGGCGGCCGCCCCGCAGCGCTTCGTGAGCCCCCGGCGGGCCCGCGCGCGCGGGGTGCGCGCCTTCGCCACGAGCGGGACGACGGGGCTTCCCGTGCGCACGCTCGAGTCGCGGGAAAGCTTTTCCCGCCGCTGGGCGTACGTGGCCCGGCTGCGGGGATGGGCCGGGGTGCCCGATCCCGTGCACCCGCGCCGGGCGCAGTTCACGGGGCAGGTGGTGGTGCCCGGCGACGCCCGGCGCGTGTTCTGGCGCCGCAACCTCCCCGGGCGCACCCTGCTGCTTTCCAGCTACCACCTGTCCGGGGCGGCCGCCCCCGCGTACGCCCGGGCCCTGGTGCGGTTCCGCCCCGAGGTGATGGAGGGGTATCCCTCCGCCCTGCTGGCCCTGGCGCGGCTGGCCCGGGCCGGGGGGCTGGCGCTGCCCCGGCCCCGCGCCGTCATCACCAGCGCCGAGACGCTCCTCCCCGAGCACCGGGCGGAGCTGCGGGCCGCGTTCGGGTGCCCCGTGCACGACCAGTACGCGGCCACGGAGCCCGCCTGCTTCTGGGGCGAGTGCGAGCAGGGGACGCTGCACGCCAGCGCGGAGTACGGGATCTCGGAGATCGTGGACGCGCGCGGCGAGCCCGTGGGGCCGGGGGAGGCGGGCGAGGTGGTGGCCACCTCGTTCCTGAACCCCGTGATGCCCCTGCTGCGCTACCGCCTGGGCGACCGGGCCGTCCGCGGCCCCGACGCGCCCTGCCCCTGCGGCCGCACCCTCCCCCGGGTGGAGCGGGTGCTGGGGCGCGAGGACGACGTGCTGTACGTTCCCGGCCGCGGGTGGGTGGGGCGGCTGGACCCCGTCTTCAAGGGGCTGGACGGCCTGGTGGAGGCCCGCGTGGTGCAGGAGGCCCTGGACCGCGTGGCCGTGCAGCTGGCCGCCCCCGGCGCCGGCCCCGGCCTGGACGCCGAGGTGCTGCGCCGGCTGCGCGAGCGGCTGGGCGGCGCCGTGCAGCTTCGCGTGGAGCGCGTGGAGCGCATTCCCCGCGGGGCCCGGGGCAAGCTTCGCCTGGTGGAGTCGCGCGTGCGGCACCTGTATCCCGCCGCGGCGCCCGCGCCGGCCGGCGCACCTTCAACCGCCGACGAGGCATGGGACTGAACGAAGCCGTCTACGCCCGGCTCCCCGCCGCCCTGCAGGACGGGGCGGTCACCGCGCGTGGATGGATGACCCGCCGCCACCGCTACGGGCCCCACTTCCTGCAGGCCGCGGAGCGGCTGATGGCGGGGCAGTGGCGCACGGCGGCGGAGTGGGACGCGCTGCAGCGCGACGGCGTGGTGGCCATGGCGGACTACGCCCGCCGCAACGTTCCGCACTACGCGGACCTGCCGGCGCTGGACCCCCGCGCGCCCCTGGCGGAGGTGATGGCCGCCCTCCCCCTGCTCCCCAAGCCCACCCTGCGGGCCAACCCGGAGGCGTTCCGCTCGCGCGAGCTGGACCGGCTGCGCACGGTGACCTTCCGCACGAGCGGCACCACGGGCGCGCCCCTGGTGATGCACCACACGCACGAGGCGCACGCCGTGCTGTGGGCGGCCATGGACCGCTTCTGGCGCGCCGCCGGCGTGCGCTGGGGCGACCGGCGGCTGTCCTTCACGGGCAACCGCATCGTCCCCGACGAGGACCCGGGCTCGTTCGGACGGCTGGACCGGGCCAACGCGCGGCTGCTGATGTCCGTCTACCACCTGGGCGAGCGGACCGTGGACCGCTACCTGGACGAGATCGAGCGCTTTGGCCCCGCGTTCGTGGACGGCTACCCCTCCGCGCTCCTGGTGTGCGCGCGGCGGCTGCTGGAGACGGGGCGCGAGCTGCGCGTGGCGGGGTGCTTTCCCACGGCCGAGACGCTGTCCCCGGACGACCGCGCCGTGCTGCAGGCGGGGTTCCGCACCCGCGTCTACAACCAGTACGGCTCCGCGGAGGGCGCCGCCCTCGTCACGGAGTGCCCCGCGGGGTCGCTGCACGTCAATCCCGAGGTGGGCGTGGTGGAGGTGGTGCGCGAGGACGGGACGCCGGCCGCGCCGGGGGAGGAGGGATGGCTCCTGCTCACCAGCCTGCTGAACCGCGCCATGCCCCTCATCCGCTACCGCATCGGCGACCTGGCGCGGGCGGGGGAGCCGGGGCGCTGCGCCTGCGGGCGGGAGATGCCGCGCATCTCCGAGCTGTCCGGCCGCCAGGACGACGTGGTGGTTACGCGCGACGGGCGGCGGATCGGGATGCTGAGCTTCAACGTCTTCAAGTGGACGTCGGGGATCTCCGCGTCGCAGATCGTGCAGGAGAGCGTGGACCACTTCGTCCTGAAGCTCGTGCCCGGCGAGGGATACGACGCCGCGCAGGCCCAGGTGGCCGTGAACGCCCTGCACGAGCGGGTGGGCGCGGACGTGCGGGTGGAGGTGCAGGTGGTGGACGACCTGCCCCGCGGCGCCAACGGAAAGCTGCGCGCAGTTGTCAGCAAGGTATCGTCCGCCGGGGCCGGGGGGGCGCGCGCGTGAAGCTGGTGCACGTGACGACCGTCCCCATGACGCTGGGCTTCCTGGGGGGACAGGTAAGATTGCTGCGGGAGCGGGGCGTGGACGTGTCCGTCGTCTCCTCCCCCGGTCCGGAGCTGGACGCGTTCGGGGCGCGCTACGGGGTGCCCGTGCACGCGGTGGAGATGCCGCGGCGCATCACCCCCCTGCACGACCTGGGCGCCGTCCGCCGGCTGGCCGCGCACCTGCGGACCCTGCGGCCGGACGTGGTGCACGCCCACACGCCCAAGGGCGGGCTGCTGGGGATGCTGGCCGCCACGCTCGCCGGCGTACCCGTCCGCATCTACCACATGCGCGGCCTGCCGCTGATGGGCGCCGCGGGGACGCGCCGCCGGCTGCTGTGGGGGACGGAGCGGACGAGCTGCGCCCTGGCCCACCGGGTGATCTGCGTGAGCCATTCGCTCCGCGAGGTGGCGCTGGCGGAGGGGCTGTGCCCGCCGGAGCGGATCACCGTCGTGGCCGGGGGGAGCGGGCAGGGAGTGGATTCCCGCGGCCGCTTCGACCCCGCCGCCCTCCCGGCGGGGACGCGGGCGGAGGTGCGGGCGCGCTTCGGCATCCCCGCGGAGGCCACGGTGGCGGGCTTCGTGGGACGCCTGGTGCGGGACAAGGGCGCCGTGGAGCTGTGGGAGGCGTGGCAGTCGCTGCGGGACCAGCATCCCGCCCTGCACCTGCTGCTCGTGGGCCCGTTCGAGGAGCAGGATCCCGTGCCGGCCGAAGTGCGGCGGGGGATGGAGGGGGACCCGCGGGTGCACCTGGCGGGGATGGACTGGAACACCCCGCCCCTGTACGCGGCCATGGACCTGCTGGTGCTGCCGACGTACCGCGAGGGCTTTCCCAACGTGCCGCTGGAGGCCGCGGCCATGGGGCTCCCCGTGGTGGCCACCCGCATCCCCGGCTGCGTGGACGCCGTGGCGGACGGGGTAACGGGGACGCTGGTGCCCGTCCGCGATGCCGCCGCCCTGGCGGACGCCTTGCACGCCTACGCGGCGGATCCCGCGCTGCGCCGGGTGCACGGCGTGGCGGGGCGGGCGCGGGTGGAGCGCGAGTTCCGCCAGGAGGTGATCTGGGAGGGGATCTTCGCGGAGTACGCGCGGCTCCTGCGGGCGCGGGGGCGCGGCGTTCCCGCCGGCCTGGCGCCGGCGCTGGGGACGGAGGGCGCGTCGTGAAGCGGGCGCTGGACGTGGTCGCATCCGCCGCGGGGCTCGTCGTCCTGTCCCCCGTGCTCCTCCTGGTCGCCCTGGCGGTGCGGGTGAACCTGGGCTCGCCCGTCTTCTTTCGGCAGGCGCGCCCCGGGCTGCACGGGCGCACCTTCCGCCTGGTGAAGTTCCGGACCATGCGGGACGCCACGGACCGCGACGGGCGCCCCCTGCCGGACGCGGAGCGGTTGACGCCGTTCGGGCGGTTCCTGCGGGCCAGCAGCCTGGACGAGCTGCCGGAACTGTGGAACGTGCTGCGGGGGGACATGAGCCTGGTGGGCCCGCGCCCCCTGCTGACGGAGTACCTGCCCCTGTACTCGCCCCGCCAGGCGCGCCGCCACGACGTGCGCCCGGGGCTCACGGGGTGGGCGCAGGTGAACGGGCGCAACGCGCTGGGATGGAAGGAGCGGCTGGAGCTGGACGTGTGGTACGTGGAGCACCGCTCGTTCGCCCTGGACCTGCGCATCCTGCTGCGGACGGTGGCCACCGTGTTCGCCCGGCGGGGAATCAGCCACGCGGGGCACGTCACCATGGAGCCCTTTCGCGGCGATGACGGCTGACGCGCTGCTGGTGTGGGGGGGCGGCGGCCACGGCCGCGTGGTGGCGGACCTGGTGCGCGCCACCGGGCGCACCGTGGCCGGGTACATCGACCGCGACGCCGCGCGGCTGGGGGCAACGGTGGAGCCGGGGGGCGGGCGGGTCGTTGTAACGGAGGACGATTTTCTGCTACAGGCTGCCGCCGGACGGTGTGCAAACGGCGCGGCGGGCATTACATTGGCGGTGGGAGACAACCGCGCGCGCACGGCCTGCCTGCGCCGCGTCCCCGGCCTTTCCGCGCCCGCGCTGGTCCACCCGTCCGCCGTCGTGAGCCCCTCCGCCAGCCTGGGCCGTGGCACCGTGGTCCTTCCGCTCGCCGCCGTGAACGCCGCCGCGCGCCTGGGCGACGCCGTCATCGTGAACACGGCGGCCGTCGTGGAGCACGACTGCGTGCTGGGCGACGGGGTGCACGTCTCTCCCGGCGCCGTGCTGGCCGGCGGCGTGCATGTAGGGGAGCGAAGCTGGATCGGCGCGGGCGCGTCGGTCATCCAGGGCGTGCGCGTGGGGCGGGACGCGATGGTGGGGGCCGGCGCGGTGGTCATCCGCGACGTGCCCGACGGGACGACGGTCGTGGGCAACCCTGCCCGGCCGATCCAACGCAGTGAAGGACGCTGAGCGTGGCTGACGATCCACAGATCTTTCTTTCTCCGCCGCACATGTCCGGCCGCGAGCAGGGCCTCGTCGCCGAGGCCTTCGCGTCCAACTGGATCGCGCCCCTGGGGCCGTTCGTGGCCCGGTTCGAGGAGGAGTTCGCGGCGCGGGTGGGCGTGGCGCACGCCCTGGCCCTGAGCTCGGGGACGGCGGCGCTGCACCTGGCCCTCATGGAGGCCGGCGTGGGCGCGGGGGACGAGGTGCTGGTGAGCACGTTCACCTTCGCGGCCACGATCAACCCCATCCTCTACCTGGGTGCCACGCCCGTCCTGATCGACAGCGAGCCGGTGTCGTGGAACATGGACCCGGAGCTGCTCGCGGCGGTCCTGGACCGCCGCGCGGCCGCCGGGCGCCTGCCCAAGGCCGTGCTCATCGTGCACCTGTACGGCCAGTGCGCGGACATGGACCCCATCATGGCGCTCTGCGACCAGTACGGGGTGGCGCTCATCGAGGACGCGGCCGAGGCGCTGGGCGCGTCGTACCGTGGGCGCTCGCCGGGTGGGTTCGGCCGGTCGGGGGTGTTCTCGTTCAACGGCAACAAGATCATCACCACCTCGGGCGGGGGGATGCTGGTCTCCGACGACGGCGACCTCATCACCCACGCGCGCAAGCTGGCCACGCAGGCCCGCGACCCCGCGCCGCACTACGAGCACAGCGAGGTGGGGTACAACTACCGGCTCAGCAACATCCTGGCGGCCATCGGGGTGGCGCAGCTGGAGGTGCTGGAGGACCGCGTGCAGGCGCGGCGCCGCAACTTCGACTACTACCGCGCGGCGCTGGCGGACCTGCCGGGGATCGAGTTCATGCCCGATGCGCCGTGGGGGCGCCACACGCGCTGGCTCACCTGCATCACCGTGGACCCGGCGGCGTTCGGCGCGGACCGCGAGGCGCTGCGGCTCACGCTGGAGGCGCGCGGCATCGAGGCGCGTCCGCTCTGGAAGCCCATGCACATGCAGCCGGCGTACGCCCGCTTCGAGTCCGTGGGGGGGCGGGTCTCCGAGTCGCTCTTCGAGCGGGGCCTGTGCCTTCCCTCCGGCTCCAGCCTCACGGGCGAGGAGCTGGAGCGGGTGGTGGATGCCGTGCACGAGACGGTGCGCCGCGAGACCTCCGGCTTCGTCCCCGTCGGCTCCCCGGCCCTCGCGGGTGCGCGGGATCGCTGATCGCCCCGTCGTTCCGGCAAGACGAGCACCCTCCTCACCGGGAGGGTGTTTTCGTTTCCGGTGCCGATGATTTCCGCACGTCCGCCCGTCCTCCGCGGACCCGGCGCCGTCCATCGCGGGTTCTTCGATGAGGCACCGCAGGCCGCCCGGGCCGCGGGATGCCCGTGGCCGCACCCCCTGATCGCGTCGTTTTGGCACCCGTCGCGCGATGGCACTTCGCGACCCGGCACCCTGCTCGCGGATTCCGGCTGGCGCACGGGACGGCTCCGCAACGGACGCGACCGGGTGGATGACGTGCCTGGCCGATCTCTGCAGAAGCGGCAGGCATCCTCTTTCGGAAGAACGCGGATACGAAGCGGGACGCCTCCGCCGCCGACGCACCGGCCCCGTGCCGCACGCGGGGATGCGGGACGCGCGGTGGATGGGAGGATGCGGATCGCACGGCATCCGCGGCGGACGCCGCGGGACGGCTGCCCGTCGTGCGGGGGAGGACGCGCCGCGATGGAACGACGCGCGTCCGCCGTTGCGTGAGGGATGCGCGCCCGCAGGGCCGAGACCCCGGAGCGGGACGGCACAGCAGTATCGTGCCGGCCTGCGCAGGGGGCTCGGCGCCGTTGGCAACGGTTGGTTCGTTGCCTACGGCGCGCGCAGCCCGGCCCGGAGCGAAGCGGAGGGACACGCCCGGATCCAGCTGTTCCCCCCTTCACCCTTCCGCCAGAACGACATCCACCGGCTTGCCGCCCCCTGCCCAAGCCCGTATGTTCTCCCGGTTTTTCGCGGTG